>Ga0008836_100007_pt1 | contig 351570 bp, 349 predicted proteins | sample HotLakConsUCCR28_FD_62214 | JGI IMG/M metagenome (GOLD analysis project Ga0008836, IMG submission 62214) | Hypersaline microbial mat communities from Hot Lake, Washington, USA - Hot Lake Consortium UCC-R28 (Hybrid Assembly) ... | reverse complement strand
GGGCTTGCCGACCTCCGGCACGCTGAACGTCCGGCTGTGGTCCTGGATGAGTGGCGGCTGGCAGTACACAGACTACACCTACACCATGAACGCCGCAGTCAAGGCGGTGATGTCCTCGCCCACGCCAGGTTCGACGCTGACGAGTTCCTCGGCCACCTTCAACTGGACGTCCGGTTCGGGTGTGACAAGCTACTGGCTCCATGTCGGCAATGCCGGCGCGGGGTCGACCAACATCTTCAATAACGGCGGGACACAGACCTCGCGCACAGTGACGGGCTTGCCGACCCTTGGCATTATCAACGTCCGGCTGTGGTCCTGGATGAGTGGCGGCTGGCAGTACAACGACTACACCTATCTGGGTGCCGGCCATTTGTCCGCATCCATCCAGGACATCTCTCTGGAATGAGCCTGCTGACTAGCAGCTGACATAGATCAAGGCGTGGGAAACCGCGCCTTGATCATTTTGACGTCTCCCCGGCCGGCAGAAATCGGCGGCATCGACGGGTCGTTTTGCGCTGCCTCAAAGTGCGGCCGGCCGAATACCGCAAGGGTCCCTCCAACGGTTTGCCGTACAGGAAAAGGAGGACCCAAGATGAACAGGAAGTTTGCCCTAATCGCCCTTGCCGCAGCCATCGGCTTTTCCAGCGCTGCCCATGCGGCCGAATACGAGATCAGGATGCTGAACCGCGGTGAGCGGCCGATGGTCTTCGAGCCCGAATTCGTCCGCGCCCAGCCCGGCGACACGCTGCGCTTCGTGGCTGTCGATCCCGGCCACAACGCCGAAACGATTCCGGGCATGCTCCCGGAAGGAGCCGACCCCTTCAAGGGAGCGATCAACGAAGAGGTCGTCTACACCGTCGAAGCGGAAGGTGTATACGGCATCAAGTGCCTGCCGCATTACGGCATGGGCATGGTCATGCTGGTCGTGGTTGGCGCCCCCGAGAATCTGGAAGCGGTCCGCAACGTGCGCCATCCCGGTCGCGCTCGTGGCGTATTCGAGGCCTTGCTCGACCGGGTCACCGCTGAATAGGCCTCACCCGCACAGCCTGCACATTCGGTTTCACGCCTTGTATTTCGCCCCCCTTCGGGTCATGCCTTTGTGAAACGGCGGCCGGCGCGTTGTCCCTCGGCAACCATAATGGCCCAGCCGCCTTTCAGGATACGGCATCAGGGGGGCGAAGCGAGAAGACATGGATCGGCTGCGTAATGTGCTCGTCATGGTCAGCAGCCAGCTTTGGCTCGTACCGGCCCTCTTCTTCATCGGGGAAGGCGTGCTCGCGCTTCTGCTTCTCCGCTTCGGCGACGTCATCATCTCGGCGAGTGGCTCGGCCGGCTGGTGGCTCTATGGCGGCGAGGCCGAGACGGCACGCAACCTCTTGTCGGCGCTTTTGTCCGGCCTGATGACCATGACGTCACTCGTCGTCTCTGTGACCTTCGTCATCCTGACCCTGGCAGCCAATCAGCTGGGGCCGCGGCTGATCGCCATCTTCATGTCCGACAAGCAGATCCAGTCGGTGCTGGGCCTTTTTGTCGGCACGATCTTCTACATCATTCTCGTCATGCGCAGCATCGGCGATACGCTGGGCGCCAACGGAGTCCCGCATGTGGCCGTCTCCACAGGTACTTTCCTCGTCATCCTGTGTCTGATGGCGCTGCTCTTCTACATCCACAAGATCGCCCGCTCGATCATCGCCGACAATGTGGTGGAGGTCGTCGCGAGCGAGTTGCGAGAAACCATGCGCCGCATTCTGACAGAAGGCGGCGACATTGGTTCGGCACGTGAGCAGGAAACCCCGGCCGGGTCCGGATGGCCAATTTCGCTGGGACAAGCCGGCTATCTGCAAGTCGTCGACTACAACCGGCTGCTGAACATTGCCTGCGCCGAAGACATTCTCATCGAGGTCAAGGTCCGGGCAGGCCACCACCTCTTGGATAGCGGCAACCATGTCGTCCTCCATGCACGGGAACGCCCACCCGATGATCTGCTGGGCAACGTCCGCAGCGCCTTTACCATCGGTCGGCAGCGCACGCCGGCGCAGGATCCCGAACACGGCATCAGGCAACTGGCGGAGATCGCCACGCGCGCGCTTTCGCCCGGCACCAACGATCCCTTTACGGCGATCGCCGTCATCGACCGGCTCGGCGCCTGCTTCGAGATCGTGCTCGCGCGCCGGCAGCAGCAGAGAACCTATCGCGACGACAAGGGAGTCCCCCGGGTCATCGCCAACCGCTCCACCCTTGCCGGCATGCTGGAAGCGGCTTTCAACCCCATCCGGCAGGCGGGAGCGAGCCACCCGGCCATTCTCATCCGCATGGTGGAGACGATCGGCGAGCTCAGGACCATAGCCACGGGTCCGGGGGAACGGTCGACCCTGGCTCGGCAACTGGCACGCATCCTGCAGACCGCCGACGGCCAGAACCTCACCGATTCCGACCGCGAAGACCTCGCAGCTGTCCTGAAAACGGCAGGCCATACCGGCTGACGCCACGCTGCTGCAAGAGCCTGAAAAGGTTCACTCAAGTTGCTGCGACGGTCTTGCGGAACCGTGCGACGATCCACATCTATGCCGCTGACCGGAGCATCCGCTTCCGCGCTAGGATCCCCGAAGATGGACTATGTATTTGTGGCGCTGGGCCTTGTCGGCCTGTTTCTCGGCGGCGAATTTCTCGTGCGGGGCAGCGTAGCCGTGGCCCGCAGCTTCGCGATCTCGCCGCTTCTGATCGGCCTGACGGTCGTTGGCTTCGGCACCTCGACACCCGAACTCCTCGTCTCGGTGGATGCAGCCTGGCGCGGTCTGCCCGACATTGCGCTCGGCAATGTGGTGGGCTCCAACATCGCCAACATCCTCTTGATCCTAGGCATTTCGGCCCTGGTCTGGCCGATCGCGGTTGCTGGCCAGTCGGTGCGGCGCGACCTGTTGGTCATGCTGGCGGCCGCGTTGATACTGCTGCCCTTCTTCTACCTGGGCGAGGTCTCCCGCCTCGCCGGCGTCGTGCTGGTCGCGGGACTGGCAGCCTATCTGATCGTGGCCTACCGCGCCGGTCGCGCTCAGCCCGAGCCCGACACGGAGGACGGCCCCTCCCTCAGCACCGGCAAGGCACTCGCGCTGGTCGCCGTCGGCCTGGTGGCGCTCATGATTGGTGCCCGTTTCCTGGTCGATGGCGCGGTGGCGATCGCGCGCGACTTCGACATCTCGGAGGCCTTCATCGGCCTCACCATCGTGGCCGTCGGCACCTCCCTGCCGGAACTCGCGACATCCCTCATCGCCGCCTTCAGGCGCCAGTCTGAAATCGCCATCGGCAATATCGTGGGCTCCAACATATTCAACATATTGGGCATTCTGGGCGTGACCGCATTGATCACTCCCATCCCGGTCGCATCTCGGTTCCTGTCCTTCGATCTGCCGGCGATGCTTGCGGCATCCGTGGCGCTGGCCTTGCTGCTGCTGGTGTGGTCGCGGATCGGGCGTCTGGCGGGCCTCGGCCTGCTGGCCGCCTACATACTCTACGTCATCAGCGCCCAAGGCTGACGGGGTCCGAACCGCAGTTGAACTCCCGTTTCAGCATTGGCGCGTGGGCTCCTCGCATGGCATAAGCGCCCAGCCACGGGCCGATTCGGACGCGATCATGATCTGGACCTATCTTCTCATCCTGTCCGTCGTCCAGGGGATCACGGAGTTCCTCCCGATCTCGTCGTCGGCCCACCTCATCCTCGTCCGCGATCTCTTTCTTGCCCTCGGCGTGCCGGTGTCGGAAGGCGGCGCAGCGGACGAGCTGGCGCTCGACATTGCGCTCCATGTCGGCTCGCTCGGCGCCATCCTGCTCTATTTCCGAAAGGACGTCACCCAGCTCTTCCTCGGACTGGCCGATGCCGTGCGTCTCAGGCCAAGCGACAACGCGCGCATGCTCATGCTGCTGACGGTCGCCACCATGCCCATCATCGTGGCCGGCTTCCTGCTCAAGGATATCGTGACCTACATGTTGCGCTCGGTCGAGATCATCGCCTGGATGACGATCATCTTCGGCGTGCTGCTCTATGTCGCCGACCGTCAACCCGAGCACGCCCACAGCATCGAGAAGATGAGTTTCCGCCAGGCGATCGTGGTCGGGTTGGCCCAGTGCCTGGCGCTCATTCCGGGCGTCAGCCGGTCCGGCATCGCCATGACGGCCGGCAGGCTCACCGGCCTCGACCGGCCGCTGTCGGCCCGCTTCGCACTGCTTCTGTCGCTGCCGACCATCGCCGGCGCCGGACTTCTGGCCACTGTGGACCTCTATCGGGCCGGTGACGCGCGGCTGACCGGCGAGGCGCTGATCGGCGGCCTGTTCGCCTTCGTCGCCGCCTGGATCACGGTGGCGCTGCTGATGAAGTGGCTGCAGCGCTATTCCTATACGCCCTTCGTCTTCTACCGGCTGGTGCTCGGCATCCTGCTGCTGGTGCTGATCTATGCGTTTGGCTGGTCGCCAGGGGTGGCAGCCGCCTAGCTTCTGCCCCGCGACATGCGCCGGGCTTCGAGCGTCAGGGCGAGCAGGGACTGCCGGGCGGTCGCCGACGCGAGGCCGGCATTGCGCCGCGTCTGAAGGACGGCCGCATCGAGCCGCGCCACCGCGGCGGCAAGCGTGTCGGCCGGCCAGCGGTTGACGGCCGTCTCGAAGGCCCGCCGCCGGGCAAAGAAGATCGGCGGCCTGGCCGCGGCAACCACCGCCTGCGCCGGCCTGCCACTCGCCTCCATTTCACCCTTCAGCGTTTCCAGCATCTGGAACCGGCGCAGCGCGGCCGACAGCACGACGCCTGCATTGCCGCCGCCCGCCAGAAGCGAAGTGAACATGGTGTCGAAGCCTCTCGCATCCCCCTCCAGCACCGCGTCGAGCATGTCTTCCTGGCTGCGCGCCGAAACGTCGCCGATCGCCGCTTCCACATCGGCCAGGCTGACACGACCGGTGCCTGCGCAATAGAGCGCGAGCTTGGCGAGTTCGCCGCGCGTGGCCAGCCGGTCGCCGCCGAGCAGCGACCGCAGGGCCTGCCGCGCCTCCGGCTCGATGGACAGCTTCTCGCGCTGGCACATCTCGTCGATGAGACCTTCGAGCCCGCGCCCCTCATCCGAATAGGACGGCAAGGCCATCGCGGATGCCGCCTTTTCGACGGCGGCTCTCAAGCCCGTCCCCTTCTTCAGTTCTCCCGCCTCGAGCAGCACCACCGCATCGGCGGGGGTCGTCTTCGCAAGCTCGGCCACCTCGGCGGCGATGCCGGCGCCCGCACCAATCCCGCGCACCCAGATGAGGCGCTTGTCCGAGAACATGGGAATGGAGGCGACCTCCTCGGTCAGCCGGCCGGGTTGCTTTTCGATCTCGCCGCCGTCCAGCCGCGTGACCGCGAAGGGATCCTCGAGCGTGAGTCCGGTCGCCTGGGCAAAGGCCAGCGCACGCTCCGATACCAGCCCGCGATCCGGGCCGTAGACCAGCACGATGCGCACGGCAGGATCCGGCCTCTTCAGCCAGCCATCCACCTCATGTGCCTTCTTCTCCGCCATCGCTGCCGCATAGCATGCCGTCTCCTGACATGACAGCCGAATGCTGCCTTGACCCCGCCACCTTGCCGCTTACTGTGGCCACCGGGTGCTACAGGCACAAAGGAAGTCCCAATGCGTTTGTCCCGCAGATCTTTCGTTTTCGGCATTGCAGCTGTTGCCATCGCGGTCAGCCTTGGCCTCGGTGCCGGTGTTGTCCAGGCGCATCACGGCTGGGCGTGGGCAGAAGACGAATTCTCCGAGATCAAAGGGACGATCGTCTCGATCTATCTCGGCAATCCGCATGCGTCGCTTGAGGTGGATGTCGACGGCGAAACCTGGCACGTCGAGCTGGCTCCACCCCGCGCCACCGCCAGTGCCGGCTTCGTCGAAGGTGCGGCAGCCGAAGGCGATTTGGTCATGGCCGTGGGCCACCGATCGCGCAATCCCGGCGAGCGGACATTCAAGGCGGTGCGTATCGTTGTCCAGGATGTGGTCTACGACGTCTATCCGCGGCGCCTGCCGGCAGACTGAAGGGCCTGCATTTGGACCTTTTGATCGCCATCGAGACGCTGCCGCCGCTGGAAGCCTTCAAGCTTTCCTTTCTCGTCTACCCCGCCGTCAGTGCGCTGCACATCATGGGCTTCGCCACACTTTTTGTCTGCGTCATGTTGATGGATCTGCGCATTGTCGGCGCCATCCAGGTGCTCGATCGGGAAGCTTTCGTGACGCTCATGCGCCGCTTTGCGATTGCCGGCTTCATGGTGGCCGCGCTGACCGGGCTGCCCATGTTCGCCGTCCAGGCGCGCGAATATGTCTTCAACCCGGCTTTTCAGGCCAAGATGGCGCTTCTTTTCCTGGCCGGCCTCAATCTCTGGGCTTTTCGGCGGGTGGCGGGAGGTGATCGTACCCAGCGGCCCTATCCGGCAAGTGCGCGTTTCCTGGCGATGACGTCGATAGTCATCTGGGTTGCCGTCATCGCGGCAGGCCGCCTCGTTGGCTTCATCTGAGGAACCTGGAACCGCTGCGCCCCGTTGGCTTCATCTGAGGAACCTGGAACCGCTGCGCCCCGTTGGCTTCCAGGAAGGAAAGATCATGGAACAGAAAGACGAACCCAGGACCTTTTCCGGGCGCGACACCAGCCAGGGCCACATCGTGCTGCGAACACCGCTGAGGAAGGCGATCTTCATCGCCGGCCTCGTCGGCATCGTCATCCTGTCGGCTATCTTCGCGACAGGCTGCATCCCGACGCCGCCGGCCTGACGCGTCAGTTGATGCGCAGCGGCCCCGCACTGATGCGGACGGTTCCCACACGCGTGCCGATGCTGGCATCGACGGGCGCATAGAGACCGGTGTCTCCCAGCGGCGCAAAGGTGATGCTGATGTCGCCGCTGTCGCGCATATGCCGCATGTCGCGATTGTCGGAATTGAATCCTGCCACCGGCGTGAAGCTGCCGGCGCAGACCGCGCCCTCGCCCTCATGTCGCGGCAGCGGCCCGGTGGACACCGGCCGCAGTTGGATGTCGGCACGCATCCAGCCATCGAATATGCTTAGCCGGCGATTGCAGACCTCACCCGGTGAGGATGCGCGCACTAGCGTGGCCGACAGTGGATCGGTGACCACACGCAGGTGTTCAGGCGCAATCGGCACATAGGTCGGCCGCCTCTCGGGCTCGGGCCGTTGATGGTTCACGGCAACGGCCGAACCGCCGTGGAAGCTGATCGCCACCCCATCCGGACGGCCGCCCGAACTGAACGCGACCTGGAAATTCCTTGGCTCCACACCTTGCCCGTGGATCCGGGCGGACAGGTTGGCGTTGCCGCTGGTGCTGCTGAAAAACCGCGCCAGGCCGGCGCTTTGCAACGAGCCCCGCATCTCCAACCCGCCATCATTCTCGATGGTCGAGGTGAATGTGGCGCGGGCCACGGGGATTCCGATGAAAGTCGCGGTATAGTCGGCCGTGTAGGATCGTGTTTCGGCAGCCGCCGGCAGGGCCGAACCGATGAGAGCGGCGCCGAGGAAGGGGATGATGAGACGTTCGAGAGACATGACCGGGCTCCGGACCTGTTGCATGGGCAGCGCGTCCCTTCACCACCAGCACCCGTTTTCGGGGAAAATTTCGGCAAATCTATGGATGTGGTGAGACGCGCTGTGCGAGCCCCCTCCCCATGGCTCGGCTTGACGCGTCCGGCCTTTTGTGTCGAAAGGCTGCGGCGAGAAGACCTGACCGATGACCGATATCGAAAAGCCCGCGGCAGACCTGCCGAAGAGCCTGCTCGAAACGCTGGGCAGGCGGAACGTCGTCTTCGTCGGCCTGATGGGCGCGGGGAAGACTTCGATCGGGCGCCGAGTGGCCCTGCGCCTGGGCATCCCCTTCTTCGACAGCGATCACGAGATCGAGAATGCGTCACGCATGACCATCCCGGATCTTTTCGAGACCTATGGCGAGACCGAGTTCCGGGCGCTGGAGGAGCGCGTGCTGCACCGCCTGCTCGGCGAGAGCCCGCGTGTGATATCGACCGGCGGCGGAGCGTTCATGAATCCGGCGATCCGCGACGAAATTCGTGCCACCAGCCTGTCGGTCTGGCTCAGTGCCGATCTCGACATCCTGATGGAGCGGGTGAAGAAGCGGCAGAACCGTCCGCTCCTGCGTGCCGCCGACCCCGTCGCTGTCATGAAACGGCTGATGGACGAGCGCTATCCCGTCTATGGTACGGCCGATATCGTGGTGAAGACGCGCGATGCACATCGCGACATCATCGCCGAGGAGGTCATCCACGCGCTGGACGGCTTCCTGCGCCGCACACAACCCGCCCCGGAGGAAGCTTCCCGACAATGACCGTATCGTCCGCACGAAAGGTCGAGGTCGCCATCGGCGATCGTAGCTACGACATCCTGATCGGCAGCGGGCTGATCGGCCGGGCCGGCCGCGAAATCGCCAAAAGGCTGCCCGGGATCCGCGCCGCCATCGTAAGCGACGAGAACGTGGCGACGAAACATCAGGCCGCACTCGAACGCGCGCTCGGCGAGGCCGGAATCGAAAGCCGGCCAATCATCGTTCGGCCGGGCGAGGCCACCAAACGCTTCGAGATCCTCGAACAAGTGGTCGACGGCATTCTTGGCGCGCGGCTGGAGCGCGGCGATGCCGTGATCGCGCTCGGCGGCGGCGTGGTGGGTGATCTGGCGGGATTTGCCTCGGCCATCGTCCGCCGCGGCATGCATCTCGTCCAGGTCCCGACCTCGCTTCTGGCACAGGTCGATTCCTCCGTCGGCGGCAAGACCGGAATCAACACCCCGCGCGGCAAGAACCTCGTCGGCGTCTTCAAGCAGCCCGGCCTGGTGCTGGCCGACACGGACGTGCTCGACACATTGCCGAAACGTGAGTTTGCGGCTGGTTATGCCGAGATCGTCAAATACGGGCTGATCGATAAGCCCGACTTCTTCGACTGGCTCGAAGCGCATTGGAGCGAAATCTTCGCGGGCGGCGCCGCGCGCAGCGAGGCGATTGCGGTCTCCTGCCAGGCCAAGGCCGACATCGTCGCGCGCGACGAGCTGGAAAATGGCGACCGTGCCCTGCTGAACCTTGGCCACACATTCGGCCACGCCCTGGAGGCCGCCACCACCTATGACGGCGCGCGTCTGGTGCATGGCGAAGGTGTCGCGATCGGGCTGGTCCTGGCGCACCGCTTCTCCGCACGGCTCGGACTGGCACCGGAAAGCGACGCCGCACGTGTCGAGGCCCATCTGTCACGGGTGGCGCTGCCAACGCATCTGGGCGACGTACCGGGCGGGCTGCCTCCCGCCGACGTGTTGATGGACTATATTGCCCAGGACAAGAAGGTTTCGCGCGGTGCGCTGACCTTCATCCTGACCCGTGGAATCGGCCAGGCCTTCATCGCCCTTGACGTCGCCGCCGCGGATGTCCGCAATTTCCTCGAGGAGAACCTCATAAAATGATCGGCGAACTCTGGATCACCCTGCTCATCATCGGCCTGCTCATCATGATGTCCTTTCTCTTTTCGGGCACCGAGACGAGCGTGACGGCCGTCTCGAGGGCACGGCTGCACACGCTGGAGGCCAATGGCGACAAGCGGGCGGGCATTGTCGGCAAGCTCGTGATGCGTCGTGACCGTCTCGTCGGCGCGCTGCTTATCGGCAACAACCTGGTCAACATCCTGGCTTCCGCGCTTGCCACCACGGCGATGCTGACCCTGTTTGGCGAGGCCGGCGTTGTCTATGCGACCATCGGCATGACGGTGCTGCTCGTCATCTTCGCCGAGATCCTGCCGAAATCATGGGCCTTGTCGCGGCCTGAGCAGTTCGCGCTGGGTGTGTCGCGTTTTGCCCAGCTCGTCAGCTTCCTGTTCGGGTACCTTTCGTCCCTGGCCAACATCGTCGTGCGCGCCCTGCTATCGGTTTTCGGCATCAACCTGTCGCGCGATGCGCCCATGCTGTCGGCCCATGAGGAGTTGCGCGGCACCGTCGAGGTGCTCCACCGCGAGGGCGGCGTGGTCAAGCAGGATCGCGACCGCGTCGGCGGGCTGCTCGATCTGCACGAGCTCGAAGTCTCGGACATCATGATCCACCGCACCAACATGCGCACCATCTGCGCCGACGATTCGCCGGAAGTGATCGTGCGCGAAGTGCTGCAGAGCCCGCATACCCGCATGCCGATCTGGCGCGGCACGATGGACAACATCGTCGGCGTCGTACACGCCAAGGATCTCCTGCGCGCGCTGCACGAGGTCGGCCATGACTTCACCCGTGTCGACATCGTCAAGGTGGCCCGCAAGCCGTGGTTCGTGCCCGACACGACCTCGCTCCAGGACCAGCTCAACGCCTTCCTGCGGCGCAAGGCCCACTTCGCGATCGTCGTTGACGAATATGGCGAGGTCGAAGGGCTGGTGACGCTGGAAGACATCATCGAGGAAATCGTCGGCGACATTTCCGACGAGCACGACGTCGAGATCCAGGGCGTCAAGCAGGAGGCCGATGGCTCGGTGGTCGTCGAAGGGTCGGTGCCGATCCGCGATCTCAACCGCGCGCTCGACTGGGACCTGCCCGACGAGGAAGCCACCACCATCGCCGGCCTGGTGATCCACGAGACGCAGACCATCCCGGAGGAAAAGCAGGCCTTCACCTTCCACGGCATGCGTTTCGTGGTGCTGAAACGCGACCGCAACCGCATCACGCGCCTGCGCATTAAGCCGGTGGAGGCCACGCAAGGCAAGAAATGACCATGGTCATTGACCCTGGTCAATTCTGGAGTCATCTTGGCTGCCTGGAGTTTTTCATGGCCGTTCACGTCTCGAAGTCGCAGTTCAAGGCCAAGGCGCTGGAGTATTTCCGGCAGGTTGAGGCGTCGGGTGAACCGATCGTGATCACCGACCACGGACGGCCCGCCCTCGAATTGCGCCCGATTCCCAGCAAGACGGCAGATCCGCTCGCCGCCCTGCGCGGATCGGTGCTGCGCTACGATGCACCTTTCGAGCCGGTGGCCACGGAGGACTGGGAAGCGCTGAAATGATCGTCGTGGACACCCACGTGCTCGTCTGGTGGGTTCACGGAGACATGACGAAGTTCGCCGCCCCTGTGTCGCGACGTTTCGATGAGGAACTGCGCAACGGATCGGTCTGCGTCTCCGCCATCTTGGCCTGGGAGATTGCCATGCTGGTGCGCAAGGGTCGGCTGGAGCTCGCCGTCGACGTCTCGCGGTGGCTGGCAACGGTGGCAGAGATCAGTGGGCTGTCCTTCATGCCCGTCGACAATGCCGTCGCGGTCAAGAGCGTCGAACTGCCGGGCGATTTCCACGACGATCCCGCAGACAGGATCATCGTCGCCCTGGCGCGTGAACTGTCTGCACCGCTCGTCACCGCCGACGAGCGGATACGGCGCTATCCCTATGTGGAGACCATCTGGTAGCCGGGCCGGCTACCACCGCGTCTTTTCGCCCGGCGCGGCGGGCTCGATGGCCAGTGCATGCAGATCGGCCGCCAGTTCCTCGGCCAGGAGCTCGTTGACGGTGCGGTGCCGTTCGACGCGCCCCATGCCGGCAAACTGCGCGGAAACGACGCGGACACGAAAATGCGTCTCGCCGGACCCGTCGAAGGCGGCGTGATGGTCCGAGCCTTGATGGGCATGCCCGGCGTGAAGATGGCTTTCGTCGATCACCTCGAGACGCTCGGGCTGCAGCGCAGCGTTCAGTCTTTCCTCGATGCGGACTTTGGTGGACAAACAAACCTCCATCGACCATATGAGTGGTCGTTGCGATGTGGCGACGCACCGGCCTAGGGTGAAGGCCGGGCAAAAGTCAATTCTTGTTTCGCACCGCGAACACCCCATAATCCTCACTGATTTGCATGGCACAGGGACCCGATGGTCGCCTATTCGAAATACTTTGAGAAAATCCGCATCAAGCGAGGCCGCGAGGCCCCGCCGGAAGCGGGCACGCCTCCGTGCCAGTGGGACGGCTGCGACCAGCCCGGCACCCACCGCGCGCCGGTCGGTCGCATGCGCGAGGGCGAGTATTTCCATTTCTGCATCGACCATGTGCGCCACTACAACAAGAGCTTCAATTACTTCTCCGGTATCGCCGATTCAGAGGTCGCGCGGTTCCAGAAGGAGGCCCTGACCGGCCATCGTCCGACCTGGCGCATGGGTGCCAATGGCGGCAGCGTCTATGCCAACGACTTCGCGCCCATGCGGTCCGGCACCGCCGGCTACTACAATCGGCTGCGCGACCCTTTTGGCGTCTTTGGCGAGGAAAAACGCCGCCAGCAGGAGAACATGCCGCGCCAGCGCAAGCTGCGTGCGCTTGAGGCCAAGGCGATGGATACGCTGGGCCTGGGCGATTCCGCCACTGGCGCCGAGATCAAGGCGCGCTATAAGGATCTTGTGAAGCGCCACCATCCGGATGCGAATGGCGGCAATCGGGAGTCGGAAGACCGTTTCCGGGACGTGATCCAGGCCTATCGGCTACTGAAGCAGGCGGGTTTGTGTTGACCTGCCAATCTGCTAAGGACGGCCCCCGAAACCCCAGAACTTTGACCTGCGGCAGCCGTGGCTTCCGCATGGAGGCATGATGAACAAGGTCGACCGCGACATTGCAAATCTTCCCGACACGACCGTTTCGGTGAAGGAAACCTTTGGCATCGAATCCGACATGGTCGTGCCGGCCTATTCGGTCGCCGATTCCCATGTCCCGGACATCGACCCGGATTATCTTTTCGACCGCCAGACCACCATGGCCATCCTGGCCGGCTTTGCCTACAACCGGCGCGTCCTGGTGTCGGGCTATCACGGCACCGGCAAGTCGACCCATATCGAGCAGGTCGCCGCCCGCCTGAACTGGCCCTGCGTGCGCATCAATCTCGACAGCCATGTCAGCCGTATCGATCTGGTCGGCAAGGATGCCATCGTCATCAAGGAAGGCATGCAGGTCACGGAATTCCGCGACGGCATCCTGCCCTGGGCCTACCAGCACAATGTCGCGCTGGTCTTCGACGAGTACGATGCCGGTCGTCCCGACGTGATGTTCGTCATCCAGCGGGTGCTGGAATCTTCCGGCCGCCTAACCCTGCTCGACCAGAGCCGTGTCATCCGGCCCCATCCCGCCTTCCGCATCTTCGCGACTGCCAACACGATCGGGCTCGGCGACACCACCGGCCTCTATCACGGCACGCAGCAGATCAACCAGGCACAGATGGATCGCTGGTCGATCGTCACCACGCTGAACTATCTGCCGCATGACGACGAAGTCGCCATCATTCTGGCCAAGTCGCGTCATCTGCGGGATGAGAAGGGGCGGGACATCGTCAACAAGATGGTGCGGGTCGCCGACATGACCCGCTCGGCCTTCATCAATGGCGATCTTTCGACGGTCATGAGCCCGCGTACCGTGCTGACCTGGGCCGAGAATACCGAGATCTTCAACGATGTCGGCTTTGCCTTCCGGCTGACCTTCCTCAACAAGTGCGACGAGCTGGAGCGTTCGGTGGTGGCCGAACTCTACCAGCGCGCCTTTGGCGAAGACCTGCCGGAATCGGCCGCCAACGTTGTCCTGAGCTGACCCGGGACGGGATCCGCATGGCAGGCCCAGGAGACAACACCAGAGCGAAATCGGGCAAGGGCGGCGACACCGACGCCTTCAAGCGCGCGCTGACGGCCTGCATGCGCGCGATTTCCGGCGACAGCCAGTTCGAGGTGACTTTCGCCAAGGACCGCCCGGCGCTGGTCGGGCACACCGCCCGGCTGCCCGAACTGCCGCGCAAGCCGACCGCGGAGGATCTGGCGATTGCCCGTGGGCTCGGCGATTCCATGGCCTTGCGCACCGCCTGCCACGACATGCGCCTCCACACCCGACTGGCCCCCGACGGTCGCCAGGCACGCGCCGTCTTCGACGCGGTCGAGCAGGCGCGCGTCGAAGCCATCGGTGCCCGCGCCATGGTGGGCGTGGCCGACAATCTCGGCTCGATGCTCGAGGACAAGTTCACCCGCGCCAATCTCGCCAATGTCACCGACCAGGCCGATGCGCCCCTTGAGGAAGCACTCGCCCTCGTGGTCCGCGAAAAACTGACCGGCCGCGCTGCACCGAAGAGCGGCAGGAAGGTCGTCGATCTGTGGCGCGACTGGATCGAGGAACGCGCCGGCACCAGCCTCGACAATCTGCTCGAAAAGCTCGACGACCAGCAGGCTTTCGCGCGCGCCGTGCGCGACATGCTGGTCTCGATGGAAATGGCCGAGGAGCTGAGCGAGGACGAGGAAAGCGACGACCCGGCCGACAGCGAGGAACAGCCCCCCGAAGGCGAGGAATCGGGCGAGGAGGGCGGCGAGGAGAATTCGGGTTCCGACGACTCGCAGGCCGAGGACATGGACGCCTCCAGCGAAGAACAGGACGCCGGCGAGACCGAGGCCACCGACGCCAGCGCCGACGAGATGGCCGATGACGATCTCGACGCCGAGACCCCCGGCGAGACGCGCCGCCAGGACGATCCGTTCTCCAGCGTTTCGCGGGATGTGGACTACCGCCTCTTCACGACCGCATTCGACGAGACCGTCGGCGCGGAGGAACTGTGCGACGAGGAAGAACTCGATCGCCTGCGCGCCTTTCTCGACAAGCAGCTTTCCAGCCTGCAGGGCGTGGTCGGCCGGCTCGCCAACCGGCTGCAGCGCCGCCTGATGGCGCAGCAGAACCGCGCCTGGGATTTCGATCTCGAGGAGGGCGTGCTAGATCCGGCGCGCCTGCCGCGGCTGGTCATCGACCCAATGCAGCCGCTTTCCTTCAAGCAGGAGCGCGACACCAATTTCCGTGACACGGTCGTGACCCTGGTGCTCGACAACTCCGGCTCCATGCGCGGCCGTCCGATCACCGTCGCCGCCACCTGCGCCGACATCCTGGCCCGCACGCTGGAGCGCTGCGGCGTCTCCGTCGAGATCCTCGGCTTCACGACGCGCGCCTGGAAGGGCGGGCAGTCGCGCGAGAAGTGGCTGAAGGAGGGCAAGCCCGCCAATCCTGGCCGACTCAACGATCTGCGCCACATCATCTATAAATCCGCCGACACACCCTGGCGGCGCGCGCGGCGCAATCTCGGCCTGATGATGCGCGAAGGTCTCCTTAAGGAGAACATCGACGGCGAGGCGCTGCTATGGGCGCATCAGCGCCTGATGGCCAGGCCCGAGCAGCGTCGCATCCTTATGATGATCTCGGACGGCGCCCCGGTCGACGACTCGACCCTGTCGGTCAATCCCGGCAACTATCTGGAGCGCCATCTGCGCGCGGTGATCGATCTGATCGAAACCCGCTCGTCGGTCGAACTGCTCGCCATTGGCATCGGCCACGACGTCACGCGTTATTATCGCCGGGCCGTCACCATCGTCGATGCCGAGGAACTCGCCGGCGCCATGACGGAGCAGCTTGCTGCCCTGTTCGGCGAGGAAAGCGCGCGCGACGTGCGACGCGAGAGCCGGCGCGGCGGCGCCCGCCGCTTCGGATGACACCCGCGCCCGCAGCAGCCTGCGGGCTCGCCGCCAAGATGTTCCTGATACTTGTTCTTGCGGGCTGCCTTCCCGCCGACGCCACACGGGCGGAGCCGGCCCAGGACATCGAACTCACCTACCTGCCGGTCGACCGTTTCCGTCTCGGCTCGGACGAGACGCGTTTCGGGCCTCTCGAATTCGTCGGCGGCTTCGAGATGCGTTCGCCGCAAGACCGCTTCGGCCAGCTCTCCTCCATGCGCTTCGTCACACCGGGCGGGGACTTCATCGGCGTCGCCGATCACGGCCGCTGGTTCGTCGGCACCATCGAACGCGACGGCGACCACGCGCCGATCGGCATGGCGGCATTTTCCATGCAGAACATGCTGAATGCGGATGGCGAGCCTGTCCTCGACAAGCACTTTGCCGACGCCGAGGGGCTCTCCGTCCATGACGGCATCGTCACGGTAAGTTTTGAACGGGCCCACCGGGTCGAGGAGTTCGCGTCTTTGCCAAGCGACATGGGCCCGCCGCTCAGATCGGTGGACTTCCTCATCCCCAGTGGAGAGCTGCGCTACAATGGCGGCATGGAGACGGTCGCGCAGGCACCCGCCGACAGCCATCTGAAAGGGGCACGCATGGTCGTCGCCGAGCGCAGCGTCGATCCGGACGGCAATCTTTTCGCCGCCATCCTCGAAGGACCCGAACGCGGCCTTCTCCGCGTCGCGCGGTCCGAAGGCTTCGACGTCACCGATGGCGTGTTCCTGCCGGATGGCGACCTGCTGCTGCTTGAACGGCGCTTCACGCTGCCGCGCGGCGTCGCCATGCGCATCCGCCGCATCGAAGGCCACAGCATACGTGCCGGCGCTCTCATCGACGGGCGGGTGCTCTACGAGGCAAACACGACCCACCAGATCGACAACATGGAATCGATCGACTGGTGGCGTCGGGACGACGGCGCGCTGGTCCTGGCACTGCTGTCGGACGACAACCAGTCGATCCTTCAGCGTGTGCTGTACCTGGAGTTCGTGCTTCTGGACGAGTGAGACATAGAACGAGAAGCGCCCATCCACCGCCTTCGGCGGTCCCAATCCCCGCAAACACGAGAGGCAGGACGGGCAACGCGACTTGCCAATGAGGATGGCGCCTCTTAATCTCTGTTCCGTTCTCAGGGCGGGGCGCAATTCCCCACCGGCGGTATGCGGCACGAGCCGCGAGCCCGCGAGCGCCTTCCTCGTGGAAGGGTCAGCAGACCAGGTGAGACGCCTGGGCCGACGGTTACAGTCCGGATGGAAGAGAACGTGCGTTCAGCCCGCCTTTCAGGCGGGTCGACGCTCGTGATCGCCTTGGGTGACGTGTCCGTTGCTGAAAGGAGATCGCGATGACACACACCCGTTATGCCTTCATCAAGGCCAATTGGCACGCCGACATCGTGGACCGGGCGCTGGACGGTTTTCGGGAGCTGATCCCCGCCGACCGGATCGACGTGTTCGATGTGCCCGGCGCCTTCGAGATGCCACTGCTCGCCCGCGATCTGGCGGCTTCTGGGCGCTATGCAGCGGTCGCGGCAGCCGCCTTCGTCGTCGATGGCGGGATCTACAGGCACGATTTTGTTGCCCAGGCGGTGGTCGACGGTCTGATGCGGGCTGGTCTGGACACCGGCGTGCCGGTGCTCTCCGTTTCGCTGACCCCGCACCACTATCAGGAGACCGAACACCACAAGCGAATCTATCGGGAGCATTTTGTCGAGAAGGGCCGCGAGGCCGCCGCAGCGGCCCTGATGATCGGCCGCACCCGGGCCGCACTGGCCGCATAGGCGCCAGGAGCGCGACTCACAGCACTGCAGGTGCTGCCCTTCGCTCAGGCCGCAGTCCGCCGCCCGCCGTCGCCTAGCGCCCGGCTGGCGCCGGCTTGAGCACCGCAAGAAGTGCGCCATAGGGGGCCAGCATGATGAGGCCGACCAGCATCTTCACGCCAAAATCGCCAACAGCCAGCGACACCCACAAGGGGACCTCGGCGCCGAAGAAGTGCACCGCGAAACCGAGCGAACCGTCCTCCAGCCCGAGCCCCGTATCGAGGAAGGCAAAGCTGGCGGCGAAGGCCAGCGAGAAGAACAGCACCGTGTCGACGACCGATCCGATGACGGTCGAGACCAGCGGCGGCTTCCACCAGGCATCGTTGCGCAGGCGATCGAAGATCTGGGTGTCGAGAAGCTGGGCGACGAGGAAGGCCGAGCCGGACGCGATCGCGATGCGCGGCGTGGCCAGCCAGATCGACAGCACGACCGCGAGCGCGAAGCCGGCCAGCACCACCTTGCGCGCAGCCCGGTTCCCGAAGCGGCGGTTGGTCAGGTCGTTCACGAGAAAGGCAAGCGGATAGGTAAAGGCGCCCCAGGTCAGCAGATCCTGCAGCCCGAAATGGCCAAACGGATACTGGACGAGAACGTTGGAGGCGACGACCACAAGGGCCATAGCGGCCACGAAGGGCCAGATCGAGAAAGTCTGGGAGTTCATTTTTTTATCCTGGGTAATGGAACCAGTGGCGGCGGGCGAACCCGCTGCCATCGATGATGGAAGAGGCGAAGAAGAAGCCTTAAGCGGCTTCGACTTCGGCAAGCTTCTTCTGGACCTGCTTCTTCAGGAGGCGCGCGCGCTGCGACAACTCAGACGCGTCTGCCTTCAGCAGGAACGCGTCGAGGCCACCACGATGCTCGACCGAACGCAGGGCCGCCGCGGAAATGCGCAGGCGCACGTTCTGGTTCAACGCCTCGGACTGCAGCGTGACGTTGACGAGGTTCGGACGAAACACGCGCCGCGTACGGTTGTTGGCGTGGCTCACATTGTTGCCGCTCATCACGGCCTTGGTGGTCAGTTCGCAAGCGCGGGACATCGCAATTACCTTCGGTTTCAATGCCGGCCACGGACACAAAGCGCACTTCGAGGACGTAGTGCGGCTATTCCGGCCAGCCTCATTGAGAATTCGCCGATCCAATAGTGGCAAAACACGATTGGGTCAAGGCCGCCCCGTCCGCCTTGAATTCGTCTCGTCCGCATAGGATAAGGAAATGGGGACGCGCGTCAGCATTTGGGGATAGTGGAGCAGTATGCCCACTCTTTTTCGTTTTCTTGTCATCCTGGCCATCCTGGGCGGGATCGCCTACGGCGCGATGTTCGCGCTGGCCACCTTTGTCGAGCCCAATTACGGCGAAATGAGCGTGCGTGTGCCGCTCGACCAGTAGCGGCTGAATGCTCAGAAGATGGTCAGCGCGAGCAGGATCGCCACGAACACGGCGAAGACCGATATGCCCAAGCGGTAGTAGCCGAACGGGCCATAATTCGGGCCCGGCGGCAAGGGATCGCTGGGCTCGCCACGAAAATCGCCCATCGCAAGGCGCGCTACACGTTCGATCTGCGTCATGTGCGGGTACATCGGCGGTGCCTCATCTGGGGTTCGTCGATCAACGGCAGCAAGCGCAATCCGGTTCCGCGCGAAAAATTCAAAAAAAATTTGGCGGGCGTGGAACCTATTTCCTTCGTGGCGGTTTTGGGTGTGGACACGGCGGACATAACCCTCCAATCGCCCCCCCAATATGTTCTCGTGTCCAAACTCGAAAGGCGCCCAAGTCCCCCACCCCGATAGCGTCTTTCATTACTTCTAAGCCGGCCTGCGGGCCGGCTTTTTTCTTGTCTGGACGCGAGGAAACGCTCTCGCTGCCACGCCGGCAATCAGGTTGGGGGCTGTCAATCGAGTTCGAAATTGGATGCCGGGATGCTCAGCCGGTATTCCACCCGGCCCTCACCAATGATGAGTTCCGCCTTGCCATCGAGCGAGGCTGGCACCACTCGCTCCAGCGCCACGCTGCCGAACTGCTTGCGCGGTGCCGGCTGTTCGGTATGCGGAGATTTTTCCAACCACAGGAGCTGCATCGCCCCCATCTTGTCGGGGCCGTCTTCCAGGCGGGCCGAAAGATGCACGTAGCCGTTCGGCTGCGACAGCGCGCCGTGGCTCATCGAATTGACGATGAGCTCGTGCAGCGCCAGCCCGATGTGGAGCGCAGCATTCGGCGAGAGCTGGGGATCGATGCCGTCCAGACGGATGCTGTAGGCGGGGTCGTCGCAATAACGTGTCGCCTGCCCTTCGACCAGCTCACTCAGCCTCGCCCCGTTCCAGTTGGATGAAGTCACCAGATCCTGCGAGGACGCCAGCGACTGCAGGCGGCCTCGGAAGCGGTTGAGGAAGACGTCGATCGTTCCGGAATAGCGCCCGGTCTGCGTGGCGATGCTCTGGATGACGGCCAGCAGGTTCTTGGAGCGGTGGCTGACCTCACGCAGGAGCAGGCGGAGCGCCTGTTCGCGCTGCTTGTGCGCAGTGGTTTCAACCAGCGTCGTGACAACGCCGATCATGCTCCCGTCCGCGGCGCGATCGGCATCGAGCCAGACGTCGTACCACCGATTGCCAGAACCCACCGTCTGGCGCATCTCGAAGCGGCACGGTTTACCATCCTGCAGGAGCTGACGCTTCATCGCCTGGATCCTGGCGAGATCTGCGACCACGAGGTAGGCCTCGTCATGGAGACCGGTGATATCGGTCGCAGGCCAGACATCGGGCACATTCTGTGCCCACGCGACTCGAAGATCGAGGTCCTGATAGATAACGGTGATGCCGGTATTGCCGAGCGCTCGAATTAGGCTCCGGCCGAGCTCCGCCGAGGCGGGCTGGCCTGTTGCTACGTCGTCGGGCGCGAACCTGCTGATCTTATTGCTCCAACATAAAAGGCAGATTGCCTGAGCACACCCAGCAGCTGGATGAGCGATATGCCGTACAGTCTGCCCTGCCGGGTGCGAAGTTACGTCTGTACCGGCCGCCTACTGCGCACGCCTTACAAACCCGGCGATCAGCGAAATGACCAGCAGCGCCAGGAAGATGAAGAAGAGAATCTGAGCGATGCTGGCCGAAGCACCCGCAATACCGGTGAAACCGAGTGCGCCCGCGATAAGGGCGACGACCAGGAATATCAGTGTCCAATAAAGCATTGTCAGCTCTCCCTTGTGACTGGAATATGTAACGCCATGGCACGGGTTTCGTTCCTGCCGCCTCCCAACGAGAAACCCGCCGCAAGAAGCTTGCGGCGGGCTGATTCAAGACCGGAACTGGATGGGTCGATCAAGCCGCCGCTTGAGCCTGCCGGTCGAAAAAGAGCGCCTGGCTGATCAAGGCCTTGACCATATCCGGATTGAACGGCTTGGTCACCAGGAAAGCGGGCTCCGGGCGTTCGCCCGTCAACAGCCGCTCGGGGAAGGCGGTGATGAAGATGACCGGCACGCTGGCCATCGACAGGATCTCGTTGACGGCATCGATGCCAGAGCTCCCGTCCGCCAACTGGATGTCGGCCAGCACCATCTTCGGGTTGGTGCTCTTGAAGAGCGCCGTCGCCTCCTGATGCGTGCGTGCGGTGCCAACGACCCTGTGGCCGAGACTTTCGACCATCTGCTCAATGTCCATGGCGATCAGCGGCTCGTCCTCGATGACCATGATCTCGGTCGCAACCTGACGCGAAATCTCGTCGCTGGCCTGGTTCAGGTACTCGCTGAACTCCTCGCCGGATACGCCAAGGATTTCGGCGGCTTCCGATTCGTTGAAGCCCTCGACCGCGACCAGCAGGAAGGCCTGACGCGGCTTCGGTGCCAGCGCCGAAAGATTCGTCACGACACGGTTCTCCCATGCCGACAGCGGCTGCTTGTCCGGCACGCGGAGAGCCACCGAGGTGAATAGTCTGGTGAAGATACTGTAAAGCGCGATCCTGTCGGACGACGCTTCGGGGAAGATGCTGGGATCGGCGATGATTGCCTCCAGCGTAGCGGCCACGAGCGCATCGCCGCTGGTTTGCGACCCCGATACAGCACGTGAAAACCGCCGCAACAAAGGCAAATGCGGCGCGATCCTTGCAGACAAACTCATGATATGGCGTCTCCCTCAACAGCCTGATGCAAAATGTAAACTGTCTCCAGCTACAGGCAAACGCGGCCCGCTGCAAAAAGTTCCGTCCTAATGGAACCGGAAGCTTCTCAGTGCGTTTTGGGCCGATATGTGCGTTGCGATCCCGGGCCGGTGGCTTCAGGATATGTGATGATGATGGGCAGAGGACGCGCGTCCGGGGACGACGCTACTGCCGAAACTCCAAGAGAATGTCGTCGGGGGCAGGGATCAAGAATGTCAAATGAAGAACCCAAACAGCGGTCGCGGGGCAATGGCGCTGCGACGCTCGGCACGAATTCCGAAATCGGCCGCAAGCTGAAGCAATATTACGACGAACTCGTCACCGAAGAAGTTCCCGACCGGTTCGCCGACCTCCTGCGAGAGCTGGAGGCGAAGGAACAAAAGAGCGGCACGCAAAAGGGTGATGCATGAACGCGGCTGGCGATTTCAAGCGCGATCTGCTGGGCGCCATCCCCAGCCTTCGGGCCTTCGCTGTGTCGCTTTCGCAAAACGCCGACCGCGCGGATGACCTCGTCCAGGAGACGCTCGTCAAGGCCTGGGACAAGCAGTCTTCCTTCCAGCCGGGTACCAATTTGAAGGCCTGGCTCTTCACCATCCTGCGCAACGAATTCTATTCCCAGATGCGCAAGCGCGGCCGCGAGGTCCAGGACAGCGACGGCGCCATCACGGGCCGCGTTGCCGTTCATCCGGCACAGCATGGATCGCTGGATCTGGATGATTTCCGCAAGGCGCTTGAGCGGTTGCCGGAAGACCAGCGCGAAGCGATCATTTTGATCGGTGCCTCGGGCTTCTCCTACGAGGAAGCCGCTGCAATCTGCGAGTGCGCCGTGGGAACGATCAAGAGCCGCGTGAGCCGCGCGCGGTCTCAGCTGCAGCAGACGTTGGGCATTTCCGGCGAGGGTGATTTCGGACCCGATTCGATCGCTGCCCAGGTGATGGGATCAAGCGCTGCCTGAAGCAGCGGGACGGCTGTCTTGCATGGCCGTCCGTACTGCCTGTATCAGCGCGCCGCCGATATAGGGCTTGCTGACCACGGCCACCCCGGGAAACATCTCAAACAGGGTCTCGGTTTCGCTGTATCCGGTCGCGAAAATGAACGGGATTCCGAGGGAGGAAAGCTGCCGGGCAAAGTCGAAGGTTGTTTCTCCGCCGAGTCGAACATCGACGATTGCGACGTTGAACCCGTGCGTGGGGAGCGGACCGGAACCGAGTTCTTCCAGCCGGCGCATGATGATGACGTCCTGTGCACCGTGCTCACGGCACAGTTGCTCGACATCCAGCGCGATGAGAAACTCATCCTCGAGGACGAGAACCTTCAGCCCATCAAGAATATTTTCCGACAACAGACGCTCTTTCCGGATCGGTCTCTTCAAGTCCTAGCCCCTGATCCACCAAAGGCTGGCGTTTGTCATTAAAATAAGACATGCATCGCCTGCTCGGCCTTGGAAGAAGGTCGATGCCATGCCAGCTTGGCCTGAAGAGGGCACTGTCAGCACGAGCAGGGGGATCAGATGAGCGCATCGATGGATACGCACTCCCGCTCGGCGCGGAAATATCCCTGCCACAAATGTCCCTTGAAGGACCGCAAGGTCTTTCGTGATTTCACTCCCGACGAAATCGACTTCATCTCTCAATTCAAGAAGGGCGAGTTGAGCGTCGACAAGGGCGGCACTGTAGTGAGAGAGGGTACTCGCAATCCTCATCTTTACACAGTCCTGTCGGGCTGGGCGTTTCGTTACAAGTTGCTGCCGGATGGGCGGCGCCAGATCGTCAACTTCGCCATGCCGGGCGACATGATCGGCCTGCAGGGCACGCTGATGGGTGAGATGCAGCATTCGGTCGAAGCCCTCTCGCCCATGCTCATGTGCGTCTTCCAGCGGGAAGAACTCATGAGCCTTTACCGCGCCCACCCTCCGTTGGCCTACGACGTCACCTGGATCGCGGCACGCGAGGAGTCGATTCTCGACGAGAACCTGCTCAGCGTCGGTCGCCGCAACGCCATGGAGCGGCTCGCCTACCTGTTGTCCTTCATCACCGTGCGAGCCGGCGACGTCGGCCTCTTCAATGGCAAGCCGCTGGAAATTCCCATCACGCAGCAGCATCTGGCCGACACGCTGGGCCTCTCGCTCGTGCACACCAACAAGACCGTGCGCAAGCTGGCGCAGAAAGAGCTCCTGCGGTGGCGCGACGGGGGATGCGAGGTGCTCGACCTCGACAGGTTGAAGGCCATCGCCGGCTGGACATCGGACGATGGACCCCCTCGCCCGCTCATCTAGTCCGCATGGTGACGGCCAGCCAGGATGCAGATAAAAGGAACGAAGAGCGCGTCCGGACCGTTCCAGCGCTTATTGGTCCCGCTCGTTGTCGGCTGTACGGCTACGGCGTGAGGGAACCTGTGCGGCATTCGGGCGTTCCCTCTACGGAAAACAAGGAGACTTTTCATGGCAACGAGTGCAAGCAAGCCCGGCGCGGCAACCGCTAACGACGCCACCCCTCTGGACCTCGAAATCGAGATCAAGAAGCTGCGTGCCGAAATGGCGAAGCTGGCGGAACAGATCGCCAAGACGGGCGACACGTCCTATTCCGCGGCCCGCCGGGTGGCGTCCGAGGGCTATGAGCAGGCCAAGGCGCAGGGCGAGGCGACCATCAACGACATCAAGGCGCAGGCGCGCGATGTCGAGGAGCAGCTGACCGAGACCGTGCGCGAAAAGCCGATTACTTCGCTGGCCATCGCTGCCGGCGTCGGTTTCTTGTTTGCAGTTCTGATGCGCCGATAGGCTAGCCTGATGCTTGCTACGCTCATCGCCTCGATGGCATCAGGCGAAATCATGGACAGCATGCGGCGTGCCAAGAGCGCCGCAGTGGCCTATTTTTTGGCTGCGATAGCCATTCTCATCGGTATGGGCTTCCTGATTGCCGCCGCGTTCTCCTGGATCGCGGACACATACGGGACGGTCTACACCGCACTGGGTTTTGGCGGGGTGTTCATCCTGTTGGCCATTATCATCATCATAGCCCACCGGCTCAGCGAGCGCGGCCGGAAGCGGTTGGCAAAACAGCGACGGTCCCATGACGTTAAGGCCATGGCCCAGACCGCCGCAATGGTTGTCGTGCCGGCCCTTATCGCTCGGGGCGGCGTTGGTGGCCTTGCGGCGCCACTGCTGGCTTTGCTGGGCTATGGAATCTACCGCGAAAACAGGCCCCGCCGGGGCCTGCGCAGACGTCCGCGATATCCCGAGAATCCGGGCTAGAATCCGGTCATCGGCGATCGCGCGCACACACATCGGAGAAAGAACAGATGACCAAGGACCTGAAACCGGCCGAGGCCCGTCAGGGCCGGCGCGGAATGCCTGTGCTCGTGATTCTTATTGGCGGGCTGCTGCTTGCGGCCATCGTATGGTTTGGCCTCGGGCTCTATGGATCGGCCATCGAGCCGGCGGATGAGAATCAGATCGGCGGCGATCCCATGGAGCAGTCCGGGCAAGAGTCGCCCGCAACGACTGAGCCTGATACCGCACCAGCCCCTGCGCCGCAGTAATGTTGCGGCAGCTGTGGCGCGCTATTCGAGCGTGACCCCGGCTGCGCGCATCTTCTCTGTCATGACGCCGAGCGAGCCGCCCAGATCGATAGCGCGGCATCCCTCCAGCACCACCTTGACCTTGAAGCCTAGCCTGACCGCGTCCAGTGCCGAAAACGCCACGCAGAAATCCGTAGCCAGTCCCACCATCGTCAATTCATCGATCCCGCGTTCCGCGAGATAGCCACCGAGGCCGGTCGGGGTCGTCTGGTCGTTCTCGAAGAATGCCGAGTAGGAATCGATGCCCTGCCGAAATCCCTTGCGGATGAGCAGCTCGGCCCTGGTCCACTCAAGCGCGGGGTGAAGTTCGGCGCCCTTTGTCCCCTGGACGCAATGGTCCGGCCACAAGGTCTGATCGCCATAAGGCATCTCCACCGTCTCGAACGGACTTTTCCCATCATGCTGTGATGCAAAGCTTGAATGGCCCCCAGGGTGCCAGTCCTGGGTTAGCACCACATGCTCATGTGCGGCGATAAGCCGGTTCACGACAGGAAGAATCTCGTCGCCTCCCGTCACCGCCAGCGCGCCGCCGGGACAAAAGTCGTTTTGCACGTCGATCACCACGAGAGCCGTTCCAGCCATCCCGCTTTTCCTCTCTGCTTCGATGTTGCGCGAAGGCTGATGCCAAATCTCCACTTTGACAAGTCCCGGGCGGCTGGTACCATTTGCATACGAATGAATTAGTGCCTGACGGTTCCAGCTTCGGAGGCTCCCCTGTCGCGCTATGCCCGCCCAGATTCGACCGAGGAGGCGCTGGATCTTCTGGCCTCCGGGGAATGGCGCATTCTGGCCGGCGGAACCGACTTCTATCCTGCCCAAGGCAGCCGTCCGATCCGCGAGAATATTCTCGACATCAACCATCTGCACGATCTGGCCGGCATCCGCGAGGAAGACGATCATGTCGTGATCGGCGGACGCGCCACCTGGACCGAGCTGCTCCGCGCAGATCTGCCGCCGGCCTTCGATGCGCTCAAGCTCGCCGCGCGCGAGGTGGGCTCGATCCAGATCCAGAACCGCGGCACGGTCGCGGGCAATCTCTGTAACGCCTCGCCCGCCGCCGACGGCGTGCCGCCGCTCCTGGCGCTGGACGCCGAAGTCGAACTGGCCTCGGCCCGCGGCCGGCGCGTCCTGCCACTTGGCGACTTCATCCTCGGTTACCGGAAAACCGCGCGCCAACCCGACGAGCTGCTGGTCGCGGTTCGCATCCCCCGGGCCAGCATCTCGGGCGTATCGCATTTCCTGAAGCTCGGGGCGCGCAGCTATCTCGTCATCTCCATCGCCATGGTCGCGATCCGCATCGCGCTCGACGAAACCGGCCGCATCGAAGAGGCCGCCATCGCGGTCGGCGCCTGCTCGGCCGTGGCGCAGCGGCTGCGGCGCCTGGAAACAGCGCTGATCGGCCGCCAGTCGGGCGAGGAAGCGCTCGCCGCGGTCGCCGGCTGCCCCTTCGACGAACTGTCCCCGATCGACGATGTCCGCGCCAGCGCGGCCTATCGCTCTAGAGCGGCAGCTGAGCTTGTCCGCCGCGCGCTGCGGCATTCCCATGAGCAATTGGGACGCGATCCCGATAGGCAAGGGAGCGTCGCGGCATGAACGCGGATCGTCTTTCGCTCAGTTTCCATCTCAACGGCAACCCCGTCACGACCGAGATCGCGCCGGTGATCCGCCTGTCGGCTCTGTTGCGCGACCAACTGGGCGCGACCGGCACCAAGATCGGCTGCGACGCCGGCGATTGCGGCGCCTGCACGGTGCTGATCGACGGCGAAGCCGCCTGCGCCTGCCTCGTTCCCGCTGCCGAAGCAGACGGGAAAGCGGTCCGCACCGTCGAAGGAATGGCGAACGGTGCCCTCTCGGCGCTGCAATCCTCCTTCCTGCGCCATGGCGCCGCGCAATGCGGCATCTGCACGCCGGGCTTTCTGGTCGCGGCCGCCGCGCTGCTCGAAACGAACCCCAACCCCGACGAACAGGAAGTCAAGGATGCCCTCGGCGGCGTGTTGTGTCGCTGCACCGGCTACCGCAAGATCATCAGCGCGGTGATGGACGTCAATTCCACCGCCCCCCATCCGGGGGAGGTCGCGGCCGCAGGACCGGGCCACAATTCCTCCATCGTCGGCGCCTCGCCGCTGCGGCTCGACGGCGAGCCCAAGGTGCGCGGCACGGAACTGTTCGGTGCCGACGAATGCCCGCACGACGCGCTGGGGGTAGCGGTCATCCGCTCCCCGTACTGGCGCGCGCGCTTTTCTTTCGGCGATCTCGCTCATTTCCTCGAGACGAAACCGGGCGTGGTCGCCGTCTACACGGCGCGCGATCTGCCGGGGCACAATTGCTTCGGCGTCATTCCGCCCTTTGCCGACCAGCCGGCGCTCGCCGTCGGGGCGGCGCGTTTCCGCGGCGAGGCCGTGGCCCTCGTGGTGGGCGAGCCGGCCGCGCTCGCCGATCTCGAACTCGACGATTTTCCCATTTCCTGGGAGCCGCTGCCGCATGCGCTGACGATGGAAGAGGCGACGGCCGACGGCTTTGCCCCCCTTCATGAGGAACGACCAGGCAATGTCCTGACCGCCGGCACCGTGCGGCGCGGCGACGCCGAGGCCGCCCTTGCCGCCTCCGCTGCCACCGTGACCGGCAGTTTCGAGACGGCCTATGTCGAGCATGCCTATATCGAGCCGGAAGCCGGCTTCGCCTTCATGGATGGCGACACGCTGGTCATCAAGGCCTGCACCCAGGCCCCGATCATGGACCGCGACGACACCGCCACGATCCTGGGCCTTCCGCCGGAAAGGGTCCGCATCATCCCGACGGCCACGGGCGGCGGCTTCGGCTCCAAGCTCGACCTGTCGGTGCAGCCGCTGATCGGGCTCGCCGCCCTCAAGACCGGCCGTCCGGCGCGCCTCGTCTACACCCGCGCCGAATCCATGGCCTCGACCACCAAACGTCACCCGGCGCAGATGAAGGCCACTATCGGCGCCGACGCCGAGGGCCGCGTCACCGGCATGGTCTTCGACGGTGATTTCAACACCGGCGCCTATGCCAGTTGGGGGCCGACTGTTGCCACGCGCGTACCGGTCCATGCGTCCGGGCCCTATTTCACGCCCAATTACCGCGCCTCCGCCCGCGCCATCCATACCAATGGCCCCGTGTCCGGTGCCTTTCGCGGCTTCGGCGTGCCGCAGGCCGCCTACATGCAGGAGACGCTCTATGACGAGTTGGCCGACCGGCTCGAGATCGACCGCCTCGATTTCCGCCTGAAGAACGCGCTCCGCAACGGCCAGCCTACCGTCTGCGGCGATGTCATGGACGAAGGCATCGGCATTTCCGCCTGCCTTGAGGAACTGCAGCCGCTCTGGACGCGCGCGCTGGCCGAAGCCGACCGCCAGAATCGGGCCGACAGCGTCGTGCGCCGCGGCGTCGGCGTCGCCTCCTGCTGGTATGGCTGCGGCAATACCGGCATTCCCAACCCCTCAACGATGAAGCTCGGCATCACGCCGGACGGACGCCTGGTGCTGCACCAGGGCGCTGTCGATATCGGGCAGGGCTCCAACACCGTCATCCCGCAGATCTGCGCGGAGGCGCTGGGAATGCCGCTCGAAGCTTTCGAGTTCGTCGGCGGCGATACGGCACTCACCCCCGATGCCGGCAAGACCTCCGGCTCGCGCCAGACCTACATCTCCGGCAAGGCCGCCGAAAAATCCGGACGGGCGCTGCGCGAGACGCTTCTGCGCCACGCCAACGTCTCCGATCAGGCCCACATTGCGCTGGAAGGCGCCGAACTGATCGTCCGCGAAGGCGAGGCCGTCCGCCGAATCGCGCTCGCCGACCTTGCCGTGGACGAGAACGGCTTCGTCTTCGCCGCGATGGAAAGCTACGATCCGCCGACAAAACCGCTGGATAAAAACGGCCAGGGCCAGCCCTACGCGGTCTATGGCTGGGGCGCGCAGCTGGTCGAGCTGGAGGTCGATACCGGCCTCGGCACGGTGAAGCTTCTGCGCATCACGGCGGCACATGATGTCGGCCGTGCCATCAACCCGATGCTTGCCGAAGGCCAGATCGAGGGCGGCATCGCCCAGGGCATCGGCATGGCGCTGATGGAGGAATATGTCCCCGGGCGCACCGAGAATCTGCACGACTATCTGATCCCCACCATCGGCGACGTGCCGCAAATCCATTCGATCCTGGTCGAGGTGCCGGATCCCGAAGGCCCGTTCGGCGCCAAGGGGCTGGGCGAGCACGTGCTGATCCCGACCGGCCCGGCGATCCTCAACGCCATCCGGCACGCCACCGGCGCGACCATCACCCGCCTGCCCGCTACGCCCGACCGCGTGCTGGCCGCCATCGACGAAGCACGGCAAGCGGGATGAGCGAACTCTCCGAGCGTTTCGAACCAGCCGATGCACCGGAAAAGACCGCCGGCGAGAAGCTCAGATGCGATGCCTGCCCGGTGATGTGTTACATCGCGGAGGGCCGCACCGGCGCCTGCGACCGCTACGGCAATTTCGGCAACCGCATCGTGCGCTGCGATCCCGTCACCATTCTCGAGCATCAGATCGAAGCCGGGCAGCCGGTCGTCGAATTCGAGAAGCGCGAGGGCGTGTGGGACGGCAACCCCGTCACCGAGAAACGCCGCTTCGTCACCGGCATCGGCGCCGGCACCACCTATCCGGACTTCAAGCCCGCCCCCTTCATCGTCTCCCAGGAGGTCGAGGGCGTCGATCTGGTGACCGTCGTCACCGAGGGCATCTTCTCCTATTGCGGGGTCAAGGTGAAGATCGACACAGACCGCCATCTCGGCACCGAGACGGCAATGGTGATGGCGCAAGGCGAACCCGTCGGCCATGTCACAACCGCCGAATACGGCTCGCAGATGCTGTCGCTCGGCGGCGTGCGGCATCTGACCGGTGGCTCCAAGTCGGAGGGCCGCATCACCTGCGAGACGCTGCTGGCGCTGTGCAACAGGCAGGCGGTGGAACTTCAGATCGAGGGCGGCTCCACCCTCGTCGTCCAGGCCGGCGAGGCGCCGATCATCGACGGCAGGCGCGAGGAGCGCATGCGCGTCGGCTGCGGCTCGGCCGCCATCGGCATGTTCGCCACGCAGTGGCAGGGCCTCATCGACGAGGTGGTGGTGGTCGACGACCACATCACCGGCGTCGTCTCCGAGCACCAGGCCGGCAAGGTGATCGGCTGGCAGGACACCGGCATTAAGATCGTCGGCCGCCGCTCGACCCCCGGCCGCTATTTCAAGGTTTCCGAACCCGGCCTCGGCTGGGGCGGCACGACGATCTCCGACCCGCTGCAGATCCTCGGTCCCTGGAACCCGAAGAAGGGCGCCCGGCCCGGCATGTCGCTGCTGATGGTGTCGACCACCGGCGAGCAATATGCCTATTTCGAGCTCGATGACGACCTGAACCCGGTCGAAAAGCCCTTCCCGGACCGTCTTCGCAAATCGGTCGAGCTGATCGAGGACAATTGCGAGCCCGCGCTCTGCACCGTGCTGTTCATGGCGGGTGCGGGCGGTTCGCTCCGCGCCGGAGTGACCGAGAATCCGGTCAACCTCACCCGCTGCGTCCAGGGGCTGAAGACCTACGTCACCTGCGGCGGCGCGCCGGTCTATGTCTGGCCGGGCGGCGGCATCACGCTGATGGTCGATGTCATGCGGCTGCCCGACAACGCTTTCGGCTACGTGCCGACGCCCGCCCTCGTGGCGCCCATCGAGTTCACGCTGCGGCGCGACGATTTTGTCGCGCTCGGCGGCTATGCCGACCATATCCGTTCGGTCGAAGACGTGCTGGCGGAGGGCGGCGAATATTTCAACGCGCGGCGAATCGGGCCCGCCCCGATCGTCAACAGCTGGCCACCGCTGCAACAGCTTGCCCGGGAGCCGGCGCGATGAACGGGCCGCAGGCAGCCCTGCTCGCCGACGGCAGACGTCTGCACCTCCATCACGGACCCATCGACCTCGTCATCGAGGCCTTCGGTGCGCCGCGGGAAGTGGAAGCCGCATACACCCAGGCGCGCCAGCGCTTCGAGACGATTCTCACCGAACTGGTCGAGGAACTGCCCTCGCTGCGCCAGCCTTCGTCGACGTTTCCGCGCGCCTTCCGGCATCCGACGGCCCGCCGCATGGAGGCTTCCGCCTCATTCTTTGCCGGCGAAATATTTGTCACGCCGATGGCGGGTGTGGCGGGTTCCGTCGCCGACGAGATGCTTGCCGCCATGATCGCCGGACGTGATCTGGAGAAAGCCTATGTCAATAATGGTGGCGATATCGCCCTCCATCTCGCGCCCGGCGCGCGGATGGCCGCCGCTATCGCCGGCACCGGCAAGGGCTTCTCCGACCGGCTGGAGATCGCCTTTGGCGACCCCGTGCGGGGCATCGCCACCAGTGGCCGGCACGGGCGCAGCCATTCGCTGGGCATCGCCGACGCCGTGACCGTGCTCGCGCGTTCGGCCGCCGGGGCTGACGTCGCTGCCACCCTCATCGCCAATGCAGTCAACCTGCCGGGCCATCCCGCCATTCACCGCCGCCCCGCCCGGGAACTCTCGCCCGACAGCGATCTCGGCGACCGATTGGTGACGGTTGCGGTCGATCGGCTGGAACCGGCCGAGATCGACGCGGCATTGGCCCGCGGGTACCGGGCCGCCGCCGATTTCGTCGCGCAGGGCCTGATCGAGGCCGCCATCATCTATCTCGAAGGGCGGGAGCGCGTCTGCGGGCGTTTTGCTGCGCCGCTCGCGAAAACCCGTCTCCTGGAGGAAGCCGCCAATGCCTGAATTTCCGATCCGCAAGATTGCCGTCCTCACCGAGGAGATCCTGCACGACAAGGGCACCCCGCCCGCCACGCCGCGCCGTCGCGGTGTCGCCATGGCGGTGGTGAAGAACCCGTTTTCCGGCAAATTTCATGCGGACATCATCCCTGCCATGGAGGACCTGAAGCCGCTCGGCCTGATGTTGTCGGATCAGCTCATCGCCGCGCTGGGCGGCGACATCTCCAGGATCGACGCTTACGGCAAGGGCGGGATCGTCGGCACCGATGGTGAGCTCGAACATGCCGCGCTCTGGCATGCGCCGGGCGGCTACGGCATGCGCGAGCGGCTGGGCGATGCCAAGGCGATCGTACCGTCCGCCAAGAAGATCGGCGCGATGGGAACGCGGCTCGACGTGCCGATCGGCCACATCAACGCCGCCTATGTGCGCAGCCATTTCGACGCGATCGAGATCGGCCTGCCGGATGCGCCCTATCCCGATGAAATCCTGTTCTGCCTCGTCATGGCCTGCGGCCCGCGCATCCACGCCCGTGTCGCGGGCCTGGCGGCGGAAGACGTGAAGGGCGAGGACGGGCTCAGGTGAGCGAGGCGACCGCCAGGACGAAGGCGGAAACAGGCGAGGCCGACTACCGGCTCGACGAGCAGGTCGGGTTCGTGCTGCGCAAGGCCAGCCAGCGCCACATCGCCATATTCGCGCGCTCCATCTCCGATCTCACCCCGCCGCAATTCGCCGCGCTGGCGAAGCTGCATGAGGTCGGCGCCACCTCGCAGAACCAGCTCGGCGTCCTGATCGCCACCGATGCCGCCACCATCAAGGGCGTCATCGACCGGCTCAACGCCCGCAATCTGGTGACGCTGGCCAAGGATGACGGCGACAAGCGCCGACTGGTCGTGTCCCTGACGCCGGAAGGGCGCGCAACTGTCGAAAATCTGATCCCGCTCGCCCATGAAATCACGCGGGAAACCCTGTCCCCGCTGACCGCGCGGGAGGCGGAGACGTTGCTCAGGCTGTTGGCGAAGATGAGTTGAACTGCCCGAGCGCCCCCTCCACCGCCTTCGGCGGTCCCCCTCCCCCGTGAACGGGGGAGGATTTACCGGCGCGGCCGGTCTCCACCAATTTGCCTGCTTCACAAGTGAGGATGCGCCGTCGTGGCCGTCTGCGCCCTCAATCCGCCCCTGCGAAGCGGGGGAGGGGGACCATGCGAAGCATGGTGGAGGGGGCGCAACGCGACCGGCGTCGACTAGACTTCAGTCCCCAACCATCGCAGCACGCAGCCGTGCCGTCCCGGTTTGATCAATCTTGCCATCCGCGATGACGACGCCGAATTTCTGCGCCGCTTCCTCCGCCGTATAGTAGCCGAGCCGCACATCTTCCCGGACCAGTTCCGGCTGACGCTCCAACGGGTCGCCATAGCCGCCACCGCCCGGTGTCTCGACCGATACGCGGTCGCCGGCGCGCATGGGAACATCCTGCTCCTTCGACAGATGTTTCGGTACATGCGCCTCGCCGTCGCGCCATACGGTCACGGTGTTGACCGCGCCATCCGCGCCGCCCAGCGCGCCCTGCGGCCCGTAGCGGCCGTGGTCCATGACGAAGGATGCGCGCGCATCGCCGCGCAGCAGTTCGATCTCATAGGCCAGCCCCAGACCGCCGCGCTGTTTGCCAGCCCCGCCCGAGCCTTCGCGGAGCGCGTAGTGGCGGTAGAGAATGGGGTAGTTCTGCTCCATGATCTCGATCGGCGGCGATTTGGATATGCCGATGGTCGAACAGCCATTCGACAGCCCGTCATGATCGGCATTGCCGCCATACCCGCCGCCCGACAGCTGGTAGAGCACGAAGTCGCGACCGCGCTCCGGATCATGCCCGCCAAGGCCGAAATTGCCGCTGGACCCCGCCGGTGCCGCCGTCACCTTGTCCGGTATCGCCTGGACAAGCGCGGCAAACACGGCCTCGGCGATGCGTTGCGAGACCTCCGCCGCGCAGCCCGAGACGGGACGCGGATAGCGCGCGTCGAGAAAGGTGCCTTCCGGCCGGTGGATGGTCAGCGGCTCGAAGGCCCCCGCGCTCATCGGCACGTCGGGAAAGATATGGCGCATGGCGAGATAGACGGAGGAGTAGGTGGTCGCGAGTACGCTGTTCATCGGCCCGATGCAGGGCGGGCTGGAGCCGGCAAAGTCGAAAGTCAGTTCATCGCCACTCTTTTCGACCGAAAGCCTGATCGCCAGCGGTTCGTCGACCACACCATCCGAATCGACATAGGCCGTCGAGCGGTAGGTGCCGTCGGGGATGGTCGCGATGCGGGCCCGCATCTGCTCGGCCGCGCGACGGCGCAGTTCGGCGATGGCGTCCACGACGGTCTCGTCTCCGTAACGATCCAGCAATTCGAACAGCCGGTCCTGGCCGACCATGAGTGCGGCGGCCTGCGCCTTGATGTCGCCGATGCGCTGGTCGGCGATGCGGATGTTGGAAAAGATGATCGCCTGGATTTGCGGGTCGAGCTCGCCCTTGCGGAAGAGTTTTACCGGCGGCAGCCGCAGCCCCTCCTGCTCGACCGCCGTCGCGGAGGCCGAAAACCCACCCGGCACCGCGCCGCCGATATCGGGCCAGTGGCCGGTGTTGGACAGCCAGCAGAAGATCTCGTCATCGCGCCATACCGGCATGGCGAAGCGCACATCCATCAGATGCGTGCCGCCGAGATAAGGGTCGTTGACGATGTAGATGTCACCCGGCTCGGGCGGCAGGCAGCGCCCGTCGCGGATCATCTCGATGATGGTGCGGGTCGAATATTGCATCACGCCGACGAAGACCGGCAGCCCGCCGATGCCCTGCGCAATCAGCGAACCGTCTTCAGCGGAATAGATGCCGTCGGAACGGTCGTTGGCCTCGGCGATGATCGGCGAGAAGGCCGAGCGCGAAAAGGCGAGGTCCATCTCGTCGCAGACCTGGTTCAGCCCGGTCTCGATGACCGAAAGGGTGATGGCGTCGAGCGTGGTCATGGCGCTGCTGTTCCTGGAAGAATCGCCCCACCCGTCGCTTCGCGCCGACCTCCCCATCGAGGGGAGGTGAAGGCGCGCGCATCACGGCGGGTCGGCAAGACGCCCACCTCCCCCTTGATGGGGGAGGTCGCCCGCAGGGCGGGAGGGGATGGCATGCCGGAACTGTCGGTCATCTGCCCGATCCGATCTGGATGATGAGGTTGCCGTCGACGTCGCCGCTGACCCGATCGCCCGGCTCGACAACTGTGGTGGCGTCCATCTGCTCGATGATGGCCGGGCCGGAGAGATTGGCATGAAGCGGCATGCGTTCGCGGGCATAGACCGGTGTGTCGATCCATTTGCCGGCAAACCAGACGTCACGCCGCTCCACCAGCGCTTCTTCCAGCGTGGCCGCTCGGCCGTCCGGCTCGATCAGCCGCGCCAGATCGACCGGCGCGCGTCGTCCGATCACGGAAGTGTTGAGGTTGACCAGATTGGCCCGGATCTCCTTCAGCTCGACCCGGAACCGCGCGAAATACGCCGTCTCGAACAGCGCCTGCAATTTTTCGCCTGTCACGTCGACCGACGGCAGCGGCACGTTGATGATGTGCGTCTGGCCCACGAACTGCATGTCGGCTGAATGCACGCAATCGACATGCTGCGGCCGAACCGCCTCCTTGTCGATCTGGGCCCGGCCTTCCGCCGCCTGTTCCTCGAGCACGGCCTTGATTGTGGCGCTCTCGACCCCTGTGACCGGCCGGTTGATGGTGCGCACGAAATCGTGGCGCAGATCGGCCACCACGCAGCCCAGCGCATTGGTGATGCCCGGCCGCGCTGGCACCAGCACTCTCGGGATCGAAAGCTCGCGCGCCAGCGCCGTGGCGTGGAGCGGCCCCGCGCCGCCAAAGGCAAACAGCGCGAAATCGCGCGGATCGTGGCCCTTGGCGAGCGACACCATGCGGATTGCTCCCGCCATCTTCGTGTTGGCAAGCCGCAGCACTGCGCCGGCGGCTTCCGTACCGTCCATGCCGGCTGGCCCGCCGATACGTTCTTGGAAGACGGCCCGCACATCTTCGACGCGGATCGGATTATCGACGGCCAGCAGCCGGTTTGGGTTCAGCCGGCCGAGAACGAGATTGGCGTCGGTGATCGTCGGCTCCGTCCCACCGCGTCCATAGGAGATAGGCCCCGGCCGCGCGCCGGCGCTTTCCGGCCCGACGCGGATCAGGCCGGCATCGTCGAGCCGCGCGATCGAGCCGCCGCCCGCGCCGACCGTCTGCACGTCGACCATCGGCACGTGGATCGGCATCGCATATTCGATCTCGATCTCGTTGGAGACCGCCGGCCGCGCGTTGCGGATCAGCGCCACGTCCGTCGAGGTGCCGCCCATGTCATAGGTGATCACATTCGGCATGCCGGCGCGCTCGGCCGTGTAGGCGGCGGCCATGACGCCGGAGGCCGGCCCCGACATCACCGTCTTGGCGGCCTCGCGCGTTACGAAGCGGGCCGAGATCATGCCGCCATTACCGTTCATCATCAGGAAGTCACGGCGATAGCCCTTGGCGTTCAGCTCGTCGGCCAGCCGACCGACATAGCGCTGGAGGATCGGCTGGACGGAGGCGTTGACGGCCGCCGTCACGCCGCGCTCGAATTCGCGCGCTTCCGAGAGCAGCGCATGGCCCATCGTGACATGGTCGTTCGGCCAGGTCTCGCGGGCGATCTCGGCGGCGCGCAGCTCATGTGCGGGATTGGCATAGGCGTGCAGGAAATGGATGACGAGCGATTCGCATCCTGCCGTGAGCAGCGCCTCGACGGCTTCGCGCATCTCGTCTTCGTCGAGGGCCGAACGCACCCGCCCCGAAGCTTCCATGCGCTCAGTGACTTCCAGCCTGAGATCGCGCGGGATCACCGGCACGAACCGCCCGGTCATCCCGTAGGGCTGGGGCCGCGTGCGGCGCCCGAGCTCGATCACGTCGCGAAACCCGCGCGTGGTGATCATGCCGGTCTTGGCCAGCCGCCGTTCCAGCACCGCATTGGTGGTGGTGGTCGTGCCGTGAACGATGAGGTCTATCCTGTCGATCGGGGTGCCGGATTGCGCCAGCGCGGCCAGCACGCCGCCCGACTGGTTGTCGGGCGTGGTCGGCGTCTTGGCGACCGTGACGCGGCCGCCTGTCGAGGTGTCGATCAGGATCAGATCCGTGAAGGTGCCGCCGACATCAATGCCGGCAACCACCGCGCTTTTCCCGTCATTCTCTTTCAAGCGACCCACCCGCAAGATAAACCCAACAGAAGGCAGCATTCTGGAAAAGCGCTCTAGTTGCGCTCATTGACCCGAAATTCATTTGTATACTAATCAATCCCCATCGCAAGTCCGGCCGCCGCGCGGTCCTTGCAACCTGTCAGAATTGTGCGATATGGACACTATGCAGCATCAAAACGCGACAGCACATGCCGGCGGCGCCGATCAGGCGCAGGCATTCCCGATTCCCGCCGGCGTCTTTGCCGAGACGGTCGTGTCCGTGAAGCATTTTACCGACACGCTGTTCTCCTTCCGCATCACCCGGCCGCAGAGTTTCCGTTTTCGCTCCGGCGAATTCGTGATGATCGGGCTTCCCAACGCGGAAAAGCCGGTCTTCCGCGCCTATTCGATCGCCAGCCCGGCCTGGGACGAGGAGCTGGAGTTCTATTCGATCAAGGTGCCCGACGGGCCCCTGACCCAGCATCTGCAGAAGATCCAGCCCGGCGACACCGTGCTCATGCGCCAGAAATCCGTCGGCACGCTGGTGCTCGACGCGCTGAAGCCGGGCAAGCGTCTCTACATGATCGCCACCGGCACCGGCATCGCGCCCTTCGCGAGCCTGATCCGCGACCCCGAGACCTATGAGAAATTCGAGCAGGTCGTGCTCACCAACACCTGCCGCGACCTGGCCGATCTCGCCTATGGCAACGAACTGGTCGACACGCTGACCCACGATCCGCTGATCGGCGAACTCGTGTCCGATCGCCTGACCTATTATGCGACCACGACCCGCGAGGAGCACGCGCGCATGGGCCGCATCACGACGCTGATCGAGGACGGCAAGCTGTTTGCCGATCTAGGCTGCGAACCGTTCGACCCCGAGACCGACCGCGCGATGATCTGCGGCTCCATGGCGATGCTCAACGACGTCAAGGACCTGCTGGAAAAGGCCGGCCTCGAGGAGGGCTCCAACAGCCGTCCCGCGGACTTCGTGGTCGAACGCGCCTTCGTAGGTTAGACAAACAAGGCACGTTCCTTTTCGACGAGACGCTGCACGAACCCCGCCACCGCCTGGATGTGCCTGAGCGGCCGCATGGATTCGTGATAGACCAGCCAGTAGGCACGGCGGATCGATGGCGCGGCCTCAACGGGCACCAGATCCTCATGCGCCCTGGCGATGAAGGCATGCAGGATGCCGATGCCGGCGCCCGAGCGCACCGCCGCCACCTGCCCCAGCGCCGACGACACCGAAAACCCCGCCGGCCAGCCCGGCAGGAACTCGTCGGCATAGTCGAGGCCAGGCGAAATCGCGAGGTCGTGCACGTAGCCAACCAGCCGGTGCCCTCGCAGCGTGTCCTTGTCCGTCGGCAGGCCCTGGGCCTGCGCGTAGTCTCGCGAGGCATAGAGGCCTAGCGTGTAGTCGACCAGCTTGACCGCCACCAGCCGCCCTTCCGTCGGCCGCTCCACGGTGATCGCGATATCTGCCTCGCGTCGCGACAGCGAAAAGGAACGCGGCACCGGCACGAGCTGGATGGTGAGTTCCGGATGCAGCGCGGTCAGCCGACCCAGCCGCGACGCCAGAAACGATACCCCGAACCCGTCCGGCGCGCCGATGCGCACGGTGCCCGAGACCGTCTCGCCCTCGTCCGCCATGTCGGCGCGCGCAGCGATCAGATCGGCTTCCATGCGCTCGGCGACCTCCAGCAGCCGCTCTCCCTCGAGCGTCAGTTCCGTGCCCGTGGTCAGCCGGCGGAAGAGTTTTGTGCTCAGCGCCGCTTCCAGCGCAGTCACCCGGCGCGACACCGTGGCGTGGTTGAGCTCCAGCCGCCGGGCTGCGCCCAGGATCTGGCCGGCGCGTGCCACGGCCAGAAATATGCGGAGATCGTCCCAGTTCATCGCGCCGTCCGGGTTGCACATATTGAAGCGCCATAATGAGCGAACATCAATCCATGCACAACGGATGCGAGCGCCTGCGCGTTGCATCCGCCGCCGTGAAGCGGGACAATACGGCTTGAACATTTCGCAAGGGAGCGAGACCATGATCGAAGTCGGACATTTTATCGGTGGCAAGCGCGTGCCGGGCACCAGCGGCCGCAGCCAGGACATCATGCAGCCCATGGACGGCTCGGTCCGGGGCAAGGTGGCACTGGCATCGAAGGACGAGCTGCGCTCAGCGGTCGAAAACGCCAAGGCTGCCCAGCCCGCCTGGGCCGCCACCAATCCGCAGCGCCGCGCGCGCGTTCTCATGAAATTCCTCGATCTCGTCCACGCCGAATATGACGAACTGGCCGAGACGCTGGCGCGCGAGCACGGCAAGACGATCGCCGACGCCAAGGGCGACATCCAGCGCGGGCTGGAAGTGGTGGAAGTCTGCCTTGGCGCCCCGCACATGCTCAAGGGCGAATACACCGACGGCGCTGGCCCCGGCATCGACGTCTATTCCATGCGCCAGCCGCTCGGCGTCGTCGCCGGCATCACGCCGTTCAATTTCCCGGCCATGATCCCGCTGTGGAAGATCGCCCCGGCGCTCGCCGCCGGCAACGCCTTCATCCTAAAGCCCTCGGAGCGTGATCCATCGGTGCCGATGCGGATTGCCGAGCTGTTCCTCGATGCAGGCCTGCCCGCCGGCATCCTCAACGTCGTCAATGGCGACAAGGAAGCCGTCGACGCCATCCTCGACGATCCCGACATCCAGGCCGTCGGCTTTGTCGGCTCGACGCCGATCGCCCAGTACATCTATGCCCGCGCCACCGCCAACGGAAAGCGTGCGCAGTGCTTCGGCGGCGCCAAGAACCACATGATCATCATGCCCGATGCCGACATGGACCAGACCGTGGATGCGCTGATCGGCGCCGGCTACGGTTCGGCCGGAGAGCGCTGCATGGCCATTTCGGTCGCCGTGCCCGTCGGGAAGGAAACGGCTGATCGTCTGATCGAAAAGCTGATCCCACGCGTCGAGAGCCTCAAGGTCGGCCCCTCGACGGACTCCTCGGCCGATTTCGGCCCTGTAGTGACGAAGGAAGCGCTGGCGCGTATCAAGGGTTACGTCGATAGGGGCATCGAGGAAGGCGCCAAACTCGTCGTCGACGGGCGCGACTTCTCGCTGCAGGGCTACGAGAACGGCTACTATATGGGCGGCTGCCTGTTCGACCATGTCACGCCCGACATGAAGATCTACAAGGAAGAGATCTTTGGCCCGGTGCTGTCGGTGGTCCGCGCCGATCGCTACGAGGATGCCATCAAGCTCGCCAATGATCACGAGATGGGCAATGGCGTCGCGATCTACACCCGTGACGGCGACGCCGCGCGTGATTTCGCCTCTCGCGTCCAGGTCGGCATGGTCGGCGTCAACGTGCCGATCCCGGTGCCGATCGCCTATTACACCTTCGGCGGCTGGAAGGCTTCCGCCTTCGGCGATCTCAACCAGCACGGCCCGGATGCCTTCCGCTTCTATACCAAGACCAAGACCGTCACCTCGCGCTGGCCGAGCGGCATCAAGGACGGCGCGGATTTTGTCATACCGACGATGAACTAGCCGCGCCGGTTTTCTTGGAAGCCGTTTTTTATCAACGGCATACCAACATTCTCGACGGCGGGCCCCAAGCCCGCCGTCGCCATATGCAGCATGCCTAAAGAAACCGTGATGCAACCTTTGCCAGTCTTTCGCCATTTGACAAGCAATACGGGCCGGCGACGGTCTGGCAACCAAGAGACCGGCGCGCTCCAACATTCCGCGCTGGTTCTGCAAGGAGGTGCTGTCATGGCACGCACGGCAAAATTTGCAATCGCAGCGGCAGGCGCAATGATCCTGTCGGGACTCCCCTTCGCATCTGCGACGGATCAGAACCAGTCGGCTCCCGGCGTCGAGCCGACGCAGACCGAAATCGCGCATGATGCAACCCCACCTGCCCTGGACGCCAACATGCTGGCGATGAACATGTGCGGCAAGCGCGACAGCATCGTGGGCGAGCTGGAACAGCATTTTCAGGAGAACGTGACCGCCGTCGGCATGGTCGACGACAATGCCGTCGTAGAGATCTTTGTCTCCGACAGCGGCACGTGGACCATCATCGCCACCGGTACGGATGGCACGAGTTGCGTGTTGTCGGCTGGCGAAGGCTGGCAGAGCACCACGATGATCCGCGGCGTCGACGCCTGATCAGTTACGCGACATTGAGTTCGCCGGCGACGGCGGCCTCGGCGCGGTCGCGCACATATGTCATCAGATGACGTGCCTCGCGCACGGCTCGCCCCGGGTCCCGGTCGATCACCGCCTTGGCAAGTGCGACGTGGTGGTCGAGCGCCTGACGGATTTCCACCGTTCCGTGGAAGTAGATCCAGTATCGGCGGGTGTGCGTCTGCAGGGGGATCACCGCCCTGACCAGATGGCAGTTTGCGGACGCCTCCGCCATGCCGATGTCGAAGAGCTTGTCCGCCGCCGCATAGGCCGCCAGATCCCCCGCATCGGCCGCCTGGCCGAGCAGCTTCAGTGCACTTTCGAGTGTCTTCTTGGCATCGTCGTCGATGGCGCGCGCCGCTGCGCGGGCCTGCACCAGTTCGACGTGCCGCCTGACTTCGAGCGTCCGCAGCCAGTCATTTCCGTCGAGTTTCGCCACGGCTATGCCCGCTCGGGGACGTATTTCGAGAAGACCTTCCCAGGCGAGCCGCTGAATGGCCTCGCGCACCGGGGTCCTACCGACGCCGACCTTCAGTTGCAATTCGGCTTCGGTCGTGTGGCTGCCCGGAGCAAGTTCCAGCATGACGATCATCTGCTCCAGACGCCTGTAGGCAAATTCAGCAGACGTCTTGATTGATCCGAAACAGTCCGTAAATTTCACGACGCGCTCCAGTGATGCGGGCCCTGCGCAACCATAGATTGGTTTATCTTTGAATGTAATATGGAATCCGCCTCTCCGGACATGAAGCTTATTAGGTCTGGTGTACACAACAGCTTCGCCACGACAGTCGTCCCCGGGTCAAAATGAGTTTAGAGGTTGCGCTGGCTCAGGCCGGTGGCGACAACCGCAGATACGATAGGTTGTAAATGTATGACTGATTCGCGTGATGTCGTCGTGGTCGGCGGCGGCATAATCGGCATCGCCGTCGCCTCCGCCCTGGCCGACCGCGGCCGCGACGTAACCATAGTCGATCGAACCGGCATCTGCGAGGAGACGAGCTCCGGCAACGCTGCGGCCCTCGCCTTCTCCGACATCCTGCCGCTCGCCCAGAAGGGCATGATCGCCCAGGTGCCGCGCTGGCTCGCCGACCCGCTCGGGCCGCTGTCGATCTCCCCCGCCTATCTGCCCCACCTCATGCCCTGGCTGTGGAAGTTCTGGCGCGCGGGCCGTCCTGCCAACTACCAGGCGAGTGTCAGAGCCCAGGCCGCCATGATGCAGCTTGCCGAGCGCGAGTGGATGGCGCTGATGGAAAGGACCGACACCCGGCCCCTGCTCCGTGACGATGGGTGTCTGGAGCTGTATGAAAGCGAGGCGGAGTGGCGGGCGTCGCTCGCGGGCTGGGAGGAGAGGCAACGCTTCGGCATCGGGTTCCGCCATGTGCGCGGGCCCGAACTGGCCGAGCTCCAGCGCGGCCTTTCCGGCCGTTTCGTTATTGGTACCTTCGTGCCGGGCTGGAAGACGGTCGCCAATCCCCAGAGGCTCGGCAAGGCCATCTGGCGCCATGCCGAGTCCGGCGGAGCGCAATTGCTTGAAGGCGAGGTGAAGAATCTCGGGCTGGAGAGCGGCCAGCCACATCTGCGCCTCGCAGACGGCCGCACGATCCGCGCCGCAACGCTGGTGATCGCCGCCGGCGCTTGGTCGCATCGGCTGGCCCGCCATCTCGGCGACCGCATCCCGCTCGAGACCGAGCGCGGCTACAACACGACATTGCCGGTCGGCGCCTTCGAACTGAAGCGTCAGCTGGTCTTCTCCCGCCACGGCTTTGTCGTGACACCGCTCGAAGACGGCATCCGTGTCGGCGGCGCGGTCGAGTTCGCGGGGCTAGAGCGCGCGCCCAACTATGCGCGCTCGAAGGCGATGCTGGAGAAGGCGCAACGCTTCATGCCGGGCCTGAACGGTTCGGGGGGGCGCGAATGGATGGGCTATCGGCCGTCGCTGCCCGACACGCTGCCGGTCATTGGCGCATCGCCAGGCGCACCGAATGTGCTGTATGCTTTCGGCCACGGCCATCTCGGCCTCACCCAGTCGGCGGCGACCGGGCGCCTGATCGCCGATCTCGTCTCGGGCCAGGCCCCCGCCATCGACCTGTCGCCCTTCCGACCGGACCGTTTCTGAGAGATTTCTTGATGCGCCACACATTCTTCTGCATCGACGGCCACACCTGCGGCAATCCCGTGCGGCTGGTGACCGGCGGCGGGCCCCAGCTCGACGGCACCACCATGATGGAGCGCCGCGCGCATTTCATGGCCGAATATGACTGGATCCGCACCGGGCTGATGTTCGAGCCGCGCGGCCATGACATGATGTCGGGCACCATCCTCTATCCGCCGACCCGCGCCGACTGCGATATCGGCGTGCTCTACATCGAGACCTCCGGCTGCCTGCCCATGTGCGGCCACGGCACCATCGGCACCGTCACCTTCGCCATCGAGAACGGGCTGGTGCGGCCAAAGACGCCGGGCGTGCTCAATCTCGACACGCCGGCCGGCCTGGTGCGCGCGGAATATCGGCAGGAAGGCGAATATGTGGAGGAGGTGCGGCTGACCAACGTCGCCTCTTTCCTGCATGCCAACGACATCGAAATCGACTGCCCGCCGCTGGGGAAGATCCGGGTCGACATCGCCTATGGCGGCAATTTCTACGCCATTGTGGAGCCGCAGGATAATTTTGGCGACATGGCCGATTTCTCGGCCTCCGAGCTCATCGCCATGAGCCGCACGCTGCGCGAAAAGCTCAATGCCGCGCATGATTTCGTCCATCCGGGAGACCCCGGCATCTCGGGCCTGCGCCACATCATGTGGACCGGTGCGCCGAAGGTAGAGGGTTCGCATGCACGCAACGCCGTCTTCTACGGTGAGAAGGCCATCGACCGATCGCCCTGCGGCACCGGCACCTCGGCGCGTCTGGCGCAGCTTCATGCCAAGGGCCGGCTGAAGACGGGCGCGGATTTTGTGCACGAATCCATCATCGGCTCGCAGTTCCGCGGCCGCGTCGAGGCTGAGACGTCTGTTGCCGGCCGCCCCGCCATCATGCCGTCGGTCGCCGGCTGGGCCCGCATGACGGGGCTCAACACCATCTTCATCGACGACCGCGATCCCTTCGCCAAAGGCTTCTCGGTCATCTGAACCGGCTTGTTGCGGCGCAACATGCAGCAGGCTAACAATCGTCCCATCGGGCTGCGTTTCTCCGGAGATCGTGCATGAAGATCAGGAAACTTCTCGTCGCCAACCGGTCGGAAATCGCCATCCGGGTCTTTCGCGCCGCCAATGAACTGGGCATCGCCACCGTGGCGATCTGGGCGGAAGAGGACAAATACGCCCTTCACCGATTCAAGGCCGACGAGAGCTATCAGGTCGGGCGCGGCCCGCATCTCGACCGCGACATGGGCCCGATCGAAAGCTATCTGTCCATCGAGGAGGTGCTGCGCGTCGCCAAACTCTCCGGGGCCGACGCGATCCATCCGGGCTACGGGCTGCTGTCGGAAAGCCCGGAATTCGCGGAAGCCTGCGCGGCGGCCGGAGTAACCTTCATCGGCCCGCGCCCCGATACAATGCGCAGCCTCGGCAACAAGGTCGCCGCACGCAATCTGGCGATCGAGGTCGGCGTGCCGGTCGTGCCGGCCACCACACCCCTGCCCGACGATGTGGAAGAGGTTAAGCGGATGGCCGCCGAGATCGGCTACCCGGTCATGCTCAAGGCCTCCTGGGGCGGCGGTGGGCGCGGCATGCGCGCCATCCGCGCCGAGGAAGACCTCGCCCGCGAGGTGACGGAAGGCAAGCGCGAGGCCATGGCGGCCTTCGGCAAGGACGAGGTCTATCTGGAAAAGCTGGTCGAGCGCGCCCGCCATGTCGAGGTGCAGGTGCTGGGCGACACGCATGGCAATGCCGTGCATCTCTTCGAGCGCGACTGCTCGATCCAGCGCCGCAACCAGAAGGTCGTCGAGCGCGCACCAGCCCCCTATCTCGACGCTGCCCAGCGCACCGAACTTTCCGACCACGCCCTGAAGATCGCCCGAGCCACATCTTATGTCGGCGCCGGCACCGTCGAGTTCCTGATGGATGCCGACACCGGCAAATTCTATTTCATCGAGGTCAATCCGCGCATACAGGTCGAGCACACCGTCACCGAGGAGGTGACGGGGATCGATATCGTCAAGGCGCAAATCCACATCTTGGAAGGCGAGGCGATCGGCACGCCCGAGAGCGGCGTTCCCGCGCAGGAAGATATCACGCTGCATGGCCACGCCCTGCAGTGCCGCATCACCACCGAGGATCCCGAGCAGAATTTCATTCCCGATTACGGCCGCATCACCGCCTATCGCGGCGCCACCGGTTTCGGCATCCGGCTCGACGGCGGCACCGCCTATTCCGGCGCGGTGATCACCCGCTTCTACGACCCGCTCCTGGAAAAGATCACCGCCTGGGCGCCGACGCCGCAGGAGGCGATCGCCCGCATGGACCGGGCGCTGCGCGAATTCCGCATCCGCGGCGTCGCCACCAACCTGACCTTCCTCGAAGCCATCATCGGCCACGAGAAATTCCGCGACAACACCTACACCACCCGCTTCATCGACACGACGCCGGAGCTCTTCACCGCCGTCAAGCGCCAGGACCGCGCCACCAAGCTCCTGAACTATCTCGCCGACGTCACCGTCAACGGGCATCCCGAAACGCGCGGCCGCCCGCAGCCGAAGGCGGAGGTCGCCGCGCCGCGCGTGCCCTATGTCGACGCGCCCATCCCCGACGGCTCGAAACAGCGCCTCAAGGCGCTCGGGCCCAAAGGCTTCGCGAAATGGATGCGCGAGGAGCACCGTGTGCTCTTCACCGACACCACCATGCGCGACGGGCACCAGTCGCTGCTCGCCACCCGCATGCGCACGCATGACATCGCCAACATCGCCGGCGTGTATGCACGCGCCCTGCCGCAGCTGCTGTCCCTCGAATGCTGGGGTGGCGCGACCTTCGACGTCGCCATGCGCTTCCTGACCGAGGACCCGTGGGAGCGCCTGTCGCTGGTCCGCGAGGCCGCCCCCAACATCCTGCTCCAGATGCTTTTGCGCGGCGCCAACGGTGTCGGCTACACCAACTACCCGGACAATGTGGTTCGCCATTTCGTGGCCCAGGCGGCCAGCGGCGGCATCGACCTCTTCCGCGTCTTCGACTGCCTCAACTGGGTCGACAACATGCGTGTCGCCATGGATGCGATCGTCGAGGAAGGAAAACTCTGCGAGGCGGCGATCTGCTACACCGGCAACATCCTCGACCCCGACCGCGCCAAATACGATCTGAACTACTACATCAGCCTGGCGAAGGAACTGGAGGCCGCCGGCGCCCACATCATCGCCATCAAGGACATGGCGGGCCTGCTCAAGCCCGCCGCGGCACGCGTGCTCTTCAAGGCGCTGCGCGAGGCGACCGATTTGCCGCTGCACTTCCACACCCACGACACCTCCGGCATCGCGGCCGCCACGGTGCTGGCCGCCGTCGAGGCCAATGTCGATGCGGTGGACGCGGCCATGGACGCCTTTTCCGGTAACACCTCGCAGCCTTGCCTTGGCTCGCTGGTCGAGGCCTTCCGCGGCACCGAGCGCGACCCCGGCCTCGATCCCGAATGGATCCGCAAAATCTCGTTCTACTGGGAATCCGTGCGCAACCAGTACGCCGCCTTCGAGAGCGACCTGAAGGGTCCGGCCTCGGAGGTCTATCTGCACGAGATGCCCGGCGGCCAGTTCACCAACCTCAAGGAACAGGCGCGTTCGCTCGGCCTGGAAACCCGCTGGCACGAGGTGGCGCGGACCTATCGCGACGCCAACATGATGTTCGGCGACATCGTCAAGGTCACCCCCTCCTCCAAGGTAGTCGGCGACATGGCGCTGATGATGGTCAGCCAGGATCTGACCGTCGCCGATGTCGTCAACCCGGCAAAGGACATCGCCTTCCCCGATTCCGTCATCTCCATGCTGCGCGGCGATCTCGGCCAGTCGCCGGGCGGCTGGCCGGAGGCGCTGCAGAAGAAGGCGCTGAAGGGAGAGGAACCGATCACCGTGCGCCCCGGCTCGCTGCTGGCCGATGCCGATCTCGACGCCGGCCGCGCCGAGCTCAAAGAAAAGCTCGGCCGTGACGCCAGCGAATACGAATTCGCCGCCTGGCTGATGTACCCGAAGGTTTTTGTCGATTTCGCGGGCGCCGCCGAGGAATATGGCCCGGTCTCGGTGCTGCCGACCCCGGTCTATTTCTACGGCATGGAGCAGGAAGACGAGATCTTCGTCGAGATCGAGCGCGGCAAGACCCTGGTCATCCGCTGCCTCGCCATCGGCGAGACCGACGAGAAGGGCATGGTCACCGTCTTTTTCGAGCTCAACGGCCAGCCCCGCCGCGTCAAGGTGCCCGACCGCGTCCGCGGCGCCTCCGCCGCCAAGGCGCGGCCCAAGGCGGAGCCCGGCAACGACGCCCATCTCGGCGCCCCGATGCCCGGCGTCGTCTCCGCCGTCTCGGTCACCGCCGGCCAGTCGGTCAAGGCCGGCGACGTGCTCCTGTCCATCGAAGCCATGAAAATGGAAACCGCGCTGCACGCCGAACGCGACGGCGAGATCGCCGAGGTGCTGGTAAAGGCCGGCGACCAGATCGACGCGAAGGATCTGCTGGTGGTGTATGGGTAGGCAGTGAAGCGGCCGATTGCGACCTCATTGCAGCCCTTCGGCGTGTCCCTCTTCGGAGCGATCGGATCGCAGTTGGACCCCTTCGTCGGTGGTGACGGAACGAACCGCCTTTGAGGCCGTTTGCAGTGCTTACCCCAAAAGCGCTCCGAGGGCACGATAATGGCCGACAAGAAATTCGCCTCCCGCACCACAACCGATGCAGGCATTCCCGTCCAGAGCGACGAGCATTCGCTCTCCATAGGGCGAGACGGCCCCCTCGTGCTCAACGATCACTACCTGATCGAGCAGATGGCGAATTTCAATCGCGAACGCATTCCCGAGCGGCAGCCGCACGCCAAGGGAAGCGGCGCGTTCGGCCGTTTCGAGGTGACGGCGGACGTCAGCCGCTTCACCAAGGCAAAATTCCTGCAACCCGGCGCGAAGGTTGAAACTGCGGTGCGCTTCTCCACCGTGGCGGGCGAACGCGGCAGCCCCGACACTTGGCGCGACCCGCGCGGCTTCTCGGTGAAGTTCTACACGGAAGACGGCAATTTCGACATGGTTGGTAACAACACGCCGATTTTCTTCATTCGTGACCCGATGAAGTTCCAGCACTTTATCCGCAGTCAGAAACGCCGGGCCGACAACGGCTTGCGGGATCATGACATGCAGTGGGACTTCTGGACGCTCAGCCCCGAAAGCGCGCACCAGGTCACCTATCTGATGGGCGATCGTGGCGTGCCCAAAAACTGGCGCGAAATGAACGGCTACGGCAGTCATACCTACATGCTCATCAACGAGGCGGGCGAACGGTTCTGGGTCAAGTGGCACTTCCACACCGATCTGGGTGACGGCAACGCGCACCTGACCCAGGACGAGGCCGACAAGATGGCCGGTCAGGATGGCGACTATCATCGCCGCGACCTGTTTGATCACATCGCCAATTTCGAGTTCCCGAGCTGGACACTGAAGTTCCAGGTAATGCCGTTCGAGGATGCCAAGACATATCGCATCAACCCCTTCGACCTCACCAAGACATGGCCGCACAATGACTATCCGCTGATGGAGGTCGGCCGGCTGACGCTCGACACCAACCCGGTGGATTGGGATACCCAGATCGAGCAGCTGGCGTTCGAGCCCAACAACATGGTCCCCGGCATCGGGCTGAGCCCCGACAAGATGCTTCTGGCGCGTGGGTTTTCCTATGCCGACGCACACCGCGCCCGGCTGGGGGTCAACTACAAGCAGATTCCCGTCAATCAGGCCAAGGCGGCGGAGGTGCATTCCTACTCGCGTGCGGGACGCGGCCGCACGGTCAACGCGGTCGATCCGGTCTATGCGCCCAACTCCTACGGCGGCCCCGGCGCACAGCCGGAAGTGGGCGGAGAAGCCACCTGGATGGCCGACGGCGAAATGGTCCGCGCAGCCTATACGCTGCGCGAGGATGACGACGATTGGAGCCAGCCCGGCGCACTCGTGCGCGAGGTGATGGACGATGGGCAACGCGATCGCTTCGTTGAAAACATTTCTGGCCATCTCGCCGATGGGGTCAGCGAACCGGTCCTGAAACGCGCATTCGCCTACTGGCGCAATGTCGACAAGGATATTGGCGACCGGATCGAGAACGCCACCCGTGACTTGCTTGGCGGCGAGTCGAAATCTCGGGGCATGGCGAGCGCCGAATCGATTTCCGGCTATCATGGGATTCCCGCCACGTCGTCGATCGCCAAGGGTGAAGGGCGAAAGAACGCCCTGGCTGACGAGCGAAAGGTTGCCCCGGCAAAGTAGCTGCCACTCTGGTGTCACGGGGGAGCCGAGGCGGGAGCGAGGCGGGTGATGGACGGAATTTCCGCCGCACCGGGCATGCGGGAGCGCGGTTGTGTCCGGGTCGCGCAAATGTCCATGGCACTGCACTTGATCCGCGAAAGCTTTGGGGGCTATCGGACGGCAGGTGAGCGCCTCGCCGCCAGCCCCCCTCAGTGCAGCATCAACTCCCCGCTCACATTCCGCCATTCCGTCGCCGAGATCAGCCGGCGATGCGTGTAGGTGACCGAATGCAGCGGCCCGTCGAGTTTTTCCTTCCAGAAGTCGATGAAGCCATAGAGCGCGGGGAATTTCGGGGCGAGGTCGAAATGTTGCCAGACAAAACTCTGGATGAGGTGGGGATGGTCGGGCAGATGGTAGAGGATCTCTGCCGTCGTCAGGCCGTAGCCCTTGAGCATCAGTTCCATCTCTTGCGGGTCGTGCATGGCGTGACCTCTTTGCCGGTTGCGCTTCGCCTGACGCGAATTCTGCAACGGGCCGGCCTTGCCGTCCACGAAAAAATCACCAATAGTGCAGACGAATCAATTACTTGGCAGCCATTCACGAGGGTTGCTGCCAGTCCGCTCGGACGTTCCGCCGCACCCAACCATTGGTCTAATGTTGTGAGCTGCGGCGGAATGGTAATAATGCGGCCGAAATCCAGGCGTCCGGCCCGCCGGGGGGTGGCTGCGGGCGCCAAGAGATCGATTGAGGGAGGGGTTCATGTCCGAGGTGAAGGTTCACAAGGTCAAGGCGGCCTGGAAGAAGAACGCGCTGATCGACGACGAGACCTATCAGAAATGGTATCGCGACAGCGTCAAGGACCCGGAAAAGTTCTGGGGCAAGCACGGCAAGCGCATCGACTGGTTCAAGCCCTATACGAAGGTGAAGAACACCTCCTTCAAGGGCAAGGTCGCGATCAAATGGTTCGAGGACGGCGTCACCAACGTCTCGTATAATTGCATCGACCGCCACCTGAAGAAGCGCGGCGACCAGACCGCCATCATCTGGGAAGGCGACAACCCTTACGACGACAAGAAGATCACCTATCGCGAGCTGCACGAGCAGGTCTGCCGGCTCGCCAATGTGATGAAGAAGCACGGCGTCAAGAAGGGTGACCGCGTCACCATCTACATGCCGATGATCCCGGAGGCCGCCTATGCGATGCTCGCCTGCGCGCGCATCGGCGCCATCCATTCGGTGGTTTTCGGCGGCTTCTCGCCCGATGCGCTGGCCGGCCGCATCGTCGATTGCGAATCGACCTTCGTCATCACCGCCGATGAGGGCCTGCGTGGCGGAAAGCCCATTCCTCTAAAGGACAACACCGACAAGGCGATCGACATCGCTGCGCGTCAATATGTCATGGTCAAGCACGTGCTGGTCGTGCGCCGCACCGGCGGCAAGACCGGCTGGGCCCATGGCCGCGATCTCTGGTACCATGACGAGATCCGCACGGTGGACGCGAAGTGCGAGCCGGAAAAGATGAAGGCGGAGGATCCGCTCTTCATCCTCTACACGTCGGGCTCGACGGGCAAGCCGAAGGGCGTGCTGCACACCACCGGCGGCTACCTCGTCTATGCGTCGATGACGCATGAATATGTCTTCGACTACCATGAGGCAGACATCTACTGGTGCACGGCCGATGTCGGCTGGGTGACGGGCCACAGCTACATCGTCTACGGCCCGCTCGCCAACGGCGCCATCACGCTGATGTTCGAGGGCGTGCCGAACTATCCCTCCCCCTCGCGCTTCTGGGAGGTGATCGACAAGCACAAGGTCAACATCTTCTACACCGCGCCGACCGCCATCCGCGCCCTGATGGGCGCCGGTGACGATCACGTGACCAAATCCTCGCGCAAATCGCTCAAGGTGCTGGGGTCGGTCGGCGAGCCGATCAACCCGGAAGCCTGGCAATGGTATTATGACGTGGTCGGCGACAAGCGCATACCCATCGTCGACACCTGGTGGCAGACCGAGACCGGCGGCATCCTGATCACGCCGCTGCCGGGCGCCACCGATCTGAAGCCGGGCTCCGCCACGCGGCCCTTCTTCGGCGTGCAGCCTGAACTGGTCGATAATGAGGGCAAGGTGATCGAGGGCGCGGCCGACGGCAATCTGTGCATCACCGATTCCTGGCCCGGCCAGATGCGCACTGTCTATGGCGACCATGAGCGCTTCATCCAGACCTACTTCTCCACCTACAAGGGCAAATATTTCACCGGCGACGGCTGCCGGCGCGATGCCGACGGCTATTACTGGATCACCGGCCGGGTGGACGACGTCATCAACGTGTCGGGCCACCGGATGGGCACGGCGGAGGTGGAATCGGCGCTCGTCTCCCACGACAAGGTGTCTGAGGCGGCCGTCGTCGGCTACCCGCACGACATCAAGGGACAGGGCATCTATTGCTACGTCACGCTGATGGACGGCGTGGAGGGCTCGGATGCGCTGCGCAAGGAACTCGTCGCCCATGTCCGCCACGAAATCGGCCCGATCGCCACGCCCGACCAGATCCAGTTCTCGCCGGGCCTGCCCAAGACCCGCTCGGGCAAGATCATGCGCCGGATCCTCAGGAAGATCGCCGAGGACGATTTCGCAGCACTCGGCGACACCTCGACGCTCGCCGACCCCGGCGTCGTCGACGATCTGGTGGAAAACCGGCAGAACAAGAAGAAATAGGAATCGAAAAATGGGGGCTTGCGCAAGCGCGCGAAGCACCCCAAACTCTTGATCATGTTCAACGAAACGAAAGGAGGTGATCCAATGTCGAGTGGTTTCAACCGTAGCGTGGCCCCGGCGGATCGTCCTTTCGGGAAGCAGTCTTCCTGACAGGCGCGAAAAGCGCGGCCGATAGGTCGAGCATCGGACCGAAAAGTGGATACCGGTTTTCGGATTGATCCGATGCTCAGGAAAAGGCCCATCGCCACGGGCCGCGCCACGGACGGAAATTCACGGAAGGGCCGCTCTCAGGGGCGGCCCTTTTCCTTTTCCGCCCGTTCCATGCGCAGCGTTTCGGGCAGGAAGATCATGTCGAGGAAATCGTGCAGCCAGGCCTTGAGCCTGTGGTCCCAGATCATGCGGCCGTTCAGATGCTCGCGGCCCGCCTGTGCATTGGGCAGCACGAAGCGCTGGGCGCCATGCACGACCCAGCGATGCATCATCACCCGCGTCAGTTCGGCGTGGAACTGCACCGCCCAGGCCTTGTCGCCGTATCGAAACGCCTGGTTGGGATAGATCCCGCCAGTCGCCAGCAGCGTGGCGCCGGAGGGCAGGTCGAAGCCTTCGCGGTGAAAATGGTAGACCATGTCCGGCCAGTCCATGACCGACCGGCCTTCGGGCGTCGCCTCGATCGGGTACCAGCCGATCTCGACCAGACCGTCATCGCGCCCGAACACCTTGCCGCCGAGATGGTTGACCAGCATCTGGGCGCCCAGGCAGATGCCGAGATAGGGCTTGTTCTCGCTGAGCGGCACGGCCAGCCAGTCGGTTTCCCGCTTCACGAATTCGTCTGGATCGTTGGCACTCATCGGCCCGCCGAACACCACCGCGCCCGCATGATGGGCCAGCGTCTCCGGCAGTGGATCGCCCAGCGGCGGGCGGCGGATGTCGAGATGGAACCCGCGCTCGACGAGATATTGGCCGACACGGCCGGGGCTTGAGGTTTCCTGATGCAGCACGACGAGAATCTGCGGCCGTCCCCGGCCTCCCGGCACCTGCAGCATCACAAGGCATCCGTGCGCGAGGGCGGCAGGCCGCGGCCTTCCCTGACCTTCTGGCGCATCAGGATCCGGTCGCGCGATTCGACGCCGACCAGTTCGGCGACGCGCCACACCACATTGTCCTCCAGCTCATGGGCCTCGCCATCGGCGTAAACCATCTCCCAGAGCAGCCGGATCAACTCGATCTTGGCCTCCGGCCCGAGATCGCGCAGCAGCACGCTGGTGAAGGCGTGGAGATCGATGGCCTCGCGCTCGGCCGCCTCGCCCTCGGCCAGGATGCTGTCGAGTTCGCTGCCCTTTACCGAATAGGCCTGCGAGACCACTTCGCGCAGCTTGTTGCGCTCGGCGGTATCGCGCACGCCGTCAGCGTCCACGACATGAAACATCAGCGCGGCCGCCGCGACACGCGGATCGTCGACTGGATCCGATTCGCGCTCGGCCTTGCCACCGGTGGGGAGGTCCTTCAGGAAGGACAGGAATTTTTCGAACATGACTGCAACATAGGGCGTTGGCGCACCGAGGGCCAAGGGGCCTGTCGGCATTTACGCAGCAAAATGTCAGGTTCCCGCGCGATCAGAACAGCTTGAAGCGGCTCTTTTCCTGCTCCTTCGGCTCGTCGGGGTCGACGCCGGGATCGTCCGGAACGGGTGGCTCGCGCGGTTCGTCCTTTCGCGGCAGGTTTTCCGACTTGGGAACCGGTGCGGGTTTTTCATCCGCGACGGCCTCGTCCTTCTCCCCATCAGCCGAGGCTGGCGCCGTCTGCTTCGCCGCGGCCGCTTCCATGCCATTGGTCATGGGCCGAGGCGTCTCGGCCTTGCCGGCATCGGCCACCGGGGTCTCGACGGGCCTGGGGTCTTCCGAGACCGGCTCGGCGGGCGCGGCACTGGCATCCGCCGCTGGCACATTTGCCAGCGGGGCAGGCCATGCCGGTGGCGGCGGGGCGGGTGGCATCGCCGCGATCTGCGGCAGGTCCGACTCGCCGGCCTCCACGATGCGCCCCAGCCTTTCGACCGGCGAGCGCCATTCGAACGCGTCCAGACGGCCGGTCACCGGGGAAGCCGGTGCCCATTTTTCCGAGACGAAGCCGTCGGCCACCCAGGCCGGATCGCGCGGCGCACGCACGGCACGGGCCAGCCATTCGCGCACGCGGCCCTGTTCGCCGGTCTCGGCCTCCTCGATATCGGCAAGAAGCAGGAAGATGCCTTCCCGTGGCTCCTGCCGGAGAGCCGCTTCGATCGATTTCCGCGCCTCGGTATATTCGCCCGCCTCGAAGGCGGCCCGGGCCACGACCAGCACGCTTTCCACATGGTTGGGCCGCAAGGCGGCAAGCTTTTTGGCGCGGGCCAGCCGGTCGTGGGTCGAATCACCGGGGCGGGCGTGGACATGCGCGTCGGCGATTTCGGGATGCGGCTCCTTCTTCCAGGCCGCTTCGAGGATCTTCGTGCCCCGCTTGAGGTCGCCCAGCTTGAACAGCGCCTGCGCCGCCGTCACGGCGGCCGGCACCAGATCGGGCGCCATGCGGTTTGCCTCGAGGGCGGCGTTCTTGGCCGTCGTCGGATCGGCCTGCAGATTCTCGATTGCCTTGGCCGTCAAAAGCACCGCCTTGCGGCGCGAAAGCTGCTCGCGTTCGATCTGGCGTGTTGCCTTCTGCTTTTCGACGAGCTGGATGGCGCCATCCCAGTCGCCCGCTTCGCTCATCTGCTCGAGCGTCGCATCGGCGGCCCAGGACAGCTGCGGCGCCTGCGTGACGGCCTGGGCGGCATAGTGGCGCGCGGCTTCGTTTTCGCCCAGCCGGCGCGCCTCGAGATAGAGCCCGCGCAGGCCGAGCAGCTTGAGCTCGGGATCCTTCAGCATCGCCTCGAACTTGGAACGCGCCGCCTCATGGTCGCCTTCCAGTAGCGAGGCCTGCGCGTCGAGCAGCAGGATGAGCGGCTCCTGATCGGAACTGAGCAGCTTGAGCGCATCCTTCTTCTTGCGCCGGGCAAGTTCGGAATCGCCGGCGCCTGCCGCGATCATGCCGGTGGACAGCGCCTGGTAGCCCCGGTCGCGCCGTCTGGCGCGGAAATAGCGCGCCACCGCATGGGGGCTGTTCCAGATGCCCTTGATCACCCACCAGGTGATCATCACCGCCGCCACCGTCGCCACCACCAGGATCGCCGCCACCAGCAGCGATACCCGATACTGGTAGCCGGCGAAGACCATGGTCAGTTCGCCCGGCCGTTCGGCCAGCCAGGAAAAACCCATGGCCAGGGCAAAAACCAGGATCAGGAAGAAAAGCACACGCAACATAGGGACTGCTTTCTCCTAGGATTTTCCGCCGCAAACGCGGTCATGCCCGCGCGGCGAAAATGCAGGAACGAAGGAAGGAAGATGCGGAGCCAACGGCCCCTTTCGTGAAACCATGCCCTACGATGCCCTCAGCGCACGGGTCAGCGCCTCTTCCACCAGTGTATCGACTTCGTGGCGGGCGCGCACCCCGTCCATGAAATCCGCACCGGCGGACTGCGCGGCCGGCGGCAGCTGCTCGTATTCGGTCAGGGCTGCGCCGTAATCGCCGCTACGCACCGCCGCCTCGAGCCGCGCGACGACCGCCTCGACGCTGTCGCCCTCGATGGTGCCCACGGGCCGCACGCTGACGAGATCGCGCGCGCTCTGCCACAGATTGCCCATGAAATCGCTGCTCTCCTCGCGCTGGCGACCCGCCGCCACCATGGCGTCGGCGGCATCCGGCAGGTCGGCCAGGATTGCGCTCTGCGTCGGCACGCCATCGGCGGCATACGCGCCGAAGCTGGTCACGCCTTCGGCGTCGGGGGCCAGCGCCGCATAGGTATCGAGCTCGGTCTGAAAGCCATCGCCGCGATCGACCGCCGTCTTGAGTGCGGAAGCGGCGATCACCAGCGCGGCGCGCGGTTCGTCGGCGCGCTCGCCCAGTTCGCTCCGCACCGCGGTGAGACCCTGCTCCAGCTCGTCGAGCCGAGCGACCACCTGGTCATCCGGACCTGCGGCGGATTCGAGGGCGTCCAGCCGCGATCCGAGCGCGGCAAACCGCTCCTCGACTCCGGCGATAGCCGCATCAGGCGAACCGCCATCGCCGAGCCCGGCGATCGTGGCTTCCAGTTCGTCGAGACGCGTTTGCAGAGGCTGCAGATCGACCGGCTCGCCGCCGCCCTCGCCGCTGTCGGCCTGCAATGACGCGATCTCCTCGAGCAGCGGCGCGATCCCGGCTTCCACATCTTCGCTGATCCGCGCGCTGATATCCTCGGCAGACATGGCCGGGTCGCTGCTCGCGGCGGCCTGGCGGAGTTCCTCCACCTGCGTCCGCAATTCGGCAACCGCCGCGCTCTCGCCGGACGTGTTGCCCAGGGGCCAGACGCCTGCCCACTGGAGCACCGCCACCAGAAGAAGCGCGATCAGACCGCCGGCCAGCCCGGCCAGCAGTGCCGTTCCCCGGCGAGGTCGCATCGTCGGTGTCGACGCGCGCGGCCCCGAAGGCGGCACCGATCCGCCCGATCCACTCCCGCTGGAAGGAGGGGACGTCGAAGGTCCAGTGGATTTCTTGTCGGTAGCGGCGGCCGGCTTGGCTGACGCAGGCCCGGAGGCACTGGCCGCACCCGCCGACCCAGCGGCGGCGGGTCCCGTGGGGCCGGAACCAGAGGATGAGGCGGCGGCCTTTGGCGTCTCCGACGTCTTCGGCGAGCTGCTGGCACCCGTCGCTGAAGAAGCGGAAGAGGCGGCCGCGGAGGTGCCTCCTTGGGGCTTCGCGCTGCTGGTCGTTGACGAAGGAACGGCTTGCGTCTCCGCCGACTTAGTATCCGCAGGCTTGGTTTCCGGCGTTTTTGGTCCAGCTGCCTTGGGCGCATCCGTCCCGGGCGTGGCCGCAGCGGCCGCCCCCGATTTCGGCCCGTCGGTGGAACCAGCCGAGCCGCCTGCGGACTGCTTTTCTTCGGCGGCCTTGCGCGCCACATCCTTGGGATCGAGATCGATGGTCACCGGCTCCCTGCGGGGCTGGGAGTGCTTCGGACCGGGCGACTTGACCATGGCGGGGCTCCACTCAGTTTCGGATATCGCCCCCTGCTCTAGCACATGGTGGCGGTCTGAAAACAGCGAAGCTCTCAGACCTTCGCCTTAACGAGTGCCAGAAGCGCCGGTTCCGAAGGTTCTGCGGCGACCTCGATTCGATGATCCGCGAGCGGCCCTGCCGCCTTTGCGGAGATGCTGAATATTGTAGTGCCGGCAAAAATATCGACAAGCTCCGGCCGCGCCATGATCCCCGCCAGAAGCGCGCCGCCGCGGGCCGAATGAACGAGGGCAAAATCGAGCGGACGATCCGCGAGTTGACCGCGCAGCGCCCGCGACGAAACGTCCAGGGCCACCGCCTCGTAGGTCTCGACCGGCTCCACGTGGATCCCGGCGATTTCGAGCGCCGCCTCCAGTTCAGGCGTGCGGGTTCGCCCGCAAAGATAGAGAAGCCGGGATCCTTGGCCGATTCGAGAAATGATGTCCGACGCCAGGCTGTTCGCATCGCCGCCGCTCGCGAGCGTCACCATCAGACCGGCCTTCTGCGCGGCATCTGAGGTCGCCGGCCCGACGGCAAAGCACGGCACGCCCGAAACGCTGGCCAGCAGGTCGCCCGGCGCCTTGCGGACGGCATTGGCGCTGGTCAGCACCAGCGCGTCGAAAGTCTTCCCGTCCGGCAGTTGCGGCGCCAGCGCCTCGATGCGTGTCAGGGGCAGGACAAGCGGAGACAACCCGATGTCGCTCAGCCGCGCCGCCGTCGCCGATGCGCCGGGCTCCGGGCGCGTGACGAGGACGCGCCGCGTCATCTCATGTCCAGCTGTCGAAGAAGGTCGTCCCGGCCGCCGCGCGGACCTTGTCACCGGCGCGGGCGCCGATGGCGGCACAATCGGCGGCCGTGCCCTCGGCCTCGACCTCGTGCGCATCGACGCCGTCGGGCGTCAGGATCATGCCGCGAAACACGATGCGCTCCGCCTCCACCCGCGCAAGACCGGCAATCGGGGTGCGGCAGGAACCGTCCAGCGCGGCAAGAAAGGCCCGCTCGCAGGTCAGCGCCATTTCGGTTTCCTGGTGGCCGATCGGGGCCAGCATGTCGCGGGTACGGGTATCGCCGATGCGGCTCTCGATGCAGATGGCGCCCTGGCCGGGGGCCGGCGGAAAGCGTTCGGCGGGCAGGAGTTCGGTGATCACGTCATGCAGCCCGAGCCGCCGCAGACCGGCATGGGCAAGCAGCGTGGCGCCGACCTGGCCTTCATTGAGCTTGCGCAGCCGGGTCTGGACGTTGCCGCGAAACATCACCACCTCGACATCCGGGCGCAGGCGGCGGATCAGCGCCTGGCGGCGCAGCGACGACGAGCCCACGACCGCACCGTCCGGCAGATCCTTGAGCTTGGCAGATGCACGGCCGATGAAGGCATCGCGCACGTCCTCGCGTTCGAGGAAACAGGAAAGTTCCAGCCCGTCCGGTAGCGCGGTCGGCATGTCCTTGGACGAATGGACCGCGATGTCGATGCCGCCGGTAAGCAGCGCCTCCTCGATCTCCTTCGTGAACAGCCCCTTGCCGCCGACTTCCGACAGCGGGCGATCCTGGATGCGGTCGCCGCTTGTCGAGATCACCACGATCTCGAAATCATCCTCGCCAAGACCGTGCGCCGCCATCAGTCGCGCTCGCGTCTCCCGCGCCTGGGCAAGCGCCAGCTCGCTGCCGCGGGTACCGATCTTCAAGACTCGTGTTTGCATGCCATCGGGTCCGTGATAGTCCGGCTCGGATTTCGGGCCGCTATGGCCTACCTATAGGCGAACTGCCCATGCGGCAATATCGGCCAGGAACGTTCGGCGGCACGGCATGAAGATGGTGCTCGGCATCGAGACGAGTTGCGACGAGACGGCGGCGGCCGTCGTCGGCCTCGAAGAACGCGGCGCGGGCCACATCCTGTCCAACGTCGTCGCCAGCCAGATCGCCGACCACGCCGAATATGGCGGCGTGGTGCCCGAGATCGCCGCACGCGCGCATGTTGACCTGCTCGACGGCGTCATCGAGCGGGCACTGGACGAGGCCGGAACCGCACTTGCCGAACTCGACGCCATTGCCGTGACCGCCGGCCCTGGGCTGATTGGCGGCCTGATCGTCGGCACCATGACCGCCAAGGCAATGGCTGCCGCGTCAGGACGTCCGCTCATCCCGGTGAACCATCTCGAGGGCCATGCGCTGACCGCGCGGCTGACCGACAATCTGGACTTTCCTTATCTGCTGCTGCTCGTTTCCGGTGGCCACTCGCAGATTCTGCTCGTGGAAGGCGTCGGGCGCTATCATCGTTGGGCCACCACCATCGACGACGCGCTGGGCGAAGCCTTCGACAAGACCGCCAAGCTTCTCGCACTGCCCTATCCCGGCGGCCCGAATGTCGAGCGCAGCGCGCTCAGGGGCGATGCCTCGCGCTTCGACTTTCCCCGCCCGCTTTCCGGCAGCGAGCGGCTCGATTTTTCCTTCTCCGGCCTCAAGACCGCCGTGCGCCAGACCGCGACCTCGCTGGCGCCGCTGAGCGATAGCGACGTGGCGGATGTCTGCGCTTCCTTCCAGCATGCGGTCACCCGCACGCTGCGAGAGCGCGTGGGCCGCAGCCTCGACCGCTTCATCGGCGAGTTTCCCGGCTTGGCTTCCCCTGCGCTTGTCGTGGCCGGGGGCGTGGCAGCCAACCAGACCATCCGATCCGCACTCGAGCAACTGTGCCGCGAACGCGGCGCGCGCTTCGTGGCTCCACCGCTTGAACTCTGCACCGACAATGCCGCCATGATCGCGTGGGCTGGAATTGAGCGCCTGCGTGCGGGCCTTGTGTCCGGGGATGCCATGAACTCGGCGCCTCGCGCCCGCTGGCCGCTGGATGAAGCGGCCATCGCTCTGGTTGGATCGGGCAAACGGGGAGCCAAGGCATGAGCGGCAAGGTCGCGATCCTGGGCGGCGGCGCCTGGGGCACCGCACTGGCTTTAACCGCCGCGCGAGCCGGTCATGAAGCGCGGTTGTGGGCCCGCGATGCCGAGACGGTCCGCTCCATTGTCGAGCGCCGCGAGAACCCGCGCTATCTGCCTGGGATTCGCTTTAACGAGCCCGTTGAGGCGACCGGCAATCTGGGACACGCTGTTGCGGGCGCCGATTGCGTGCTCGTGGCGACGCCTGCGCAGAGCCTTCGCCAGATGCTCGAACTGCTGCGTGATCATGTTGCCGGTGACGTTCCACTGGTCCTGTGTGCAAAAGGCATCGAGCGCGAGACAGGCCGGCTGATGTCCGATATCGCTGCCGAAATCATGCCGGAAAACCCCGTGGCGGCCCTGTCGGGCCCGAGCTTCGCGACCGACGTGGCGCGTGGGCTGCCGACCGCCGTCACGGTGGCCGCCCAGGGCGCCGAGCGGGCATCCCATCTGGCCGAGTTCCTCTCTGCCCCGCATTTCCGGTGCTATTCGTCCGCCGATCTCATCGGCGTCGAGATCGGCGGGGCCCTGAAGAACGTCATGGCGATCGCGGTGGGCGCGGCTGCCGGCGCCGGGCTCGGCGCCAGTGCGCAGGCCGCGATCGTGACGCGCGGCTTCGTGGAACTGCGCCGTATCGGCGGCGCGCTGGGCGCGCAGTCCGAGACCCTGTTCGGCCTGTCGGGGCTGGGCGATCTGGTCCTCACCTGCTCGTCGCCGCAATCGCGCAATTTTGCCTATGGCATGGCAGTTGGGCGTGGCGAGAGCTTGGACAACCGCCCGCTTGCCGAAGGCGTCGCAACCGCGGGCATCGCCGCACGAATTGCCCGCGAACGCGGACTGGAGGCGCCGATCACCGCCGCCGTCGAGGCGATCCTGGCCGGCAGGCTTTCCATCAACCAGGCCATCGAGGCGCTGATGTCGCGCCCCCTGAAGAGCGAGACGGAATGACAAAGGAAAAAGGAAAAAACGACCCGATGCGCTACTGGCTGTTCAAGTCAGAGCCCTTCAAATGGTCCTGGGACATGCAGAAGGCCCGGGGCAAGAAGGGCGAGCAGTGGGATGGCGTGCGAAACTACCAGGCGCGCAACAACATGCGCGAAATGAAACTGGGCGACCGCGGGTTCTTCTACCACTCGAATCAGGGTCTGGAGGTCGTCGGCATCGTGGAAGTCTGTGCACTCGCCCATCCCGATTCCACGACGGACGATCCCCGGTGGGAATGCGTCGACATTCGCGCCGTGATGGACATGCCCAAGCCGGTGTCGCTTCCCGACATCAAGGCCAACCCGAAACTCGCCGAGATGGTGCTGGTCAACAATTCGCGGCTGTCCGTCCAGCCGGTCAGCGCGGATGAATGGGCGGAAATCTGCCGCATGGGCGGGTTCGACGAAACGCCGTGAGCGAGGCCGCGCCCGATCCGTCAAAGGAGGCGCGGACGGCCTTCATCATTGCTAACACGGCCATTCTGCAGCCGCCGCATGTGCCCGAAATATCCCTCCTTCTGGCGGCGGAAGCACATGATCTGTGGCTGAAGACCGAGGACGAGCTGCATGAAATCGGCCTGCCGCCGCCCTTCTGGGCCTTCGCATGGGCGGGCGGACAGGGCCTCGCCCGCTTCATCCTCGACCATCCCGAGTACGTGTCGGGCAAATCGGTACTCGATTTCGCCACCGGCTCCGGACTGGTCGCCATCGCGGCCATGAAGGCCGGCGCCGGCCGCGTCCAGGCCAGCGACATTGATCCCTTCTGCGCGGCAGCCGTTCGGCTCAATGCCGATCTCAACGATGTCGCGGTGGAGACCGCGACCGCAGACCTGATCGGCACGCTGGGCGACTGGGACGTCGTCCTGGCCGGCGACGTCTTCTACGACCGCGCGCTCGCCGATCGGCTCCTGCCTTGGTTCGCGGCACTGGCAGCCCGAGGCACCCTCATCCTGGTGGGCGATCCGGGCCGCGCGTACCTGCCGAGATCGGGGATGGAGAGGCTCGCGACCTACGAAGTCCCGGTCACCCGCGCCCTGGAGGATTCGGAGATCAAGAAGACCTCTGTCTGGCGGATGCTTGACGGGCTCGCGGAAAAGGATTGATGTCAACGCAATCTGGAGGGGCATGAGATGAATTTTGCCGGCGTGAGCTATCTGTCCATCATCGTGGCCGCGATTGCATCATTCGCCTGGGGCGCGGCTTGGTACATGGGGCTGTCGAAGCCATGGCTGAAGGCGGCCCGGCTCGATCCTGCGAGCGTCAGGCCTTCGCCGATACCGTTCATCATCAGCTTCGTTTCACTTCTCGTCATGGGCTGGGCCATGGCCGGCATCATCGGCCATATCGGCGCCGCAGGCATCTGGCCGGGCATCGTCACCGGCTTCATGCTGTGGCTGGGCTTCATTGCCACGACGCTCGCCGTCAACCACCGCTACCAGAACTTTGGCTGGTACCTCACCCTGATCGACGGCGGCCACTGGCTCGGCGTCGCGCTCATCATGGGCGCGATCATCGGCTGGTGGGCCGGCTGAGAAAGCCTCAACGGAGCACGCGAATCACCATCCGGTCCGACAGAAGCGGCAGGATCTGCCGCATCGTCGCGGGCTCTACCGCAATGCAGCCTTCGGTCGGCTGGAGGCCGGGCTTGGCCACGTGCAGGAAGATCGCGCTGCCCGCCCCGCGCCTGCGACACCCGATATTCCAATCCAAAACGATCACGTGATCGTAGAGACGATCCTTACGGAGCATGTGTTCATGACTGGCGGGATAGGGAATTCGCACGTGTCGGTTGTAGTTGGCATCCCCCGGGGCGTCGCACCATCCGTCATCGGCGGTGATCGGCTGGAAGGAAAGCGAGGACAACGGTCGACGTTGGCGGTCGTCGCGCCAGTAGCCGGAGAGGACGCGCATCCGCGCCAGCGGTGTTGCCCCGTCGCCTTCCCGCTTGAGGGCGCGGATACCGCCGCGCCCGAGCGCGCAGGGATAGACCTTGCCACCGATCGACAGCAGCCCCTGGCGCGGATTTCCCGGCCGAGCCCGTACAGTGGCGAGGCGCAATGAGCGACCTATATCTTTGGGGACCATGTTTTCACCAAATTGCGCGCGGGAACGCACGCTTCAACAATTCGTTGTGATCGACTTTCAACTTTTGTGACTCCTTCCTAAACCGGCTTCATCCCAACGGACATCCAGAACTGGAATCGACAATGACCTCACGCACCATCCTGATTGTCGACGATGATCCCGAGCTGCGGGAAACGCTCGTCGAGCAGCTGTCGCTGTATGAGGAGTTTTCGGTCGTGGAGGAAGATACGGCGGCAAAGGGCATCCAGGCGGTGCGCGGCAATCTGATTGATCTCGTCATCATGGATGTCGGACTGCCGGACATGGATGGCCGCGAGGCGGTAAAACTCCTGCGCAAGGGCGCCTTCAAGGCGCCGATCATCATGCTGACGGCACAGGACACCGATTCCGATACCATTCTCGGTCTCGAAGCGGGCGCCAATGATTATGTGACCAAGCCGTTCCGCTTCGCGGTGCTGCTCGCCCGCATCCGTGCCCAGCTGCGCCAGCACGAGCAGAGCGAGGACGCGACATTCCTCGTGGGGCCCTACACCTTCAAGCCGAGCCAGAAGCTGCTGACCGACGAGAAGGGCGGCAAGATCCGCCTGACGGAGAAGGAAGCGGCCATCATCAAGTACCTCTATCGCGCGGAGAAGAAGGTCGTCACCCGCGACATCCTGCTCGAGGAGGTCTGGGGCTACAATTCGGGCGTCACCACCCACACGCTGGAGACGCATGTCTACCGTTTGCGCCAGAAGATCGAGCGGGATCCGTCAAATGCCGAAATTCTGGTGACAGAGAGTGGCGGCTACAAGCTCGTCCCTTGACGCAGCCCGGTTGGGGTAGAACAACCAAGAGGGGGGCTGCAGAAACCGGGGACGCCGAATGGCGGTCGACGACGACATTGGTATCTTGTCGGGTGTGAGCCTTTTCTCTGAACTGGCAAACGAACACCTGCGCCTGCTCGCCTTCGGTTCCGAGAACGTTTCGTGCCCCGCCGGCACGGTCCTCTACCGCCAGGGCGATCCGGCCGACGGCGCCTATGTCGTGGTCAAGGGGCGTGTGATCCTGTTCCGCGAGCGCGAAGACGGCGAGAGCGAAGACCTTGCCACGATGGAAGCCGGCACCTTGCTCGGCGAAATGGCGCTGATCGCCGACACCATGCGCATGACCCATGCACGCGCCGACACGCCCACCGAATTGCTGCGGGTCAATCGCAAGCTGTTTCGCCGCGTTCTGGAAGAGTATCCGGAACTCGCCGCCAAGCTGCACCAGCGCATCTCCCGCGATTTGCAGGATCTGCTGGCGCGCATCACCGCCATGGGTTCGCGCTTCGGCTGAATTAGTCGATGTTGAAGCGGGCGATCACCGGCACATGGTCGGAAGGCCGCTCCCATCCACGTGCCGCACGCACCACCTCGACATCGTGCATCGTGTCGGCCAGCCCCGCTGACGTCCAGACATGATCGAGACGGCGCCCGCGGTCGGATGCCTCCCAGTCGCGCGCCCGGTAACTCCACCAGGTGTAGAGCTTCTCCTCGGGCGGAATGTGCCGGCGCATCAGGTCGACCCAGCCGCCCGCCTGGCGCATGGCCTCGAACCCTTCCGTCTCCACCGGCGTATGGCTGACCACGTTCAGCAACTGCTTGTGCGACCAGACATCGGTCTCGAGCGGCGCGATGTTGAGGTCACCGACCAGGATCGCGGCAGAATCCGCGGATTCCGTCGCCGGCACACCGTGCATTTCGGCGACGAAGTCCAGCTTGTGGCGAAACTTCGGGTTGATCTCCGGATCCGGCTCGTCACCGCCGGCAGGAACGTAGAAATTGTGCACGAGGATCTTGCGCCCGCCGGCCTCGACATTGGCCGAGAGGTGGCGGCAGTCGCCCTTGGTGCAGAAATCCCGCTTCTCGACAAGTTCGAGCGGCCGGCGCGAGATCGTCGCCACCCCGTGATAGCCCTTCTGGCCGCTGATCTCGATATGCTCGTAGCCGAGTTTTCTCAGCGGCTTGAACGGGAAGACGTCATCGGGACACTTGGTCTCCTGGAGGCAGAGGACGTCCGGCTGAAACACTTCCAGGAAGTGTTCGACCAAGGGCATGCGCAGCCGCACGGAGTTGATGTTCCAGGTCGCGACGGTAAAGGGCATGGAGGGATCCGGGTGGAGGGAGAAGGTCGCGAAACTGACAGCCGGCCGCCCACAACGCAACCGGCCGGCACCTGATGGACGCCGGCCGGTCGACATTCCACAACAATCTGACCCGTGAAGCGCCTACTGGCGCTGGGTGTTGATCTCGTTGATGCGCTGGTAGTTGATCTGGAAGATCGACGGATCGAACTGCACGCCCTGCTCGACATTGAAGATCATCACCGTGGTATCGCGGCCCTGCGCGTCGGTGATGGTCCACTGCCGCAATTCATAGCTCTGCGGATCGAACATCATCGTGATGATCGAATCGCCAAACAGCGAACTGTCGGCTATGCGGATCGTGGTCAGGTCGTCCTCCTGGAGCACCTCGCGCACGCGATTGCCGGACAGGTCGATGCGATCGCCCAGGATGAGCTGCAGCGGCGTGCTGGACAGCGAATACATGTCGGCCGTCCGCAGTCGGCTGTTTTCCATGACCACCGAACGGCCATCCGAGGTGACGCGGAAATTCGCAGGATCCTCATAGTCGAAGCGCAGCTTGCCGGGCCGCTCGATGTAGAACTTGCCGCCCGTCTGTTCGCCGCGCGGGCCGAACTGCACGAACTCGCCCATCATCGTGCGGACGCTGGAGAAGTGGTTGGCCACCTGCTGGGCCACCTCGGTCGACGCGCCGGCCGGGCTGGCGATCAGCCCGAGCGGCATGAATTGTGCGCCCGCGGCCAGAAGCAGTGCAGCGCCGGCAGAGCCCAGAAGGCGGCGACGGGTGATCGCGACGGAAGGTTTGGTCATGCTGTTTGTCATGTCTCGGTCATCCTGGCTGATGATCGTGGCTTACGGGCCCAGTTTGGCTGAAGTGGGGCCGGTATTCGGCCGATGGATGCAAATGCGCGGGGGCGGAGACGTTCCGCCCCACTCAGTAGGCCTCTTCTTCCGTCGGTACGAGAATTTCGCGCTTGCCGGCGTGGTTGGCCGGGCCGACGATGCCTTCCTGCTCCATGCGCTCGATGATCGAAGCGGCACGGTTGTAACCGATGCCGAGCCGGCGCTGGATGTAGCTGGTCGAAGCCTTGCCGTCGCGCAGGACGACCGAAACCGCCTGGTCGTACGGATCGGCCGAATCGTCGAAATTGCCGCCCGAGCCGCCCGACGGCCCGTCGCCGTCATCATCGTCGCCTTCATCTTCCGTGATGGCGTCGAGATAGTCCGGCACGCCCTGCGTCTTCAGGTGCGCGACGACCTGTTCCACTTCCTCGTCGGAAACGAAGGGACCGTGCACGCGCTGGATGCGGCCGCCGCCCAGCATGAACAGCATGTCGCCCTGGCCGAGCAGCTGTTCCGCACCCTGCTCGCCGAGGATCGTTCGGCTGTCGATCTTCGACGTCACCTGGAAGGAGATGCGGGTCGGGAAGTTGGCCTTGATCGTGCCGGTGATGACGTCGACCGACGGGCGCTGCGTTGCCATGATGACGTGGATGCCCGCGGCACGCGCCATCTGGGCCAGCCGCTGCACGGCGCCTTCGATGTCCTTGCCGGCAACCATCATCAGATCGGCCATCTCGTCGATGATGACGACGATGTAGGGAATCGGCTCCATCTCGAGGTTTTCGGTCTCGTAGATCGCCTCGCCGGTTTCGCGGTCGAAACCGGTCTGCACCGTCCGGGTGATCGGTTCGCCCTTCTTCTCGGCCTGGCCCACGCGCTGGTTGTAGCCGTCGATATTGCGCACGCCGAGCTTCGACATCTTGCGATATCGATCCTCCATCTCGCGCACGGTCCACTTCAGCGCCACGACCGCCTTCTTGGGATCGGTGACGACCGGCGTCAGCAGATGCGGGATGCCGTCATAGACCGACAGCTCCAGCATCTTCGGGTCGATCATGATGAGGCGGCATTCCTCCGGCTTCATGCGGTAGAGGATCGACAGGATCATCGTGTTGATCGCCACCGACTTGCCCGAACCGGTGGTGCCGGCGACCAGCAGATGCGGCATCTTGGCGATGTCGGCGATCACCGCCTCGCCATTGATGGACTTGCCCAGCGCCAGGGCCAGTTTGGTCTTGGTGGTCTCGAAATCGCGGCTGGCCAGCAATTCGCGCAGGTAAACCGTCTCGCGCGAGGAATTGGGAAGCTCGATGCCGATGGCATTACGACCCGGCACCACGGCCACGCGGCAGGCGATCGCGCTCATCGACCGGGCGATGTCGTCGGCAAGGCCGATCACCCGCGAGGACTTGATCCCGGGAGCGGGTTCCAGTTCGTAAAGGGTCACCACCGGGCCAGGGCGCACCTGGATGATCTCGCCCTTGACGCCGAAATCTTCCAGCACGCCTTCGAGCAGCCTGGCGTTCTGTTCGAGCGCATCCTTCGAGAGCGAGGCATCGCGCTTGACGTTTTTCGGCTCGGCGAGGAAATGCAGCGACGGCATCTCGAAGCCCTCGGACTGGATCAGCGAGCGCTGCGCCTCGCGGCTGACGCGGCTGCCGGGTTTCGGCCCGGGCCCCGGGTTGCCGACACGTTTGCTGGGTGGGGGCTCGTCGGCAACGGGACTGATGTCGAAGTCTTCGAATTCGTCTTCGACGATTCCGTCGAGCATCCGTCCGACATGGCCTGTCGGGCCGCCGAAGCCCGGCTCGACGCGGTCGTGGCGAGTCTCGCCGACATCGAGATCGTCCAGCCCGTCATCGAATTCCTCGCGCTTGACCCGCGGCAGTATCTGCCGGTCGCCGACCCGCCGGCGGACGAAGGCCCGCGCCGACAGCCACCAATGGGTCATCGCGCCAAGGAACGGCATGCCGCGATCTTCATCATCGTCGGCATCGTCGTCGAAAGTCTCATCCTCCGCATCCATTTCGTCATCGACGACAGCCTTGCGCTTGCCGCGCGTTGCCTTTGCCTTGGCAGGCTCGGGCCGCGACAGGATGCCGGCACCGAAGAGGCCGAGCCAGGCTGTCGGCACGAACAGCGCCGCACCGACCAGGAAGCCCAGGAAGCCGGAGGGATAGCCGCCCATCAGTCGGGCCGGCAGCGCCAGGACCAGATCCCCGAAAACGCCGCCCAAGCCCGTGGGCAGCGGCCAGGTTGGCGGCGCCTCGATGCAGCCGGCAATACCTGCCGCAAGCAGGGCAGCCCCGCCCCAGGCGAGCGCACGGCGGGGACGACGGTCGATGTCGCGTCCAGCCAGGAGAAATAGGCCCCACATCACGGCCGGAACCAGCGCGAAAACGCTGGCGAGCCCGAGAAACTGCATCGAGAGATCGGCCAGGACCGCGCCGGGGAACCCCATGGCGTTGGAGACCGGATTGTCGGTTGCGTGGCTGAAGCTCGGATCGGCGACGTTCCAGGTTGCCAGCGCGGCGATCATGAACGCCACGCCGCCAAGCAGAGCGAGCCCCAGAAGGCGCGCGCCCAACCGTCTGAGAAAGCCGGCCAGGCCGCTTCTCGTGTCCCCAAAACCCATCAGCGCGGATGCTCCGAAGCCCATAGACCCCACCTCGATACCTGGACAAGTTCCGCCCTGCGGGCAGGCGGATTGCCGGCAATCTAGCCGGTCCAAGGTTAAGGCGGCATTAACCATGCAGCCGGTCGGGGAATTGCCGATCAGAGGTCGCGGAAGCGGATTTCCATCAGCGCGCCACCTTGCGTGCGCATGGACAGCGACGCACCGATCTGCTCGGAAAGCTGGCGTGCCACCAGCAGGCCCAGGCTCTTCGCCGAGGCAAGGTCGAAATCGGCGGGCAGCCCTTTTCCATTGTCCTGGATGCTCAGCAGGACCCGTTCGTCCGGCTGCTTGCGCAGCTCGACGGTGATCGTGCCGCGTCCCTCGTCATCGAAGGCGTGTTCGATCGAGTTCGACACGAGTTCGGCAACGATGAGCGCCACGGGGACCGCCCGTTCCGATGAGAGATAGAGCTCGTCGCCCGACACCACGCAGCGGATGCTGCCCTCTTCGCCCGCCGCCCCCAGGATGTCGCTGCAGAGATCTTCCAGAAAGGCCGCGAAGGGCAATTGCTGGCCATCGGGATCGTGCAGCTTGCGGTGGATCTTGCTGATCAGGCCGAGCCGTGTCGCCGCAGCGTCCAGCGCCTTCGTGGCGGCTTCGTCCTGGACCGTCCTCTGCTGCATGCGGAGCAGCGAGGACACGACGGAAAGATTGTTGGAAACGCGGTGCTGCATTTCCTTGAACATCAGGTCCCTCGACTGGGCCAGACGCCGGCTGGTGTCGCGTTCCTCATCGAGATCGTGCAGCCATTTGAACATCATATGGATGATCGCGACATCGACCGAGGCGACAACGAAGAAGAAGCCGAGTGCCAGGGCCGCCGGCCCATCGATCCCGAAACTGTTGAAGGGCGGAATGAAGAAGAACCAGGAGGTCAGCGTCGACGCCAGAACCACCGCCACGCCCGGAGCCAGTCCTCCCGCGAAAGTGGTGAGGATTACGGCCGGAAAGAACGTCAGAAAGGGGAACCCGGGCGGAAGCACGGGGTCGAGCACAAAACGCAGCCCGAATGCAAAGACGAACGCAAACACGCCGATGAGCCAGCGCGACGGATGCTGGTGAATCGCGACGAGCCGCCTGACCAACCGGCTCATGCCGAACGGGCTGTCCGTGCCTGGCACTTCAAAGTCTCCGATTTTGCGCCCACTCGCCCGGCTGAGCTGCCAGGATGAACTGTCCCGTGGCATGGCTGCGTGGTCTTGAGCGTGGGTTGCAATGTCATGCTTGCCGGCTTGGTGCAAGCGACCGCTCAAACAAAGAGAGCCCGGCGAACCGGGCTCTCCATTGGAGCCGCCATGACGGCAGCTTCCTGTTTCACGTTGATCAGCGCGCGCTGCTGAACTCCGGATAGGCTTCGACGCCGATTTCGGCAACGTCGAGGCCCGTCATCTCGTCTTCCGGGCTGACGCGGACGCCGATGGTGACCTTCAGGATCGTCCACACGATGAACGACGTGATGAAGGCGAAGGCGCCCATGGCGACGATACCGATGATCTGGGTGCCGAAGGAGGCGCCGTCATTGGTCACCGGAACGACGATGGTGCCCCAGATACCCGCCAGGAGGTGGACGGGAATCGCGCCGACGACGTCATCGACCTTCAGCTTGTCGAGCAGCGGTACCGTGAACACCACGATCGCACCACCGACGGCACCGATGAGGATGGCCGCGAAGGGTCCGGGCGTGAGCGGCTCGGCCGTGATCGAGACCAGGCCGGCCAGGGCGCCGTTCAGCACCATGGTGATGTCGACCTTGCCATAAACCAGCTGCGTCAGGATGAGCGCGGCAACCACGCCACCGGCGGCGGCCAGGTTGGTGTTGGCGAAGATGCGGCTGACGTCGGAGATGTCCGCATTGGTGCCCATGGCGAGCTGCGAGGCGCCGTTGAAGCCGAACCAGCCGAGCCACAGGATGAACACGCCGAGCGTGGCGAGGGCCATGTTGGAGCCGGGGATCGGGAACACCGAGCCGTCGGCACCGTACTTGCCGGTCCGTGCGCCGACGACGATGGCACCGGCCAAGGCCGCCCAGCCACCGACCGAGTGCACGATCGTCGAGCCGGCAAAGTCGGAGAAGCCCATCTCGGAGAGGAAGCCACCGCCCCACGTCCACGCACCCGTGATCGGGTAGAGAATACCGGTCAGGACAACCACGAAGATGAAGAAGGGCCACAGCTTCACGCGCTCGGCAACCGTGCCCGAGACGATCGAGGCGGCCGTGGCGACGAAGACCATCTGGAAGAACCAGTCGGATGCCACCGAATAGTCGCCCTCGTTGGTCGAACCGGCGTCCGGCCAGCTATAGGGCCAGAAGGTGCCGAAATAGGAGCCGACATCGACATACATGATCGAATAGCCGAGCACCCAGTACATGATGCCGGCGATCGAATAGAGGCCGACATTCTTGGTCAGCTGCATGGTGGTGTTCTTGGTGCGCACCATGCCGGCTTCCAGCATGGCGAAGCCTGCTGCCATCCACATGACGAGGATGCCGCCCAGCAGGAACAGAAGCGTGTTGAAGATGAACGCAGTTTCGGTCGCGCTTGCGAAGGCCGGAGCGGCTTCGGTCGCTTCCTCGACAACCTCCTCGGCGGCTTCCTGCGCCCAGGCAGGCAGCGCCATGAAGGCGGTCAGCGCGGCGGAGGCCGCAGCCGCCCGCACGCCTGAAATGAGAGTCGGAATTTTCATAGCAATCTCCATTGAAGCTAAAGCGCCGCCTAGAGCGCGTCTGCGTCGGTCTCGCCGGTGCGGATGCGCACCGCCTGGTCGAGGCCGTAGACAAAGACCTTGCCGTCGCCGATCTGGCCGGTCTTGGCTGCAACGGAGATCGCCTCCACAGCCTTGTCCGCCAGTTCGTCCGGGACGGCGATTTCGATCTTGATCTTGGGCAGGAAGCTCACTGCGTATTCAGCGCCGCGATAGATCTCCGTGTGCCCCTTCTGCCGCCCGTAGCCTTTGACTTCGGTGACGGTCAGCCCCTGTATGCCCACGCCGGTGAGCGCTTCGCGCACCTCGTCGAGCTTGAACGGCTTGATGATTGCCATCACGATTTTCATCAGGTTTCACCCTTCTCTTTTGCAGGTCCCCCGCGAATGCAGGATGTCTCCGGCCGTCCTGACAGCCGATGAGTACCCAGGGTGAATCAAGAGCCGTGCCACATCGGCTTCACGGCCCTTAACAGCTTGTAAATAAAGGATTCAGGCGTGCGACCGCTCGCCGCGCTTCGCACACGCAGCAACCAAATCGCCTACAGATTGTGCAATTTTGAGATTTTGCCTACTTCGTAGGCTTCCTGCGCAGCCGCACCAGGCCCTCCTGGGCGGTCGAGGCGACGAGGGTCCCATCCCGCGCATACAGCAGGCCACGCGCGAACCCGCGCGAGCCGATCGAATTCGGGCTGTCGGCCGTGTAGAGCAGCCAGTCGTCGAGCGCATGGCCACGGTGGAACCACATGGCGTGATCGAGGCTCGCCATCTGGATCTGCGGGTCGAAACCGGACCGGCCGTGGGGGAAGGTTGAGGTGTCCAGCAAGGTCATGTCCGAAAGATAGGCAAGGATGGCCGTCTGCAGGTGGCGATCGTCCGGCACCTCGCCGGTCATGCGCACCCAGACATGCTGGACGGGCGCCAGCTTCTCGCGGCTGACATAATGCGCCAGATGGACCGGCTTGATCTCCAGCGGCCGCTCGCGCGCCCAGAACTTGCGGATCGCGTCGGGTATGTCGAGGCCGCTCGATTCGATCAGCTCGAACTGCGTCTTCAGCTCTTCCGGCGGCGGCACGTCGAGCGGCATCGGCATCTGGTGCTCCATGCCTTCTTCCTCGACATGGAAAGAGCACTCGAGCGAAAAGATCGCGTTGCCGTGCTGGATGGCGGTCACCCGCCGCGTGGTGAACGAGCCGCCATCGCGCAAGCGGTCCACCTGGTAGATGGTCGGCACCGCCGGATCGCCCGGCAGCATGAAATAGCAGTGCAGCGAGTGCACGAAACGGGCGCCCTCGACGGTGCGCTGCGCGGCCACCAGCGACTGGCTGATCACCTGCCCGCCGAAGACCCGCTGCCAGCCCACCTGAGGGCTGCGACCACGAAACAGGTTGTGCTCCAGCCTCTCCAGGTCGAGTATGGATAGAAGCTCGTGCATGGCCGATGTCATTGACGCTATTCCATATCGGTTGATGTCGTTGCCCGTTGAGCGGCCGCCGGATTTCCGACAGGATCGGGTGGCAAGTCAAGGTTTGTGAATTTTTGAGCGGAGTGCGCGTCATGGCCGAACGGAAATCCCCAACGGGAGAAAGCGATAACCCGAGCTTCGACGTCGTGGTCGTGGGCGCCGGCTATGTCGGCCTGGCCACCGCGGTCTCGATCGCCGTTGCCCGGCCAAGCCTGCGGATCGTCATTGTCGACGCCGCGCCGCCCGAGGTGTGGAAAAACGACACCCGCGCATCGGCCATTGCCGCGGCGGCCGGCCGCATGCTGGAAAGCCTCGACTGCTGGGAGGAACTCGCGCCGGAGGCCCAGGCGATCACCGACATGATCGTCACCGATTCCCGCACCGCCGATCCCGTGCGTCCGGTCTTCCTCACCTTCGACGGGGAAGTCGAGCCCGGTCAGCCTTTTGCGCACATGGTGCCCAACCGCGCGCTCAACGGCGCATTGCGCCGACGCGCGGCCGAACTGGGCGTCGAGATCCTGCCCGGCCTGGCCGCCACGGGGCTCGACGTGGATCCCGCCCATGCCCTTCTGCACCTGGCAGATGGCCGGTCGCTGGAAGCGCGCCTGGTGATCGCCTGCGACGGGGTCCGCTCCCGCCTGCGCGACATGGCCGGCATCCGCACCGTCGAGTGGCAGTACAGCCAGTCGGGCATCGTCTGCACGATCGCCCATGAGCGCCCCCACAACGGCCGCGCCGAAGAGCATTTCCTGCCTGCCGGGCCTTTCGCCATCCTGCCCCTGACGGGCAACCGCTCCTCCATCGTCTGGACCGAACGCACGCAGGATGCCGAGCGGCTGGTCAAGGAGGAGCCCCTGATCTTCGAACACGAACTCGAGCAGCGTTTCGGGCTGAAGCTCGGCGAACTGCGCGTCGAGGGAACGCCCCGCGCCTGGCCACTCGGGCTGACGCTCGCCCGTGATTTCGTGCGACCCCGTCTGGCACTGGCCGGCGATGCCGCCCACGGCATCCATCCCATTGCCGGCCAGGGCCTCAATCTTGGCTTCAAGGATGCCGCGGCCCTGGCCGAAGTCGTGGTCGAGGCCGACAGGCTCGGCACCGATTTCGGCGCGCTCGACATCCTGCAGCGCTACGAGAGCTGGCGCCGCTTCGACACCTTCCAGATGGGGGTGACCACCGACGTCCTGAACCGGCTCTTCTCTAACGACATCGGCCCCATCCGCGCCGTGCGCGACATCGGCCTGGGGCTCGTGGACCGCATGCCGGGCTTGAAGAACTTCTTCATCCGACAGGCTTCCGGCCTCGCCGACATGGCGGGTCCTGCACCTAGGCTGCTTAGGGGCGAGTCCATCTGACTGAGGAAGGGCCTGCGCGCTCTCCCGCTAAGTCAGGATCCCGGAATATTGTAGACCTGCCGCACTTCGATCGTGCCGAAACCGGCCAGCGGGGCGCCACCGGCGAGTTCGAGCACCGTCGCCGGCGTGTCGGCTTCGATCATGAAGAATCCGAGCAGCTGCTCCTTGGTTTCCGCAAACGGGCCGTCGGTCACGGTGACCTTTCCCTTTCGCCTCTGCACCTTCTTGGATTTTGTCACCGTCTGCAGTGCCTGGGCAATGATGAGATGGCCGCTCTCTTCCAGCTGGCGGTCATAGGCGATCGATGCGGCATCAAGCGCAGCCATCTCTTGCGGTGCAAGAGCGTGCAGGCGGTCCTCTTCGCCATAAACCAGGCAAACATATCTCATGTCCAGAACTCCTCTGTCACGGAACCGGAAGTCAGGTTCGGGTCAGGAGCGGCCGCTGGGCCAACCCGCTCCGTGCTCTCGCTGGCCCGATCGAGCGCCGTCACGATCGCCGCGATGATGGCCACTGCAATCAGCAGCCGCCAGAGTCCCGCTCGACCATGCGCATCTGCACCCGGTTCGTTCAAACTGGCGCCGCGCGCCTTTCTCGGCCCGGAGTTGATGGCAAACATGTCCAATCGTCCTTCCCGAATTGTCGACGGCCTATGCCGTCAGGCCAAGGACGTCGGCGAATGCATCAGGACGACATTTTGTGCGCATCAGTTTCTACACTGACCGTGACGGGCGGTGGTCACGGCAGGCTGCACACCCTATCTACGGGTTCCGGCGCACACCGCGCCACCAACAGCAGAAGAACACAGGGAGACGCACATGCAGCGCCATGCGACAGCGGTCTGGAAGGGCACGATCAAGGAAGGCAGCGGCACGCTCGATTCCCAGAGCGGCCTGCTTTCCAGCACACCCTATTCGGTCAAGGCCCGCTTCGAGGATGAGAGCGGCAAGGCCGGCACGAACCCCGAGGAACTGATCGCGGCCGCCCATGCCGGCTGCTTCGCCATGCAGCTCTCCGCCTTCCTGACGGAGAATGGCACGCCCCCCGACAGCCTCGAAGCCAAGGCCGTCGTCACGCTGGTGCCGGGCACCGGCATCACCGGCAGCGCCATCACGCTGAAGGGATCGGTTCCCGGCATCGAGGAAGCCAAGTTCATGGAGCTGGCCGAAAAGGCCAAGGCCAATTGCCCGGTCTCCAAGGCGCTCGGCTCCATCGACATCTCGCTCGACGCCAGCCTCGTCTGAGGTTCGGCCGAAACCTGCCCTCGCGCGAAACAATCGCAACGCGCGGGGGCTCGGCCACGCAACGGCCTGTCCCCGCGACAGTCGCATTCGCAACCAAAAATCCGCGCTTTTGGTTATCCTTCCGGTAGGTGAAATCCTGGGAGGATCGACATGTTGCAGACGCACGAGACGCGCAATCTCAGAACCCCGAAGGCCGGTTCCTCGCTTGTTCTGAGCGACATCACATCGCGTGCGAGCGCGTTCGAGGCCTTCGACGACCACGAGCAGATCTGGCTTGGCGAGGATGAGGCACGGGGCCTCACCGCAATCGTTGCCATTCATGACACGACGCTTGGCCCGGCGCTCGGCGGCACACGTGTGTGGCCCCACACCAGTTTCGACGCCGCACTGACCGACGCGCTGCGCCTGTCACGCGGCATGACGTTGAAGTCAGCCGTCGCCGGCATGCCGTTCGGCGGCGGCAAGGCCGTGATCATCGCCGATTCGCGGACCGACAAGACGCCTGCCCTCCTCGAAGCCTATGCCGAGATGCTGCTGGCGCTGAACGGCCAGTATTTTACCGGCGAGGATGTCGGGCTGACCCTGTCGGATGCCGACTTCCTGCGCGAACGCACCCCCAATGTCACCGGCACGACCAAAGGCGGCAGCGGCAACCCTTCGCCGGTGACAGCGCATGGCGTGTTTCTCGGCCTCAAGGCGGCCGTTGCCCATCGGCGGGGCTCCGACCGGCTCGAAGGCATCAGGGTGGCGGTCCAGGGGCTGGGCTCCGTCGGGCGCACGCTGGCCGACAAACTGCATCAGGAAGGCGCGAAGCTGATCGTCGCAGACATCGACAAGGCGCGGGTCGGCGAAGCCGTCAAATCGCTGGGTGCCGAGCCCTGTCCCACCAATAAGATCCTCAAGGCCGACGTCGATATTCTCGCCCCCTGCGCGCTGGGTGGGCTGTTGACGGCCGATACCATCCCGCTCGTCCAGGCGGAGATCGTGGCCGGGGCAGCCAACAACCAGCTTGCCCGCCACGAAGACGCCCGGCTGCTGATGGAACGCGGCATCCTTTATGCGCCGGACTACGTCATCAATGCCGGCGGCCTTATCAATGTCGCGACCGAACTGGCGCCAGCCGGCTATGATAGCGCCGATGCGATGGCGCGCGTGGCGCGCATCCCGCAGGTCCTGAGCGACATATTCCGCAGATCCGACGCGGAGCGGCGCCCGACCAACGACATCGCGCAGGCATTCGCCGCCGAACGCCTGTCCGCCGGTCGCAACTGATCATCTTCCTCCGAGGGGAAGCGCGTCCGTGACCCGCCACTCAAGAAGCGGGCCTGACGTCTCACTTGCGCTGCCGGATCAGCTGCCGCTGATGCCCGAAAGGGCCTGATCGCCCCAGACTTCACGCACCTGCTGATCCCGGCCGCACGCATTGCGGTAGAAGGTGTAGCGAAGCGGGTTCTTGCGATAATAGTCCTGGTGATAATCCTCGGCCGGCCAGAAGCTCGGGGCCGCGACGATCTCGGTCACGACATCCTGTCCCAGCGCGGCCGCGGCTTCGGCCTTGGCAGCCGTCGCCTGCTCCATCTGCGCCTCATCGGCCGCATAGATGGCGGTGCTGTAGGAAAAGCCGCGATCGCAGAACTGCCCGCCGGCATCGAGCGGATTGACCGAGCGGAAGAAGGAGTGGACCAGCTGGTCGTAGCTCACCCGCGCCGGATCGAATTCGATCAGCACGGCTTCGCGATGGCGATACTGGGTATGGTTCTCATAGGTGGGGTTTTCGTTCTCGCCACCGATATAGCCCGAGGTGGTCGAAATCACGCCCGGCACCTTGTCGAAATCCGATTCGACACACCAGAAGCAGCCGCCGGCGAAGATGGCCTGCGCGGGCTCCTGCGCGAGCGTGGACGTCGCGCCGGCCAAAGTCAGCGACAAGGCGAGGGCAAATGCGCGTATCATCATGGATCCTCCGTTCGAAAACCCATTACGCACCCGAATCCCGCCCGGTTCAACGCAAACGTCTACACGCTTGCGTGACGAGGCCAGAGCGGCCAGAAGTGGTCGATGAACGGCGGCTTTAGACCCGACGTTCGACCATCATCTTCTTGATCTCGGCGATCGCCTTGGCGGGGTTCAGTCCCTTGGGGCAGGCCTGGGTGCAGTTCATGATCGTGTGGCAGCGATAGAGCCGGAAGGGATCCTCGAGATTGTCGAGGCGCTCGCCGGTGTTCTCGTCGCGGCTGTCGATCAGCCAGCGATAGGCCTGAAGCAACACGGCGGGGCCGAGATAGCGTTCGCCATTCCACCAGTAGGATGGGCACGACGTCTGGCAGCAGAAGCACAGGATGCACTCGTAGAGCCCATCCAGCTTGGCGCGGTCCTCATGGCTCTGCTGCCATTCCTTGGCGGGCTCGGGGCTCACCGTCTGCAGCCAGGGCTGGATCGAGGAGAGCTGCGCGTAAGGCACGGTCAGGTCGGGAACCAGGTCCTTGACCACCGGCATGTGCGGCAGCGGATAAACCTTGACGGTGCCCGACACGTCGTCGGCGCCCTTGGTGCAGGCGAGCGTGTTGGTCCCGTCGATGTTCATCGAGCAGGAACCGCAGATGCCTTCGCGGCAGGAGCGGCGGAAGGTCAGCGTCGGATCGACCTTGCTCTTGATCCAGATGAGCGCGTCCAGGATCATCGGCCCGCAATCGTCGGCATCGACATAATAGGTGTCAACACGCGGGTTGTCGTCGTCGTCGGGCGACCAGCGATAGATCTTGTATTCGCGTAGATTGGCCGCGCCATTGGGCTTCGGCCAGACCTTGCCGTCACGAATCTGCGAGTTCTTGGGAAGTGTGAGCTGAACCATGATTCCTCGCGATCAGTAGACGCGCTTCTGCGGTGCGATCTTGGCCGGATCGATACCGCCGGCGTTGTGGCCGAGCAAAGGCTCGGTGTGCACGGCGCGGTAGTCGAGGCTGACCTTGCCGGCCTCGTCCACCCAGGACAGCGTGTGCTTGCGCCACTCGATGTCGTCGCGCTCGGAGAAATCCTCGCGGGCATGAGCCCCGCGGCTCTCCTTGCGTGCCTCCGCCGAATAGACGGTGGTGACCGCATTGGCCATCAGGTTTTCCAGCTCCAGCGACTCGACGAGGTCGGAGTTCCAGATCAGCGACCGGTCATGCACCTTGATGTCGGACATGCCGTCCCAGATCTGGGAGATGCGCTTGCAGCCTTCGGCCAGCGTTTCCTGCGTGCGGAAAACAGCGGCTTCCTCCTGCATGGCGCGCTGCATCTTGTCGCGCAGCTCGGCCGTCGGCGTTCCGCCATTGGCATGACGCATCCGGTCGAAGCGATCCATGATGCGCTCGCAGGCCATTTCGTTGATCGCCGGGACCTTGGAATCGCGGTCCACCACCTGGCCGGCCTTGATGGCCGCCGCGCGGCCGAAGACAACGAGGTCGATCAGCGAGTTGGAGCCCAGGCGATTGGCGCCGTGGACGGAGGCACAGGCCGCTTCGCCCACCGCCATCAGGCCGGGCGCCACCCGGTCCGGATCGTCAGGTGTCGGCGCCAGAACCTCGCCCCAGTAATTGGTCGGGATGCCGCCCATATTGTAGTGGACCGTCGGCAGCACCGGGATCGGCTCGCGGGTCACGTCGACGCCGGCGAAGATCTTCGCCGATTCAGCGATGCCCGGCAGGCGCTCGTGGATGACCGCCGGGTCGAGATGGTCGAGGTGAAGGAAGATGTGGTCCTTCTCCTTGCCGACGCCGCGCCCTTCGCGGATTTCCATGGTCATGCAGCGCGAGACGACGTCGCGCGACGCCAGATCCTTGGCGGACGGCGCGTAGCGTTCCATGAAGCGCTCGCCTTCCGAATTGACCAGATAGCCGCCCTCGCCGCGCACGCCCTCGGTGATCAGGCAGCCGGCGCCGTAAATGCCGGTCGGGTGGAACTGCACGAACTCCATGTCCTGGAGCGGCAGGCCCGCCCGCGCGATCATGCCGTTGCCGTCGCCGGTGCAGGTATGGGCCGAGGTGCAGGAGAAATAGGCGCGTCCGTAGCCGCCGGTCGCCAGCACGACCATCTTGGCCGCGAAACGATGCATCGTACCGTCGTCGAGGTTCCAGGCCACGACGCCGGTGCAGACGCCATCGTCGCTCATGATCAGGTCGAGCGCGAAATACTCGACGAAGAACTGGGCGTTGTGCTTGACCGACTGGCCGTAGAGCGTGTGCAGGATGGCGTGGCCGGTGCGGTCGGCTGCAGCACAGGTGCGCTGGACGGGGGGCCCGGCGCCGAAATTCTGCATGTGCCCGCCAAACGGGCGCTGGTAGATCTTGCCGTCCTCGGTGCGGCTGAACGGCACGCCGTAATGCTCGAGCTCGTAGACGGCGGCCGGCGCTTCACGCGCCAGATACTCCATCGCGTCGACGTCGCCCAGCCAGTCCGACCCCTTGACGGTGTCGTACATGTGCCACTGCCAGCTGTCCGGGCCCATGTTCTGCAGCGAGGCGGCGATGCCGCCCTGCGCCGCCACCGTGTGGGAGCGGGTCGGGAAGACTTTGGTGATGCAGGCCGTCTTGAGTCCCTGCTCGGCCATGCCGAGTGTCGCCCGCAGCCCGGCGCCGCCAGCACCCACGACTACCACGTCGTAGGAGTGGTCGACTATGCTGTAGGCCTTGCCATTGATGCCCGGAGCAGCTCCGTTTGTGCCGTTGTCAGCCACGCCTCAGCCTCCGAATGCGATTTTCAGCAGCGCGAAGGCCGAAACCAGGCCCAGCACCAGCGGGAAGAATATGTTGAGCAGGACCAGCACCGTGCGAAGCGGCTCCGCGTGGATATAGTCCTCGATGATGACCTGCATACCGAGCTTCATGTGATAGAGGATCGAGGCCAGCACCAGCAGCATGACGACGGCCACAAACGGGTTGGCGAGCGTTGCCCGCACCTCCGCATAGGACGCGCCATTCAGCGCCACCATCAGGCCGACGAAGAACAGGACAAGCGGAACATTGGCGATCGCCGTCAGGCGCTGGCGCCAGAAATGCTCCGTGCCCTCCTTGGCCGATCCCAGGCCGCGTACCCGCGCGAGTGGCGTGCGATAACGAGCCATGCTCAAGCTCCCCTTGCCATGTAACCGAGGACCCAGATCAGCACGGTCACGCCGATCGAAATGAAGGGCATGGCGATTGCGATCTTGGTCGAAGTCGTCTTTTCCATCGCAAGGCCCGTATCCCAGACGAGGTGCCGGATGCCGCCCACCATGTGATGGATGAGCACCCAGGTGTAGCCGAACAGCACCAGCCGGCCGAGAAGCGAGCCCAGCATCCAGTTGACGGTCTCGAAATAGTCCGGCGAGGTCGACGCGGCGACCAGCCACCACATGATGATCAGCGTGCCGAAGTAGAGCGCGACGCCGGTGACCCGGTGGATGATCGACATCGCCATGGTCGGGATGAAGCGGTAAACTTGCAAATGCGGAGACAGCGGTCTGGCACGCGATGCTGTGGGTCTGGACATGTCTTCCCCAGTTGGCTGGCCGCCATAGGGCGGGTGTAAGCGACGCGACATCGAGCCGTTCGCTGGCTGACGGGGTTTTAGTGCGCATTTTGCAATGCGTCAAAGCCGGAAAATGCCGCAGGCCTAAGTGTTTGAGCGAACCGTCGCCTTCAACCGATTGAAGGCGCCTTGCACTGCACCGTTCACCGGCGGCAGGTCATGGGAGCAGCACCGGCTTTCATCCACAGCGCCTCGCCATTGTTGATTACCAGCGCGTGCCCGTCAGTGCCGTACCGGCTCGTCTGGCCGGGCGGCGCGGCTTCCAGCCGCACGGCAGCATCGCCGCTCGCGGTTGCCCGAAGCGTGACGCCGTCGCCGACCAGCGACAGCGTTTCGCCATCGCCGCAATCGAAACTGACACTGACCGCCGTCGATTGAGCTACCGGCCGGGCTGGCGCGTCATTTGCCACACAGCCGACCGCAACGACGCCCGCCGCGCCGACAACGGCAAACCGTGAAATTCCGTGAAACCAAGCTGCGAATCGAACCATGCGCCGACTGCTACGCCTCCATCCTGTCCCGATCAACCACTTGTTCTGCAGAACATATTTCGCCCTGCCATAAGCTTGCCGGCTGACCAAACGGCAGACTCCAACCTGGTGCGCCATCAGTCGGTAACGAAGCGGATCACGTGGCTGGTCCAGTCGGCGGGGACCGCGACCTGCTCGTAGAGCTTGCGCCCGTCGTCGGGCTGGCGCGGTGCGTTTAGCACCAGGCGCACCCAGCCCCGCGATTCGGCCTCGTCGACCAGCAGGTCGATCAACGCCCGCGCGATTCCCACCGCGCGATGATCGTGATGCACAAAAAGGTGATCTACCACCCCCGCTCGAAGCCCCGACAGCGGATCGGGCAGGTCGTGGAAGACCGCGAAGCCGACCAGCTTGTCGTCGATCCGCGCGCCGAGAACGTTGACCGTCGCGTCCTGCAGGATCGTCTCGGCGTAGAAATCGTCGGGGCGCCGCGGCGCCCCACGCTTCAGCGCCTGAACGTAGTCGGCCAGGAGCGGCGCGAATTCGTGGGCCTCTTTCAGGCCAAGCAGGTGGATGTCGATATTGTGAGAAGTCTGCTGGTTGGTCATCGGCAAAGTGGAGAACGCAATTAACCATGTTTGTCAATTGCCGCGCCAACCCTTGCCATAAGCAGGGCCGACCCCGTGACAAAGGTAAATAAAGCGTTAACTTTCTCCCTTCGAAGCGCGTCGGCACGAAGGACAGAACCATGATGATCGCAAAGCTGTTCGCGGCGAGCCTCGCCGTCTTGGCCGCCGTCGGGGTTGCACAGCCGGCCGCCGCCGGATTTGTCGAACAACATGCCGAGCATGCCTATGCCGACAGCTACGGCAATCTCGTGATCCACAGCCCTGCCGGCTACAAACGCATCGTGGTTGGCCAGGGACATCTTGCAGGTCAGCAGGCGGCCGAGGGCGAGCCCCGCGTGGTCTATCTCGATGACGAGATGTATCGTGTCCGCAACGTCTACCGCTGCGTGCGCCAGCCGGCCGTCGTTCACGGCCGCAGCTACATGTACGGCCTTCCCGATGGCGCCCTGCCGGTCATCGCAGGCCCCTGCGGCCATCGCCAATGGCCCTCATTTGGTCACACTCGTTAAGGCATTGGTAAGGAAAAGGACGACGCCATGAGCCATGCCTCTTCCGCCCGCCAGTTGAGGGAGCAGATCGCCTCGACGCAGACGATGACGCGCTTCGTGCTGGCGATCCTGGCACTGGCCAGCGGCGTCTACACCTATCTTGGCGTTCGCTCGCTGCTCGATGGCGATGCGGGGCTCGTCTTCTTTGCCGCCATCGTCTACGCCGCGGCGGTCTCGGTCGGCATCTACGGTTTCTGGACCTATTTGATCCGTTTCCTGCCGGAGATGCGCGATGCGATGGCGCGGGTCTGGCTTTTTGTGGTGATGGCCATCGGCTCGCTGATGATCGTGGCCATGTCGTCCTGGCTGAACGCCGCGGCCCTTGCCGGCTCGGCTGCAATCGAGCAGCACCTCGCCAGCACGCAGGAGGGCTATACCGCCGATCTCGACCAGGCCCATTCCAATGCGCTGGCGGCGCTGTCGCTCCTGCCCGACATTCAGCGCGCCTCGGAGCGATTCTCGCGACTGGCGGAAGAAGAACGCAATTCCGGTGCCCTGACAGGCTCTTCCGGCATGGGTTCCGTGGTCCAGCTTCTCAGCCAGATGTCGGCGCAGATGCGCGAGCTCGAAGCGGCCATCCAGGGCAACCGCGAGACCGTGCGCAGCCTGTTCGAGGAAGGCCAGGTCCACCTCGCCACGATGCGCGGCCTCGTCTCGGGGTCAGGCCCTGTCGAGCCGCGCGCCGATTCCTTCGGCGAGGAGGCGGTGGCGCTCTCGGGCGTGGTTGCCGCACTTGAGCAGACATCCATCGCCCCCTCCGTCGCCCGCGCTGCCCAGGACCTCTCTTCCGGCTTCATCGCGCCGGTGGCCGACGGCCAGAGCGCCGATCTGATGGGCCGGCAGGATCGGGTCATGGCGACCATCCGCGAATCCGTTGCCGCGCAATCGGCGGCGCTGTCGGAAGCTGCGGCCGAGATCATGGCCCAGCCGCGCGTGGAGGAACGGCGCTACGTGCCGCTTTCGGCGGCCGAGGCCGTGCTTCTTTACGCCTCGAGCTTCCTGCCCAGCTGGGCCGGCGCCATTTCGATCGACCTGCTCCCCGGCGTCCTCGTCGCCATCATGGCGGTCGTCCATGCCACGATCCGCCGCAACGAAGAGGGGCTGCACGACGCCGAGCGCATGACGGCAGCCGACCTGCTTCGTTCCTGGGAGCTGCACGAGGCGATCGCCGCACGCCGTCAGTCAGCGACGCCTACGGAGGCCGTACCGCGCGAACCCGCCTCCGAGGCGCAGCCCTTGCAAGAACCCGCGGCACAGCCTCCCGCGCCGGCCCATGCGGGTGAAAATGTCACCCCGCTATCGCTGGGCGACAGGAAGAGACACGATCCATGAGCAACACGCCCGATCCGGGGACCGAAGACGCTCCGCGCCGCAATGTGATCCTGCGCTACTTCGACCGCTTCGATGACGGCGAACTGATGCGGTGGTCCTTCCGGGGATTGCTGGTCGGCGCAATCGCGGTCCTGGCGATCGATCTCCACGACATGGTCGATCGAAACGGCGGCTTTGGGCTTTGGCCGTCCGGCACGGGCGGAGCCGAGTCTGTCAGAGCACCGATCCTCCCGCCGGCGGTCGAGACGGGATCGAGCGGCAACCCATCGCTCGATCCGCGGGAGCATCTGACGACCGATGACGGCTCGCTTCGCGGCGTTATACGGTTCGAACTCCTGCCGGGCGGCGTTCTGCTTGCCGAAGGGAGCATCGAACAGGGCGCGGCCTCGCGCTTCCGCACGGAGATCGAGGCGCGCGGTGAATATGTCTCGACCATCCGCCTCAATTCGCCGGGCGGCTCCCTGGAGGACGCCATGGCCATGGCCCGCCTCGTCCGCGAGCGCGAGTTCAAGACAGAAATCATGGACGGCGCACTATGCGCGTCTTCCTGTCCGCTGCTGTTTGCCGGCGGCGTGACCCGCACCGCCGGCGACAAGGCCGCGATTGGCCTCCACCAATTCTATGCGCCAACCGGCAGTTCGACGGCTGCCGCGCAGGCCATGTCCGACGCGCAGGTCACCACCGCCCGCATCTCGAGGCATCTCGGCGATATGGGCGTCGATGCGGCGATCTGGCTCCACGCACTCGATACGCCCCCCCGCCAGCTCTATTATCTGACGCGTGACGAGATGGCCCGCTATAGGCTGGTTACTTCGACGCCTTCGCTCGCCAGCCGGTAGCGTCGTCAGGTAATGACGCGCAGGGCGGCCGATCTGTCCGGGCGGTCAGGGGCCAGCTTCACGCAGTTGCGGCCGCCGCGTTTTGCCTCGTAGAGGGCCGCATCCGCGCGTTCCATCAGCGCCGAGGGCGTTTCCCCTCTGTTCAGCGTGGCCACGCCGAAACTCGCCGTGAACCGCTCCGCTTCCGGCAATCCCTCGACCTGCGCCTGGCCGAAGGCCGTACGCACGCTTTCGGCGAACAGTTGCGCCGTGGCCGCGTTGCAATGGGCCAGGACCACGGCGTACTCCTCGCCGCCGACGCGCCCGATCACGTGCAGACCGGCCGAGGCCTCCCGCAGGATGTCGGCGAATCGTTCGATCACCCGGTCGCCGGCAGCATGGCCGAAGGTGTCGTTGATGGACTTGAAGTGGTCGAGATCGATGAACACCAGCGAGAGCGGCGGGCCGTCCGGACCGCGCTTATTGACCATCTCACCGAGCTTCTCCTCGAAGCCACGGCGATTGAGCAGGCCCGAAAGCGGATCGGTAATGGAACGCCAGGTCGCATCGCGCAGCAGGTCGCTGACGAGCAAGGCCATGAGGATCAGCGCCGTGGCCAGCACGAAGACCGTACCCATCGACTGCGAGAGCATGGCATAGGCCGTCGAGATGTATTCCTGCGGTGTCGCGCCCGGCCCACCCAGCAGGATGGCTGCGAAAGGCTTGGACAGATAGTGCAGCGAGGTCATGCCAAGGAACGATGCCAGCGCCAGGTCGATGAGTTTGCGACTCATGCTGGACAGCACGATCCACGCGCCAATGGCCTGCATCGCGAAGTAGGGCGACTGGTACAAGAAATTGCGCGCCATCGATTCGCGCGGCATGCTGGCTGTGACGATGAAGATGGCGATGCTCGACAGCAAGGCGAAGCCAAGCAAGACAATGGGCGGCCGGATCTTGTAGCGTTTCGCAAGACCGATATTGAGAAGCACCATCGCCATGATCAACGACGTCGACGACAGAATGCTCACCAGATCGGCGAACTCGACAACTGGTATGATAAACTCGCCCACCACATAGGCCACGCCGAAGGCATAGGCACCGGCAAACCAGCGCGCCGACACCAGGCGCCGGTCATACAGGGCCAGCACCAGGAAGAAGGCGGCCAAAAGCCCACCAACCATAAGATTGACGAACAATATCACGCTGGCGCCGCTCATCTCAGTTCCTGACCCCTTCGGAAAAGCCTAGGTGCGATGCCCACCGACGTAGTCGCCGGTGCGCGCTGTAGCCGCCGAACGCGTCTGCATCAAGAACGCGGGAGCAGTTTCGTTTGCGGGGCTTCGGACGCCGTCGCCATTGGAGCACACCACGACGCGGTCACGGCCCTCCGACTTGGCGCGATAGAGCGCGCGGTCCGCGCGCTTCAGCAGATCCTCCCGGTCCTCGCCTGCCTTGAGCAGCGCGACGCCGAAACTGGCCGTCAGGACGTGTCCGCTGGGCAGGCCGGGAACCTCCAGTGCCGCAAAATTCGTCCGCAGCCCTTCGGCAAACAGGCGCGCCATGCGGACATCGGCGCCGCTCAGCAGGATGGCGAACTCCTCCCCGCCCATCCTTCCGGCGACATGGTCGCTGCTCGCAACGTCGCGCAGGCAATTGGAAAAACTGACAATGGCGCTGTCGCCGATGTCGTGGCCGAAACGATCATTGACCTCCTTGAAGTGGTCGAGATCGACGACTATGAGCGCGAGCGGCACGCCCTTCGCGCGAGCGTCGCTGAGCGCCTGTTCCAATCGCTTGTTGAAGCCACGCCGGTTCAACAGGCCGGACAAGGGGTCTGTGAAGGCTTCCGCCCGCAATTCGTCCTGCAGATCGATGGCGATCGCCGCGACGATGGCCACCGCGTAGATCAGGAGGAAGAAGGCAAGCGAGAATGTCAGCGTCACCCAGTAGAACGAGGCAAACATGTTTGAATCGGCTATCTCGCCACCCTCATAGGCGACGACCAGCGCGGTACGCACGAAGAACTGGATTCCCCAGACCGTCAGGAGCCAGAACAGAAACCGATCGATGCTGTTGCGGCTGCCCGCTTTCCAGAGCTCGGCCGCCAGGAGCAGGACCAGGAAGCCACCGGCGAAATTGATGATCATAACCCGCGCCACCAGGCTCGGCTCGACCAGAAGGTACCAGCAATAGCCAAAAAGGGTGGTTCCCACGAGGAGAGAGAGGATGCCGACCGGTGGCCGTCGGCCGACACGGCCAAGCATGCCGACGACCAGCGTGGTCGCCCCGAACACGAGCATGCTGTTGGCGAACAGGCGCGAAACCCAGCCCCCCGACTGCACGCTGATGAACTGCATCGTGAACCCGATCGCCAGAAGGGCGAACGCCGCGCTGAGCACTGCGATGTAGCTGCGCTGGCGCTGGTTGTTCCAGAACACCAGCAGCGCCGCCGCCAGAACCACGCAGACCGACGGGTTGATGAATGCAATTATAGTATCGGTCGCCAAGCCAGATCCGCCTTTGGGGATGAGCAACCAGACTATCGGCCAAGGACAAAGAAGGGGTTAAAAGGAGCCGGCCGGAACCGGCCCCTCAAGACTGTCAGCGCCACTCGCGAATGTCGACGAACCGGCCGGCAATTGCCGCCGCTGCCGCCATTGACGGGGAAACGAGGTGCGTCCGCCCCTTGAAGCCTTGGCGGCCCTCGAAATTGCGGTTCGACGTCGAGGCGCAGCGTTCGCCGGGCTTCAGCCGGTCGTCATTCATGGCCAGGCACATGGAGCAGCCGGGCTCGCGCCAGTCGAAGCCGGCCTCGATGAAGATCTTGTCGAGACCCTCGGCCTCGGCCTGCGCCTTCACCAGGCCGGACCCGGGCACGATCATCGCACTGACGCGCTCGGCGACCTTGCGTCCCTTCGCCACTTCGGCGGCAGCGCGCAGATCCTCGATGCGGCCATTGGTGCAGGAGCCGATGAACACCCGGTCGAGTTCGATGTCGGTGATCTTCGTTCCTGGGATCAGGCCCATATATTCCAGCGCCCGCTTCTTGGAGGTGCGCTTGGCCTCTTCGACGATCAGCTCCGGATCGGGAACGACGCCGGTCACCGAGACGACGTCCTCCGGGGACGAGCCCCAGGAGACGATGGGCGGCAGGTTGGCTGCGTTGAGAACGACGGTGCGGTCGAAATGCGCGCCCTCGTCGGTCTTCAGCGTCTTCCAGTATTCGAGCGCCATGTCCCAGGCTTTGCCCGTCGGCGCGCGCGGCTTGTCCTTCACATAGGCGAAGGTCTTCTCGTCCGGCGCGATGAGCCCGGCGCGTGCACCGCCCTCGATCGTCATGTTGCAGACCGTCATGCGGCCTTCCATCGACAGCGAACGGATCGCCTCGCCGGCAAACTCGATCACATGGCCGGTGCCGCCCGCCGTCCCGATCTCGCCGATGATGGCGAGAATGACGTCCTTGGCGGTCACGCCGGGGGGCAGCTGCCCGTCGACGCGCACCAGCATGTTCTTGGCCTTGCGCTGGATCAGCGTCTGAGTGGCGAGCACATGCTCGACCTCGGACGTGCCGATGCCATGCGCCAGTGCGCCGAAGGCGCCATGGGTGGAGGTGTGGCTGTCGCCGCAGACGATCGTCATGCCGGGCAGGGTAAAGCCCTGTTCGGGGCCGATGATGTGGACGATGCCCTGGCGGCGGTCCTTCTCGGAATAGTATTCAACGCCGAAATCGGCGGCGTTGGTGGCCAGCGCTTCGACCTGGATACGGCTTTCCTCGTTCTTGATGCCGAAGGCGCGATCAGGCGAGGTGGGCACGTTGTGATCGACGACGGCCAGCGTCTTTTCAGGCTGCCGTACCTTGCGGCCGGCCATGCGCAGCCCTTCGAAGGCCTGCGGGCTGGTCACCTCGTGCACGAGGTGTCTGTCGATGTAGAGCAGGCAAGTGCCGTCATCCTGGCGGTCGACGACATGCTCATCGAATATCTTGTCATAGAGAGTGCGCGGTGCGCTCATTGTCCTGTTCCCGAACTGGTACTTGGAATGGGTGTAGCCGGCGTACCCCGCCGGCTGATGCCTCAGTCAGCCGAGACGGCTGGTCGGGGCTCCGACGAGCCGTGCAAAGAAGCGGCCAGGCAGCCGTTTTCTGTCCTGCAGCAAGAAGGCTCGGTGCGCATGCATGAGGTTCATATCGTTCATGCAGCGCTCAATATCAATCTTTCGAGCGTCCGGCAAACGGGGCTTTCGCCCCACCGCGACCGTATCGTTCCCTGATTTACAAAATCTCGAACACGAATGCGGAATTCATGGCCTCGGGCTCGGCCAAAACGAAGGGCCGAAACGGCTTGCTTTCCTCGACCAGACGCCAGCGGCCTTCGCGCTCCAGCGCATCCAGCTTGGCACGGAATTCTTGGCCCTCGAGCAGCTTGTCGCGCACCGTGAAGACGGCATGGCCGCCCGGCCGCGTGATGCGCACCAGTTCATCCAGGCTCGATGCTGGAGCATGACCAAGCGTAAAGACCCCTGTCGACAGGAACCCCGCGAAATGATTGTCCGGCCACGGAAGCACCTGGCCCAGTTCACCCTGACGAAGATCCGCGTAGCAGCCGCGCGAAGCGGCGATGTCGAGCATCTCGGGCGACAGGTCGAGCCCGGCGAGATCGTCATAGCCGAGTGATGCAAGCAGCGGACCGCTCAACCCGGTGCCGCAGCCTGCATCAAGAACCGGGCCTGAGTCCCTTGGCACGTGCCGTGCCACCCAGGCGGTTATTGCGAAGGGCAGACAATAGCCCAGTTCGATCGTCTCGCGATCATAGGCCGCCGCCCAGTCAGCATAGCCGGCGGCGAGTTCATCCGCAGTGGTGGCGGCATAGACGCGGTCGAGCGCGCGCTGTTGCTCGTTCTGGCTCATCGGATACTCCCTGGTCCTTGCCCTCTCAGGGCAGGCTCACGCCCAGAAAGGCGGAACCGTCTCTTCCAGCCGCGGCCCGAGCCGCAGCGGCGCGATCTTCTCGGTCAGCCCGGTCCGGTCGGAAATGTCCAGCCCGAGGCCGCAGATCGTGGCCTCGCCGCTTGCCGCCTCGAAGCGATTGCGCGGCACCTTCGACAGGAACCGGTTGAGCGGCTCTTCCTTGTCGAAACCCAAGGATGAATTGTAGTCGCCGCACATCCCGGCATCCGAGATGTAGCCCGTGCCGCCGTCGAGGATCTGATGGTCGGCGGTCGGCTGGTGCGTGTGGGTGCCGATCACGGCACTCACGCGGCCATCGACGAAATGCCCGAAACACACTTTTTCCGACGTCGCCTCGGCATGGAAATCGATGATCGCCGCATCGACCGCCTCGCCCATGGGGCTGTCGGAGAGCATCTTCTCGGCAGCCGCAAAGGGATCGTCGAGGTCGGGATGCATGAACACCCGACCCATGACGTTGGCGACGAGCACGCGAGCCCCGTTCTTGGCCTGATAGACCCCGATGCCACGGCCCGGCGTGCCGGCCGGAAAGTTCAGCGGGCGCAGGAATTGATCTTCGCGCGTCGCAAACACCAGCGCCTCGCGCTGGTCCCAGACATGGTTGCCGGTGGTGACGACGTCGGCACCGGCGTTAAGCGTGTTCTGATAGATTTCCTGCGTGATGCCGAAGCCGCCCGCGGCGTTCTCGCCATTGACGATGACGAAATCGAGCCGGAAATCGGAGATCAGTCCGGGCAGGCGCTCCCAGACCGCCATACGGCCGGTGCGCCCCACCATGTCGCCGAGGAAGAGAACTCTCATGCCGCGTCTTACAGCCTGGCCGGGAACGCGCGCAAGCCGCTTTCGGTGAGGACACATGGCAGCGGAACGTCATGCGCCTCTGCCGGAACACGCGCGACCTCCTGGCAGTCGAAGGCGATGCCAACCAGCCGTGGGTGGAATCCGCGTTCATGGAGCCGCGCGATGGCACGGTCATAATAGCCCCCACCATAGCCGATACGCTGGCCTTGGGCATCGAATGCGGCAAGGGGCACGAGCATGATGGTGGGATCCAGCACGGGAGCCTCCGCGCCCGGCCCAACGGTGCCGAAGCCCATGTCGACCATCTCGGCGCCGCGCACCAGTTCGCGAAAGACGATGGTTTCCCGGTCGAGGATGGCCGGCAGGCAAAGCCTGGCGCCTTTTTCCCGCAGCGCGAACATCAACGGCCTAGCGTCCACCTCTGAACGCATTGGCCAGAAGCCGGATACGACGTCGCCCGGCCCGCATTCGATCGCCGCGGCAGCCTCCGCAATACGCAGGGATGCCTCGATGCGCCATTGCGGATCAAGCGCGTCGCGGCGTGTCAGCGCCTCGGCGCGCAGGGCTTTCTTTTCTTCTGTGGCGGGGTCGGTCATGGGCGCCTCCGATTGGGAACGGCGCCAGCCATGCCGCAAGCCGGGCGCGGCTTCAACCCGCTAGGCTGGAAACGGATGGGAAAGGTGCGATCCACGACAACCGATGGAGAGGTTGATCCTGGGTGCCTACAAAGTAGGTGGGCGCCGTGTGAAAGGACCCACGGGTCCTTCCAGGGACAGCTCCCTATGGATCAATAAGGCCCCAGGGAAGTGTTACTCCTGTCGTGAAGCGCAGATCGCAGAACGAATATAGTCCTGCAGATGCCATCCCGCCAGTGCCTTTGCGCCTTGCCATGCCGCTGGAGCCTCCTTAGTTTTGGCGTCAATCGACGACACCTCCCAAGGGATTGATCGCATGCGCTTCGAAGGAACGGCGGCCTATGTCGCCGACAAGGATCTGATGGTTGCCGTCAACGCGGCGATCGCGCTGGAACGGCCACTGCTGGTCAAGGGGGAGCCGGGCACCGGAAAGACCGAACTCGCCCGGCAGGTCGCCGAAGCGCTGGGCCTCGATCTGATCGAATGGCATGTGAAGTCGACGACCCGCGCCCAGCAGGGACTGTACGAATACGACGCGGTCACGCGCCTGCGCGACAGCCAGCTCGGTGACGAACGATTCAACGACATCTCCAACTACATCCGCCACGGCAAATTGTGGGAAGCCTTCGACACGGACCGGAAGGTCGTGCTTCTCATCGATGAGATCGACAAGGCCGACATCGAGTTCCCCAACGACCTGCTGCAGGAGTTGGACAAGATGGAATTCCATGTCTACGAGACCGGCGAAACAGTCCGGGCGAAACACCGCCCGATCGTCATCATCACCTCCAACAACGAGAAGGAACTGCCGGACGCGTTTCTGCGCCGCTGCTTCTTCCACTACATCCGCTTCCCCGACATCGAGACTCTGCAGGCGATCGTCGACGTCCACTATCCCGGCATCAAGCAGGATCTGGTGCGCGCCGCCCTCACCCAGTTCTACGAAGTGCGTGACGTGCCGGGCCTGAAGAAGAAGCCCTCGACATCCGAGGCGCTGGACTGGATCAGGCTTCTGGTCACCGACGACGTTTCGCCCGAGGATCTGCGCAGCGATCCCAAGAACGCCCTGCCGAAACTCCACGGCGCGCTTCTGAAGAACGAGCAGGACGTGCACCTCTTCGAGCGACTGGCGTTCATGGCGCGACGGCAGGGGTGAGACGGTCAGGCTTGCGCTGCCGCAAGCGCTGCTTCCATGTCCAGCACGACGATCGCATGACCTTCCATCTTGCGCGCGAAAGTCTTGTCCGCAGTGATCATGGGGCAGGATCCGCGATAGGCCAGTGCGGCAAAGACGCAGTCATAGACGGGATGCTTCATTTCCAGCGCAAGCCGCAACGCGTCCTCCATCAGGCTGCGTGTCGCCACGATCTCCATCGGATCGGCCTGCATGGCGAGGATTGCGACGCTGGCCGCCCGCGACGGGATTTCGTTGCGGCTGACCAGCTTCCACAACGCATTCGCGCATTCGGCATGAATGAGGCCGGGCGCCCTGAAGCGGTAATGGGACCTGAGCGTCAGCGCCAGGTCGCTGTCATCTTCGCCGATCACCCACTTGAGCGCGAGGCTGGAGTCGGCCACGGCATCCTTCATCGGGCGTCGCGGTCTTCGCGGATGAGGATCTCTGCGGGCGTATGGTTCTTGCGCCTGGTCAGATCGCGGGAAATGGCGGCAAGCTCTTCCCAACTCATCGAGTTGTCTTCGGCGAGAGCTTGTCGAAGAATTTCGCGATGCTCTGCTTCCGCCGAACGGCCCTTCCCCGCGGCACGAATCTTGAGGCGCTGCACGAGCTCGTCATCCAAATTGCGGACATGCAGGCTGGCCATGATTTCCACTCGATGATAGCAATGCTATCATGACTCTAGGCGTTGCAGACCGCCGTTTCAAGCAGGATCCGTGAGTTCGCCATGTTCCTTCCCTTCTTTCTAGAGCTCAAGGCAGCCAAGGTTCCCGTCTCCTTGCGAGAGTATCTGTCCCTGCTGCAAGGCATGCAGGCAGGTCTCGTGACCTATGACGTCGAAGGCTTCTATTATCTGGCCCGCGCGACGCTGGTGAAGGATGAGCGGCATATCGACCGCTTTGATCAGGTTTTTTCGCACGTCTTCAAGGGTCTGGAGGCCGTATCGGGCGAAGGCGCCGTCGATGTCGCCAATCTGCCCGAAGATTGGCTGCGCCGACTGGCTGAGAAGCACCTCACGGACGAAGAGAAGAAGCTGGTCGAATCGCTCGGCGGCTTCGAGAAGCTGATGGAGACGCTCAAGCAGCGCCTGGAGGAACAGAAGGGCCGCCACCAGGGCGGGTCCAAATGGATCGGCACCGCCGGCACCTCCCCCTTCGGGGCCTATGGCTACAACCCCGAAGGGGTGCGAATCGGCCAGGACGGAAGCCGGCACCGCCGTGCTGTAAAAGTCTGGGACAAGCGCGAGTTCAGGAATTTCGATGATTCCGTCGAGATCGGCACGCGCAACATCAAGATCGCCCTGAAGAGATTGCGCCGCTGGGTCCGCGAAGGCGCACAGGAGGAGTTCGATCTCCCCGAAACCATCCGATCGACCGCCGAACACGGCTATCTCGACGTCAGGACCCGGCCGGAGCGGCGCAATGCGGTCAAGCTCCTGATGTTCTTCGACGTCGGCGGCTCGATGGACGATCACATCCGTGTCGTCCAGGAACTGTTTTCCGCCGCCCGCACCGAGTTCCGGCAGATGGAGTATTTCTACTTCCACAACTGCGTCTACGAAGGCCTGTGGAAGGACAACCGTCGTCGGCATTCCGAAGTCATCCCGACTTTCGACGTGCTGCACAAATACGGCTCCGACTACAAGGCGGTCTTCGTCGGCGACGCCTCCATGAGCCCCTACGAGATCGCCTATCCGGGCGGCGCGGTCGAACACTGGAACAAGGAAGCGGGTTCGGTCTGGCTTCAGCGGGTGCTTGAACAATGGCCGAACGCCGTCTGGATCAACCCGGTGCCAGAAAAGAACTGGGGCTACACGCACTCGATCCAGATGATCCGCGACCTCTTTTCCGAACGCATGTTCCCCTTGACGCTGACCGGCCTCGATGCCGCCACGCGCGAGCTTTCACACAAGCACTGAAGGAACTGCCTAGCGGCCCGTGAAGCCGGGAACCGCAAGCGGGTTGGCCTCGAGCGCCGTCCGGTCTGGCGTATCGATCGAGGGCTTTCCGATGAAGGCCGAGAAAAGCCGCTCCACGTGATCGCGGTCGAGATCCATGCCGATCAGCACCAGCCGCGCCCCGCGCGGCCCCGCGGGCCAGGCAGGCAGGCGCGCCGGTGGATGGATGAAGCGGCCGACCCCGTGGATCACGAGCGGACGCTCGGGGTCCTCGGCCAGTTCCACGACGCCCTTCATGCGCAGCAACCGGTCCCCGTGGGTGGAACGCAGGAGATCGAGAAACATCTCGATCGTCGAGAACGACAGCGGTCCGTCATGCACGAGCGAGAAGGAGGTGATCCGGTCGTCGTGGTGATGGTGGTGATGATGATGATGGTCGTGGCCGTCGTGGTCGTGGTCGTGGTCGTGTGCGCCCTCGCCCAGCCATTGCGCCAGCCGCGCCGCGCCCGTCGCCGGATCGCGCAGCCCCGCTTCGACAAGTTCCAGCGCGGCAATTTCAGCAGCCGGCACCACCGGCGCCCGCGGATTGAGCGCACGCAGCCGCGCCAGCAATTGTCCGCTTGCCGGCTTGATGTCCGACTTGGTCAGGACGATCCGGTCCGCGACGGCCACCTGCCGCACCGCTTCCTCATGCTGCGCCAGTGCCGCTTCGCCGTTCAGCGCGTCGACGGTGGCGATCACGCCCGACAGCCGCAACGCCGCGGCCAGGGCCGGATGGCCAAGGATGGATTGCAAGACCGGCACCGGGTCTGCCAGCCCCGTCGTCTCGACAATGATGCGCTTCAGGGGCGCGATACGGCCCGTCTGCATGCGGTCGATCAGATCTGCCAGCGTGTCGACGAGTTCGCCGCGCACCGTGCAGCACAGGCACCCGTCGGAGAGTTCGATCACGCCGTCGCTCGCCTGCTCCACCAGCAGGTGGTCGATCCCGACCTCGCCGAACTCGTTGACGATGACGGCCGTGGAATCCATGCCCGGCGCCTTCAGGAGCCTGTTGAGCAGCGTGGTTTTACCGGAGCCGAGAAAGCCGGTCAGAACCGCGACGGCGACGGGTTCGAATGTCTGCAAGATCTCAGCCCCCTTCGACACCCGCGCGCGTTTCGTCGTGGCGATCCGGGCGGGCAAGCGGGATCGGCGGGATGGGCTCGCCGGCCACGGAAGGCACGGCCGCCGGTTCGGCGACCGTGCTGGCCTCTGCCAGAGCCTCGCTCGCGTCCTCAACGGCAGTGATCGGCGCACCCCCGCGGTCGGGCCGGAATTTCGGCAGCGGGACATTGGCGAAGCGGCGCATGACGGGCCCTTGCGTCCCACCCAGACTGATCTCAACCGCCTCTCGCTCGCGCGTCAGCTCCGCGATATGCGGTGACAGATAGACCGGATGATTTGCGCCGGCGCGCCGCTCCACCCGCTTCAGGTGGGCTTCCTCCGTGCAGATGATCGGGCGCATGTTGGGAGCCGCTTCCGGCACGGTTCCCTCGGACCTGAGGTTTCCGATCAACGGCGCATCGGCCTTGTCGGCGCCGAACCCACGGGCCAGGAGATCAGCCGCCGTGTCCGCGCGCTCGTCCGGCGAGAAGGCGCCCAGGACCACGGCCAGCATGGTGCGGCCACCGCGGGTGGCGGTTGCCGTCAGGTTGAACCCGGACGGACAGGTGTAGCCGGTCTTCATACCGTCGGCGCCCACGAAACGCGCGATCAGATCGTTGTAGTTGGGCATGATGTTGCCACCCGAACTCAACGCCTCCATTGAGAAGAAATGCGCGTGCTGGGGAAAGTCGCGGCGGATCGCCATGGCAAGCAGCGCCTGGTCGCGCGCCGTTGTGAATTGCTGGTCCGAGTGCAGCCCATGGGCATTGGCATATTGCGTGCCAGTCATGCCGAGGCGCTGCGCCTCGGCGTTCATCCGCGCCGCGAAAGCCTCTTCAGAGCCGGCGATGTTCTCGGCCACCGCGGTGGCCACGTCGTTGGCGGAACGCACCATCAGGATGCGGATCGCGGTATCGACCCGCAGCAGCGAGCCGATGCCGTAGCCCATCTTGGACGGCGGTTCCTGCGTGGCACGCGCCGTCATCTCGATCGGCGAGTCGAAATCGATCTCGCCGGCCTCCACAGCCCGGAACAGAACGTAGGTCGTCATCAGCTTGGTCAGCGAAGCGGGGAACCATGGCCGCAGCGCCTCCTCCTGGTCGAGCACCCGGCCGTCTTCCAGATCGACCAGGATCGACGGCCCTGCGGTCACGGGACCGGCCGCCAACAGCGCGGCGGCGATCAGTGCCGATCTCAAGCCGTGCAGGAACTTCGCCGATGCCATGCCAAATCACCTCTTGCCGCCATTGCGCGGGCACCGCTAATCTAGCACCTTCGACAAGGTGGTTGGCGTCGCTCCGCGTCCGGTCGCCTAGTTATCCCATGTGACGCCATCATGGCAAAGACCGCCGGATCACACTCCCGTAAGGCGGTTGTCCCCAACCCTGGAATCCCAAATGCCGATCTTGAACCGCGCCGCCGAACTGCAGGATGAAGTCACCGAGTGGCGCCGCCACATCCACCGCCATCCCGAGCTCGGCTATCAGGAGCACCAGACGTCGGCCTTCGTGGCCGAGAAGCTGCGCGAGTTCGGCTGCGACGAGGTGGTGACCGGCATGGGCAAGACCGGCGTCGTCGGCATCATCCGCGGTAGCCGCGGCAAAGGGCTGACGATCGGCCTGCGCGCCGACATGGACGCCCTGCCGATCACCGAATTGAGCGGCAAACCCTATTCGTCCTCGGTGCCGGGCAAGATGCACGCCTGCGGGCATGACGGCCACACGGCCATGTTGCTGGGCGCCGCGAAATATCTCGCCGAGACGCGCAACTTTACCGGCGCGGTCGCCGTCATCTTTCAGCCGGCCGAGGAAGGTGGCGGCGGCGGGCTGGCCATGGTTCAGGACGGGCTCATGGAGCGTTTCGGTATCGAGCGCGTCTTCGGCATGCACAATCTGCCGGGCAAGCCGGTCGGCCATTTCGCCTTGCGCCCCGGCGCGATCATGGCGGCGACCGCCGAATTCAAGATCAAGGTCACCGGCAAGGGCGGCCACGCCGCCATGCCCCACGAGACGATCGACCCCATCGTGGCCGCAAGCCAGATGGTGACCGCGCTGCAGACGATTACGTCGCGTACCCTCGACCCCATCTCGTCGCTGGTCGTTTCCGTCACCAAGTTCAACGCCGGCCATGCCTTTAACGTCATCCCCGATACGGCCGAGTTCGCCGGTACCATCCGCTCACTCGACGATGCGGTGGGGGCGCTGGCGCGCGAGCGCATGACCGTCATCTGCCAGGGCATCGCGGCCGCTGCCGGGGCCATGGTCGAAGTAGACATCGACGTCAATTATCCGGTCACCTACAACCACGAGGTGGAGGCAGCCCTGGCACTGTCGGTCGCGGCCGGCATTTCCGGCAGCGACGCCACGAACGGCGACCTTCCGCCCATGATGGGCGGCGAGGATTTCTCCTACATGCTGCAGAAGCGGCCGGGCGCCATGATCTTCCTCGGCAATGGCGACACGGCCTCGCTCCACAATCCCGCTTATGATTTCAACGACGAGATCATCCCGTCCGGCATCTCCTACTGGGTGAAGCTGGCGGAGACGACGCTGGCCGCCTGAGACGTCAACTCGGCGGGTATTGGCGAAGGAAGCCGAAGCGGTTATGTACACGGTGCCCCGCCGAAGCTCGGCCGGGGCATGGCCGATCGGCCCCGTAGCTCAGTAGGATAGAGCACAGGATTCCTAATCCTGGGGTCGCAGGTTCGAATCCTGCCGGGGTCGCCATTCCTGCACTGTACAGCCCGGAGACATGGCGTCGGCGCCCGCTCCGACGTGCAGGCTCGATTAACTTCGGACGGTGGGGGATGCAACTCCACTGCCGTCGTTGCTCAGGCGGCACTGCCTGGGATTGTTATCAATGACCTTCGCGGGGCCCGCGATACCAGCTGCTCTGAAAGTCAATCAATCCGTTGGTCGCAGACTGCGTTCGATTTCGGCGAGGCCTCTCAGGCCGTCCCGATTGCCGGTCCCGGCCACCGCCTGGAAGACACGGCGTGCATCCGCCATCCTGTTGAGATTGAGATAGGCATAGCCGCGCAGCACCATGAGATCGATGCGCTCGGGCGCGATCAGGGCGTACTGATCCAGCGCCAGCAGGGCTTCCACGAAACGCCCATGTTCGAAGGCGCCGACCGCGCGTTGGGCAAGGATTGCTGTCTGGAGTTCATTCGCACGCCGAGAATCCTGCGGCGCCGCAACAGCCGCCACCGCAGCCCGGTCGACCTGCTCCAGGCGCAGATAGGCCAGGCTCTGGCCCCAGGCGGCATCCCGCCTGATTCTTTCGGCCCGACTTTCCAGGGCCACGCCGAAGGCCGCTACTGCCTCCGCGGGGCGGTCGGCATCCATCAGGCACCAGGCCCGCGTCAGCGCGGCTTCAGACGACAGCGACCGGGGATCAAGATGGACCCGGCAGGAGCCGCTTGACGCCGACGCCGACTGGCCGACAGAGGCTCGCTGCGGAGCTGACGTCGGCGTTGCTGTCGGGGCAGCGGCGCGGGGCTGGGCTGCTGCAGGCGCCTGGCTGCGCTCAGCCGGAGCAGGGCTTTGCTGGGGCGCAGGAACAGGCGCCGGCCCGTCGGTCGTCATGCCGACTTGCCCGATGCGTTCGGAGCGGTCCGACCACAATCGTTTGATCTCGGCAAGTTCATCCGCGTTGCCCAGTTCCTGGTAGGTCAGCGCGAGCCCATAGGCAGCGGGTTCATCCGCCTCGTCCCATCGCAGCGCGGTCGAAAACCATTGCGCCGCCGTCTCATGCTGCTCCCAGCCGCGGGCATACCAGCCCAGCTGGCGCGCTGTCGCCGCGTCGCTGGCGTCGACCGCCGCGTCTACGATGCGCGCAAGGATCTCGCTGGAAAGGACCGGCCGTGGTTCGTCGCCGAGCAGATTGGCGGCAGCTGCGAGATGCACGCTGCGTGTTTCGTCGGTTTCGGCCCGCCACGGATAGATGACGTCTTCGGCCTCGACATGTTGACCGCGCGCGATCAACGCAAGCGCGAGTCCTTCCGAGGCATCGGCGGAATCCTGCTCTTCCCGGCCCAGACGGAACCATTTTTCTGCTTCCGCATGAGCCTCGCGCACGAGGTAGTGCCACCCCAGCAAGAGGGCGTCGGCGGCCTGTCCCTCTTCTTCGGCGAGACGCTCGAGACGATTCAGTTGCTCGGCCGGCACCTGAAGCGTTGCATCCTCGCCGCTTTCCGCGACGATCTGGCGGGCAAGCCCGTCGCGCACGGGCTCGAACTCGCCGATGTCTTCTTCGTCCATGCGCTCCAGTTGAAGCAATGGATCGAGATACTCCGGATCGAGAAGCTGGCCGGCATTCTGCACCGTGCCCAGTCTCTCCTGGGGGTCGTCGCAATTGTCGAGGATGTAGCGATAGGCATCGCGCGCCCGTGGCTGGCGGTCCGTGCGTGCGAATGCTTCGGCCACCCGCCACAAGACGTCGACTTCCGCACATGTCAGCAATTCGGGATTGTCGGTCGCGACGCGGATGACCGTATCGAACTGACTGATCTCGGAGGCGTTGACGATGCGCTCGCGTGCCTCCGATAGAGCCAGCCGATCGAGAAGATCGTCCGGCGGCTGCCAGCCGGGTTCTTCCGTCTGCCGCTGCGCAATCGCCTGCCGCGCCTCGGCGAGGCGATTCTGGGAATAAAGGTCCCAGACGGCTTCCAGGCGCTCGTCGACCTGATCAGGGATCGCGAGGGGATCTTCCGGCGGCGTCCAGTCCGGGTAGAGGGCACGCAAGCGCGAGATCTCGATCTCGAGCCGTCGCGTGTCGCCCTGGCGCGCGAAAAAGCGCAGCGCCGACTCGTCGACTTCCCCCTCTGGCACAGTTTCAGTTTGCTGGTCCGGCGTCGCCTGTGCCAGCGCTGCCGGCATCTGCTCTTGCGCCGATGGCGCTTGTTCGACCGGCAACGGTTCGGAGGCCTCCCCCGTCACGCCGGTGGATATCGTGGCTTCGTTGATCGGCCAGAAACCGTCTACCTGCGCGACGGCGGATCCGTGCGAGGCAATTGCCAGAAGGCTGGCCAGGCCTATACGGCGAAGCGGATGCGCGATCAGAGACATTCCGGCCGCTCCTCCCTCATATGCGCGAGCGCCAGCAGCTGCAGGGTCGAGGGGTAATATAGCGTCGGCTCGAAGCCGAGCAGCTCGTCGGGAACGGGCGTGCCATCGATGACGCAGGTCATCAGCGCTTGAATGATGCGGTAACCGGCATCCATCGGTTCCTCATAGGTTTCTCCGGTTGCGAGATCGACCAGGGCAAGTCCGCCGCTGTCGCCTGTCATACCTTGCCGCATCCGATCCAGAAGCGCCCTGTCGTCCTCCCCGGCCCGGATGAGATAGAGAGGGATTCGCATCGCATCATAACTGAACCGCGCAGGAAAGCCCTCCGCAGGCTGCACATCCTCGGCGACGGAGAGCCAGTCAGGAGGCAGGTTTCTGTCGGTGAAGGCCGCCTCCCCCAGCAATTCCAGCCCACTGCGCCCGAGCTCAGCCCACTCGCCCTCCGGCGCGAGCTGCTCGAGAACGGGCAGAGCCTCGAATACCCAGTAGGAGAGATTGACGACCGGTCCATCCGGGCGATCCTCGGCAGCGAAGCCCGCGGCTCCAGGTCGCAGGAGCAGTTTGTCCTGCCACTCGAAAAGGGCGTCGCGGGCGACCGTGCTGGCAATCTCGCCGGCTTGTGCCGTGTAGCGTTCCTCGTTCCATCCAATGCCTGCCAGCGCCAGGGCATAGGCGATCAGAATGTCGCCATCCGATGCGTTGTTCGGATCGGAGACAGCCGGCTGGGTCTGCGGGTTCCATCTCCACACGAACAGCCCGTCATCGCGCAGCATCAGATTGATGCGGGTGAATGACCAGATTTTCTCGAAATCGGCACGATTGCCGGCAAACCAGGCGAGCAGCATCCCGTAGCCCTGCCCCTCACTGTGCGAAATGCCGCCATTGCCGTCGTCGACGACCCTGCCGCTGTCCTCGACGAACCGTGCCTTGTAGGCGGCCCATTCTTCTTCCCGGACGGCGCCCTCGGTCGGCTGCGCGAGGGCAAGCGTGGAGCACAAGCCGTAGAAGAGGCAAAGGAGGGCTGTTCTTCTGATCATTTGCGTCGTCCCAGTCGACTGAGCAGGGCCGAGGTGCCGATGCCGAGAATCAGACACCCAAGGACCAGCAGCAGCGAATAGGAGAGAATGTTGGCGGAAAGCCAGTTTGTTGCGATCAGCCGGTAATTGGTGAAGCCGGCGGGCTGGGACTCGACCAGTCGCGACCTTGTAACCGATCTGCTCACCACCGTTTGCATGTCCGTTTCGATCGTGGCGAGGTGCCCGGACAGTCGTCCCCAGAGACGATGATCGGCAAGCGCGCTGGCGCCGGCACTCAATTCGTTCTCGCCCGGAGCCGTTATGACGGTCCAGACCCCGGTGCCCGCCGGATTCACCCCTTGGGCCACCAGAAGTGCATCGGCCTGCGAAGGCTGAAACGCAGCATCGTCGCGCGGCCTAAAACGCAGCATGTCGAAAGTTATGCCGAAGGTCCTCGAGAACCAATCCTCGATATCTCCCAAACCGAAGCTGTTCGTGTCCCTGCGCCAATCGTCAAGACTGGTCTCATCGACCGGCTGCCCACCGGTCGGCGCTTCCGTGAGGCCCGTCCACGCGGACCGGCTTGCTTCATCCACGCCCACCTGGCCAAGGACTCCGGCGGGCAGGGAATTGATCGCCCCGATGAAGACGGCGTGATTGTCGCGGGCCGCATCTGGCGACGACGTCGCCGAAACCGGTATGGCCCGGCCCGCACTCAAGGCCATTCGCGCAAAGATGTTGGCGGCGGCGGAGAGGTCGGCCTCGTTCTCGTGATCGACGATCAATGCGACTGGTTCTTCTGCAAGGCCATAGGGGTAGCCCGTGCCGGATGTCGCAGCGAGGTTTGGATATTGGGCGATGCGGCCATAGTCCGGCACGACAAATTGCGAGGTGTCGAAAATGGCGAAGCGCGGCGTATCGTCGGACGAGGCGCCTGGCAGGCAGGCTTCATCCTGCTGCGTCAAGAGCTGCGCCTCGACCGAGACCTCGTTCAGACCCGGCTGTAAATGCCGCATCGTCACCTCGATGGGGAGCCCGTCGAGCACCGCGCCGTTTCGCTCGATCAGGGGCATGGTGGCGGCGATGTTGCCGTTGACATAGACATTGATCGAGCTGCCTGGCAGCACCGCCGCGGTAAAGGCCGCGTCGAGCAGGAGGCGTGCCTGCCCATAGGAGGCCGCATAGAAATCGGGCGGGATCGCCAGGGTAAAGCTGCGCAAATAGCGCCGCCCGGAGAATTGCTGCGACTGAATGCCGAGCTGTGCGAATGACAAGCTGCGGCTGTCATAGACCATCGGCGCGTTGGGCACAGACCAGCTTTCGGTAACCAGCGCATCGCGCCGGCCCGGTACCGCCCGGTCCACGGGCGCCAGCAACTGGCCGATCGCCGTGGCCCAATCGTCACGGCTGCGGCCGGCGATGAGCAAGGTCGGCACATCGAGACGCTCATCCTCCAGAAAGCGCACGATCGGCCCTTGGGCATCCCCGAGGGCCAGGCCATCGCTGACGGGGATCAGGTCATCCACCGTCCCCACCAGGACCCGCAGGGCCGGTTCGGCCGTTTCGAGGCCCGGGGCGCCGGCGATGGCGAAGTCCAGATTCGTCTGATTGGCATGGAGGGCGATGGCCTGTGCCAGCAGCATCAATTCGGCGGTCAGGTCACTGCGTTCCATTGCCGGCGCGACGAACTCGATGCGGATCTTGCCTTCGGCATCGGGTGCCAGCGCACGCAGGTCGTTCATCGTGGCAAAATTCCGCGCGGCCGCATCGCCGAAGGAAAGGAATGTCCCGGATGCATCGACTTCCGTCCACAGCTCATAGGTCGAGAGAACGGTGCAGTCGGTCCGATGTCGCTGTCTCACCCGTATCGACATCTCGTTGCGGCCTTCCCGCAGGAGATCGTCCGGCACGTCCAATTGAAGGTAGGAAAAATCATCGGTCGACCTGACGGCCTGATCGACAACCACGACATTGTTCAAAAGAAGCTGAAGCCGCGAACTTTCCGGCGCCACGACGACGGCGTTGCGATAGCCCAGATGCAGCTCTGCCGGTGCGCTCGCCTGCGCCTCCGTGAGGTGGACGATCCAGCTCCGCGACGCCGTTTCACCTGCAAGCATCAGATTCCCGTCAGACAGCAGCTGCCTGCGTATGTCGATATTCTGCTCAGCCGCCTCAGGAACCGGTTCCGGCGAGGGCTGTACCGGTTCAGGCTCTGCTGGAGCGGGCACGGCCTCGACGGGCGGCTCCAATGGTTCCGGTTCTGTTTCTGGTTCTGGCGCCGGTTCCGGCTGCTGCGGCAAGGGCTCGGGCTCTTCGACACGCGGTCGTTCGGGCGACATGTCGAAGGGCTGCTGCTGCGCGGCAGCCGATACCGCGAAGGCCACAAGGAGAAGGATCAGGAGCGCCTTCATGCTGCACCTGGCCGCTTGGCAGCGGGCGGCACCTGATCCTTGGGAGTCCGCATGCTCCTGAAGAGGTAGACCAGCCCGCGTGCCGTTTGGAAAATGGCCATGCGAAGAAAGCGGAACGACCCCATCACGACGCCGGGATTGCGCCGTCGTGCCAACTGGAATTGCGTCCACTGGTCTGCATTGGCGAAGATCAGGTCGGCGGCGAAGCGATGATGCTCGGGACGCGAGCGGACATAGCGGCAGCCAAGCACGACGACCTCCCCCTGCCTTTCGCTGTTCTTGATCTCAATGGGCAGGATGGCCGGGCCTTCGCCTGACAACGTTGTAAAGCGGATGTTCGTCTGCCCTTCGGCGATGACGGACAGGTTCCTGCCATGCGTCTGGATACGGCAGCCATTGACTGACACGTCGTCGATCGTTGCGGGGAACCAGGCATCGTCGTGACCGAGTTCGCAGCGACGGCTGATCTTCACGCGTTGAGTTGCGGCGGGCTCTCGGCGCTCCGAAACGACGCCCAGTGCACAGCCGGCGAGGACGAGATTGAGCAGGTTCCAGCCGCCGACGACCAGCGTGACGTCGGCCTTCCACGGTTCGGCATAGATGCGCCATATGGAAACGCCCACCCCGACCAGCAGGACCGCGAAGATGATGAAGAACGGTCGGCTGAGTTCCGAAAGTCGGCTGGACGCGATGGATTCGTCCTTTGCGGTCACCTTGAAGGTCGGCTTGCGGGGGTTGAGCATGACGGAAATCACTGCCGGCAGCAGATGAACCGACTGAATGTACTCGTAGAGCTCCGATATCCAGGGCCAGCGGAAACTGCCGTACAGATAGTTCTGCATCATCAGGTTCACGGCCATGTAGCTCAGCGTGTAGGCAAAAAACTCGCCACCCGAGGCCGTGAATATCTGCAGGTCGAAGAACAGGTAGAAGAGCGGCGCGATGAGGAAGATCGTCCGGGGAAACGGAAACAGCCAGAACAGCGTCGACGACATGTAGCAGAGCCGCTGCGGCAGGCTCAGGCCACGCTTGAGCAGGGGGAACCGGAACCGCAAGATCTGCATCATGCCCTGAGCCCATCGGCTGCGCTGGCCGATGAAGCTGGCAAAGGTTGCCGGCTGCAGGCCGGCAATCAGAGGCTTGTCGACATAGACGCTGTTCCATCCGCGCGAATGGAGCTCGATGGCGGTTTCGCAATCCTCCGTGATGCTGATGCCGGAAAAGCCGTTTGTTTCCTCCAGCGCGGCGCGCCGGAGCACGGCGGCCGAGCCACAGAAGAACGAAGCGTTCCACTTGTCGAGGCCGCGCTGGATGATGCCGTAGAACATCTCGTTTTCCGACGGCATCGTCTGGAACGTTCTCAGGTTCTTTTCGAGCGGATCGGGGTTCAGGAAGAAGTGCGGCGTCTGGACGAGGAAGAGGCGCGGATCTTCGGCAAAATAACCAACCGTCTCCCGCAGGAAGCTTCGCGCAGGCGCATGGTCTGCATCGAATACGGCCACCAGGGCTGCGCTCGAATGCTCCAGCCCGTTGTTGAGATTTCCCGCCTTGGCGTGTTCGTTGCGATCCCGCGTGAGGTACCGGGCTCCAAGGTCCACGCAGAGCTGCTGCAGCGCCACATAGCGCTCCTGTGCAGCCTGCGCTTCTATTACGTTGTCGGCATTTCGCTTCTGGGCGGATCCGCCGTCATCGAGCAGCCAGACGACCAGCCGGTCGGCCGGGTAGTCCATCGATTTGGCTGCTGCGATCGTATCGGCCAGCAGGGCGGCATCTTCATTGTAGGTCGGAATGAACACGTCGACATGCGGAAGGTCCTCCTCCTCGACGATGCTCGGCGCGCGCGACGGCAGCGGCTTGGCGATGATGAAGAGGCTCAGCCCCAGCATGAAGACGCTGTACATCTCCGCCAGATAGAGCAGCAGGCCGGGAATGAAATTTTCGAGCTGCGAGACGGGGGGCAAGGTGCTGGTGGTGCGCCAATACACGTAGCGCAGGACGACAGCCGTCCCCAGGGCAAGCGCCACGAGCCGCCAGTTGCCTTCCGGGCGGATCAGCTTCAGGGCCATCATCAGCCCAAGAATGACGGACGTCGCGATCAGATGCGTCTGGAGGTTGATGGGCAGCCAGACGACCAGGATCACAAGGATGGCGGCAAAAGCCCAGACGAGGCCCAGGAGGAGTTGGCTTAAACCTGTCTCTCTCATCATCGAGCCATGCTTTATCGATCGTCACGCTCACGTAAAGGTCTACTGGCGTGAATATTCGAGTTCAGTTCTCGTCTGGCTGCTCTGCCGAAAGCTCCCAATCGCTTGACCCACAACCAACCTATGGCTGTGGTGGCCTCGGGACAATGGGTGCCGGCGCTGTTTCCGGCGCTGGCGGGTCAGCCACGGGTTCGTCCTCGGACGCTCCTTGGACCGGTGGGCGCGGCACGATCGGTCCCCGGGTCACCGCATTCGATTCGGGTGTGGTCGTCTGCTGCGCTGCCGGCGCCGGGCGGCTTGGCGCTGGCGCAGGCGCTGCAGGACGGCTCGTGGTCTGCGCCGCGGGCGGCACCGGATCGAGCATGGTCGCAAAGTCTCCCCGCCGTGCCGGAACGATCGGTTGGCCCGTCTGGCCAAGCCGTGGATCCGCCGGGGGAGGCGAACCGTACGGATTCCAGTTCGGCCCCGCGAAGGAGGAGTTGATCGTGTAGCCGTACATGATCGCCAGGAGACCACGCTCGCTGGCACCGGTCTGGCACACGCGTAGACGCACCTGGACGGTTCCCAGATTGGCGAGAGGAGCCCCGTCGCGCGTGCCCGCGATGCGCTGCCACGCAAACAGGCACAAATCGTTCCGGCCTGCCCTGCCGAAGGCGTATCCGAATGGTCCGTAGTGGTTCTGGGCATAAAGCGGCGAGCGCTGCATGGCGACACCCGGTACCGCCGCGCGGATTTCGCGTTGCAGATCGGCATCGTGAAGCGGCCGATCGGCCAATCGCGTTTCGCCGGCCTCGCCACCCATGGGGCCGAACAGCTGCACCCGCATCAGATTCTGGCCTGGAACCGAAGAAGTGGTCGCCAGCGCGATGTCGTGCTGGATGGCGTTCGCGTAGCGGCGTTCGGACACGCTGACGATTGAGGCGCTGCCGGGAGGCGGCAGCGCGACGGCGTCTTGCGGCGGCAAACCGATCGCCAGGGAAGACCGGTCGAGCTTCGTGTCCAGCTGCGCGCATGCGCCCAGCATGAGACCCACCAGACAACAGAGCAACGTGCCTGCCCGGCCAGTCGCAACTGAAGAGGCAATGTCGGGCAGGGTTCGTGTGCCAGCTGTCGTCATCATTCGAATCACAAGGCCCAGCGAAACGTCCTTTTACCGTGTGTATTGCGATTGAAGAAGTGGCGACAGGGGCGAAGATGTCTATGCTTGCCGTGCAATTGCCGCAGCGCGCTTCTTCTTCGGCGGGGCCAAGGGCAATATTGGAGGACGAGATGGACGCGGCAGCGCTCGAACTGTTCCGTTATCTGGAAGAACTCGGCATCGAGACGACGACGGTCACCCACCCGCCGCTCTACACGGTGGAGCAGTCCCAGGCGTTGCGCGGGCAGATCGCCGGTGCGCATACGAAGAACCTGTTCCTGCGCGATCGCAAGGACGCCCACTTCCTCGTGACGGTCGGTGAAGAAGCGGAAATTGACCTGAAACGCATTCACACCATCATCGGCGCCTCGGGCCGGGTGTCGTTCGGCAAGCCCGAAAAGCTTCTGGAATATCTCGGCGTCGTCCCGGGCGCGGTCACCGCCTTCGGGCTCCTCAACGACAAAGGCGGCAATGTCAGGTTCGTCCTGGATTCAGCCTTGGCCGAAGCGGAGATCGTCAACGCCCATCCCCTCACCAACGAGGCGACGACGTCGATCTCCAGCGTCGACCTGTTGCGTTTCGTCAAGGCGACGGGGCATGAGGCACTTATCTTGAATGTTTCGGCGTGATAGCCACTTGAGCGGCAGAAAACCGAGTGGTCGCCCAGGCGGCCGCGCGGTTGCAGGACAGGTTTCAGGACGAGGTAGGCGATGAGCGACAACCAGAATCCCTTCGGCGGCGCAGGCGGCGGCTATGCGCAGGCGGTCAGTTTCGGTGCCAGCGATCAGCCGGCTGGCGGCGGTGGGGACCTGATCAAGGACACCAGCACCGCAGGCTTCACGGCCGACGTCGTCCAGGAATCGCGGAATCAGCCGGTGCTTGTCGATTTCTGGGCGCCTTGGTGCGGTCCGTGCAAGCAGCTTACGCCCATCATCGAAAGCGCGGTGCGTGCGGCAGGCGGCAAGGTCAAGCTGGTCAAGATGAACATCGACGACCATCCGACCATCCCGGGCCAGCTCGGCATCCAGTCCATCCCGGCCGTCATCGCCTTCGTCGATGGCAAGCCGGTCGACGGGTTCATGGGTGCCCAGCCCGAATCCAAGGTCAACGAATTCATCGAAAAACTCACCGGTGACGACCAGGAAGCGCAGATCGCGACCGCGCTGGAAATGGCGGCGCACGCCCGCGAGGCGGGAGACCCGCAGCAGGCCGCCCAGATTTACGCTGCCGTCGTGCAGCAGGACGCGAAGAACGCCGACGCCCTTGGCGGCCTGGCCGACATTCTCTTCGAGGCCGGACAGGCAGAACAGGCACGCGAGGTGCTCGATCGGGTGCCGGAGGAAAGCCGAAACCACCCGGCGGTGGCTGCGGTAGAGGCCAAGATCGCGCTTGCCGAACAGGTGGCCGCACTTGGCGATCCGGCCGAGCTCGAGCAGCGTCTTGCAGCCGATCCGAAGGACCATCAGGCCCGCTTCGACCTCGCCATGATCCAGAATGCGCGCGGCGAACGCGAGGCGGCAACCGACAATCTTCTGGCGATCGTGAAAGCCGACCGCGAATGGAAGGACGATGGCGCGCGCGCCCAGTTGCTGCAGTTCTTCGAGGCCTGGGGACCGACCGACGATGCCACGCTCTCGGCGCGGCGCAGGCTGTCCTCGCTGCTCTTCTCGTGAGTTAGGCCGGCTTCGCCTCTTGAGTTTCGCGTCCGGCGCGCCAGATTCTGGCTTGGGACGGATCGATGGAGGCAGTAACAAGCATGGTACAGGCGGGCAACGTATCCTACACCAAGGTTTCCGACCTGCCGGAGAGCGTGCCTGTCTTTCCGCTGACCGGCGCGCTGCTCCTGCCCGGCGGGCGGATGCCGCTCAACGTGTTCGAGCCGCGCTATCTGGCGATGATCGATGACACGCTGGTCGGCAAGCGCCTGATCGGCATGGTGCAGCCGCGGCTCGATGGCGCCAAGCGGGCCGATGGCGAGCCCGAACTGTGCGCCGTCGGCTGCATTGGCCGGCTGACTTCCTTCAACGAGTCGGGCGATGGTCGCTATCTGATCGTCCTGCAGGGCGTCTGCCGCTTTCGCATCGACGAGGAAATTGCCGGGCGCAGCGGATACCGCCAGTGCCGCATCCGTCCCTTCGCGGCGGATTTCGACGAATCGGCCGGCGCCGAGGACGTCGACCGGCCGGCCCTTCTCAAGACCTTCCGCAACTACCTGAGCGCCAACGATCTCGAAGCCGACTGGGGCAGCATCAGCCGGGCCGAGAATGCGACGCTTGTCAACGCGCTGTCCATGATGGCACCCTACGGTGCGGCCGAAAAGCAGGCGCTGCTCGAGGCGCCCGACCTCAAGATGCGCGCCGAGACGCTGATTGCGATCACCGAAATTGCAATGGCCCGCGAGCACGATGACGAAGGTACGACCCTGCAATAGGCTCGGGCCTGAGCGAGGAAGCATGACCAGGCGGGCCAATGGCGGTGATATCGACATCCGAATGCTGGAATTGCTGGCCTGCCCGCTGACCAAGGGGCCGTTGCGTTACGACCGCGACCGGGCCGAACTCGTCTCGCGGCTGGCCAAACTGGCCTACCCTGTGCGCGACGGCATACCCATCATGCTGCCTTCCGAAGCGCGCGAACTCGACGAGAAAGAGGTCGCGCGGCAAGACGCGCCGCCGGGGGCTCGCAAGCCGGCCTGAAAAGCTCTATATCGCGGCCCAGAGGATAAAGAATGGCCCGCATCTACCAGACCAGAGCCTGGCACGACCAGCTATCGCCCGCACTGTCGGAGTTCGAACTGCTGGCGCTCGAGATCTACGCGCATCTGCCCGAGGAATTCCGCAAACTGACCGGCGAGATCGTGATTCAGGTCGCCGAGTTTCCGACGGATGAGATCATGGACGATCTGGCGCTCGAGACCCCGTTCGACCTCCTCGGTCTCTTCGAGGGGCGCGGCATCGCCGAGCGCTGGAACCCGCAGACCGGCGAAGGACCGAACCGCGTCACCCTCTATCGCCGCGCCATTCTCGATTATTGGGCGGAGAACGAGGAGACGCTGGGTGATATCGTCTCCCACGTCCTCATCCACGAGATCGGCCACCATTTCGGCCTGTCCGACGACGACATGGAGCGCATCGAGGCGGCGGCGGAGTGAGCGATGGCGGGTTCCGATTTTCGCGAACTCGAAGCCCGGCTTGTTGCAGCGTGGAGCCGCGAAAGTTCATCGCTCTGGACCGCGGAGAATCCCGCCAGTGGCCAGTGCAACCCGACCGCACTGGTCGTGCAGGATCTCCTCGGCGGCGATTTGCTGAAGACAATGCTTCCCGAGGGATGGCATTTCTACAATCGGGTCGGCGGGCGAAGGCTCGATTTCACCGCTTCGCAGTTCACGAACCTGCCTCACTACGAGGACCTTGCCGCCACGCGGGAGGAGATCATGGCCGGCACCAGCGATGCGCAGTGCGAGGCGCTGAAGGCCCGGCTCGGCCGGCCCTTGCCGGGCTGATCAGTAGTCCGCCAGCCTGATCTCCAGATCGTAGTCGACCCCGTCCACCTGCTTGAGGACCGCCTGTCCGCAGCGCATCGCACCGGTCGCAGGATCGGCGGCATAGGTCGGCGAACCGTGGAGCTGCCAGCCCCTGTTCAGCGCAGCCGATACCTTGTGGCAGAAGCTGGAATCGTCCGGGCCGGTCAGGAAGCGGTAGAGTTTCACGCCTTATTTCTCCCCTTCGACCTCGCCAGCAGCCTCTCGGCCTGCGCCAGATGTAGCCTCTCGACCATCCGGCCATCGATCTGGATGACGCCCTTTTCCGCATTGCCTGGCGCCGCGAAGGTCGCAACGATGGTTTCCGCCTCGGCGACTTCCTCTGGCGAGGGCGAGAACGTCGAGAGCGCTGCTTCGATCTGAGCCGGGTGGATCAGCGTCTTGCCATCGAAACCCAGTTCGGCACCCTGACGGCATTCGGCCGAAAAGGCGTCAAGATCGCGAAAATCGTTGGACACGCCGTCGAGCACGTCGAGCCCGCCCGCCCGTGCGGCGAGAACCATCTGCAACAGCCACGGTACCAGATTGGCGCGGCCCGGCCCGGGCTTCAGCCCGGTTTCCTTGACGAGATCGTTGGTCCCCGCCACCAGGCAGGCAAGGCGCGCGAAGGGACGGCGCGAATCGGCCGCGAGCGCCGGCAGCTCGATCATGCCGCGCGGCGTCTCGACCATCGCCCACAGCGCCAGCCTTTCCGGCGCGTCTGTCTGCTCCAGCGCTTCTTCAGCGATGCGGATGTCGGCCGGCCCGTTCACCTTGGGCAGCAGGATCGCATCGGGCACGGCCCCACGCGCTGCCAGGAAATCCTCGGTGCCCCCTTCGCCGGAAAGCTGGTTGATCCGCACGATCCACTCGCGCCCCGAACGGTCGACCTCGCGCAGAAATGCCCGCATGCGCTCGCGCGCTTCTTCCTTCGCCACGGGCGCGACCGCGTCTTCGAGATCGATGATGACGGCGTCGCAGGCAAGCGTCGTAGCTTTCGCCAATGCCTTCTCGTTGCTGGCGGGGACATAGAGGACGGCGCGGCGGGGACGGCTCGGTTTCATCCAGCCTAATTGGCCCAGCGCGGCAAGACGCGCAAGAGATGCCGCCACTTGCCAAAGCAAAACGAAGCTGGTTGTGTCCGCCTGCATTTTCGGAGCCTTCTATGCACAAAGCCGACATCGTCATCATCGGCGGCGCCATCATGGGCGCGTCGCTGGCCTGGTTCTTGCGCGAGGAGGGTTTTGCCGGCTCGATCGCCCTCATCGAACGCGACCCGGCCTTCGCCCATGCCGCGACCACGCTTTCCTGCGCCTCGATCCGCCAGCAATTCTCGATTCGCGAAAACATCCGCCTGTCGCGCTTCACGCTCGTCTTCTTCCGCGAGTTGAAGGAGCGTTTCGGCGAGGATGCCGACATCGCCTTCAACGAAAAGGGCTACTTGATCCTGGCGAGCGAGGAGGGACTGCCGGTCCTTCAGGCCAACCACGCCACGCAGATAACCGAAGGGGCCGATGTGGTCCTCGAGGATGCCGACACCCTGGCAAGCCGATTTGCCTGGCTGTCGCCGGAAGGCATCGCGGCCGGCGCGCTGGGACGCTCCGGCGAGGGCTGGTTCGATGCGCACGCGCTTCTCGCTTTGATCCGCAAGGGGCTGAAGAGCCGGGATATCCACTTCGTCCAGGACGAGGTAACCGGCATCACCCGGCAGGGTGGGCGGGTGGATGGCGTGACGCTCGCCTCCGGCGCCACCATCGCTGCCGGCACCATCGTCAATGCCGCCGGCCCGAACGCCGGCAAGGTAGCGGCCATGGCCGAGCTCGACTTGCCGGTGGAGCCGCGCAAGCGTTCGGTCTTCGTGTTCGAGGCGAGGGAGACCTTCGACGACATGCCGCTGCTTGTCGATCCGAGCGGCATCTATGTGCGCCCGGAAGGCCGGGCCTACATCACCGGCGGCGCCGAGCCGCGCGACACCGACGGCCCGGCGGATCCGTCGGATTTTGCGCCGGACTGGCATCTCTTCGAAGACATCATCTGGCCGGTACTGGCGACCCGCGTGCCGGCTTTCGAGGCGCTGAAGCAGACTTCGGCCTGGGCCGGCCACTACGACTACAACACGCTCGACCAGAACGCCGTCATCGGGCCGCATCCGGAAGTGGGCAATTTCATATTCGCCAACGGCTTTTCCGGCCACGGCCTGCAGCAGGCGCCGGCGGTGGGAAAGGCGCTCGCCGAACTGATCGTCCGCGGAAAATACCGAACGGTAGACTGTGCGGCCTTCGGCTATGAGCGTATCGCGAGGAACCAGCCTTTTCGCGAGCTGAACGTGATCTGAAGACCCGCTAATACGGGCCCGTTGATATTGTGATCCGCAGCACCTATCTGATCGCTTCGGCACGGGAAGCGCCGGCCGCTCGCGGGCTTGAGCCTTGGTGAAGCTTCCCTGATTTCTCGTTTCCCCCTGAATGCGAGGGCAGAAACGGCAATGCGGGCACCCGTTGTATCAGTCTCTTCGCGGATCAGGAGCGAGACGATGACCATTGCGGTTTCATCCGACTACAAGACACATGCCAGACGGCTGCGCGACGCGCTGGCCGCAGACGGGATGGACGTGAGCCATTCCCGTGCACTCGAACTCGTCGCCCGCCAGAACGGCGTGCGCGACTGGAACACGCTTGTCGCTGCGACGCACACGCCGCCCGGCACGCGCGGACCGGCACCTTTCGTCGTTGGCGAGCGGGTTGTCGGCACGTTCAACGGCGATCCGGTACAGGGCCGCGTCCATGCGCTTTCGGAGACCATCAAGCCGGATCTTTGGCGCATCACCGTGGCCTTCGACCCGCCGGTGGACGTGGTGACGTCGAAGCTGTTTTCGTCGCCGCGCCGGCGCATCGAGATGGTCGTGGGCGCCGATGGCCGCTCGCGCCGTCTCACCGGCACCGAGACGGGCGTCATGGCCATACGCCACGCGTGAGCGGCGCCTGGCAGCACACAGAGGGCGGCTTTCGGGCCGCCCTTTTTCTTGCCGGACAGGTGTCAGCCTCCCGCCAGGATACCGGCCTCGCGGGCGGCCTCGACAAATTCGGCGCGGGCATTGGCTGCGGTGCGGTGGCCGTCGAGTGCCTTGAGGCAGGTGTCGTAGGCGTCGCGGTGGCGTGGCCCGCGCTCGCCTGGCCAGTCGACATGGGCCAGCCGCTTCACGGCGTCTTCCACGGAGGTGATGGCGACCTTGTCGCCGCCGAAATCCACCTCCACGGGGGTGTCGAATTCCTTGTACGGTTTATCGTTTGCCATGCGGATCAACGGGGTGTTGCGCTTGCGGTTCCCGCACGCAACTGTCACGCAAAACTCAAAGGTGGCCCCGACACTTTGATTCCGCCGCGCCTTCGTATAAAGCCCTCTCTGGCCAGACAGACACTCCAGCGGGCATAGATCATGGAAAAGTTCACCACCCTCACCGGCGTTGCCGCGCCCATGCCGATCGTCAATGTCGACACCGACATGATCATCCCCAAGGACTATCTGAAGACGATCAAGCGCACCGGGCTCGGCACGGGCCTGTTTTCCGAGATGCGCTACAATGAGGATGGAACGGAGAATCCGGATTTCGTGCTCAACAAGCCCGCCTATCGCAACACCAAGATCCTGGTGGCGGGCGACAATTTCGGCTGCGGTTCGAGCCGCGAGCACGCGCCGTGGGCACTGATGGATTTCGGCATTCGCTGCGTGATCTCCACCTCGTTCGCCGACATCTTCTACAATAACTGCTTCAAGAACGGCATCCTGCCAATCGTCGTCTCGCAGGAAGACCTCGACAAGCTGATGGACGACGCCGAGCGCGGCGCCAATGCCACCGTGACGGTGGATCTGGAAGCCAAGGAGATCCGCGGCCCCGATGGCGGCGTGATCCATTTCGACCTCGACGCGTTCAAGCGGCACTGTCTGCTCAACGGCCTCGACGACATCGCGCTGACGCTCGAAAAGGGCCCGGCCATCGATGGCTTCGAGAAAGCCTACGCCAATACCCGCCCCTGGGCCTGAGGACCCATGCGTCCCTTCGTCCCCAAGCGGTTCGAGCAGGCCGCCTTTGGCCTGCTCCTGACCTGTTTCATGACCTGCGTCGTTGCCGGCATCTCCACCCTTCTCGCGGTCGGCGGCAGCACCCCGGGATTCATGGGGCTCTGGTTCGCGGCATGGATGTCGTCATGGGCCGTGGCCTTTCCGGCCATTCTGTTGATAGCCCCCATGGTACGGCGTATTCTCAAGCGCATCGTCATCGAAGGCTGAGCGGCGCTGCCCATTTCTCCAGCGCCGCTATAGTCTGCGGCTTCAAATTGTCGGTGCGCCATGTCCCGCCGCCTCATCTTCACCGGCTCCCCTTTCGAGAAGGAAGCCGGCTACAGCCGCGCTGTCGCACAGGGCGACTGGTGTTTCGTCTCGGGCACCACCGGCTATGACTACGCCACCATGCAGATGCCGGAAACGGTCGAGGACCAGACCCGCAACTGCCTGGCGACGATTGCCGCGGCGCTGAAGGAGGCAGGCTTCGACATGGCGGATGTGGTGCGTGCCCGCTACCACGTAACAGATGCCGCTTATGTCGATCACGTCTTTCCGGTTCTTGGCGAGGTCTTCGGCGACATCCGGCCCGCCGCCACCATGACCGTGTGCGGGCTGAACAAGCCCGAGATGAAGATCGAGATCGAGGTCACCGCGCTGAGGCGCAACCGGCCGGACTGAGCTCAAGCGTCCTGCCACCAACAGCATTGATTTCGCCGCCCTCTTTTCGTCCAATGCCTCGGTGCTGAGACGGGGAGGAGAAAGTGAACCTGTATTCAATGCTCCAAGCGCGAGGCGCCGAGGGAAAGCCCGTGCGCGCGGGCCTGATCGGCGCCGGCAAGTTCGGCTCCATGTTCCTGTCCCAGGTCCCTTCGACACCGGGCCTCGAGGTGAGCGTCATCGCCGACCTCTCGCCCGAGCGCGCGCGCACGGCCTGCCGGGTGGTGGGCTGGGATGAGGACAGGATAGCGGCGACGAAATTCGTCGAGGATGGGCGCGCCCTGGCCGTCTCTGACAAGGTCGACGTCGTCATCGACGCCACGGGTTCGCCTGCGGCCGGCATCGCCCATGCGCTGGCGGCCATCGAGAACGGCAAGCATGTGGTCATGGTCAATGTGGAAGCCGATGTGCTGGCCGGTCCGGCACTGGCGAAACGCGCGCGGGCGGCCGGTGTCGTCTATTCCATGGCCTATGGTGACCAGCCGGCGCTGGTGGCCGAAATGGTCGACTGGGCGCGCGCCACCGGCTTCCGTGTCCAGGCGGCGGGCAAGGGCACGAAATATCTGCCCGACTACCATCAGGTTACCCCGGACGATGTCTGGACCCATTATGGCCTGTCGCCGGATGCGGCCCATGCCGCCGGCATGAACCCGCAAATGTTCAATTCCTTCCTCGACGGCACGAAATCGGCCATCGAAATGGCGGCAATCGCCAATGCCTGCGATCTCGACGTGCCCACGGATGGCCTCGCCTTTCCGCCCTGCGGCGTCGACGATCTTTCCCGTGTGCTGCGCCCGCGCGAGATCGGCGGTCTCATGGAAGGCGCCGGCATGGTGGAGGTGATATCCTCGCTTGAGCGCGATGGCCGCCCGGTCTTCAGGGACCTGCGCTGGGGCGTCTATGTCGTGCTGGAAGCCCCCAACGACTATGCAGCTGCGTGCTTTCGCCAGTACGGCCTGCCAGTCGATTCCACCGGCCGCTACGCCTCCATGTACAAGCCGTTCCATCTGATCGGGCTGGAGCTCGGCTTCTCGGTCCTTTCGGCCGCATTACGTTTCGAACCGACCGGCCAGAGCCGTGTCTTCCGTGGCGATGCGGTGGCTGTGGCCAAGCGGGACCTCGTGGTCGGCGACATGCTGGACGGCGAGGGCGGCTTTACCGTCTGGGGCAAACTGCTGCCGGCCAGGACTTCGCTCGAGAAAAAGGCGCTGCCCATCGGTCTGGCGCATGGCATCAAGGTGACGCGTCCGGTCAAGGCGGGTGAAGTGGTGACGCTGCAGGATGTCGAGCAACTGCTCGATGGCCAGGTCATGCGCCTGCGCCGCGAGGCCGAGGCGCTGGTGGGGTAAGGCGGCTACAGCACCCTGAGGCCGAGATGCTCTTCCATGACGTCGAAATCGCGGTCCTGGTGGAGCAGAAAATGGCCGTGCTCGATACAGAATGTCCCGATCACCAGATCGACAGTAGCTCTCAGGCGCAGCCCCTTGGCTCTCAGCATACGGAAATTGGTCGCGGCCCTGCGCGCGATGTGCAGATCGACCATCCGAACCACCTCGAACGATCTCAAATTGCGTTCTATCCTCGCAGCGTCATGGTCATCGCGGGCTCCCTGAAGCAGCTCGAGCAAAACGAGGTCGCCCAAGACGATCGAACTGAGGTTATGCACTGTATCCAGCTTCGAGACGGCAGCGCTGGGCTGCCCGCGAAGCTTGGCGATCCAGACCGAACTGTCGACGACGATCATCCGACCTCTTTGGTAGGCTGGTCATCGTCAAAATCGCGGAAAAAGCCCCGCCGCATCTCGTCGAGGTCACCCTCCCAGCCCAGGCCATCAAGATCCTTGAGGGCCTGTCTTTGTCTCGCCCGCCGCACGACCTCCCTCAACGCCTCCTCGACGGTCGCCTTCTTGGTCGACTTGCCGGTTGCCTCCATGGCTTCGGCCATCAACTCGTCGTCGATATCGATATTGGTCCGCATGGCGCCGCTCCAATGTGTATGGAAGACGACGAGTATACACATCGCCGGCAGCACGGGCAATGTGAGACCAGCTCGCCGCTTGCGCCCAGGGCGCTTCGCCGCTAGCAAGGCGCGGAATTCACGCATTCGGAGAGGGCGACACAGATGGCATCGCGCAAATTGCTTCTTCTTCCCGGCGACGGCATCGGTCCGGAAGCCATGGGCGAGGTGAAGAAGCTCATCGACCTGATGAACGCCGAGATGGCGGCCGGCTTCGAGATCGAAGAAGGTCTCGTCGGCGGCTCGGCCTACGACGCGCACGGCCAATCGATTTCCGACGCCGACATGGAAAAGGCTATGGCCGCGGACGCGACGCTGTTTGGCGCCGTCGGTGGGCCGAAATGGGACGGTGTGCCTTATGAGGTGCGCCCCGAGGCCGGGCTGCTGCGCCTGCGCAAGGACATGCAGCTCTTCGCCAATCTGCGGCCCGCGATCTGCTACCCGGCTCTGGCCGAATCCTCCTCGCTGAAGAAGGACGTCGTCGAGGGCCTCGATATCCTGATCGTGCGCGAGCTGACCGGCGGTGTCTACTTCGGCGAACCGAAAACCATCACCGATCTCGGCAACGGCCAGAAGCGGGCGATCGATACGCAGGTCTACGACACGTTCGAGATCGAGCGGATCTCCGGCGTCGCCTTCGAGCTGGCCCGCACGCGGGCCAACAAGGTCTGCTCGATGGAAAAGCGCAATGTCATGAAGTCCGGCGTACTCTGGAACGAGGTGGTCACCGCCACCCACCAGGCGAAATACCCGGACGTCGAACTCACCCACATGCTCGCCGATGCCGGCGGCATGCAGCTCGTCCGCTGGCCCAAGCAGTTCGACGTCATCGTCACCGACAATCTCTTCGGCGACATGCTGTCGGACGTCGCGGCCATGCTGACCGGTTCGCTCGGCATGCTGCCGTCGGCCTCGCTCGGCGCGCCCGATGCCAGGAGCGGCGGCCGCAAGGCGCTCTACGAGCCCGTCCACGGTTCGGCACCCGACATCGCGGGCCAGGGCATCGCCAATCCGATCGCCATGATCGCCTCCTTCGCCATGTGCCTGCGCTACTCCTTCAACATGGTCGACGTCGCCGATCGGCTCGAAGCAGCGATCTCGGGCGTGCTCGACGATGGCCTGCGCACCAGAGACATCATGTCGGCCGGCATGAAGGAGATCGGCACCTCGGACATGGGCGACGCCATCGCCGCCAGGTTCAAGGCCGGGCTCTAGGCCATAATGCCGTTTCCCGGGGGCATCGATTCGCTCGCCAACGGGACCCTGATCATCTCGATCGGCGCGGCCTGCCTCTATCTCGTGCTGCGGGGCACCGACCCCGCCTGGCGGCGCACGCTTCTGAAGGCGGCAGCGACAGCCTTGCTGGCCCTCCTGGCACTCATCGCGGGCGGTCCCGTCCTTCTCGTGGCGGCACTGATCATTTGCGCCGTCGGCGATGCGTTGCTGGCCCAGGATGGCGAACAGTACTTCCTCGGCGGGCTGGTTGCCTTCCTGCTTGGCCACATCGTCTACATGGTGCTCTTTCTGGCGGTGGCGACGACCGCGGGCGCCGGTGTCGGCATCCTTTTTGCGGAGCCGTGGCGCGCGCTGATGGTTCTGGCCGCGATTGTCGGCTCGGGGGCGCTGTCCGTGAGGCTGCTGCCGGCCATCGGCGACGAACTGCGCCTGCCGGTCATCGCCTATGCCGTGGCAATCGTCGCCATGCTCGCAGCCGCGGCTACCTTGCCCCTGCCGCTGGTGATCGTCGGCGCCGCGCTCTTCGTCGTTTCGGATGCGATCCTGGCGACCGAGCGGTTCCTCATCAAGGAGGAATCGCCATATCGCGTCCTTGCCGGTCCGGCGGTCTGGGTGCTCTACTACCTTGGCCAGATGATGATCACGCTCGGCTTCCTGCTGTAGCCCCAGCGAACTGCCCGACAGTCAGAAATTGTCCTTGCGCCGACGGATTTCGGCAAACACTTCTTCCTCCGAAGCATCCCCCATGCCGAGCGTGGCGCGGATGCCGGGCTCGTTCCAGCGCAGGAACGGGTTGGTCGCCAGTTCGTCGCCGATCGTCGTGGGCAACGTCACCTTGCCCTCCCCGCGCATGCGCTCGACCCGCTGCGCCCGTACCTTCAGGAGCTCATTGCCAGGGTCCACCGTGACCGCGAAACGGGCATTTGAAAGTGTGTACTCGTGTCCGCAATAGACCGTCGTCTCCGGCGGCAGGGCAGCCAGCTTCTTCATGGAGGCCAGCATGACGGCGGGGCCCTCCTCGAAGAGCCGCCCGCAGCCCAGCGCAAAGAGCGTGTCGCCGACGAAAGCCAGCTTCTCCTCCGGGATATGATAGCTGATGTGGCCCGAGGTGTGGCCTGGCGTCTCGATCACCTCGATCGTCCGGCCGGCGAATTCGATGCTATCGCCCTCTGACACGCTGCGGTCGAGGCCCGGAATCTTGGCCGCCTCGCCACGCGGTCCCACGATCGTCAGCCCGTAGCGCTCCTTCAAGGCCAGGTTACCGGCCACGTGATCGGCGTGGTGATGCGTCACCAGCAGCAGGCTGGGCGACCAGCCGGTGCGCTCCAGTACCGCGCGGATGGCGTTTTCTTCCGGCGCATCGACGATCGCCGCCTCGCCGCTCTCGCTGTCGTGCAGGATGACACCGAAATTGTCGCTCCGGCACATGAATTGCTCGACCTTCAGGCTCATCTTCTGGCTCCTTGATGTTACGGGGACGATAGGGCGGGCCTGGCAGCTTGTCATCCCGTCGCGTTTCTTGCGAAGGGCGAAAGGCGAGGCTAATGCTGTCGCCCATGAAGAACGACATCGTCGATCTCAAATCCTTCTACGCCTCGATGCTCGGGCAAATGACCGACCGCGCCATCGCGATGGCGCTGGGTTCGATCTGGGCCGAGATGCCGGAGGAGCGTCTGGTCGGTCTCGGCTACACCGTGCCGTGGCTCGACCGATTCGCAACCGATGCCGAACGGTCTCTCGCCTTCATGCCGGCGGGCCAAGGCGCGACGCGGTGGCCGATCAGAGGGCCCTCTTCCGCGGCGCTCGTCTTCGAGGAAGAACTTCCCCTGGTCGACGCATCGATCGACCGTATCCTCCTCGTCCACGCGCTGGAGCATGCCGAAAACCCGCGCGAAATGCTGATGGAACTCTGGCGGGTCCTGGCGCCCGGCGGCCGGCTCGTCGTCGTGGTGCCGAACCGGCGCGGCGTCTGGGCCCGTTTCGAACACACGCCGTTCGGGACGGGACGGCCCTTTTCAAGGGGGCAGCTGACGGCCTTGCTGCGCGACACCAACTTCACCCCCGGCGCCTGGACGGATGCGCTGCATTTCCCGCCCTCCGAACGAGGCTGGATCATGAAGATCCACGCGCTGCTGGAGCGCTCCGGACGCCGCTTCTGGCCAATCTTCTCCGGTGTGCTGGTTGTCGAGGCGCAGAAGCGGCTCTATCAGGGCCTGCCGGTCGCCGCGCGTGCGTCCCGTCGCGTCTTCGTGCCGGTCCTCGCCCCTCAGGGGGCGACCACCCGCGATATACCGTTCAGCCGAGAGCCTGACTGACCCGCGCGCGGATTTCGGGCAGCGTGAAGGGCTTGTCGACCACGCCGCGCACCAGCCCGGCCAGTTCGACCGCCCGCTCGCGCTGCTCTGCATAGCCGGTCATGAGAAGGATCGGCGTTCCGGGACTGATCTGAGCGATGCGACGTGCCATCTCGATGCCGTCCATGACCGGCATGCGGATGTCCGACAGCACGAGATCGTAGGGCTTTGCCGCGCTGGCCACCCGATCGAGGCCCTCGTCGCCATCGCTCGCGACCTCGACGGCATGTCCATCGGTCGAAAGCGCCCGCTGGGTGAACAGGCGCACCGAATCATCGTCCTCGACAATAAGAATTGTCGCCATCAGGCGTCTCCCTTGACCACGCCGACAAAGGGCAGCTCGCGGAAGGCGTGAGCGACATCCATGCCGTAGCCGACGACGAAATAGTCCGGACATTCGAAGCCGACGAAGTCGGCGTCGATGGCGCTGTCGCTCTGGCGGCGCATGCGCTTGTCGAGAAGCACGGCGATCGACACGCTCTTGGCACCGCGCGACAGCATGAGTTCGCGCGTGAACTTCAGCGTCTTGCCCGATTCCAGTATGTCGTCGATCAGGAGCACGTCGCGCCCCTTCACGTCATTGTCGATGTCGCGCAGGACCTTGACCTCGCCGCTCACCGTTCCCGCGCCATAGCTCGATATGAAAATGAACTCGACCTCGGGCGACAGCCCGCCATCATGCATCGCGCGGATCAGGTCGGCGGCGAAGATGAACGACCCCTTGAGCACCGAGATGACGAGCAGATCGTCATATTCGCGCTCCCCGATCGCCCGGGCCAGTTCGAGATTGCGCTGGGCGATTGCCGACGCACTAAAGAGAACTTCGATTTCCTTGCCTCTGACGACGGGCATCGGCTCATTCCTCACGGAAGGTTACGGTGACGGATCTCACTCCGTTGCTAGGCGCCTCGACCCTGCTGGAGAAGCCGATGCTCTGGCCGGGCGCCAGCAGCGCGCCGTTTGTCCCCAGAAAATGCCGGCTCGTCAAACCATTCCCGTCGGTAATGGCGATTGCGATCGGCGGTACGGCCCGCGTATCCGTGCCGCGGTTAGTGGTCGCACCCTCCACGAAAAGCACCTCGCCCTCGCCGCGTGGCTCGACCCGGCTCCTCACATCATCGATGGCGAGCGGCTGCCTTGCCGTAGCGGCTGCCGATAGACCTTGCCTGTCGACCAGCGTGTGGCCGCCCGAAACCCAGAAGGCCAGCGCCACCAGCAACAGCCCGCCCGACCAGAAGACCGGTCCGCCGCGCGCCGCGCGCTCGACATGCCCGCCGACCCCACGCAACATGCTCATGCCGCCCGGCGTGGCTGCACCCTCCACGGGCTTCCTTTCCAGGCGTGGATATCGCTCGGGAACCACCGTCTCGAACTCGGCGTCGACGAAGTCCGCCGCCGGCCGACGCACCGGCAATTCTGCCATGGGCGCCGCCATGATCTCGCCGGCAACCAGGCGTCGATTGTCGTCATCGGCCATTCTGGTGCATATCCTTTGCGCACACGGCGATTCGGCGCGGACGATCGCCCGCCATCACGGATGGGCGCGAGGATGCACCAGCCGTCTTAACCGCTGGTTAACCATGCGGGCCCAAGGTCGGCACGCCGTAATCGTGCCAGAGCACAGACAGGTCTTTCCCGTTGATTCGCTTCGAAAATGTCGGGCTGAGATACGGGATGGGGCCGGAGATCCTGCGGGACATCTCCTTCCACATCCCCGAACGCTCCTTCCAGTTCCTGACCGGACCCTCCGGCGCGGGCAAGACGACATTGTTGCGCCTGCTCTTTCTGTCCCTGCGGCCGACGCGCGGGCTGATCACCGTCTTCGGCAAGGACCGGGCGCGAATCACCCGGCGTGAACTGCCGCTACTGCGCCGGCGCATCGGCGTGGTCTTCCAGGATTTCCGCCTGCTGGATCATCTGACGACGTACGAGAACGTCGCCCTGCCGCTGCGCGTGCGCGGCCGCGACGAGGCGAGCTATCGCGGCGATGTCGTGGATCTTCTGAAGTGGGTTGGCCTCGGCGAACGCATGCATGTCCTGCCGCCCGTGCTTTCAGGCGGCGAGAAGCAACGCGCCGCGATCGCGCGCGCCCTCATCGAACAGCCGGAGATCCTGCTCGCCGACGAACCGACTGGCAATGTCGATCCATCGCTCGCCCGCCGGCTGCTGCGTCTGTTCATCGAGCTGAACCGGCTGGGCACCGCCGTGGTCATCGCCACCCACGACCTGACATTGATGGATCAGGTCGATGCCCGGCGCATGATCCTGGCCGAAGGAAGGCTGGACATCCATGACTAAGGCAGCGTCCCCGGCCCAAAAGAAGCCCGCTCGTGCCGCTACGCGACCCACGACGGACGGCGTCATGCGCCGTGTACGCCGCGCCGCGCCGATCGTGCCGCCACACAGCATCGCCGGCCGGGCGCTGATCCTCGTCATCGCCATCATGACCTTTCTTTCCTGCCTGACGCTGGGCGCCGTCACGCTGGTCAGCGACACGGCCGCTTCCTGGCAGACAGAAATCGCGCGCGAGGCCACGGTGCAGGTCAAGCCCGCCGATGGCCTGGACATGGAGGCAGCCCTCGAGGATGCACGTTCCGTCGCGGCGAGTTTCGCCGGCGTGCGCCAGGCCACGATCATCGACCGCGCCGCCACCCAGCGCCTGCTCGAGCCGTGGCTCGGCCCCGGTCTGGAGATCGACGACCTGCCGGTTCCACGCCTCATCGTGGTGACCATCGATCCCGCAGCGCCACCGGATTTCTCGGCCATGCGGATTGCCCTGATCGAGACTGTGCCGACGGCTATACTCGACGATCACCGCACCTGGGTCGACCGGCTGGTGGCGATGGCGCGCACCACAGTCACCATCGGGCTGTCGGCATTTCTGCTGATGCTGACCGCCACGGGCCTGACCGTCATCTTCGCCACGCGTGGCGCCATGGCCGGCAACGGCCACGTCATCGAGGTCCTGCATTTCGTCGGCGCGGAAGCGCGCTTCATCGCGGCACAATTCCGGCGGCATTTCCTGGCCACCGGCATCCAGGGGGCAGCCGCGGGCGGGGCGCTGGCCGTGCTGGTCTTCGTCACCTTCTCCTGGTGGGCGTCGCGCAACCTGGCGACGCCTGAGGCCGATCAGGCGACGGCGCTGTTCGGTACCTTCGCGATCGGTCCGGCCGGCTATCTCGGAGTAGGCCTCGTCGTGCTTCTGGTCGCCGGGCTGACGGCCATCACCTCTCACTTCACCGTGGTGACTTTCCTCGGCGATCTCGAAGCCCGGCACACCGATGGCGGCTGAAGCATCCGACCCTCCTATTCATCGCCGCAATTCAGGGTTAACACGGTAAGCATGAAGGGACAGAACACGCACGGACCGGAGCTGGCCGAAGCGGCAGCACCTGCTGCCGGGCGTTCGCGTCGCCTGCCCTTCCTGCTTCGCTCCACCATCGCCACCGTCGTGCTCGCCCTGACGGTCTTTGGGGGCGGTTTTCTCATCTTTGCGACCCATGTCGGCAATCTCGACACGCCCGCGGATCCGCAACCGGCCGACGCCATCATCGTCCTCACGGGCGGAAGCGCGCGGGTCGACACGGGCGTCGAGCTTCTGATGGCCGGCAAGGGAACGCGGCTCCTCATCAGCGGGGTCAACCCGATGGCCCGCATGGAGGACCTGCAGCGCGCCACCGGCGGTGATCGAGAACTGTTCGATTGCTGCGTCGACATCGACCACGCCGCGCTCGATACGATCGGCAATGCGGAGGAAAGCGCCCGATGGGTCGTGGAACACGCCTTTGCCAGCGTGATCCTGGTGACCAACAACTACCATATGCCCCGCAGCCTGATGGAGATGCGCCGCTATGTCGGCGATCTCGATCTCCAGCCCTACCCGGTTGTCGCCGGCCGCCTCGACCGTTCGGCTTGGCTGCGTCAGCCGGCCGCCCTGCGGGTGCTTTTCACCGAATATGTGAAGTTCATCGGCGCGTTTGCCCGCGGCTTCGTCAGCGCCGGCGCAATCCGCGCCCATGTCGCGACCCTGTCGGAGATGACTTCGGAGAGGTCTCAATAGCCCGCTGCCGCCCGGCTGTTCCGGCAAGCAATCGCGACTGTCTTCAGCTGCCAATTATGATGGCAGAGTTGCGAACGAGATTGCCTTACGGATCAATGAGGGAAAGCCATTGTCGCAGGAATGCGTCACGGGTCAGGGTTCCAGGGGAACCAGCTGAGCGTTCTGTCGCCCGGGTAAGCCGGACGAAAACCAGCCTCCTGTTGCCGCTCTCGGCCCAGCCGACATACCAGCCCCATCCTCGTGCATAATCGAAACTGCGATCCGCACGTCGAGGATAGGCGGTGCCGGTCTTGCCGTGGATGAGCCATTGGTCGAGGCGATGGACTTCAACCAGTTTCCGCGCATTTTCCATGGCCTGCGGACGAACGGGCAGCGCATCCGTCACCAGCGCGCGCAGAAAGCTTGCCTGCTCACGCGGCGATACCTGCAGGGACGAAGCGATCCAGGCACGCTCCAACCCATTGTCGAAGCCCAGATCGCCCAAAAAATCGGCATTTCCGTAGCCAAATCCACGCGCATAGCGAGCCAGGGTATCGGCCCCCATGGCCCGCGTGATGCGCTGCGAATACCAGACCACCGAATGGTGCATCCAGTCCGCCGGACTGGTATCGCGTGTCCAGCTGGCACCGCCCCAGTCGGGATCGCCGGCCCTAAAGGCCATCACCGGGAGATCTGGATCCGTGAGCATTCCCGCGTCATAGGCCATCACCGCAAGCGGGAGCTTGAACGTTGAAGCGGGTGTAACCCGGGTGCCGCAGTCGCCATCCTCGACCAGAATCTCAGCCGTTCGGGCATCTAGCAGGAGCGTACAAATCGTGTTTGCCTGCAATGGTGCCGGCGGCGCCATAAGCAGCCCGAGCGCGAACGATACAATCAACATGCGCAATTACGGACCCTCCGAAGCCGGTGCGCTCCTTACCCCGTCGAGGCACTGCGGAAAACCACAGAAGTGCAGTCCGTGCCATCGCCCCCGGCGGCCGGCCTTTGCCTTTCGGCGATATCCATGTATCGAACCATCCACTCGGACATCCCGCCCGTAAAAAGACGGACAGCGCATGCTCTATCTTCGCTCCCTCACCTTCAACGCCGCGTTCTACATCAACACGCTCGTCCAGATGATCGTCTTCACGCCGATCTATTTCCTGTCGCCGAGGAAGAAGGCCTGGTGGATCGCCAAGAACTGGGCGAGGTCCAATCTATGGCTGCAAAAGATCATTGCCGGCACCCACAGCCGCATCGATGGGCTCGAAAATCTGCCCGAAGGCTCGTTCATCCTGGCGCCCAAGCACCAGTCGCTTTGGGACACGATCGCCTTCTACCACCATCTCGACGATCCCGTTTACATCCTGAAGCGCGAACTGACCTGGATTCCCCTCTTCGGCTGGTATGTGATGAAGATGCGCATGATCGCCATCGACCGGGCCAGCCGATCCCGGGCCCTGAAGCAGGCCATGGCGATCGGTCGCGAACGCATGGCCGAAGGCCGGCAGCTGATCATCTATCCCGAGGGCACGCGCCGCCCCCCGGGGGCGGAACCGGCCTACAAATGGGGCATTGCCGAATTGTACGCTGGCCTAAACGTGCCCGTCGTGCCGGTTGCCCATGTTGCGGGGCTGTACTGGCCGCGCCGCAAATTCCTGCGCTACCCGGGCACCATCCATGCCCGCTTCCTGAAGCCCATTGAGGCAGGGCTCTCCAAGGACGAGTTCCACGCGCGGCTGGTTGCCGAGACCGAGGCGGCCACCGACCAGCTGCTTATCGAGGCAGCCACCGGCCCCAACCCGCCGCCCTTGCCCGAAACGGCCCGCAGGCGGCTGGCCGAACTGGGCGTCAGTCTTCCGAAGCAGGCCGTTGCGGCGCAATGAGTGCTGCGACCTGTGCCAGCCAGTGATCGCTGATGCGCATCGCCTCCAGATGCGCGACCGTGTTGAGCACATATTCCTCGTTGGCGCCGGACCGCCCGACCGCACCGGTTATGCGTAGAGCGGCTTCCTGGGCGCTCAGGTGCCCGGCATATTGGTGGTGCTCGCGGTCGACGACGTAACCCACGGCCTCGACATCATGACCCGCGCGAAGTCGAACCTTCAACCGGCGCTCCTTGTAGACATTGGTCACGAGTTCGCGTTCGCGCAGATAGGCCATCACCTCGCTCTCGAGGTCGTCCGGCACCCGGAAAGCCAGCCCGACGCAGGACCCACCCTTGTCCAGTCCCAGCACGAGGCCCGGCTTTTCCACGCTGCCGCGATGGACATGTGAGGTCACGCAGAGCGCCCGGCGATAGCCGAAGAGCCGTGCCCTTTGTGTTTCGACATGGGCGAAGCCCGGTCGCCACATCAACGAGCCGTAGCCAAACACCCAAAAATCGCCCATATGCCCACCAGAGTGATTTGCGCCGGGTAACCATGCCCGGCAGTAACACGAACGGTTAGCGAGCCCGCCACCATGGCGTCAAGCGACTCACAGAAGCCTCGCCGATTCGGCCACCGCATGATCTGGCTGGCGCTGGGGATCATCGGCATGATCGCCGCCTATGTCGCCGGCTGGTACTATGTCGCCGACCGCGTCCACGCGGAGGTGACCGGCACCGTGGCTGCGCTCAACAGCGACGGCCGCCGCGCCAGTTGCGAAAACACCGAAATCCGTGGTTTTCCGTTCCGTATCGGCGTTTTCTGCCGAACCGTGCTTTACGAGGACGCGAGCGCCGGCGTCGGCTTCCGCGCCCGGGAGCTGCGGTCCGCCGCGCAAATCTATGCGCCGCAGCGAATCGTGGCAGAGCTCGACGGGCCGGCGCTGGTGGAGTTTCCCGGCATCAATGCCGTCGACGTGAACTGGACGAGCCTGCGAGCCAGTGCGCGCCTGGCAAAGCCCATGCCCGACCGCGTATCGATCGAGGCTGAATATCTGCGTGCCGATCTGGCTTCCTATCCGACTGAGGGCGAATCGCTGGTCGCCGTGGACAGCGCCGAGTTCCACCTGCGCCCCAATGGGCCCGACCTCGACCTTGCGGTCCGATTTGCCGGATTGCGCACCGATCCGGCGGCGACGGGCGGCAACCTCCTGCCAGCGGTGCAGGGCCAGGCCGACCTGTCGATCAACGATGCCGCCAACGGCTTTGCCGGCGATGCCGGCCTGCGCGGCCGTTCGGGCACGGTACGAGCCCTGACCGTGACCTTTGCCGGTGATGAGGGCGCACGCATTTCCGGGCCATTCGAGATTGCTGCGGACGGGCTGATCGATGCCAGGTTCGACATCACGGTCCAGGATCCGACTACCCTGGCGCAAACTCTGGGTGAAGCGTTCCCCGCGCTGCGCGGCCAGATCAATGCAGCGTTTTCGGGCCTGGCCACCCTCGGCGACGAGCCGACGCTTCCGCTTACCATCACGCGCGGCAGTGCTCGTCTGGGCTTCCTGTCGCTCGGCCAAATCCCGCCGCTCGACTGATCCAACTTTCGCGAGAAGCCCGAGGGCGGTCCGGCTCGAGCCGAACCGCCAATATTCCTGCTCTCAGTACCCGTAATAGGTGGATGCCGCATGCATCACGAGGATGATGACGGCGATGACTGCCCACCCGATGAGGTAGGTCCATCTGCTCTCTTCATTGCCCATGTAGCTTGATCCCTGGACAGGCGACACGAACGGTCGTCCAGCAGCGCGGACAACGCCGCGGCGGCATTCGGACCGAATGAAGAGCGGGGCATGCCCGCCCAATGTCACAGGGAGGGAATGGGCGGCGCGCGCGGCGATGCGGGATGGGCCGCGGGATCGGCTGTGCGCGGCGGAACATGCCGCACGACACGCAAGACCGGCAAGTACGTCGAGGACGACAGGCCCGCCAGTGAACCGGCATCGAATGCTTCCGGCGGTCCGCCTGCTGATCTGTCTGTATCGCGCGAGCGCTGCTCCAGCGTCTCGCGCGGCAGCACCATCAGCCTGCTGTCCCCGCTTTCGACGAGGACCGGGATATCCGCCGACAGGTCGCGCGCGTGATCGGTCCCGGCATGCATCCAGGCCGAGAGGATCAGAATGACCGACAGCAAGGCCGCAAGCGACCTGGACATCGGTTCATCAGTCGAAAAGCGCATCATCTGGACGGTCGCCACGCACGATCTTTCCCACGCGCAACGGCAAACGGTCGCGTGGAGCGTTAGTCAGATGGGCTATCGCGCCCGCCGATGCCAGCGGGCGCGATAATCATCGTCAATAGGCCGAGTCGCGCTCTTCCAATTCGCCGATCAGCGCAGCGCGCACTTCCTCGGGATCCTTGCCGACTCCGCGAATGGCCTCGGCCCAGCGATCCTCGAGGGCATCCGCCGCTTCACGCCATGCCGCCACCTCTTCTTCGGTCGGCACGATAACCTCGTGGCCCTCGCGTCCGGCGATCTGCTCGCGGCTTTCATCTTCCGCGTCCTGCCAGCCGCCCGCCACGCGCTCGACCCAGTCGTTCGAGCAATGGTCATCGATGACCTGCTTCTGCGACTCCGAAAGACCGTCGTAGCTGGCACGGTTCATCGCCCAGACGAAGGTGGTAGCGTAGAGCGGGATGTCGAGATGGTAGCTCACGGAATTGTCGAGCCCGAACACGAGCACCGAGTGCCAAGGGAAGGTCAGCGCATCCGCGATGCCGCGCTCCAGCGCGTCGCGCGCCTCCGGAGCAGAGACCTGGAAGACCTGGCCGCCCAACTCGCTGACATAGGCTGCCATGGTGGCATTGGCCGGGCGCACGTTCATGCCGCGGACGTCATCTGGGTGGCGGATCGGCGTCTTGGAGTGAAACGTGCCGGGCGGATGATGATGGGCGAGGCAGAGCCGCGTATCCGCCATCTCCTCTTCGGCGTAGTTGCGGTACCAGGCGTCGAGCGCGACGGAGCCGCCGCGGGCGTTCGTCACCATGAAGGGCTGTTCACCGGTGGCGATGACGGGGAAGCGGCCGGGATGATAGCCGGCATTGACCAGCGCGAAATCGGCGATCCCGTCGCGCGCCATGTCGTAGTGGTCGCCCGCCTGACCAAGCTGCTGGGCCGGATAGATCTCGACGGTGATCGAGCCACCCGATGCTTCGTGGATCGATTCCGCCCAAGGCACGATGCCCTCGACATGCAGCGGATGCGATGGCGGCGTGAAATGCGAGAACCGCAGGGTAACGGGTTCGTCCTCAGCAAATGCCATGATCGGCATGGCGACGACCGCCAGTACCAGCGCACTCCTCGTGATTGTCTTCTTCATTCCGGCTATTTCCTCCCTCATGTTATCGCCTGATATATTTGGGCGACCGAGCGAAGTTTAGTCCGCTCGCCGGGAGGAGGCAACGCCACTGTGCAGCGTCCCGAAGCGGGCCGGAAGCGGCTATTTCTTGGCGACATGGCGGCCGAAATCCGGTGCGTCGATCTCCTGACCTGCCTCAATGATCGAGCGGCGCACTTCGCGCGTGCGGGTGAAGAGGTCGAACAGCTTTTCCCCGTCACCCCAGCGGATCGCCCTTTGCAGCGCCGAAAGGTCTTCGGAGAAGCGCGCCAGCATCTCCAGGATCGCGTCCTTGTTGTGCAGGCACACGTCCCGCCACATCGTCGGGTCGGAAGCGGCCAAGCGCGTGAAGTCGCGGAAGCCGGAAGCCGAGTACTTGATCACCTCGGTTTTGGTCACGGACTCCAGATCGTCGGCCGTGCCGACGATGTTGTAGGCAATGATGTGCGGCAGATGGGAGACGATCGCCAGCACCATGTCATGGTGCTCGGGATCCATCGTATCGATGGTCGAGCCGCAGGCGCGCCAGAAGGCCGACAGCTTCTCGAGCGCGTCCGGGTCGGTGTCGGGCAACGGCGTCAGGATGCACCAGCGGTTCTCGAACAATTCGGCAAAGCCGGCGTCGGGGCCGGATTTTTCGGTTCCCGCCAGCGGGTGACCGGGGATGAAATGCACGCCGGTCGGGACGTGCGGGCGCATCTGCGCGATCACTGAATTCTTGGTTGAGCCGACATCGGTGAGGATGGCCCCGGGCTTGAGGCTGCCGGCGATCTGCCGCACCACCGCGCCCGAAGCACCGACCGGCACCGAAACGATGACGAGATCGGCATCGCTTACTGCTTTGGTGGGGTCCTCGTCGTAACTGTCGCCGAGACCAATCTGGCTGGCCCGGAGAAGCGTTTCCGAGCTGCGTGTCGAGATGGCGACGTGTTCCGCCAGCCCATGCCTGCGGATTGCAAGGGCAAGCGAGGAGCCGATCAGGCCGATGCCGACCAGCGCGATCCGCTTGAAATGCACCGTCATCTCAGGCCTTCAGGAATTCCGAAAGGGCGGCGACGACGCCGCGATTGGCTTCTTCAGAGCCGATGGTCATGCGCAGGGCGTTCGGAAAACCGTAGCCCGTCACCCGGCGCAGCACGTAGCCGGCCTGTTGCAGATGACGATCGGCCGCTTCTGCGGAACGGGCCGGCCCGGCTTCGGGGAAATGCATCAGGACGAAATTGCCGACGCTCGGCGTGACCGTCAGGCCCAGCCGGGTCAATTCGGCCGTCAGCCAGGACAGCCACTGCTCGTTGTGGGCAACCGCCTTGTCGACATGCGCACGGTCGCGAATGGCGGCCGCGCCTGCGGCGATCGCCATGGAATTGACGTTGAAGGGGCCGCGCACCCGATCGATGGCGTCGATGACGGCGGCAGGTCCATACATCCAGCCGATGCGAAGCGCCGCCAGCCCGTGGATCTTCGAGAAGGTGCGCGTCATGACGACGTTCTGCGACTGCGACACGAGTTCGATGCCGGATTCGTAGTCGTTGCGGCGCACATATTCCGCATAGGCGGCATCGATGACCAGTAGCACGTTCGCAGGCAAGCCGGCCTGCAGGCGACGGACCTCGCCGAACGGCAGATAGGTACCGGTGGGATTGTTCGGATTGGCAAGGAAGACGATGCGCGTGCGATCGGTCACCGCCGCCAGTATCGCATCGACATCGGCATGGAGATCCTTCTCCTTGACGACGACCGGCTTGCCGCCGGCGGCAAGCGTCTGGATCCGGTAGACAAGGAAACCGTGCTCGGTGAAGATCGCCTCGTCGCCTGCCTCGAGATAGGTGTGGGCGAGCAGACCGAGCAACTCGTCCGAACCGTTGGAGCAGAGAATGTTGGCGGGGTTCAGCCCGTGCACCTCGGCAATCGCCTCGCGCAAGGCATGGGAGGCGCCATCGGGATAGATTTCCAGATGGTCCATCTGATTGCGGGCAGCCTCGATTGCAGCCGGCGACGCGCCCAGCGGGCTCTCGTTCGAAGAGAGCTTGATGCTCTTGCGCCCGGCCTCGCCATGACCGCCCGGAACATAGGCCGCAATATCCATGACGCCGGGTCGCGGAGCAGGACGAAGCAGTTCGTTCATGGCGAAATTCCTGTCGAAAGGGTGGTTCTGCGCGGGGCGAAATGCTCTACCACCCTTGGGCGTTGACGCAAAGTGGGGCGCGGCGTAAAAGCAGCCTCCATCCGTGGTGATTTGGCCGGTCGGCTTGCAGCCACGTTAAACAAGTCGCTAAAGGACCGATTGAAGTCCGGGACCGGCGTTGCGTGTTGCAGGCCGGTTTTGTGTTATTCGGACCCGGTCGGCCACTTGGAGTAGGTCGATGGTGGTCAAGAAGACCCCGCAGTCACATGAAGAGGCAACCGATCCGTCGAGCCTCGTCCTGCGCTTTGGCGCCGATAAACCGCTGAAGCTCGAAGCGGGCGTCGATCTTGCGCCTTTCCAGATTGCCTATCAGACATATGGCCAATTGAACGAAGCGCGCTCCAATGCCGTGCTGGTCTGCCATGCCCTGACGGGTGACCAGCATGTCGCCAACACGCACCCCGTGACCGGCAAGCCGGGCTGGTGGGAATCGCTCATCGGCCCCGGCAGGATCGTCGACACGCAACGTTTCTTCGTGATCTGCGCAAATGTGCTCGGGGGCTGCCTTGGCTCGACAGGCCCCGCCTCGACGAACCCCTCGACGGGCCGACCCTACGGACTCGACCTGCCTGTCATCACCATTCGCGACATGGTGCGCGCGCAGGTCATGCTGGTCGACCATCTGGGCATCGACCGCCTCTTCTGCGTCATCGGCGGTTCGATGGGTGGCATGCAGGTCCTGGAGTGGGCGGCGAGCTATCCCGAGCGTGTCTTTTCGGCTCTGCCGATTGCCACCGGGGCGCGCCATACCTCACAGAACATCGCGTTCCACGAAGTCGGCAGGCAAGCCGTGATGGCCGATCCCGAATGGTGCGGCGGGCGTTATCTGGAGGAGTCCAGGCGTCCCGAAAAGGGGCTGGCCGTGGCGCGCATGGCCGCGCACATCACGTATCTTTCGGAAGCCGCGCTGCATCGCAAGTTCGGCCGCAATCTGCAGGACCGCGAACGGCTCACCTTCGGCTTCGATGCCGATTTCCAGATCGAGAGTTATCTTCGCCACCAGGGCATGACCTTCGTCGACCGCTTCGACGCCAACTCCTATCTCTACATGACCCGAGCGATGGATTATTTCGACCTCGCCGAAGAGCATGGCGGCCGGCTGGCCGAGGCCTTCCGAAACACCAAGACACGCTTCTGCCTGATCTCGTTCACGTCGGACTGGCTTTTCCCGACAGAGGAAAGCCGGCGTGTCGTCCACGCCCTGAACGCAGCCGGCGCCTCGGTTTCCTTCGTCGAGATCGAGACCGACAAAGGTCACGATGCCTTTCTGCTGGACGAGCCGGAATTCCATGGCGCCGTGCGCGGTTTCATTGGGGCGGCCGCACGCGACCGGGGGATCCTGACTCCATGAACGGCAACGGATCACGCGTCGATTTCCAACTGATCGCGGACATGATCGCGCCGCGAGCGCGTGTGCTGGATGTCGGTTGCGGCGAAGGGGAACTGCTGGAACTGCTGCGCGACGACCGCCAGGTCGACGGGCGCGGCATCGAGATCTCTCAGGAGGGCGTCAACCGCGGCGTTGCGCGTGGCCTGTCGGTCATTCAAGGCGATGCCGACCACGACCTGATCTACTACCCTGACAGGGGCTTCGACTACGTGATCCTTTCGCAGACGATCCAGGCCACCCGCAACCCGAAACGCGTGCTGGAGGAACTGCTCAGGATCGGTGACAAGGTTGTCGTATCCTTCCCCAATTTCGGCTACCTGCGCCTGCGCATGTGGCTGCTTTTCAGGGGCCGGATGCCGGTGACGCGGGACCTCCCGTTTTCCTGGTACGACACGCCCAACATCCATTTCTGCACCATCCGGGATTTCATGATGTTGTGCGACGAACTGGGGGCCACGGTGGAACGTGCCATCGCTGTTGACGGCGACGGCCGGAAGATCGGCGTTGCCATGCCCTGGTGGTTCTGGAACCTGTTCGGCCAGCAGGCGGTGTTCCTCCTGCGCCGCTGAAGCGGACGCGCACCGCCGGTTACTTCTTGCTAACCACTTCTATGAACGCGCAGGTAGTCGGATCGTGTTTCTCGGGTCGGGGTGATATCGATCACGCCGCGGAGGGCGCTGACAATTCTCGACAATCACACGATGCTGTTCGCTGTCGCCGCGGTGTTGGCCGTTGCTGCCATGGCCTTCTATCTCGCTGGGCGAGGACGCCCGCACGAAGCACATTGGCGGTCGTGGACGGTCGCGCACACGCTGCTTGCCAGCGCGCTCCTACTCTACAATCAGGAGGAGCGCCTGCCGCTCATCGTGGCTGCCGTTCTGCCAAACGGTTTGCTGGTGCTGGGTTTTGGCCTGCGTTGGCAGGCCGCGCGCGAGTTCTCAAACCGCCAGATTTATGCCGCGATCGTCTGGGGACCGGCCACTGCCGTTGCAGCCGTTTGTTTGCTGCCGAGCGGCTTCGGTTCGTTCAGTTTGGTCTTCACCCTGTCCAATTTCATGCTGGCGGCACTCGCTATGCTGACCGCCTGGGAGTTCTGGCGTGACCGCAGCGATGGTCTCGCATCCCGCCAGCCACTGGCGTTTGCCTATGCGCTGATGGCCGCATCATTTGCGCTCAGGGTCGGCCAAGGCGTGTTTGAAGGCAGCAGCATGCAGCAGTACCTGCCGAGCGACACCATGCTGACGGGCCATCTTGTCGTGGCGCTGATTTCCGCGGCAATGAGCTGCGCCTTCGCCATCTCCCTGGCATTCGAGCGCGCCGCCGCCCGACTGCGCCGGGCGGCGATGGAGGACGAACTGACCGGGTTGCTCAATCGCCGTGCCTTCGAGACGGAACTGCGCATGGCAATGGCGATGCCGGATACGCAGCCCTTCGCGGTGGCGATGTTCGACCTGGATCACTTCAAGGCCATTAATGACAGCCACGGCCATGCTGCCGGCGACACCGCCATCCGACAGACGGCGATCTCCCTGGCCCGTGAGGCTGGACCGGAAAGCTCGGTCGCGCGGATCGGCGGCGAGGAATTTGCGGTGCTGCTGCGGCACGTAACCGAGGATCAGGCCCGCCAGATGGTGGAGCAGATGACCCAGGCAATCGAGCGGATGTCGGTCACCTTCAACGAGACCACGCTCAAACTCACCACGAGCGCCGGCATCTGCCATTCTGACCAGGAGGCCGGAGACTTCGACCGCATCATGCGCATTGCCGATGACGGTCTCTATGCGGCCAAGAAGGCCGGGCGAAACAAGGTCGGCCGCGCAGCCGCATAGCGCTATCGAGCGGCTCTCTTCGGCATTTCGAGAATATGCGCATAGAGATCGCGGTCGAAAGCGGCGTGAACACGGGGCGCTCGGCGACAGGTTCGTCAGGCTCGTCGACGCGCACATCCCAGAGCGGATACTCCTCCGTGTCGACGACGCATTTGGCGACAATGGAGAATGTCATTGCAGTTCCTTCCGGATGGCCGGGTTGCACAAAGGTCGCTTGTCGCCGCGCGACTCGTCGACCTATAAGCAGGCCAGCATGAAACGTCCAAAGACCCCATCCGATCCATCGGCACGCCCTCTCGTCCAGCATCGCGGCGCGGACGCTGGAATGTGCTGAATCTCGGCCGCTACCTGCTGGCGCTCGTCCTCGGCGCGACCGGAGGCTACGTCTTCCTCCTGATGGAAATTCCGTTGGCGTGGATGTTGGGGGCGATGACCTTCACCATGGTGTGCTCCATCATGGGCGCACCGATCCGAGGGCCCGAGCCTCTGCGCGGGCCGACGGTGTCCATCCTCGGCGTGCTGCTGGGCTCCGGCTTCACGCCCGAGGTGATCGGCGAGGCCGCCAGCTGGCCGCTGACGCTGGCAGGCCTGCTCCTGTTCGTGGCGATCGCCGGCGGCGCGGCGGTGGTCTTCCTGATCAAGGTCGGCGGCTTCGACCGCACGACGGCCTATTTCTCCGCCATGCCGGGCGGCCTGTCCGAAATGCTCCTGACCGGCACCGCCATGGGCGGCGACGGACGCCGGATCGGGCTCAGCCATGCCGCCCGCATCTTCTTCGTGGTCCTGGCGATCCCGCCGCTGCTGACGCTGTTCGGCTACCCCGTGGGAACCGTCTCGGTCGGTGACGATGTCCCGAGCGTGTGGGAGACGTCGCTTGTGAGCTGGGTCTGGCTGATCGGCTGCGCGGCCGGCGGCATCCTCCTCGGCAAGCTCCTGCGCCTGCCCGCCGCGCCCTTTCTCGGCCCCATGGCGGCGAGCGCGGTCATCCACGCCACGGGCCTCAGCGATTTTTCGACGCCGGCCGAGTTGATCGTCGCCGCCCAGCTCATTCTAGGCACCATCGTCGGCTGCCGTTTTGCAGGCGGGACCGCGCGCGAGGTGGGGTACATCCTGCTACTCTCGGTCGGCGCCACGCTCATCATCCTCGCGCTGACACTGATATTTGCAGTGACGCTGGCGGCCATCAGCCCGCATTCCTTCCCGGCGATCCTGCTCGCCTATTCGCCGGGCGGGCTGGTCGAGATGAATCTGGTCGCGCTGGCGCTCAACATCGAGATCTCGTTTGTGGCCGTGCATCATATCGTGCGGGTGGTGGCGGTGATGTTCATCGCGCCCGCCCTCTTTGCCTGGTACCGCCGCCGCGAATCGGGTGGCTGATCCCTGCGATTGCGGCATTGCCCCATTCTGGACTATGTAGACGCCGAAAGGGCGGGTATCCGCCGGGATCGGGAGTGAAGGCAATGCTCGACAGGGTCGCAAACGGCAGCGACGTCGCCGCAATGATGGATAAGATGGGCGCGCGTGCACGCGCCGCCGCCCGCAGCCTCGCAATCACCCCGGCCGAGACCAAGACCCGGGCGCTCCTCGCCATGTCGCAGGCCCTGCGTGCCGGCAGCGACGACATCGTAGCCGCCAATGGCCGCGACATGGAGGCAGGACGCGAGGCAGGCCTTTCGGACGCCATGCTCGACCGGCTGAAGCTGACGCCACAGCGCATCGAGGCGATTGCCGGAAGCGTGGATGCCATCGCCGCACTCGAGGACCCCGTCGGCGCGGTCATCGCTGCTTGGGACCGGCCCAACGGGTTGAAGATCGAGCGCGTGCGCACGCCGCTCGGCGTGATCGGCGTGATCTATGAAAGCCGCCCCAACGTGACGGCGGATGCCGGCGCGCTGTGCCTGAAGGCCGGCAATGCCGTGATCCTGCGCGGCGGGTCGGATTCCGCCCATTCCTCGGCGGCAATCCATGCCTGCCTGGTCGAGGGGCTGGAACAGGCCGGGCTTCCCGCCGAGGCGATCCAGTATGTGCCCACCACCGACCGCGCCGCCGTGGGCGAGATGCTGAAGGGCCTCGGAGGTAATCTCGACGTCATCGTGCCCCGGGGCGGGCGCAGCCTGGTGGAGCGCGTGCAGAACGAGGCCCGCGTGCCGGTCTTCGCGCATCTGGAAGGCCTTTGCCATCTCTATGTCGACGCCTCCGCCGATCTCGACATGGCAGTGAAGATCGCCGTCAACGCCAAGATGCGGCGTACGGGCATCTGCGGCGCCACGGAGACGCTGCTGATGGACCGGGCGGTTGCCCAGACGCATCTGCTACCGATCCTGACGGCGCTGGCCGAGGCCGGCTGCGAGATCCGCGGCGATAGCGAGGTGACACAGGTCTTCCCTGCCGCAAACCCCGCCACGGAAGCGGATTGGTCGACGGAATATCTCGACGCCATCATCTCGGTGCGCCTTGTCGACGGCATCGACGGCGCGATCGACCATATCGGCCGCTACTCCTCCAGCCATACCGAGGCAATCGTGGCCGAGGACGCGGCCGTCGTCGCGCGCTTCTTCCACGAGGTCGATTCGGCCATCCTTTTGCACAATGCCTCGACGCAGTTCGCCGATGGCGGCGAATTCGGCATGGGTGCCGAGATCGGCATCGCGACAGGCCGAATGCACGCGCGCGGTCCCGTCGGCGTGGAACAGCTGACCTCCTTCAAATACCGCGTCCACGGCACTGGCCAGACCCGGCCTTGACGGAAGCTGCCGGTGAGGCGGGACTGCCGCCAGAACGTTACCTGCGCATGCCCCATGTCGAGGCGGGCATGACGGTTGGGCTGTTTGGCGGTTCGTTCAATCCGCCGCACGAGGCGCATCTGCTGATTGCCGAGACGGCGCTCATGCGGCTGCAGCTCGACCGGTTGTGGTGGATGGTGACGCCGGGCAACCCGCTGAAGCAGCGTTCCGAGGCCTCGCTGGCCGAGCGTGTCGACCACAGCCGCGCGCTTGCCCGTCATCCCCGCATGGACGTCACGGCCTTCGAGGCCAGCCACGGCGTGCGCTACACGGCCGACACGATCGCGCTGGTCCGGGCGCGTAACCCGGGCGTCTTCTTCGTCTGGATCATGGGCGCCGACAGCCTGTCCGATTTCCATCGCTGGCAGCGTTGGCGCGAGATCGCGGCGACGGTGCCGATCGCCGTGCTCGACCGGCCGGGCGCCAGCATGGCCGCGATGAATTCGGTGGCGGCACGGGCACTAGCCACGCAGAGGGTGGACGAAGCCGACGCGGGAGGGCTGGCTCGCATGCACCCACCTGCCTGGACCTTCATCCACGGCCCGCGTTCGCCGCTATCCTCGACGCGCCTGCGCGGCGGGTGAGGAGCGGTCGGGCTCTCTTTGACCTGCTTCGGCACGCGGTATGGCTTCTGGCCGCGGGCGGGGCACGAAGGCGTGAGCGGGGTGGTTGAGGCCGTAGTCGAGTTCCGAAAGGCGGTGATGTTCCTCGCCCAGCTGCTCGAGCAGCGCCTGGACACGCAAGAGCGGCGAGTGGTCCGCCTCGGGCGGCGCGGTCCGGAGCTCACGACGCACGACCGCGCCGAGCATCGCGAGATGGTTGCCCACCCGATGATTGAGTTCCAGAAGCAGAGCATCCTTTTCACGCGTTGCCCGCTCGACGGCCAGCTGGAGCTCCCGCTTTTGCCGCTCAGGTGACGGCAGAAGCACGATCTTGGGCAGAGCGAGACTGAGGGCCACGGCCGTTGCCACGGAAATGACCGCCGTGGCGACATGGACGGGCGCGCGCCATTCGAGAAGCGCCTGGCCCTTCAGGACGCCTGCGAAATGGATCAGGTGGGTGGTGCCGCAGGCGAAGATAAAAAGCACGAAGGCGATCCACAGCGCGGGATAGGGCAAATCCTCGCTGCGGTTGCGGAACACCCACATCATGGAAACGGGAATCGAGAAATAGGCCAGGGCGATCAGCGCGTCAGACCCGGCGATGAGACCGAGCAGTCCGCTGTCTGTCGTACAGAGACTGATGAGATAGTCCAACATGCCGCTCTCCCGCAGGGCGATGCGACCTGCGCCCCCTAAGCCACGAAAACTGTGCACCAAAACTCAGGCGAGGCCAACGTGTCCGCGCCGTCACCTACAGAAAATCGTCCAGATGAAAAGGACGGCGCCGCTGGCGCCGTCCCCTCATTTCACTGGATACCGGATCGGGTACAAAAATCCAGCGCCGGTCACATCTCTCGGGAGCAAAGATGTGCGCCGGCTAGAGCATTGCACGGGCAAATATGCGCCTAGGCGGCGCGGCGCTCGTGGCGGCCCTCGGCGATCTCCTCGACCAGCTTGGCGCAGAATGCGTCGAGATCGTCAGGCTTGCGGCTGGTGACCAGACCCTGGTCGGTCACGACTTCGCTGTCTTCCCAATTGGCGCCAGCATTGATCAGGTCCGTCTTGATCGACTTATAGGACGTGACGTTGCGGCCATCGATGATGCCGGCCTCGACCAGCAGCCAAGGGCCGTGGCAGATGGCACCGATGATCTTCTTGTCGGTCCAGAATGCCTTCACGAAATCGACGGCCTTGGGTTCGGCGCGCAAGACGTCTGGATTGATCTGGCCACCGGGCAGGACCAGCGCGTCGTAATCGCTGGAACTGACCTGGTCGAGTGTGCGGTCGACCTTGACCGAGCGTCCCCAATCCTTCTGATCCCAACCGCGAATGTCACCTTCCTCGAGCGAGACGATGTGGACGTCAGCGCGCGCTTCCGCGAGCTTCTTAAGTGGCACCTCGAGTTCGGACTGCTCGTAGCCATGGGTCGCGAGAATGGCGATCTTCTTTCCGGAAATTTCGTGCATGACGCACCTCCATCGTTGTTGGTGAGACCCCAACCGGAAAGGCGGACTCAAGTTCCGGGGTAGGCAGTAACGATTTCCTTGAGGTGGCATTGCTCGACGGCATTTCGGCCCAAGCCGGGGTGCTTCGCGAGAGATCAGGCAGAGCCAGGCGCCTTGGCTCCCACCTGAAGGCGGCCTTTCATTCAGCGGCTGCGGGGTGCGACGTTCTTGCCGACTGCTGGCGGTCGGGTGCGAACACCAGAACAGCGAACAGGATGACACCCAGGAAGGCGATCATCGATCCCGCGGCCACGAGCGGCTCGAAGGCCTGGTTGCCGGCGAGCATCAAATAGAGGGCCGGGACCATGATCACCACGCCGACCGTGTAGACGCCGTATTGCACGAGCGCGAGCCTGCTTTGGGCCTTGGCCGGATTGAGGGCGTAGAAGCCGCCGAAGAGGGCCATGGTCACCCAGCCGAGCAGATTGGCGTGGGCATGCGCCCCGGTGACGTTGTGAATGCCGGAGATGGACATCTGCAGGCCCATGCCGATGCCGACGATCAGAAACAGGATGGCGGTCTTGAAGTAGAGCTGAGAAACGCGGGGCATGGCAGTGTTCCCGGAATGGCTGGCGTCAGGGACGCGCCGGCACGGTTCATTGACGGTTCTTCATTTGAAGAAACACAACTGGTGCACTAAATGCTGATCGGCGACATTCTGTCAATATTGAAGGGACAGTAGTGACCAGTAAAAAACGTCGGTACCGGATGACGAAAAGGGCGGAGGCCGAGGAAGAGACACGCAGGCGAATCACGCAAAGTACCGTCGATCTGCATGAGGAAATGGGGCCTTCTCGCACCTCCGTCAGCGCGATTGCCGAGCACGCGGGCGTAAGACGCTCCACCGTCTACCGCCATTTCCCGGACGAACTCGCCCTCTTCACGGCCTGCAGCACGCATTGGATGGCAGCCAATCCGCCGCCCGACCCGGCGCCTTGGGCGGCCATCCCGGATCCGGAGGAACGGCTCCACGCGGCGCTGAATGCAATCTATGCGTATTATCGGCGCACCCGGCGGATGATGGAGAACCTTCATCGCGACGAGGACATCGTGCCGCTGGTCAAGTGGATGATGCAAGGCTATCGCGGCTATCTGGAGAGCCTGCGAGACCTTCTGCTGGACGGTCGGCACCCGTCGCCGAACGGAAACGTCAAGGCGGGGCTTGGCCATGCCCTGTCGTTTCCCGCCTGGCGGTCGCTGGCGCTGGAGCAGGGCCTCTCCGACGAGGAAGGCCGGCGGCTGATGTGCGGAATGATCAAGGCTGCTCACGAACAGAAGGGCGACTGATGCGGTCGGACGCCGCGTCTGCCGTGGCTCTTGCGCCACGGCACGGCTCGGATCACGGCTTAAAGGCGCCATGCAGGCCCGCACGTCTTGAAACGGCCATGCAACTCTGCCTATCTTCAGTGCTGCGGCATAAGCCGCGCACGACTGTTCTTGTATGAAAGGAACCACGCTGAGAACAGCACTGCAGAAGAAGGCCATTGCGCCTTCGCCGGCCGGGATAAGCTCGGAAGCGTCCCGCGCCCTCGAAACCGTCCTTGCCAGTCTGGACGACTCCAAGGCCGAAAACATCATCCCCATCGACATTCAGGGCCGATCGAGCCTCGGCGACTACATGGTGGTCGCGTCGGGACGATCGCATCGTCATGTCGCGGCAGTTGCCGACCATCTGATCAAGGCGATCAAGGAGGCCGGTCTCGGTACACCGCGCGTGGAAGGCCTGTCGAACGCCGATTGGGTACTGATCGATTCGGGCGACGTGATCATCCACGTCTTCCGGCCCGAGGTCAGGGAATTCTACAACATCGAGAAGATGTGGCAGATGCCCGACCTCGACGACGAGACGTTGCACTGATCGACGGGCTAAGGGCCCGGCGACGGCGGTTGCGATGAAGGTGTCGATATTTGCCGTGGGCCGGATGAAGTCCGGCCCCGAGAAGGATCTGGCTGACCGCTACCTGCAACGGTTCGCCCGGTCGGGGTCTGCGCTCGGCGTCGAATTCACCGGCGTTTCCGAGACCGGGGAAAGCCGGCGCGGCAGCGCCATCGAGCGATGCCGCGAGGAGAGTGCCGCCATCCTGGGTCAGCTCGGCGACAGGAAGCTGATATTGCTGGACGAAGCGGGACAGGACCTGCCTTCCGAAGCCTTTGCCGACAAGCTCGGCCGCTGGCGCGATGACGGATTACGCGAAATCCAGTTTGCAATCGGCGGCCCCGACGGGCACGATCCGGAACTGAAAGTGAAGGCGGCGCTGGTCCTGTCCTTCGGAGCCGCGACATGGCCGCACCAGATCGTGCGCATCCTTTTGGCCGAACAGCTCTATCGCGCCACCACGATCCTCTCGGGGCACCCCTATCACCGGGGCGGCCCCGGCTGATCGGGCAGCTTCAGGGACGGGGGCGCGTTTCATGGTTGATGATTGTTTAACGGCTTGGACCTAGGCTGGGGGCTTCGCGCCGGCCAACCGGCAAATAACACCTTAGCGTGACAGAAAACCGATGTTTCCTCTTCGCCTCGCGAAACCGATGCACACCCGGGCCGGCCTCGCCGGGGCGGTGCTTTGTCTCGCCCTGGCGATGACGCCGGCGGCCTTCGCCGAGGATGCGGAAATACTCGAGCAGCGACGGGTCGAGACGCTCGACCAGCGCGAACGGCTCATAGACCGGATCGCGCTGTCGGAAGAACGTATCGCCGCCCTGTCGAGCGAGATTGACGAATTGCGCAAGGACCACGAGACGATCACGGCCGCGCTTCTGCGCACCGCCGATGCCGAACGCAGGCTTTCGGCCGAGATCGAGCAGCGCGCCGAGCGGCTGGACGAACTGACTGCCGAGCGCGAATACCTGCGCGGGTCGCTCCTGGCGCGAAGCGACGTGCTGGCCGAGGTGCTGGGCGCCCTGCAGCGCATGGGCCGCAACCCGCCCCCCGCCATTCTGGTGCGCCCGGACGACGCGCTGTCATCGGTGAGGAGCGCAATCCTGCTCGGCGCGGTCGTGCCGGAGTTGCGCGCCGAGACCGAGGTGCTGATGGCGGATATCAACGAAATGGCGCGACTGGCGAGCACCATGGAAACCGAGCGCACGCGGCTCGTGGATGCGATGACCAGGCAGATCGAGGAGCGCCAGCGCATGAACCTGCTCGCCGAGGAGAAGCGGCGGCTGCAGGCGCGCTCGCAGGCGCAGCTGGCGCGCGAACAGGAACGGGCCACCGAACTCGCCGAGCGGGCCGGCAGTCTCGAAGAATTGATCGCATCGCTGGAGACCGAAATCGTCTCCGTGCGCGAGGCGGAAGAGCAGGCACGCGTCGCCGCCGAGGCCGAACGCGAGGCTCGGCTGGAGCAGGAGGCGGCCGCGCCGGAGCCCGAGCCGGCCGACGACATGGAGATGGCCGCAGCGACGCAATTCGCCGCAATCCCCTTTGCAGCCCTCTCCAGGCAGGTTGCACTGCCTGTCCACGGCCAGATCGTGGCGCGCTACGGCGAGGAGGACGAGGCCGGCGGGCAGCTGAGCGGCGACATTGTAAGGACACATTCGGGGGCAATCGTCACCGCTCCGTCGGATGCCTCCGTGCTCTATGCGGGGCCTTTTCGTTCCTATGGTCAACTCTTGATACTGAACGCTGGCGGTGGTTATCATCTGGTTCTTGCTGGCATGAGTAGAATCAGCGTCAGGCTTGGGCAGAGCGTGGTGGCAGGGGAGCCCATCGGTGCGATGGGGGAGGCCAGGGTCGCGAGTTTCGCGGCATCGGGCGATGAAGAATCCGGTCCGGAACTCTATGTAGAGTTCCGCGAAGAGGGAAAACCCGTCGATCCGGCACCCTGGTGGGCGGACCGCAATTCTGTAAGGGCAGGAAATGATACGTAAGGCATCTCTACTTGTCGCCGGCGCATTGATGGGCGCATCCGCCATGAGCCTCGTTTATGGCTCGGCGGGCAGCTCCGCCAACGCTGCGAGCTCCGACACCTACAAGCAGCTCGCCATCTTCGGCGACATCTTCGAGCGTGTGCGGGCGCAATATGTTACGCCGCCCGAGGATGCCAAGCTGATCGAGAGCGCCATCAACGGTATGTTGACCTCGCTCGATCCCCATTCCTCCTACCTCAATCCGGATGCCGCGCAGGACATGCGCGTGCAGACCCGCGGCGAGTTCGGCGGCCTCGGCATCGAGGTGACGATGGAAGAAGACCTCGTGCGGGTCATCTCGCCGATCGAAGATACACCAGCCGCGCGCGCTGGCGTTATCGCAGGCGATCTGATCGCCGAGATCGATGGCGAAGAGGTGCGTGGCATGTCGCTCTCGGATGCCGTCGAACTGATGCGCGGCGAGGTCAACACGCCGATCGAACTCACCATCATCCGCGAAGGCGCCGACGCCCCAATCACCCTGACGATCGTGCGCGACGTCATCAAGGTGCGAGCCGTCCGCTTCAGCCTCGAGGACGATATCGGCTACATCAAGATCAACTCCTTCACCGAGCGCACCACCGACGATCTGGAAGCCGCCATCGCGCGGATGAGGGAAGAGGCCGGCGACACCGATATCCAGGGCTACGTCCTGGATCTGAGGCTCAATCCGGGCGGCCTGCTCGACCAGGCGGTCAACGTCGCCGATGCCTTCCTGGACCGCGGCGAGATCGTTTCGACGCGTGGCCGCGATCCGCGCAATGTGACGCGGTTCGACTCGCGGCCGGGTGACCTGATCGACGGCAAGCCTATCATCGTGCTGATCAATGGCGGCTCGGCGAGCGCGTCGGAGATCGTGGCGGGCGCGCTGCAGGACCATCGTCGGGCGACGGTCGTCGGCACCAAGTCCTTCGGCAAGGGCTCGGTCCAGACGATCATCCCATTGGCCGAGAACGGTGCCCTTCGTCTGACGACGGCGCTCTACTACACGCCGGCCGGGACCTCGATCCAGGCGCGCGGCATCCTGCCCGACATCCGGGTGGAACAGCCGGTGCCCGAGGAACTGCTGGGCCAGGACGTAGAGCGCGGCGAATCGGAACTGCGCGGACACATCGTCGGCGCCGAGGAAGACGAAAACGGCTCGGGTTCGTCCGCCTATGTCCCGCCGGACAAGGAAGACGACCTCCAGCTCAACTATGCGCTTGATCTGATTCGCGGCGTGGAGACCAACCAGGCTTACCCGCCGAATCCCGACAGAGCGCTGCTGAACGAGCAGTAGCCCGACCGCGTAGCGTCGGCCGGGTCTCGCGGCCCGGCCATCGAAGGACTTAACGCCGGCGACCGGATTTCGACATCCGGTGGCCGGTTTCGATTCTGGGGTGCCGACTCCTTCTTTGGATGTCGCGCTGATCTTGCGGATGGGATGTGAGCACGGGGACCGGCAGCGACAGGGACATCGACCGCCCGCTCGGGCTGTCGGACCGTCGGCGCTCGCGGCGTTTCCAGATGCCCGGGGCCGGCAACATCGCGGCTGGAATCCTTGTTATTGCCGTTGCCGGCGCGGCCAGCGCCATTGCACTGCGCGAGCAGCCATTCCGCGACCCGCCGCCGGTGGCCGTCTCCGCGCCGGAAATGGCGGAACAGGAGGCGGCAAGCGAACAAGCCATGCCCCGCGTCGGCGGACCTGATGGCGCTTCCGTCATTCGTGTCACGCCGCCCACGCTAGAAGACTCGCAAAGCGTGATCGTCATCCGCGATCCCAGCGCCCTCAGCCAGGACTCAAGGACTGCCCATCTGCCCGACAGTTCGCTGATCGAAAACAGCGACTATGGGGCGCTGCCGATGCGCGCAGCTGACGGTCGGCGCCCCTTCGACGCTTATGCGAGGCCTTGGTCGGGCGCGCGCGGCGCGCGGGTGGCCATCGTCATCGGTGGGCTCGGCCTGTCACAGACCGGCACGCAGAACGCGATCGAGACGCTGCCAGGCGAAGTCACGCTGGCATTCGCGCCGCACGGCAACAGCCTCGACCGCTGGATGCAGGCGGCAAGGCGCGCCGGACACGAAATCCTGTTGCAGCTGCCGCTCGAGCCCTTCGATTATCCAAGCGTCGACCCCGGCCGTGACACGCTCACCGTCGCAGGCGACCCGCATGAGAACACCGAGCGTCTGCTGCGCACGCTGGCACGCATCACCAATTATGTCGGGGTCATGAACTACATGGGCGCCCGATTCACCTCGGATGAGGCCGTCATGTCGCCTCTGATGGCCGAACTTGGCCGGCGGGGGCTGATGTTCCTTGACGACGGGACGTCCGCGCGCAGCATCGCCGACCGGCTGGCCCAGGGCAATGGGGCGCCTTTCGCGGCGGCTCACGCCGCGGTGGACGCCAACCGCGACCGCGCCTCCATCCTTGAGCGACTTGACGATCTCGAACGCGTCGCCCGCGCGCAGGGCTACGCCATCGGCACCGGCTCCGCATTCGACACGACGGTGGAGACGGTGGCCTCCTGGGTGGCCGAGGCGCGGCGGCGCGGCGTCGAGATCGTTCCCGTATCCGCACTGGCCAACGACCCCGGACGGTAGGCATGAAAACCAAGGCTGACGCACTTCCCTACCGACCCTGTGTCGGGATCATGGTCCTGAACGCCGAGGGGCTGGTCTGGGCCGGTCGTCGTATCGCCGAGAGCGACAGCGAGATGGCAGGCACCGACAAGCTCTGGCAGATGCCGCAGGGCGGCATCGACGAAGGAGAGGACCCGCTACCCGCCGCGCTGCGCGAACTTTACGAGGAGACGGGCATGCGCACCGTCTCGCTGCTGGCCCAGGCACCGGACTGGATCCACTACGACCTGCCCGAACATCTCGTGGGCATCGCCTTCAAGGGACGATATCGTGGCCAGAAGCAGCGCTGGTTCGCCTTCCGCTTCGAAGGCGACATCAGCGAGATCGCCATCAACCCTCCGCCAGGAGGCCACGAGGCCGAGTTCGACGACTGGGCCTGGAAGCCCATGGACGAACTGCCCGACCTCATCGTCCCCTTCAAGCGCGGGGTCTATGAGCAGGTCGTGGCAGCCTTCCGGCACCTGAAGGGCTGATCAGAGAGCCTCGATGACACCACAGGCGATGCGATCGCCAGCGTCGCCATGCGGATCGGTCGCGTAATCGTCCGGCTCAGAATGAAGGATCACGGCCCTTCCGTCGCCGCCCAGCAAACCGTTCTCCGCGCCCTCGTCAAGCGATGTACGCTCGGTGAAGAGTTCGGCTTTGAGAATCCCGTCCTGGCCGACATGGACATTGGGCAGGTCGCCGGAATGCGGGCCATCCGGGCTGTGGATGCCGTGGTCTTCGTCGCCCGCGGTAAAATGACCGCCCGCGCTTTCGAAGCCTCCTTCCGGATCACACGCGCCGTTCTCGTGAATGTGCAAGCCATGCGCGCCAGGCGACAGATCGGTCATCTCGACGAAGACATGCAGGATGCCGGACGCCGTCTGTCGGAACGTGACGGTGCCGACATCGTCGCCGTCAGCGTTGATCATGGCAGCGCTGGCCTCGGCCTCGGCCATTGCGGCCTGGGCGAAAGCGGGGCTCGATAGCATGACGAGGGCCGTTGCGGCCGATGCGAAGCGTTTCATGTTGGATCTCCCTGGGACAGTGTCTGCAGAGCCAACAGATAAAGCCGCGATTTGTTCAGCAGCGTTCTGCCGGATGGGGTCATCAGTCAGGTTCAGCGAACCGGATTCCCGATGGACAGGCAAACAGCCTCATGACATGGCAACTAAAGGGCGCATACTTGACAGAATACGCGTCTCGGTTGAACCTGTGTGCTGCAGCGAAGCCCGCTGTGCCTGGATCGAAGGTGCGTGCGATGCCGGTGTGGTCAACAACAGAGTCGGTATTTCGAAACCTGCACGGGTGGCTTCAGTTTCTCGTCCCCTATGCCGTCCTCCTTGGGATTGCACTCTATTTCTTCTGGGATTCCCGGCAGATCATCCAGGAGTCTCGCGAGTTTTCGATTTCCCGGGAGTGGAACGCGACGATTGCCAAGCTCGGCGTTCACCCGCTCTATCCGCCGCAAGAGGACTTCCGGGTTGGCGACGTCTATGCGGTTCTGGTTTCGCTAGACCCGGCCAACGAGAGGTGGAACAACCGGGCGATCATTATCGGCCATGTCGACCTGGATAACGACATATTGGAGAACCAGCGCCGTCGGAGCCGGCCACGACAGACCGGCGCCACCCCACCCGACTGGTATCTCGAGTCCGACAGCGCCGAACGGATCGTTCTGAGATCCATCGTTTTCCCGGGCTTCGACAGCAATCTAGGTGCCGACCACCAAGCCGACGCCAACCTCATCGCGGGATCAGCGGGTGGCCGGGCTCGATCAAACGCCGCGGAGCAGATCCAGATCACCAACGCCATGACTTACGGTGCGGACCCGGTCGTCTCGCTGGCGCGACTGATGCAATTTTGCCGGGAAAGTGGTCTTTGCCAAAAAGCGCTGCTTCAACGGCTCTTCGCCCACCGTTTCGGCTCGGCGATCTTTCCCGCATCGGCAGAAGGCGCCCAAGTTTCGATAGACGTGCGGGTCGTGACGCGCGTGTTTCTTTCGGACGATCTCAGCCTGACAGCAAACAGAGGACGAGAAGCAACCGGACGTCTGGCTCTGGGTGCCGACAATTCGCAGGATGGCGCTGTCCAAAATGCTGTTCTGGCCGGCCAGACGGCGGCTGAGATGCGCCATGCAGTTCGCCAGCAGGGGCGGATTCCGCGACCTGTCGTGTTCGGTTATCACCGGATTGCCATCGCGGCGATGGAATAGGAGATGGAGATGAACAACACATATCTCGTTCTCGCCTTCATTGTCGTCAGCCTGCCGGCTTCTGCAGACGCGCAGGCAATCCAATCGTTGCCCGCCGATCCGGGAAGCGCGAGAGAGGAAACGGACGAACTGCCCTGCAGCCCATTTCCGGCCTGCGCCTTTGTCGGAGGCGACCCATTCAAACCGCCGGTTATAGGAGGTGGCGGGATAATCGCGCGCGAGCGCGCGCCGGGTTTTGACGCCGACCAGGAGTGGGGTGCCATGGAGTTCAACCCCGAATTCCAGCAGTATATTCTGCGGCGTGACAGCGACGCGGCGTGGATTGAGCAGGAAACGCTGTACCTGATGGCTCCGCAGTAGCCGCACCGCCTTATTCGCAGGTGCTCGATCGCGTTCTTGCGGCATTACGGATATTCGCCGACGGATCGGCCTCTTGCGACCGTGAGGTGCATGCGCGTGCTGCAACTGGTCTGGCTAGCTCAACAAAAAAAGACCGGCATGAGCCGGCCTTTGCAGAAATGCGATCGTCCTGACCCGACTCAGGCTCCCGTGGCGATGACGCCTTCAAGCGTGGTCAATTGTGCCAAATAGGCCTCCGCCTTGGTGCGGGCGGCGTCGTCCTTGGCGTCGTCAATATCCTCGCGCGTGGCCTGGATGCGGCGGGCGACGTCATCGCGATTGATGTCGGAAACGGCGATGGCCGATTCGGCCAGCAGCGTGCAGGTCTGCGGCAGGATATCCACGAAGCCGCCGAACACGACATATTTCTGCTCGCTGCCCGAGACCGCCTTCACGGTGACCACCCCGGGCCTGATGGTCGACATGACGGGAGCATGGTTGGCCATGACCGTCATCTCGCCTTCGGTTGCCGGAATGACGACCGATTCGACATCCTCCGAGACGAGCAGCCGCTCCGGGGAAACGAGTTCGAACTTGTATGGTGCTGCCATGCTTTTTCAGCGAAGTCCGAGCTCGAACGGCGATAGCGCATTCGCGACGCCGCCGTTCATCCGCTCCTGTCCGCCACTCCCATCCGCTGTTGGCTCAGGCTGCTTCCGCAGCCAGCTTCTTGCCCTTCTCGACGGCATCTTCGATGGTGCCGACCATGTAGAAAGCCGATTCCGGAAGGTGGTCGTATTCGCCTGCCACCAGGCCCTTGAAGCCCTTGATGGTGTCCTCCAGATCGACCAGCTTGCCCGGCGCGCCGGTGAACACTTCGGCCACGAAGAAGGGCTGCGACAGGAAACGCTCGATCTTGCGGGCGCGCGCCACAGTCAGCTTGTCCTCTTCCGACAGCTCATCCATGCCGAGAATGGCGATGATGTCCTGCAGCGACTTGTAGCGCTGCAGCGTCTGCTGGACGTCGCGGGCAACCCGATAGTGCTCTTCGCCCACGATCTGCGGGTCGAGCATGCGCGAGGTCGAATCCAGCGGATCAACCGCCGGATAGATGCCCTTTTCCGAGATGGCGCGGTTCAGCGTCGTCGTCGCGTCCAGATGGGCGAACGAGGTGGCAGGTGCCGGATCGGTGAGATCGTCGGCGGGCACGTAAATGGCCTGCACCGAGGTGATCGAGCCCTTGTGGGTTGTGGTGATGCGTTCCTGCAGCATGCCCATGTCGGTGGCAAGCGTCGGCTGATAGCCCACCGCCGAAGGAATGCGGCCGAGCAGTGCCGACACTTCCGAACCCGCCTGCGTGAAGCGGAAGATGTTGTCAACGAAGAACAGCACGTCCTGGCCCTGGTCGCGGAAATACTCGGCGACGGTGAGGCCGGTCAGGCCGACGCGGGCGCGGGCACCGGGCGGCTCGTTCATCTGGCCGTAGACGAGGGCAGCCTTGGAGCCTTCGCCGCCGCCCTTCTTGTTGACGCCGGATTCGATGAACTCGTGATAGAGATCGTTGCCCTCGCGGGTGCGCTCGCCGACGCCGGCAAACACCGAATAGCCGCCATGCGCCTTCGCGATGTTGTTGATCAGCTCCTGGATCAGCACCGTCTTGCCCACGCCGGCGCCGCCGAACAGGCCAATCTTGCCGCCCCTTGCGTAAGGCGCGAGCAGGTCGATGACCTTGATGCCGGTGATCAGGATGGCCGCTTCCGTCGACTGGTCGACATATTCGGGCGCCGGTGCGTGGATCGGGCGCGTTTCGGTGGCCAAGAGCGGGCCTTCTTCGTCGATCGGCTCGCCGATGACGTTGATGATCCGGCCGAGCATCTCGGGACCCACGGGAACGACGATCGGCTGGCCGGTATCGGTCACGGCCTGACCGCGGACAAGGCCTTCGGTCGAATCCATGGCGATGGTGCGCACCGTGTTCTCGCCGAGGTGCTGTGCAACCTCGAGAACCAGGCGCTGGCCGTGATTGTCGGTCTCGAGCGCGTTCAGGATCGGCGGCAGGACGTCCTCGAACGAGACGTCGACGACGGCGCCGATGACCTGGCGGATCTTGCCGGTGGCACCAGCCGAGGCGGTCTTCTGCGCCGGGGACTTGGTGGCCGCGGCCGGAGCCTTCGTCGCGGCCGGCTTCTTGGCCGCGGCCGGAGCCTTGGGGGTAGCTGCTTTAGCCATGGTTTCTAGCCTCTTTCCTTGTTCCTCGAACGCGCCCTTGCGGGCTCCGTTCTAGAGCGCCTCGGCGCCCGAAATGATCTCGATCAATTCCTTGGTGATCTGCGCCTGACGCTGACGGTTGTAAGTGATCGACAGCTTGTCGATCATATCGCCGGCATTGCGCGTCGCATTGTCCATCGCGCTCATCTTGGCGCCCATCTCGCCAGCCGCGTTCTCCAGGAGTGCCGTGAAGATCTGCACCGCGATGTTGCGCGGGATCAGGTCCTCGAGGATTTCGCCGGCGTCCGGCTCGTATTCGTAGATGGCGTTGCTGGCCTTCTCGTCGCCCGTATCGGTAGCCTCCGGCGGGATCGACGGCACCAGCTGATGGGCGGTCGGGACCTGGCTGATGACCGACTTGAATCGCGAGTAGAACAGCGTGCAGACGTCGAACTCGCCCTTTTCGAACATGCCGATCACCTTGCGGGCAACCTCATCGGCATTCACGAATCCGATCTGCTTGACTTCGCGGAACTCGATCCGGTCGATGATCTTGTCGGCGAAGTCGCGGCGAAGGATGTCATAACCCTTCTTGCCGACGGTGATGATCTTGACCGTCTTGCCCGCGGCGATCAATTTCCGGATGTGCTCGCGTGCGTGCCGCGAGATCTGCGAGTTGAAACCGCCACACAGGCCGCGCTCGGCGGTCGCGACGACGATCAAATGCACGTCGTCCTTTCCGGTCCCGGTCATCAGCGCTGGCGCATCCAAACCTTCAACGGCGGCCGAGATGTTGGCCAGCACCTGGGCCATGCGCTCCGAATAGGGCCGCGCTGCCTCGGCAGCCTCCTGGGCGCGCCGAAGCTTGGCCGCGGCGACCATCTGCATCGCCTTGGTGATCTTCTGCGTCGCCTTGACCGAGGCGATGCGGTTGCGGAGGTCCTTGAGTGAAGCCATGCGGCTAACCTATTCCCTTGTCGGCTTGCCTCAGGCGAAGGTCTTGGCGAAGGAATCGATCTCGGCCTTCAGCTGCGCCCTCAGCTCGTCCGACAGCGCCTTCTCCTTGCGGATGGCGGCGAGCACCTTCTTCTGCGACCGCAGATGAGAAAGCAGACCTGCCTCGAACTTGCTCACGTCGCCGAGAGCCAGCTTGTCGAGATAACCCTGCGTGCCGGCATAGATGACGGCGACCTGCTCCTCGGTCTTCAGCGGCGAGAACTGCGGCTGCTTCAGAAGCTCGGTCAGGCGGGCACCGCGATTGAGCAGGCGCTGCGTGGCGGCATCGAGATCGGAACCGAACTGCGCGAAGGCGGCCATCTCGCGATACTGGGCGAGTTCGCCCTTGATCGAGCCGGCAACCTGCTTCATCGCCTTGATCTGCGCGGCGGAGCCGACGCGCGACACCGACAGGCCGACGTTCACGGCCGGACGGATGCCCTGGAAGAACAGATTGGTCTCCAGGAAGATCTGGCCGTCGGTGATCGAGATCACGTTGGTCGGAATGTAGGCCGACACGTCGTTGGCCTGCGTTTCGATGATCGGCAGCGCGGTGAGCGAACCGGAACCATTGTCTTCGTTCAGCTTGGCCGCACGCTCGAGCAGACGGGAGTGCAGGTAGAAGACGTCGCCGGGATAGGCTTCGCGGCCGGGCGGACGACGCAGCAGGAGCGACATCTGGCGATAGGCCACGGCCTGCTTGGACAGATCGTCATAGGCGATCACGGCATGCATGCCGTTGTCGCGGAAATACTCGCCCATGGCGCAACCGGTGAAGGGAGCCAGGAACTGCATCGGCGCCGGATCGGAAGCGGTGGCTGCGATGATGATCGAATATTCGAGTGCGCCGCGCTCTTCCAGTACCTTCACGAACTGCGCGACCGTGGAACGCTTCTGGCCGACGGCGACATAGACGCAATAGAGCTTCTGGTTTTCGTCGTCGCCTTCATTGACCGACTTCTGGTTCAGGAAGGTGTCGAGAACGATGGCGGTCTTGCCGGTCTGGCGATCACCGATGATCAGCTCGCGCTGGCCGCGGCCGACCGGGATGAGCGCATCGATGGCCTTAAGGCCCGTCGACATCGGCTCGTGCACCGACTTGCGGGGGATGATGCCGGGCGCCTTGACGTCGACGCGGCGACGCTCGGTGGCCTCGATCGGGCCCTTGCCATCGATCGGATTGCCCAGCGCGTCAACGACGCGGCCGAGCAGGCCCTTGCCGACGGGGGCGTCGACGATGTCGCCGGTCCGCTTGACGATGTCGCCTTCCTTGATGTCACGGTCCGAGCCGAAGATCACGACGCCGACATTGTCGGCTTCGAGGTTCAGCGCCATGCCCTTGATGCCGCCGGGGAATTCGACGAGCTCACCGGCCTGGACATTGTCGAGGCCGTAGACGCGAGCAATGCCGTCGCCGACGGACAGTACCTGTCCGACTTCCGAGACTTCGGCTTCCCTGCCGAAATTCTTGATCTGGTCCTTGAGGATTGCGGAAATTTCCGCGGCGCGGATGTCCATCAGCCGACCTCTTTCAGTGCGAGCTTGAGCGAATTGAGCTTGGTTTTGAGCGACGTGTCGATCTGACGCGAACCGATGCGCACGACGAGACCGCCGAGAATGGAAGGATCGACCGTCAGGTTGAGCGCGACATCCTTGCCGGCCACAGCCTTCAGCGTCTGCCTGAGTTCCGCCTGCTGGTCGTCGGTCAGCGCATGGGCGCTGGTCACGTCGGCGGCAACTTCGCCGCGCGCTTCGGCGGCCAGAAGACGAAAGCCGGCGATCATGCCCGGCAGCGCAAAGAGGCGCCGGTTGCGGGCGACGACACGCAGGAAATTGGCGACGAGACCCTCGTAGCCCGCCTTGTCGGCGATGGCCGTGATGGCGCGCAGCTGATCTTCGGCGGAAAAAACGGGGCTTGTGACGAGCCGGCGCAGGTCCGCGCTGTCGGCGAGCATCGCCTCCACGCGAGCCAGTTCCTTCTCGACCTCATCGATGCTGCCAGCCTCGGAGGCCAGCTCGAAGAGCGAGTTCGCATAGCGCGAAGCCATGCCTGATATGAGGGAGCCAGTCTGTGCCACGGGCCGTCTTTGTTCTAGAGTTTCACCGGACGGGATGCCGGGCAGGCGAATTCGGCAGAGTACCGCCTAAACCCTTGACCCTGTTGGGGTCTTTCGCCCAGCAAGCAGATTGAGCCTTGCCCCCCGGTCGAAAGTCGATTGCCGTCTAGCACAGGCTTTCCGGACTCGCAACACGGGCATGGCCCTGCATTTCCGGCAGTTTTGTCGCAGGTGCGAAGGTTCAGGCGACAAAGCCCAGCGCGAATGCCAGCGGTAAGGCGGCCAGCACCAGTTCGATCACAAGCGAAATCCAGTTATAGGCAGTACTGCCCCGGTCCGACAGGATGGAGACGAGCCGGCCGAAGGCGGTAAAGGCCCATGACAGGCCGAGCGCCAGGTAAAGCATCGGCTGCGCCAGGAGCAGGCAGGACAGGCCGAGCCCGAGATAGAAGCCGGCCATCGTCGCCCGCGCCTCGCCGACGGCTTCCGGATGAGCGTCTGCGGGGCGCAGCCTCAGTATGCGCAGGCTCGCAGCCGGCGCAAAGAACATCAGAAGACCAAACAGCACCGTAGCGAGCGCCGCCCACCATGCCAACCATTCGCCCTGGCTGTAGGGCCAGGGAAAAGCGAGTTCCATCTGCGTTCTCCAACCGAATCGGTGGCGCAGGATAGACCGGCATGGGTGGGACGGAAATGGCGGGCGTGGGGCATAGCGGTTTGAGGTGGTTGCCTCAGCCACGCCCAAAGCCCCCATGCCGCCCTGTCGCACTTTGGCGCCCCTGCCCGGCTTGATCTCTCCCGAGATATTCTGCCGTCGCGTTTCGGCGTGACGCCTGGCGCCGGTCGTGGCATGGTCATTCCCTCCAGAGGACCAGAAGCCTTCCGCCCTTCTTCCTCCATGCCGGAGGCAAGCCGGAACCGGAACCATAGCTTGTTCAGCGCGTTTTTATGGCGTCTTCAAGAAATCCGTCGGCAATCAGCGAAAGTTTCGAGCGTGAAACAGCTACGTTTCAATCGCCGCATTTCGGCACACTGCCAGGCCTGCACCCACGCTTTCGGAGGAGACGGTTGTGCGACTTGGCGGTGAACGGCCCAGCAGGAATGTCGAGGATCGTCGGGGCCAAGGTCGCTCTGGCGGCGTCAGAGGTGGATTTGGCAATCGCCTGCGCCTGCCTGGTGGGCGGGGCGGCGGGGGCCTCGGCATCGGAGGGATCCTGCTGCTTGTCGGCGTCATGTGGTTCCTGGGCGTAAACCCGCTCGAACTGCTGGTTGGCGAAACCACAACGCCGCAGCAACGACAGACGCACGAAGAAGACCTCTCCCAGCCAGGGGCAGTCGCCGGTCCTGACGATGAAATGAGGGATTTCGTGGCCCGCGTACTGGGCACGACCGAACGTGCCTGGGAGGACATTTTCGCCGAGCACGGGCAGGAATACCCACAGCCGACGCTGGTGCTGTTTGACGACTCGACGCGCTCGGCCTGCGGTTTGGGAGCCGCGGCGATGGGACCGTTCTACTGCCCGAGCGATTCGACGATCTACCTCGAATTGTCCTTCTTTCGCGATCTCAAGACCAGGTATGGCGCGCCTGGTGAATTTGCAGAAGCATATGTGATCGCTCACGAGGTCGGCCACCATGTTCAGAACCTTATGGGAACGCTGGAGCGCACAGCCGCGCAGCGCGCCCGCCTGTCGACAGCCGACGCGAATGAGGTCTCGGTTCGCGTTGAATTGCAGGCCGATTGTTATGCCGGCATCTGGGCGCATGCGATTGCCCAGGAAGGAACCATCCTCGAAGACGGCGATATCGAGGATGGGCTGAATGCAGCCAGCGCCATTGGAGACGATCGGCTTCAGCAGCAGACCCAGGGACGAGTGGTTCCTGAATCATTCACGCATGGGACGTCCGAGCAGCGGATGGTTTGGTTCCAGCGCGGAATGGAAACCGGGGAAATCGAAGCGTGCGACACGTTTGGCGCTGACCTCTGAAGTTTGGGTCCCGACTCAACTTCCGTCTCAAATCCAGACAGTCCCGCCATACCTCCGATCACCCCTACAGAAAACTCTGCGGATCGATGTCGATCTGCACCCTGATCGAGCCGCGTGGCCGGGGACCGGCGGCAATGAGGACGCGGATGAAGCTCTGGATGTCGGAGCGGCGTTCGCCGTGGACGAGCAGGCGGAAGCGGTGGCGGCCGGCGATCAGGGCGAGCGGCGCCTCGGCCGGGCCGAGCACCTCGATCTCGGCACTGGCGGGCGCGGAACGGCGCAGGGCGCGGGCATGGCTTTCGGCCTCGGCGCGCGTCGCCGCGCTGACGACCAGCGCCGCCAGCCTGCCGAAGGGCGGCAGATGCGCCCGCTCGCGCTCAGTGATCTCGCGATCATAGAAGGCTTCCGAATCGCCTGAGACCAAAGCCCGCATCACCGGGTGATCGGGCTGGTAGGTCTGGATGAAGCCCTTGCTCTTGCGCCCGAAGCGCCCGGCCCGGCCGGTGACCTGCGACAGAAGCTGGAAGGTGCGCTCGGCGGCGCGCGGGTCGCCGTTGGCCAGCCCCAGATCCGCGTCGATGACCCCAACCAGGCTCATTTTCGGGAAATTGTGTCCCTTGGCCACGAGCTGCGTGCCGATGACGATGTCGGCTTCGCCCTTGGCGATGGCCTCCAGCTCGAGCCGCAGGCGCTTCACGCCGCCCAGCATGTCGGAAGACAGGACGATCGTGCGGGCATCCGGGAAGTGGCTGTCGATCTCCTCGGCGATGCGCTCGATGCCCGGCCCGCAGGCGACGAGATGGTCGAGCGCGCCGCAGGACGGGCAGGCCTCGGGCTTCGGCTCGTGATGACCGCAATGGTGGCAGACGATCTGGCCGCGGAAGCGGTGTTCGACCAGCCAGGCCGAGCAGGACGGGCACTGGAATCGGTGGCCGCAGACGCGGCAGAGCGTCAGCGGCGCGTAGCCGCGGCGGTTGAGGAAGAACAGCGCCTGCTCGCCACGCTCCAGCGCGTGGCCCGTTTCCTCCAGAAGCACCGGCGAGACGAAGCCGCCACGCGCCGGCGGCGCCTTGCGCATGTCGATGGCACGAATCTCGGGCATCACCGCATCGGCAAAACGCGCCGGCAGGACGACACGCTCGTAGCGGCCCTGCTCGGCATTGACGCGGCTTTCCACCGAAGGCGTGGCAGACGCCAGCACCACGGGAAAGCTGCCGATATGGCCCCGCACCACCGCCATGTCGCGGGCATTGTAGAATACCCGGTCCTCCTGCTTGTAGGCAGGGTCGTGCTCCTCGTCGACGACGATCAGGCCCAGTTCCTGGAAGGGGAGGAAAAGCGCCGATCGGGCGCCCGCCACCACCCGGATCTGGCCCTCGGCGACCTGTCGCCAGACGCGTTCGCGGGTCCGGGGCGCGAGATCCGAATGCCAGGCGGCGGGCGGCGCGCCGAAACGGTCGTGGAACCGATCGAGAAAGGCGGCCGTCAGCGCGATCTCGGGCACCAGCACGAGCACCTGGCGGCCCTTTTCGAGTGCCTTTGCGATCGCCTCGAAATAGACTTCTGTCTTGCCCGAGCCGGTGACGCCGTCGATCAACGTCACCGAGAAGGCTCCCGCGCCCGCCCGCTCCTTCAGCGCATCGGCGGCAATCGTTTGGTCCGGCGAAAGCGATGGCGCCGCATAGGCGGGGTCGGGTGCGGCGACCAGTGGCGGCGGCGGGATCTCGACGGCCTCGAACATGCCCTGCGCCCTCAGCCCGTCGATGACGGTGAGCGAAGTGCCTGCTGCATGCGCCAGCCCCGAGCGCGTCCAGGCAAGGCCATTCCCGGCGTATTCCATCACGCGGCGGCGCGCATCGGTGATGCGATCCGGCTCGCCGGGCAGGAGCCTGATCCCCTGAAGCGGCGGTTCGGGATCGAAGGCGGCCGGAACGCGCAGCACCATGCGCGCCACCATGCCCGGCGGCGACAGCGTGTAGCTGGCCACCCAGTCGACGAAGCGGCGCATGTCCTGATCAATGGGCGGACAGTCGAACAGCTGGGAGATCGGCCGGAGCTTTTTCGGGTTCACGGCCTCGCCCGGCCCGTCCCAGACGATACCGGCCACCTCGCGGGGCCCGAGCGGCACACGCACGACGGAGCCCGGCCTGACCGGCATGCCAGCCGGCACGGCATAGGAATAGGGGCGCTCGGCCGGCATCGGCACGAGCACGGGGACGATGGCTGGCCTGTCCGAATCTGTGGTCATCGGGCGTGACCTTGCCCCGTTCTTGGGCTAGAGCAAAGCCCGACAGGGTGGCCCGATGCGGGCTTCCAACCATTCTTCAGGAGAGATCCATGAAATTCTTCGTCGACACCGCCGATGTGGCGGAGATCCGCGAGCTCAACGACCTCGGCCTCATTGACGGCGTGACCACCAACCCCTCGCTGATCCTGAAATCGGGCGCCAACATCGCCGACGTCACCAGGGAAATCTGCGACATCGTCGAGGGTCCGGTCTCGGCCGAAGTGGTGGCCACCGATTTCGATGGCATGATGCGCGAGGCGACGATCCTCGCCAAGATCGCCGAGAATGTCTGCATCAAGGTTCCGCTCACGCTGGACGGCCTGAAGGCCTGCAGCGCAATCCGCAGCGATCTCGACCGCCAGACCAATGTGACGCTGTGCTTTTCGGCCAACCAGGCGCTGCTCGCCGCCAAGGCCGGCGCCAGCTTCATCTCGCCCTTCATCGGCCGCCTCGACGACATGGGCTTCGACGGCATGGAAGTGATCGCCGAGATCCGCCAGATCTACGACAATTACGATTTCGACACCGAGATCCTGGCCGCCTCGATCCGCAGCGCCGACCACGTCAAGCGCTGCGCGCTGATCGGTGCCGACGTGGCGACCGTGCCGCCGGCAACACTCAAGGCGCTGGTCAAGCACCCGCTGACAGACAAGGGGCTGGAGGCGTTCCTGTCCGACTGGGCCAAGACCGGCCAGAAAATCGGCTGAGGCCGCAACGAACCGTCAGGAGCCGGGCGCGCGGCGGGAGAGGTCCTGCGCCACGGCCATGCGCAAGAATTCGGCGACTTCCTGTGCGGCGCGGTCTTCCGCGTCGCGGCGGGCGCGCAGCGCCGCAAATTCCTGGCGCGACAGGTCGAAGGCGGCCATCGCGCTGCGCGTGCCGGCTGCGACCGGCCGGCCGGTCTCGATATCGATGAGCCTGTAGGTAGCCGTCACGGTGAGGGTCTGCGAGGTCGGCTCGTCGTCGGTGGCCCCGGTGATCTGTGCCGCCGCGGCAAAGACCGGCCTTACCGTCAGGTCCAGCCTGTAGCGCGGATTGTCGGTGCGCCCCTGGCCGCCCGTGAACAGGAAAATCAGGTGGTTGCGGGCCTGCTGCGCAATGCGGGTGTTGACCGGGGCCACCTCGATGGAAGCCAGTTCGGCCGCCACGCCCGCGACCGCTACGCCGGAAGCCGCAACGCCGGTGGTACCGTAAAGCGGCTGCACGGTGCAGCCGGCCGCGAAGAGGGCCAGCGCCGCGAGCGCGCTTAGTGCGAAGCGGGTGCGGGGTCTCGAAGCACGATCAGGCAACGACATTGACGATCCTCTGCGGCACCACGATCACCTTGCGGGGCGGCTTCCCGTCGAGCGCCTTCTGGACGAAGTCCAGCGCCAGCGCCGCCTGTTCGACCGCAGATTGATCCGCCTCGCGCGCGATTGTCAAATCGCCGCGCTTCTTGCCGTTGATCTGCACGGGGAGCACGATCTGGTCGTCCACCACAAGCGCGGGATCGAATTGCGGCCAGGCACGATTCGCGGTCATTTCCTCGCCGCCGATCTCCTGCCAGCATTCCTCGGCCAGATGCGGCATCATCGGCGAGATCATCACCACCAGCATCTCGACCGCCTCGCGCAAAGCTGCCGTCAGCGCGGCGTCCGAAGCGTCGGCCTTGGCAAGATGCGGCGACAGCATGTTGACCAACTCGTAGATGCGCGCCACGGCCTTGTTGAAGCCCAGCCGCTCGATGTCCTCGCCGACCGCCTTCACCGTCTTGTGGGCGGCGCGCGAGACCTCGCCGGCGGCGCCCTCGACACCTGCCGCAGGCGTGGCGCCGGCCAGTTTCGGCGCGGCTTCGGAGATCAGACGCCACAGGCGCTGCACGAAACGATGCGCGCCCTCGACGCCGGCTTCCGTCCAGATGACGTCGCGCTCGGGCGGCGAATCCGACAGCATGAACCAGCGCGCGGTATCCGCGCCGTAGCTCTCGATGATGTCGTCGGGGTCGACCACGTTCTTCTTCGACTTCGACATCTTCTCGATCGGGCCAACGCGAAGCTCCTCGCCGCTGGCCATCAGCACGGCCTTGCGGCCGTCCGGACCTTCCTCGACCTTCACCTCCGCCGGCGTGTACCAGCCGCCCTCGCCCTTGTAGGTCTCGTGGACCACCATGCCTTGCGTGAAGAGGCCCTCGAAGGGCTCCTCGACGGCGTTCAGATGGCCTGTCGCCTTCATGGCGCGGGCAAAGAAGCGCGAATAGAGAAGATGCAGGATCGCGTGCTCGATGCCACCGATATACTGGTTGACCGGCAGCCAGCCCTTCGGCCCGTCGACCACGTCGAGGCTGGTCGGGCGCTCCTCGTTCCACGGATCGGTGAAGCGGGCGAAGTACCACGACGAATCGACAAAAGTGTCCATCGTGTCGGTGTCGCGACGCGCAGCATTGCCGCATTTCGGGCACGGCGCATTTTTCCAGGTCGGGTGGTGGTCGAGCGGGTTGCCCGGCTTGTCGAAGGACACGTCGGCCGGCAGTTCCACCGGCAGCTGGTCCTGCGGCACCGGTACCGCGCCGCAACTGTCGCAATGGATCACCGGGATCGGGCAGCCCCAGTAGCGCTGACGCGAGATCAGCCAGTCGCGCAGGCGGAACTGCACCTTGCGCGCTGCCTGCGGCCGGCCGCTGAGCGTCACGGCCTCGAGTCGGCTTGCGACCTCCTCGAAGGCGTCCTTCGGCTTCATGCCGTCGAGAAAGCGCGAATTGATCATCACGCCATCGTCGACATAGGCCTCTTCGGTGATCTGGAAGCTCGCCGCATCTGCGTCTTCCGGCATCACCACGGGGACGACCGGCAGGCCGTATTTGTTGGCGAAGTCGAGGTCGCGCTGATCGCCGGAGGGGCAGCCGAAAATGGCGCCCGTGCCGTATTCCATGAGCACGAAATTTGCCACATAGACCGGCAGCGTCCAGCTCTCATCAAAGGGGTGGACGACACGGATGCCCGTGTCGAAACCCTTCTTCTCCGCCGTCTCGAGCTGCGCGGCAGAGGTGCCGGACCGACGAACTTCGGCCATGAAGGCGGCGAGCTCGGGATTGTTCTCGGCTGCCTTCTTCGCCAGCGGATGATCGGCCGCGATCGCCATGAAGGAGGCGCCGAACAGCGTGTCGGGGCGCGTCGTATAGACCTCGAGCTCGCCTTCGCCGGCGGGCGCGGTGTCGGGCACCAGCTTCCAGCGGATGGTGAGTCCCTCCGAGCGCCCGATCCAGTTCGACTGCATCAGGCGGACCTTTTCGGGCCACCTGTCGAGGGTGTCGAGCCCGTCGAGCAGGTCCTGCGACATGGAGGTGATCTTGAAGAACCACTGGGTCAGGTCGCGCTGCTCGACCTCGGCGCCGGAGCGCCAGCCCTTGCCGTCGATCACCTGCTCGTTGGCGAGCACGGTCATGTCGACGGGGTCCCAGTTGACCTTGGCGTTGCGCCGCTCGACCAGCCCGCCTTTCCAGAAATCGAGGAACAGCCGCTGCTGATGGCGGTAATAGGACGGATCGCAGGTCGCGAATTCACGCGCCCAGTCGAGCGACAGCCCCATCGTCTTGAGCTGGCCCTTCATCGTCTCGATGTTGGAATAGGTCCAGTCGCGCGGATTGACCTTGTTGTCGCGCGCGGCGTTCTCGGCCGGCAGGCCAAAGGCGTCCCAGCCCATCGGATGCAGCACGTTGAACCCCATGGCCCGCTTGTAGCGCGCCACCACATCGCCCATCGTGTAGTTGCGCACATGGCCCATGTGGATGCGCCCCGACGGATAGGGGAACATCTCCAGCACGTAATATTTCGGGCGCGGATCGGAATTGTCCGTCGCAAACAGCGCCGCCTCGTCCCAGGCCTTCTGCCATTTCGGTTCGGATGCGCGCGGATTGTAGCGTTCGGTTGCCATGCCGTCGGTTTCGCTTAAACAGGGGCGGAAAGGGTCCGGGCGGACCTTCACCACGCTTTGCCGGGGGCGTCAACACTGGCGGCCGGCAAGAAGGAGTTCTCGATGCAGGATGCGGTGGCACGCCTCGAAGAGGTTCGCGGCAGGATCGGCGGTGCGGAAAGCCAGGCGGGACGCGAAGCGGGCTCGGTTTCGCTGGTTGCGGTCAGCAAGACATTCGATGCCGACGCCATTCGTCCGGTGATCGGCGCCGGGCAGCGAATCTTCGGCGAAAACCGCGTCCAGGAAGCGCAGGGCAAATGGCCGGCGCTGAAGGAGGAGTTTCCCGACATCGAGCTGCATCTGATCGGACCGCTGCAATCCAACAAGGCCAAGGAGGCGATCGCGCTGTTCGACGTCATCGAGACGGTGGACCGCGAAAAGATCGCCAGGGAACTGGCCAAAGAGATGGACAAGCAGGGCCGCCGCCCGCTTCTCTACGTCCAGGTCAATACGGGTCTGGAAGAGCAGAAGGCCGGTATCGACCCGACCGAGACGGTCGCCTTCGTCGAACGCTGTCGCAACGAGCATGGTCTCGAGATCGAGGGGCTGATGTGCATCCCGCCTTTCGACGAAAATCCCGGACCGCATTTCGCGCTGCTCGACAAGCTCGCCCGCGAGGCCGGCGTCGAGAAGCTGTCGATGGGAATGTCAGGCGATTACGAGTTGGCGATCGCCTTCGGAGCGACCTCGGTGCGTGTCGGCTCAGCCATATTCGGCGTAAGGTGAAGTCTCGCCGGGACGTGCGGCAGGCATCTCCAGCCGCTGTGGATCGGTGAGTTCCAGCGGCAGATGGGTGGCGGCGATAATGATGCCGCCCTCTTCCAGATGCACCTGCATGAGTTCCTCGAAACCCTTCTCCGAAACCTTGTCCAGGCCTGCCGTCGGCTCGTCGACCAGCCAGACGGGCCGATGGCTTACCAGCAGGCGGGCGATCGCCACACGCCGTTTCTGTCCGGTGGACAGATAGGCGAAGGGCAGATGGCCGATGTCTGGAAGACCGACGGTGTCCAGCGCCTCGTCGATCGCCAGATGCGGGTGCCCGAGAAAATCCCGCCAGAAAGTCAGGTTCTCCTCGACCGTGAGCGCGGTCTTCATGGCGTTGGCATGGCCAAGATAATGGCAGGCAGAGGCGATGGTCGGCCATTCCTCGTCGCCGCCTTCCAGATCGGCCACGCCGGAAGCGGCGGGCAGCAGGCCGGCGATGATACGCAGCATGGTGGATTTGCCGGAGCCGTTCGGCCCGGTGACCACCAGCGCCTCGCCCGCGCCAAGCGAAAACGAGACGTCGGAGAAGACGATTTCACCGCCGCGTTCGCCCGCCAGTTTGTCGGCAACAAGCCGCATTCTTCCCTCGCAATGCCCTGCATCCGCGAAAGCGTACAAATTCGCCTTCTGTCGGGCTTTTATCCTCTTACGAAATTCACTATAGAACCGGCAACCACGCCAGCGGTCGGCGTGTCAGCCTTTTGCGCCGAACTTGCGCCGCCATGGGCGCGCGGGAAACGGACAGCGGAAATGATCGCACCCGCACCTTTGCGCTGATTACGCACACAGGCGTCCGGTTCCCTCGGCAATCGACAGTTAGCTAGGGATCGCCAGTGTCAAATTCGCTCGACAGCTTCAAATGCCGCAAAATCCTTTCCGTCAACGGCAAGGACCACGTCTATTTCGACCTCAAGGAGGCGGAAAAGAACGGGCTTGCGGGCGTGACGCGCCTGCCCTTCTCGATGAAGGTGCTGCTGGAGAACCTGCTGCGCAATGAGGACGGGCGCTCCGTCACCAAGGAATCGATCGAGGCCGTCGCCAAGTGGCTCGACGACAAGGGCAGCGCGGGCGTCGAGATCGCCTATCGCCCGGCACGCGTGCTCATGCAGGATTTCACCGGCGTTCCGGCGGTGGTCGACCTGGCCGCCATGCGCGATGCAATGGCTTCGCTCGGCGGCGATCCGGAAAAGATCAATCCGCTGGTGCCGGTTGACCTCGTCATCGACCATTCGGTGATCGTCGACGAATTCGGTACCCCCCTGGCCTTCGCCCGTAACGTCGAACTCGAATACAAGCGCAACCAGGAGCGCTACAAGTTCCTCAAATGGGGCCAGCAAGCATTCCGCAATTTCCGCGTCGTGCCGCCCGGCACCGGCATCTGCCACCAGGTGAACCTCGAATATCTCGGCCAGGTCGTCTGGACCAATGACGAGACAGGCGAGACAGTGGCCTATCCCGACACCTGCGTCGGCACCGATTCGCACACCACCATGATCAACGGCCTTGGCGTGCTCGGCTGGGGCGTGGGCGGCATCGAGGCCGAGGCTGCGATGCTCGGCCAGCCTGTTTCCATGCTCTTGCCCGAGGTCATCGGCTTCCGCCTGACCGGCAAGCTCAAGGAAGGTGTCACCGCCACCGATCTGGTGCTGACGGTGACCCAGATGCTGCGCAAGAAGAGCGTGGTCGGCAAGTTCGTCGAATTCTTCGGCGAGGGCCTGTCCTCCATGACGCTCGCCGACCGGGCCACCATCGGCAACATGGCGCCCGAATACGGCGCGACCTGCGGCTTCTTCCCCGTCGATGGCGAAACCATCCGCTACATGGAAAATTCCGGTCGCGACACCGATCGTCTGGCCCTCGTCGAGGCCTATTGCAAGACGCAGGGCATGTGGCGTGAAGAAGGCCTGGAAGATCCGATCTTCACCGACACGCTGGAGCTTGATCTGGGCGAGGTCGTTCCCTCCATGGCCGGGCCGAAGCGCCCCGAGGGTCGTGTGGCGCTGGGCGACATTGCTTCCAGCTTCGCGGCCGCACTGGCGAGCGAATACAAGAAGACCAGCGATGTGGAGAAGCGCTACCCGGTCAAGGGCACCGACCACGATCTCGGCCATGGCGACGTGGCGATCGCGGCGATCACGTCGTGCACCAACACCTCCAATCCGAGCGTGCTGATCGGCGCAGGCCTGCTGGCGCGCAATGCCAATCGGCTGGGTCTCAAGCAGAAGCCCTGGGTCAAGACCTCGCTCGCCCCCGGCAGCCAGGTGGTGGCCGAATATCTCGAGAAGGCCGGCCTGCAGAAGGAACTCGACCAGCTCGGCTTCAACCTGGTCGGCTTCGGCTGCACGACCTGCATCGGCAATTCCGGCCCTCTGCCGCCGCCGATTTCCGAGGCCATCAACGAAAAGGGCCTGATCGCGGCGTCCGTCCTCTCGGGCAACCGCAATTTCGAAGGCCGCGTATCGCCTGACGTACAGGCCAACTATCTGGCCTCGCCGCCGCTGGTCGTCGCCTACGCGCTGGCCGGCTCGGTCAAGATCGACCTGACCACCGAGCCGCTCGGCGAGGACAGGGACGGCAATCCGGTCTACCTCAAGGACATCTGGCCCACCTCGGTGGAGATCAACCAGTTCATCGAGAAGCATGTGACGCGCGAGCTCTTCGCCTCGCGCTACGCCGACGTCTTCAAGGGCGACGAGAACTGGCAGAAGGTGCAGGCGCCTGCCGGCCAGACCTATGCCTGGGACGATGATTCGACCTATGTGCAGAACCCGCCCTACTTCACCGGCATGGAAAAGACGCCGCGGGCGGGCGGCGACATCAAGGGTGCACGCATCCTCGGTCTCTTCGGCGACAAGATCACCACCGATCACATCTCGCCGGCCGGTTCGATCAAGGCAGCCTCGCCAGCCGGCAAGTACCTCACGGACAACGGCGTCGACGTGGTCGATTTCAACCAGTACGGCACCCGGCGCGGCAATCACGAGGTGATGATGCGTGGCACCTTCGCCAACATCCGCATCCGCAACCACATGCTGGGCGAAAACGGGCGCGAGGGCGGCTACACGTTCCACTATCCCTCCAATGAGGAAATGTCGATCTACGACGCGGCCATGCGCTACAAGGAAGAAGGCGTGCCGCTGGTCGTCTTCGCCGGCGTCGAATACGGCAACGGCTCCTCGCGCGACTGGGCGGCCAAGGGCACCAATTTGCTCGGCGTGCGCGCCGTCATCGCCCAGAGCTTCGAGCGCATCCACCGCTCGAACCTGGTCGGCATGGGCGTCGTTCCCTTCGTCATGGAAGAGGGCGTGTCCTGGGCCTCGCTCGGCCTCAAGGGTGACGAGACCGTCACCATCGAGGGGCTCGACACGATCCGCCCGCGCCAGAAGATGACGGCCAAGATCACCTACGCCGACGGCAGCGCCAAGGATGTCACGGTGCATTGCCGCATCGATACGCTGGACGAACTCGATTACTTCAAGAATGGCGGCATCCTGCAATACGTGCTGCGCGACCTGGTGGCCTGAGCCGCCTCACCACACGACATGCGAAAGGCCCGGTTGATCGCCCGGGCCTTTTGCATTTCCAGCATGCGGCTCGCTATGCGGGTGGCTGCGCCTTGCTGAAATCCGCGCTGCGGGCGATCCCGGCCGCAAAGGCAACGATGCAAAGAAGCACGGAAAGGGCGGCGAAGATCGGCGCGAAGCCGAAGCGCTCGCCCACGAAGCCGATCAGCGACGGCGCCACCAGGATGCCCGAATAGCCCATGGTCGTGACGATGCCGAGACCCGCGCCCGGCCCCAGGCCCGGCTGGTTGCCGGCAGCCGAAAAGGCGATGGGGACCATGTTGGCGATGCCGAGGCCGGCAATGGCCATGGCGACGACCGCGACCAGCGGATCGGGCGCAAACCCGGCGCCGGCCATGCCCAGGGCGGCGATCAGGCTGGACACCCGCAAGGTGGCCACCGCACCGAACCGCCCGCGTATGCCGTCGCCGACAAACCGCATCAGCGCCATGGTCGCCGAAAAAGCGGCAAAGCCCATCCCGGCCGTGGCGATGTCGGCCCCGAGTTCCTGCTTGAGATAAAGCGCGCCCCAGTCGAGCACGGTCCCTTCCGGCACCATGGACAGAAGCGCAATCACGCCGATCAGATAGATCAGCGGGTTGGACGGCAGGCGCAGCGGCTTGCGTGAAGCCTCGATCGGGCGGTCGCCCTCGATGATGTGGCGCGCCACCGCCACAACGAGCAGAAGCGCGATGAGGCTTGCGGCACCTGCATGGGCGAGATGGCCGAAATGCTGGATCACCAGCCCCCCGCTTGCCGCACCGGCAAAGCCGCCGAGGCTCCAGAACCCGTGCGAGGATGACATGATGGGGCGGCCGAGCTGACGTTCGGCCGAAACGGCATTGGCGTTCATCGCCACATCCATGCCGCCGACCATCGCCCCGAAGAGGAACAGGACCGGCACCGCCAGCGCCAGGCTTGGCAGCAACGCCACCAGCACCAGGCCGGGCGAGGCCAGGAAGGCAAGTGCGAGCAGAACCGGCCGCGACCCGACCCGCCCGATGAGATATCCGCACCACGGCATGGCCACCAGCGCGCCGGCGCCCAGTACGAGAATAAGCAGGCCGAGCGTCGTCTCGCTGATTTCGAGCCGGGTCATCAGCGCCGGAATCTGCAGTGCCCAGCCGCCGAGCAGGAAGCCATTCACGAAAAAGGCGGCCGCCACGGCCCAGCGGCCGCGCCGCACGGCGAACAAACGGTCGCTATCGGTCATGAAGAGATCGTCCACCAGAAGGAGCCCGCACATCGGATGCGCGCGCGCTGCTTGTCAAGACGGCTCGCCAGTGGCCGCAACGAAGACTTAACGTTTGACGTATGACGGCCACATTCGACCGCCAGAAAGGCAGGCGCAGGTGGAAGTCGGGTCCGCCTGATCGGTTGAATGGTCGCGTACGGCACGCGCGACGCCGATGGGGTTGGAAACAAGCAACAATCAAAGTGCCGCGCTGGAGAGTCCGACATGACAATTGCGTTTTTCCGGAAGGCAACTCGTACATCTGCCTATCCTTCCACGGCAATGGCCCGCTCTTCGACCACTTCCGTGATTCGCCGCTACCCTGTGCGCAGCGCGGGCATCGCCGGCGCAGCCGTGCTCGGCGCGGCGGTCCTGGCGATTTCCCTTCAGTCCCCGGCGCCTGCGCCCGCCGAGATGGCTTCTGCCGATGAATCCGTAAACGTTGCGGCCGTCCAGGCCGAACCGTCCGAGGAAGCTGCCTCGGCAGCAATTCCATCTTCGACTGCGGAAGCGGCTGCAACGCCTGCGAGCCCGACCGTCGACAAGGCAACCCGCATCGCCCTCGTGGCGCCGGCGGACACTGGACCTGGCCTGCCCGATGAGACCCGCTGGGCCGCCACCGGCCAAGCCGCTGCTGATCGGACGGCTGCGCGTGAACTGGCTGCCCTCCTCGGCGAGCAGCAGCAGAATCGCTCCGACAATATGGACGCCTTTGCCCAGGCCTTCGATCTCGGCCCGGACCGCACTGCAACCACGGCAGCCATCGACCTCGCCCCCTACGCTGGCGCAGAGTCCGGCACGGCCGTGGCAATTGCCGAGAGCGAAACCGAGGTTGCGGCGCTCGAAAGCCGCCTGGCAGCACAGAATCGTGATGTCTTCGCGGTAACCGATGGCGCCGTGCAAACCGGCCAGGGTGTCGTGACCAGCTACGTGAACATGCGCGCGGCGCCCGAAAACGACGCGAACATCCTGAAGGTTTTGCCGGAACAGGCGACGGTCGCGATCGTCGATGATTGCCCCAACTGGTGCGAGGTCGAGCATGAAGGCGTTCGCGGCTTCGTCTTCGGCAGCTTCCTGGATCGCGACGCCGCCGCGACCGTTTCGGCTGTGGAATAGAATCAGTAGCGTCGAAACCCGCCTCAATCGCCTTCACAACCCGGCGGGGACGGGCTAGACCGCTCGCATCCATGCCGCACCCGGGCTGCACCCGGTTGCGCGGCTGCGAGGGGTATCGATGTCCAACCGCACAGCACCTGCTCGTCGTCGGTTTCCGCGCATTGCCGGCGCTGCCGTGCTCCAGTGCCGCTAGACTGCGATGCTGGCGCTCTTTCTCCGCGATGTCAGGCTGGGGATACGCGCGGGCGGTGGCGCGCTGGTGGGCGTCCTGTTCTTTCTCACCGTGATTGCCGTCGTTCCCTTCGGGGTCGGACCCGATCTCAAACTCCTGGCCCGCATCGGGCCGGCGATCCTCTGGATCGGCGCGCTGCTCGCCGGCCTGCTCGGGCTCGACCGCCTGTTCCAGGCCGACCGTGAGGACGGGTCTCTCGATCTGCTGATTCTCGCGGGCGACCGGCACATGCTGGCCTTTACCGTCTTCATCAAATGCCTCGCCCACTGGACCGCAGCCATCCTGCCGCTGGTCGTGGCAGCGCCGATGCTGGGTATCTTCATGAACATGGATCCTGCCGGTATCGGAGCGGCGACGCTGACCCTGGCAGTCGGCACGCCAGCCCTGGCCTTCATCGGCGCGGTCGGCGCGGCGGTGGCGGTCTCGCTGCCGCGCGGCGGCCTGCTGGTGTCAGTCCTGGTGCTGCCGCTCGCCATTCCGGTGCTGATCTTCGGGGTTGCCGCCAGCTATGCGGCGACAAGCGATCCGCAGCCCTTCTTGCCGCCTTTCCTTATTCTTGCCGCGCTCAGCCTGTTCTTCGCGGTGATCGGCCCGTTCGCCGCCAGCCTGGCACTCAAGGCAAATGCCGATTGAACGGCGCCAGGCAGCCGGCGGGGCGTCGCCATCAGGTCACGCCGGATTGATTGCCGTCAATTGCATGGCCGATCCGGCCGGTTTATTGAGAACGCCATGAGCGATACCGCCGCCCCGATCCGGAACTGGATGGACGTTGCCAACCCAACGCGCTTCCTGGCGCTCGCGGGATGGCTGATTCCTTGGGTCGGCGGACTTGCCGCCCTCACGCTGGCCGTCGGTCTCTATATGAGCTTCACCGCGCCGCAGGACTACCAGCAGGGCATCACCGTGCGCATCATGTATGTGCATGTGCCCTTCGCCTGGTTGGCGATGTTCTGCTATTCGCTGATGGCGGCTTCCGCGCTCGGCACGCTGGTCTGGCGTCATCCTCTGGCCGACGTCTCGCTGAAGGCTGCCGCCCCGCTAGGTGCCGCTTTCACCTTCCTGGCGCTGGTGACCGGTTCGATCTGGGGCAAGCCGATGTGGGGCACCTGGTGGGTCTGGGATGCAAGGCTGACCTCGGTCTTCGTCCTGTTCCTGCTCTATCTCGGGATCATTGCGCTGACGCGCGCGCTGGATGACCCCACGCGGTCGGCAAAAGCCGCCGCGATCGTCACGCTGGTCGGCTTCATCAACATCCCGATCATCCGCTTTTCCGTCGACTGGTGGAACACGCTGCACCAGCCGGCTTCCGTGATCAGGCTCGACGGACCGTCGATCCACGCCTCGATGCTCTGGCCCCTGCTTGTGATGGCGCTGGGCTTCACCCTGCTCTTCTCGGTCTTCCAACTCGTGGCCATGCGCAACGAGATCTGGGCGCGCCGGGTCGCCGCCATGCGGCGCCTGGCAGCGCGCGGCGCCGATCGTCAGGGCGGAGCAGGCGCATGAGCCACGAAGCCTATGTCGCTGCCGCCTATGGCGCCACTTTTCTCGTGCTGGCGAGCATCGCGGTCTGGCTGGCGCTGGACCACCGGGGGCGCCGCCGCGAACTCGCTGATCTCGAGGCCAGAGGCATTCGCAGGCGCTCCGAGCGCCAGGAGCCGAAGTGAGCACCGACATGGGCGAAGCGGCCCCTAAGCGCCGCCTGTGGCCGGCACTTCTGCCGCTCGCGGTATTCATGGCGCTCGCCGCCATGTTCCTGCTGCAGCTTCTGTCAGGGCGCGACACGTCGGTGGTGCCTTCGGCGCTGATCGGCCGACAGGCCCCGGTCACCAACCTGCCGCCGCTCGAAAACTCTCCTCTGCCGGGCATCGATTCCGCCGCGTTCGAAGGCCAGGTCACGCTGGTGAATGTGTGGGCCTCCTGGTGCGTGCCGTGCCGTCAGGAACACCCCTATCTGATGGCGCTCGGCCAGGACGAGCGCGTGACCATCGCCGGTATCAACTACAAGGATCGGCCCGAAAACGCGCGTCGCTTTTTGGGTGAACTCGGCAACCCCTTCGATTCGATCGGTGTCGACAATTCAGGCCGCACCGCGATCGACTGGGGCGTCTACGGGGTGCCCGAAACCTTCCTCGTCGGACGTGACGGCACCGTCATCTACAAGCATGTCGGCCCGTTCAACGACGCCTCCTTCCGCGACGAACTGGTGCCGGCGATCGAAGCGGCATTGGCCGCCGAATGAGTTCTGATCTGACGAGCCACTTCGAATCCCAGGCAAGGGCCTGCGACCGTCTCGGCTCGCCCTTCACCGCCCGCATGTGCCGGCTGCTTGCCGACGTCCTGCAAGAGCACACAGCCACGGGCCGCAAGGCGCTCAACTGGCCGGGAGACCCGGCCGCGGACGCGCTGGCGCTACGCCTGTGCGGCGCCATGCACGCGCTGGTTCTTGCCGGCCTCGACGCCGGCCTGGCCGCTCATTACCCGCCCGGCAGGACGGACGAGACCGGTCTGCGCGAGGCTGCCATGGCCGCCCTCAAGCGCCATGATGCGTTCATCGGAGACTTCATCCAATCGCCGCCGCAGACCAACGAGATTGCGCGCTCGGCCATGCTCGTGCCCGGCCTGCTGCTCGTCGCCCACGAGACGGGCCGGCCGATCGCCATTGGCGAGATCGGCGCGAGCGCCGGCCTCAACCTCAATCTCGATCGCTTCCACTACGCGTATGACGACGCGCGCTGGGGCGACCCGACCTCGCCCGTCAGGCTCTCACCGCAGGTGGAAGGCAGCCCGCCGCCCCTGGCGGGAAGACTGAACGTCGTTGCGCGCGCGGGCTGCGACCAGCTGCCGGTCGACATCGCGCGCGAAGACCAGCGCCTGCGGTTGAAAGCCTATCTCTGGCCGGACCAGCCTTACCGCCTGGAACGCCTCGAAGCGGCCATGGCGGTGGCAAACGCTCACCCCTTCCAGCTGACCAAGGAGGATGCGGCCGATTTCGTCGACCGCGAACTTGCCGACCGTCCGAATGAGACGGCCTATGTGTTGATGCATTCCATCATGTGGCAGTACATGCCCGACGCGACGAAGGCGCGGATCGAGGCCGCGCTCGCGCGCCACGGCGACGACGCCACGCAGACGGCACCGATCGCGCATCTGCGGATGGAGCCCACGCCGGGGGAAAGCGGCCATGCACTGTTGTCGCTGACCATGTGGCCCGGTGGGACCACGCGCCGCCTTGCCCGCGTGGATTTTCACGGACGCTGGATCGCCTGGGAGAAGTAGCCCGGGCTATTCGGCCGGCTGCTTCTCCGGCTCGAGCGCATGGCGCATGATCAGCGGCATCTGGCTGAGCGTGAAGGCGATGGTGATGGGCATCGTGCCCCACACCTTGAACGCCACCCAGAAATCGGTCGAGAAGCTGCGCCACACGACCTCGTTGAGGATGGCCAGGAAGAAGAAGAACAGGCCCCAGCGCCAGGTCAGCTTGCGCCAGCCTTCGGCATCGAGCTTGAACGCGCTGTCGAAGACGTAGCCAAGCAGCGCCTTGCCGAAGAACAGCCCACCCAGGAGCACCGCCCCGAACAGCGAATTGACGATGGTCGGCTTCATCTTGATGAAGACGTCGTCCTGCAGATAGAGCGTCAGCGCGCCGAACACGAAGACAACGACGCCCGAGACAAGCGGCATCATCGGCAGGGTGCGCAGCAGCATCCACGAAACGGCCAGCGAGATCGCCATCGCCACCATGAACAGCGCGGTGGCGATGAAGATCGGGCCGCCGAGATCGCCCAGCATCGGGAAGCGCTCGGCCAGCCATTCGCCTCGCGTGTTGGCGAAGAAGAAGACGAGCAACGGCCCCAGCTCCAGCGCCAGCTTGAGCAGCGGGTTGATGTCCTTCTTCTTCGGATCGCCCGGATCGCGCTCGATAATGCGTTCGCTCATGCCGATACTCCCGCGATCGCCTTGGCGAAATCGCTTGCCGAAAAGGGTTCCAGATCGTCGACCTGTTCGCCGACGCCGATGAAATAGACGGGCAGCTTGTGCTTGGCCGCGATGGCGACAAGGATACCGCCCCGCGCCGTGCCATCCAGCTTGGTCATCACCAGCCCGTTGACACCGGCAATATTCTTGAAGATTTCGACCTGATTAAGGGCATTCTGGCCGGTCGTCGCATCGACGGTCAGAAGCACGGTATGCGGCGCTTCGGGATCATGCTTGCCGAGAACCCGCACGATCTTCTCGAGCTCTGCCATCAGCTCGGTCTTGTTCTGCAGCCGGCCGGCCGTGTCGATGATGAGTACGTCGGAACCGGCGGCCCTGGCCTTCTCGAAGGCATCATAGGCAAGGCCGGCGGCATCCGCCCCATGCTTCGTCGAGATCACCGGCGAATTGGTGCGCTCGCCCCAGATCTTCAGCTGCTCGATCGCCGCGGCGCGGAACGTGTCGCCGGCTGCCAGCATCACCGACAGCCCGCCTGCGGTCAGCTTTGCCGCCAGCTTGCCGATGGTGGTTGTCTTGCCGGTGCCGTTGACGCCGACCACCAGGATGACATGCGGCTTGTGCGACAGGTCGAGTTCGAGCGGCAAAGCGACGGGCGCCAGCACCTTCTCCACCTCTGCCGCCATGATGGCACGCACCTCCACATCCGAGACATCCTTGCCGTACCGGCCGACCGACAGCGCATCCGTGACGCGCATGGCGGTGTCGATACCGAGATCGGCGCGAATGAGGACGTCTTCCAGATCCTGCAGCGTGTCCTCGTCGAGCTTTCGCTTTTTGAAGACGCCCGAAATCTGGTCGCCAAGTTCGCGCGAAGAGCGCGACAGCCCTTCGCGCAGGCGCTGCAGCCAAGGGATGCGCGGCGTCGCGGGTGCCGAAGCTTCGGGCGCGGCAGCAGCAGCCTCGGTGCGCTCGACGGCCCTGCCGATGCGCACGCGGCCGGCTTCGGCTTGAGCCGGCACGGATGGGGGCACGGGCAGCGGCGAGGGCTCGGGGGCGATCTCCTCGCGCAGCGGGTCGGCATGGATCGGCTCGGCCTGCCGCAGCGGCGGCGCGATCTCGGCGGCGGGCGCAGGGGCGCGCGGTTCCGGTGCTGGTTCAGGCGCAGGCGGCACGGGAAGCGGGACGTCGACGACCGGAGGCTCTTCTTCCGCTGCGGGGGTCTCGTCGATCGGTGGTACAACCGGCTCTTCGACTGCGGGAACCGGCGGCTCGACCACGAGCGGAGATTCAACCGGCGCCTCGACCGCCAGCGGTTCCACCTCGACAGGAGCCGGTGGCGTCACTGGCTCGGCATCGGCGCGATCGGCGACCAGAAATCCGGGAACGGGGCCTTCGACGGGCTTTTCCCTCTCGGGCGGAGGCGGAGCCGCGCCAGGTGCCGTGGTCGGCTCCAGCTCAGCGGGAGCGGCCGGCACGGTCTCCGGCGTCTCGCCGGGCCGTGCCTCGTCGCCGGGCGCCGGTTCGCCTTCCTTCTTGCCGAAGGAGAAGACCTTCTTGATGAAACCGAATGCCATCAGGCTGCCCTTGCGCGCGAGGCCGCGGCGATCAGCTTGTCGCCGTCGCGGCCGGTGATCGTGGCGTCGACGATCTCGCCCGGCACGCCGGCATCGATCGCCGTCAGCGTAAAGCCTTCCGTGCGCCCGAGACCTTCGCGCTCGACGAGGACGCGCTGCCGCGTGCCGGCGAGCCCTGCCAGATGGCGCTCATAGGTACGCGCCCCAGCCTCACGCAGCAAGGCGGCGCGTTCCTTGACGAGTTTGCGGTTCAGCTGCGGCATGCGGGCGGCCGGCGTGCCCTCGCGCGGCGAGAAGGGGAACACGTGCAGATGGGTGAGCCCGCATTCCTCGACGATGTCGAGCGAATGCGCAAACATCGCATCGGTTTCGGTCGGGAAGCCCGCAATAATGTCGGCGCCGAAGACGATGTCGGGGCGCATCTGCCTGACATCGGCGCAGAAGCGGATCGAATCGTCGCGGCTGTGGCGGCGCTTCATCCGCTTCAGGATCATGTCGTCGCCATGCTGCAGCGACAGATGCAGATGCGGCATCAGCCGCGTCTCCGATCCGATCGCCTCGAGAAGTTCAGGATCCGCCTCGATGGAGTCGATGGAGGAAAGCCGCAATCTCGCCAATCCGGAAACCTGCTTCAGGATGGTGGCCACCAGCCGGCCGAGCCGGGGACTGCCCGGCAGATCGGCGCCGTAGCTCGTCATGTCGACCCCGGTCAGCACGATCTCGGCATAACCATTGTCGACCAGCCGCTTCACCTGATCGACGACCGCGCCCATCGGGACCGAGCGGGAGTTGCCGCGGCCGAAGGGAATGATGCAGAAGGTGCAGCGATGGTCACACCCGTTCTGGACCTGCACGAAGGCCCGCGCGCGGCCCTCCAGCGCATCGACCATGTGGCCTGCGGTCTCGGTCACCGACATGATGTCGTTGACCCGCGCCTTCTCGAAGTGGTTCACCCCGAAATCGGGCAAAGCACGGTAATTATGCGCCGCGAGCTTTTCCTCGTTGCCGAGCACGAGGTCGACCTCGTCCATGCCGGCGAAGGTGTCTGCCTCGGTCTGCGCGGCGCAGCCGGTCACAATGATGCGGGCGGCGGGGTTTTCGCGGCGCGCCTTGCGGATGGCCTGGCGGGCCTGTCGCACCGCCTCGGCGGTCACCGCGCAGGTGTTGACCACGATGGCGCCGCCGTCGAGCGTGCCCAGCCCGGCCTTTTCTGCCTCGCCGCGCATGACTTCCGATTCATAGGCGTTGAGCCTGCACCCGAACGTGACGATCTCGACTGCCATCAGGCCACGGCCTCGGCATCGCGGTGCCAAACGCCGGTCGCGGGATCGAGCGTGCCCGAAAATTCCCATTCTGCCGGCCCGGTCATGATGACGTGATCGTCGTCGCGCCAGGAGATATGGAGGTCGCCTCCCGGCACGGTGACCGTGATGCTCCGCCCGGTGCGCCCGGTACGCGCGGCCGAAACCGCCGCTGCGCAAGCCGCGGTTCCGCAGGCGAGCGTCAATCCGGCACCGCGTTCCCAGGTACGCAATGTGAGCGCCGTCGGAGAAGTGATCTGGGCGATCGAAATGTTCGCTCTTTCGGGAAAGATCGGATGGTTTTCCAGCAGCGGGCCGAACCGCTCCAGATCGTAGGACCAGACGTCGCCATCTACCCAGAAGATCGCGTGGGGATTGCCCATGGAGACGACCGAAGGCGAATGCAGCACCGGCGCATCGATCGGCCCGACCTGCAATTCGATCATGCGGGTGTCGGCGAATTCCTCCGCCAGCGGGATCTCGTCCCAGCCGAAGCGCGGCACGCCCATGTCGACGGAGATCGTGCCGTCGGCATGTTCCTCGGCGGTGAGAATCCCGGCGATCGTCTCGAAGGTGAAGGCGCGGCGCCCGGTTTCGGCTGCCAGTGCCTGCACCACGCAGCGCATGCCATTGCCGCAGGCCTGCGCCATGGACCCATCCGAATTAAGGATGCGGACGAAATTTTCGGTTCCGGGCGTGCGCGGGTCGTGGATTGCCATGATCTGGTCGAAACGTGTGGTGGGATCGGCAGCGAGCGCGATGGCAGCCTCCGCCGTCACCGTGTCGGCGCGACCGCGCATGTCGACGACCAGTATCTGGTTGCCGAGCCCATTCATCCTGGCAAAGGGCGCGCTGGCCGTCATGGTGCTCCGGTATGTGCGTTTCCGGGCCTATATGGCCCATTGGCGCCGAATTTGCCAGATGCCCGGTCCCGATTCACGCCCGAACACCCGCAGCCGCGAGCAGCGAAATTCGGTCAGGCAGATGTTCGATCGCCGATTAGCACGGGGTGAATGGAACGTTGACGACCTTGAAGAGTTGCGCTGCAACGCGGCGTTGGCGTGGACTGCAACCAATAATTAACCATGGAGTGGTTGGATAAATCCAAACTTCGCCATTATTCTGGTGATGCAGGGGACGTGCAAAGGAACCAGCGAAGCCACAGCCTTCGCCGGAGGTGATCATGAATTTTTCCAGAATTGGCATTTTGACAATCGCACTGGCCGGGATGGTCGTTTCCGGCTGTACCAGTGAGCGGTTTACGAGGGTCGACACGCGTGTGCCCGCGCCATCTCCGCTGGCCGCCGCTCCCGCCGGCCAGGTGCAGACGGGCCAGCTGCCGCCGCCTGGTCAGCCGGGCGTGACAGATCCCTCGCAGTTTCCAGCTCCCCCCGGGCAGGACGACTTCGGCACCGAATCCGATTCGGAGTTCGGCGAGACCCTGCCGACGGGCGAGACGCAGGTTGCCTCGCTGCCGCCGCAGGGCGCTCCGGAAGTCACCGCCGGCAGTGTCGCCGGTGTCTGGAATGCCACGGTCGCGGGACAGGGCTGCCGCATCGCGACACCGCAAACCCGCTTTGGCGAGGGCTTCCGTGCCGGTCCGTTGCGCTGCCCCGCACCTCTCGACCAGGTCAAGTCATGGAACGTTTCGGGTTCGCAGCTGACGCTCTATGACGAGAGCGGTTCGGCGCTGGCTCGGCTCTATTCCTCGGACGGCCGGTTTGAGGGGCAGACCTCGAGCGGCCAGCCGATTTCGCTGGTTCGCTGACGCCAGGTGACCGGGGACGAGCTGAGGGCAAAACCGTGACGGCTTCTTCGGCTTCCCTTGCCGATGCGTCGGAATTCCGGTCCGTTCGTCAGCGCTACGAGAATCTGGCGGGCAGCGGCGCGATCGATCCTGATCCGCTGCAGATCCGCGTGGCGGACAAGCTCGACCGTCTGATCTCGGAGATCCGGACCAAACGGCTGGCTTCCAAGTCGAGTGCGCTCGGCTGGCTGTTCGGCAAGCGCCGCGAGGCACGCGAGCCGGTCCGGGGGCTCTACCTCCATGGTGGGGTCGGGCGCGGCAAGACCATGCTCATGGACATGTTCTTCGAGCTGGTCCCCGTCCGCCGAAAGCGAAGGGTGCATTTCAACGACTTCATGGCCGATGCCCATGACCGCATCCAGCGCCACCGAGAGTTGCTGACGCGCGGCGAGACGAAGGAGAAGGATCCGCTTCCCCCGGTGGCAAAGGCGCTGGCGGACGAGGCGTGGGTCTTGTGTTTCGACGAGTTCGCCGTCAACGACATTGCCGACGCGATGATCCTCTCGCGACTTTTCTCGGCCCTTTTCGATCACGGCGTAGTGGTCGTGGCGACCTCGAACGTGGCGCCCGACGATCTCTACAGGGACGGGCTCAACTGGGGCCTGTTCGAGCCCTTTATCGCAATCTTGAAGCGCCATTCGGAAATCGTGCCCTTCGATGGCGACACCGATTATCGCCAGTCGAAGCTCGCGGAACTGCCGGTCTATGTGACGCCGCTTGGCGAGAAAGCGCGGCAGGTCATGGATGCCGCCTGGGATGCGGCCGTATCCGGCCACGAGGAAAATTCCCGCGTCGTGGAGGTGAAAGGGCGCAAGATCCATATCCCGCGCGCCAATGGCCGGGTCGCCCGCTTCAGTTTCGAGGAACTGTGCGCCAGGCCGCTGGCTGCGCGTGACTATCTGGCTATCGCCGCGGCCTTCGACACCATCTTCATCGATGACATTCCCGTCCTGCAGCCTGATCAGCGCAACGAAGCCAAGCGCCTGATCCTGCTGATCGACACGCTATACGACAAGGGCACCAAGCTTATCGCGAGCGCCGAGGCCGAACCGGGGGATCTCTACCCGCAAGGTACGGGACGCGAAATATTCGAGTTCGAGCGTACGGCCTCGCGCCTGATCGAGATGCGCGGCAGCGCGTGGGGCAACCGCGATTCATGAACAGGTGAAGCGTGGCCTCTTCAGAAGAAATTAACTGCGATGGGATCGGAAAGCGGCCGGAATTCTTACGTTTACGTAACTTCAGTTTCATCTAAACGTTTGAATCTACGAAGGTCCCAAGAATCGGTTGAATTTCTGGCAGGCTAAGTCTATGCGTGCGACGACTTTGCGGGTTCCAGCCCGCCCGGGTCTCAGGCATTTTTCGCGGCGCTGTCACGCTGCTGCGACCTAGAAAGGGGACACTCACCGACATGGCTCGCAACAAGATCGCCCTCATTGGCTCCGGCATGATCGGAGGCACGCTCGCCCACCTTGCCGGCCTCAAGGAGCTCGGTGACGTCGTCCTCTTCGACATCGCCGAGGGCATGCCCCAGGGCAAGGCGCTGGACATCGCTCAGTCCTCGCCCGTCGATGGCTTCGATTCCCGCATGTCGGGCACCAACGAGTATTCCGCGATCGAAGGCGCCGATGTCTGCATCGTGACCGCCGGCGTGCCGCGCAAGCCCGGCATGAGCCGCGACGACCTGCTCGGCATCAACCTCAAGGTGATGGAGCAGGTTGGCGCCGGCATCCGCAAATATGCGCCGAACGCCTTCGTGATCTGCATCACCAACCCGCTCGACGCCATGGTCTGGGCGCTGCAGAAATTCTCCGGCCTGCCGGCCAACATGGTTGTCGGCATGGCCGGCGTGCTGGATTCGTCGCGCTTCCGCTACTTCCTGGCCGAGGAGTTCAAGGTCTCCGTCGAAGACGTGACGGCTTTCGTGCTCGGTGGCCACGGTGACACGATGGTGCCGCTGACCCGCTACTCCACCGTTGCCGGCATCCCGCTGCCCGACCTGATCAAAATGGGCTGGACATCCAAGGAGCGTCTCGAGCAGATCGTCCAGCGCACCCGCGACGGCGGCGCCGAGATCGTCGGCCTGCTCAAGTCGGGCTCGGCCTATTATGCCCCTGCCGCGTCGGCGATCGAGATGGCCGACACCTACCTCAAGGACAAGAAGCGCGTGCTGCCCTGCGCGGCACACCTCTCGGGCCAGTACGGCGTCAAGGACATGTATGTCGGCGTGCCGGTGGTGCTGGGCGCCGGTGGCGTCGAGCGGGTGATCGAGATCGACCTCAACCGCGCCGAGCAGAAGATGTTCGACAAGTCCGTCGATTCGGTGAAGGGCCTCTGCGAAGCCTGCATCGGCATCGCCCCCCAGCTCGACAAGTAGGAACGGCAATCGATGAACATTCATGAATACCAGGCCAAGCAGCTCCTCAAGAGCTTTGGCGCACCGGTCGCCGAGGGCGTCGCCATCATGAAGGCCGACGAGGCTGAAGCCGCCGCGAAGTCCCTTCCCGGCCCGCTTTACGTGGTCAAGAGCCAGATCCATGCCGGCGGACGCGGCAAGGGCAAGTTCAAGGAACTGGGCCCCGATGCCAAGGGCGGCGTCAGGCTCGCGAAATCGGTCGAAGAGGCGGTTTCGCACGCGCGTGACATGCTCGGCAACACGCTCGTCACCAAGCAGACCAGCGATGCCGGCAAGCAGGTCAACCGCCTCTATATCGAGGACGGCGCGGACATCGACCGCGAACTCTATCTGTCGATCCTCGTGGACCGCTCCGTTGGCCAGGTGGCCTTCGTGGTTTCGACCGAGGGTGGCATGGACATCGAGGCCGTCGCCGAAGAGACGCCCGAGAAGATCGTCACCGTGGCGATCGACCCCGATGCGGGGGTGACGCCTGACGACGTGGCCAAGCTGAACGTTGCGCTCAAGCTCGACGGCGACGCTGCCGAAGACGGCAAGACGCTCTTCCCGATCCTCTACAAGGCGTTTGTCGAAAAGGACATGAGCCTGCTCGAGGTCAACCCGCTGATCGTCATGGAAAGCGGTCGCCTGCGCGTGCTCGACGCCAAGGTGTCGTTCGACGGCAACGCCCTGTTCCGCCACGACGACATCAGGGAACTGCGCGACGAGACCGAGGAAGACGCCAAGGAAATCGAGGCCTCGAAATGGGACCTCGCCTATGTGGCGCTCGACGGCAACATCGGCTGCATGGTCAACGGCGCCGGCCTGGCGATGGCCACGATGGACATCATCAAGCTCTACGGCAAGGAACCGGCCAATTTCTGCGACGTGGGCGGTGGCGCTTCCAAGGAAAAGGTTGCGGCCGCGTTCAAGATCATCACGGCCGACCCCCGCGTCGAGGGCATCCTCGTCAACATCTTCGGCGGCATCATGAAGTGTGATGTCATCGCCGAAGGCGTCGTGGCAGCCGTGAAGGAAGTGGGTCTCAAGGTTCCGCTGGTCGTGCGCCTCGAAGGCACCAATGTCGAGCTCGGCAAGAAGATCCTCAACGAGTCCGGCCTGGCGATCACCGCCGCCGACGATCTCGATGACGCGGCCAAGAAGATCGTCGCGGCGATCGAAGGCTAACGGAACCTGAAGGGTCAGTATTTATGTCCATCCTTATCGACAAGAACACCAAGGTTCTGGTTCAGGGCCTCACCGGCAAGACCGGCACGTTCCATACCGAACAGGCGCTTGCCTATCACGGCACCAAGATGGTCGGCGGCATCCACCCGAAGAAGGGCGGCGAGAGCTGGTCCGGCTCGGACGGCCACACCCTGCCGATCTTTTCTTCCGTGGCCGAAGGCCGGGAGCGCACTGGCGCCACCGCGTCGGTGGTCTACGTGCCGCCGGCAGGCGCCGCTGCTGCCATCATTGAGGCCATCGAGGCCGAGATGGATCTGATCGTCTGCATCACCGAAGGCATCCCGGTCATGGACATGGTCAAGGTCAAGGCACGGCTCGACAAGTCGAAGTCGCGTCTCATCGGCCCGAACTGCCCCGGCATCGTCACGCCCGATGAATGCAAGATCGGCATCATGCCGGGTTCGATCTTCCGCAAGGGGTCCGTCGGCGTCGTGTCGCGCTCCGGCACGCTGACCTACGAAGCGGTCTTCCAGACCACCAATGAAGGCCTCGGTCAGACCACGGCCGTCGGCATCGGCGGCGATCCCGTCAAGGGCACCGAGTTCATCGACGTGCTGGAGATGTTCCTGGCTGACGACGCGACCGAGTCGATCATCATGATCGGCGAGATCGGCGGTTCGGCGGAAGAAGAAGCTGCCCAGTTCATCAAGGACGAGGCGAAGAAGGGCCGTGCGAAGCCGATGGCGGGCTTCATCGCGGGCCGCACGGCACCACCCGGACGCACGATGGGCCATGCCGGCGCCGTGATTTCCGGTGGCAAGGGCGGTGCGGAAGACAAGATCGATGCCATGGAATCGGCCGGCATCAAGGTCTCGCCCTCGCCGGCGCGGCTTGGAACCACGCTGGTCGAGGCCATCAAGGGCTGATCAAACGTCGATTAGACCTGCGCCGCCATTCCGGCGGCGCATTCGGCGGCAAGAAAGGGGCGTGACAAACGCCCCGCAAGGGGAACCAGGTGGCGGGAGGCCTGACAGCCGCACCCGGCACGCGCGCAGGAGACGGGGCTGACGCCCCGATAAGACATGGCACGACAAGACCAGGCCAACGAAGAGTTTTCCCTGACCTCATTCCTCTACGGCGGTAACGCCGACTATATCGAGGAACTCTATGCCCAGTGGCAGGAGCAGCCCGCCAGCGTCGGCGACGAATGGCAGGCGTTCTTCTCCAGCCTGAAGGACGACGCGGCGGATGTCGCCCAGAATGCCCGCGGCGCCTCCTGGCAGAAGCCCGGCTGGCCCCCGGCCGCCAATGGCGAGCTGGTCTCGGCGCTTGATGGCGACTGGAGCCAGGTCGAAAAGCACATTGCGACCAAGGTCAAGGAAAAGGGCAGCGCCAACGGCCTGGCCCTGACCGGCGAGGAAGTCCTGCGTGCGACGCGCGATTCCGTCCGCGCCATCATGATGATCCGTGCCTACCGCATGCGCGGCCACCTTCACGCCGATCTCGACCCGCTCGGCATGGCCGAGGAAAAGGACGACTACAACGAGCTCTCCCCGGAGGCCTATGGCTTCACGGAAGCCGATTACGACCGTCCGATCTTCATCGATCACGTGCTGGGCCTCGAATTCGCGACCGTGCCCGAGATGCTCGACATCCTGCGGCGGACCTATTGTTCGACGCTCGGTGTCGAATTCATGCACATCTCCAACCCGGAGGAGAAGGGCTGGATCCAGGAGCGCATCGAGGGGCCCGACAAGGCCATCGAATTCTCGCCGCGCGGCAAGATCGCCATCCTGCAGAAGCTGATCGAAGCCGAAGGTTTCGAGCAGTTCATCGATGTGAAGTACAAGGGCACCAAGCGCTTCGGTCTTGACGGCGGCGAGGCGCTCATCCCGGCGCTGGAGCAGATCATCAAGCGCGGCGGTGCCATGGGTCTTAAGGAAATCGTGCTGGGCATGGCCCATCGTGGCCGCCTCAACGTGCTGTCCCAGGTCATGGGAAAGCCGCACCGCGCCATCTTCCACGAGTTCAAGGGCGGCTCGTTTACGCCCGATGACGTTGAGGGTTCAGGCGACGTCAAGTACCATCTCGGAGCCTCCTCGGACCGCGAGTTCGACGGCAACAACGTCCACCTGTCGCTGACCGCCAATCCGTCCCACCTGGAAATCGTCAATCCCGTGGTGTTGGGCAAGGCGCGTGCCAAGCAGGACCAGATCTTCGGCCGCAAGCGCGAAGAGGTCGTGCCGATCGAGGAACGGGCCAAGGTGTTGCCGCTGCTCCTGCACGGCGACGCCGCATTTGCGGGACAGGGCGTCGTGGCGGAGTGTTTCGGCCTTTCGGGCCTGCGCGGCCATCGCGTGGCTGGCTCCGTCCACTTCATCATCAACAACCAGATCGGCTTCACCACCAACCCGCGCTTCTCGCGCTCCTCGCCCTATCCTTCCGACGTGGCGAAGATGATCGAATCGCCGATCTTCCATGTAAACGGCGACGATCCCGAAGCAGTGGTCTACGCCGCGAAGGTGGCGATCGAGTTCCGGATGAAGTTCCAGAAGCCGGTCGTCATCGACATGTTCTGCTACCGCCGCTTTGGCCACAATGAAGGCGACGAGCCCGGCTTCACCCAGCCGATCATGTACCGCAACATCCGCTCTCACCAGACGACGGTGCAGATCTATTCCAGGAAGCTGATCGAGGAAGGTCTGCTGAGCGAGGGCGATGTCGAGAAGATGAAGGCCGACTGGCGCGCCCATCTCGAGGGCGAGTTCGAGTCGGGCCAGAATTACCGCCCGAACAAGGCCGACTGGCTCGATGGTGCCTGGTCAGGCCTGCGCACAGCCGACAACCAGGACGAACAGCGTCGCGGCAAGACGGCCGTGCCGGTCAAGTCGCTGAAGGAGATCGGCAAGAAGCTTACCGATGTTCCTGAAGGCTTCGAGGTCCATCGCACGATCCGCCGGTTCCTCGACAACCGCCGGAAGGCTATCGACACCGGCGAGGGCATCGACTGGTCGACCGCCGAGGCACTGGCATTCGCCTCGATCCTCATGGACGGCAATCCGGTCCGCCTGTCGGGACAGGATTCCGAACGCGGAACCTTCAGCCAGCGCCATGCAGTGCTGTACGACCAGCAGGACGAAGGCCGCTATATCCCGTTCAACAATCTCGGGCCGCAGCAGGCCCATTACGAAGTCATCAACTCGATGCTTTCGGAAGAGGCTGTGCTCGGTTTCGAATATGGCTTCTCGCTGGCCGAACCCCGCGCGCTGACGCTCTGGGAAGCCCAGTTCGGTGACTTCGCCAATGGCGCACAGGTGCTGTTCGACCAGTTCATCTCGTCGGGCGAACGCAAATGGCTGCGCATGTCGGGCCTCGTCTGCCTGCTGCCCCACGGCTATGAGGGCCAGGGGCCGGAGCATTCTTCGGCGCGGCTCGAGCGCTTCCTGCAGATGTGCGCGGAAGACAACATGCAGGTCGCGCATTGCACGACACCTGCCAACTACTTCCACATCCTGCGGCGCCAGTTGAAGCGCGATTTCCGCAAGCCGCTGATCCTGATGACGCCAAAGTCGCTGCTGCGTCACAAGCGTGCGGTATCGACGCTGGGCGAGCTGTCCGGCGAGAGCTCTTTCCATCGCCTGCTCTGGGACGATGCGGAGTATCTCAAGGACCAGCCGATCAAGCTGGTGAAGGATTCCAAGATCCGGCGCGTCGTCCTGTGCTCGGGCAAGGTCTATTACGATCTCTACGAAGAGCGCGAGAAGCGGGGCGTCAACGACGTCTATCTCCTGCGCGTCGAGCAGCTCTATCCCTTCCCCGCCAAGGCGCTGATTACCGAATTGCAGCGTTTCCGCAGCGCGGAAATGGTCTGGTGCCAGGAAGAGCCCAAGAACATGGGTGCCTGGAGCTTCATCGAGCCCTATCTGGAATGGGTGCTGGCGCACATCGAGGCCAAGAGCAAGCGCGTGCGCTACACGGGCCGCCCCGCATCGGCCTCGACCGCGACGGGCTTGATGTCCAAGCATCTGGCGCAGCTTGAGGCCTTCCTCGAGGATGCGCTGGGCGAAAACTGATCAATCGACGGCGAATTCAGGCAACGGAAGAACAAACATGGCTACCGAAATCCGCGTCCCCACACTCGGCGAATCCGTTGCCGAGGCAACCGTCGGCAAATGGTTCAAGAAGGCCGGCGATGCGATCACCGCCGACGAGCCGATCGTGGAACTGGAGACCGACAAGGTGACCGTCGAGGTTCCCGCGCCGGCCGGCGGCACGTTGTCGGAGATTACCGTCCAGGAAGGCGAGACTGTCGAGGTCGGCTCCCTGCTGGGATCGATTTCCGAGGGCGGCGCGCCAGCCAAGAAGGAAGCGAAGGCCGAGCCCAAGGCGGATGAAAAGCCGGCCAAGGACGACAAGAAGGCCGAAGCCGCACCCGCCAAATCCGAAGGGTCCGCGAAATCGGGCGACATGCCGGCCGCCCCGTCGGCTGCCAAGATGATGGCCGAGAAGAATGTGTCGGCCGATCAGGTCGAAGGCTCGGGCAAGCGCGGCCAGATCCTCAAGGAAGACGTGATGGCTGCCATCGCCAAGGGCACTTCGGCGCCGGCGGCGGAGGCGCCAAAGGCCGCTCGTGCGCCAACGCCAGCCGAAGATGGCGAGCGCGAGGAAAGGGTCAAGATGACCCGCCTGCGCCAGACGATTGCCCGGCGCCTCAAGGACGCACAGGCCACGGCCGCCATGCTCACCACCTTCAACGAGGTGGACATGAAGCCGGTCATGGACATGCGCAAGAAGTACAAGGACCTGTTCGAGAAGAAGCATGGCGTGAAGCTCGGCTTCATGGGCTTTTTCTCCAAGGCCGTCTGCCAGGCGCTGAAGGAGATCCCGGCCGTCAATGCCGAGATCGACGGCACCGACATCATCTACAAGAACTACGTGCATATCGGCGTCGCCGTCGGCACCGATAAGGGACTCGTGGTGCCGGTGGTGCGCGATGCCGATCAGATGACCATTGCCGAGATCGAGGCCGAGATCGGCCGCCTTGGCCTGGCCGCGCGGGACGGCAAGCTGTCCATGGCGGACATGCAGGGCGGTACCTTCACCATCTCCAATGGTGGCGTCTACGGGTCGCTGATGTCGACACCGATCCTGAATGCCCCGCAATCGGGCATTCTCGGCATGCACAAGATCCAGGAGCGGCCGGTCGTGGTCGACGGGCAGATCGTCATCCGTCCGATGATGTATCTGGCGCTTTCCTACGATCACCGCATCGTCGACGGCAAGGAAGCCGTTACCTTCCTCGTGCGCGTCAAGGAAATACTCGAAGACCCGGAGCGGCTGGTTCTCGACCTCTGATCGTCCAGAGGCCGGAACCGCTCGCCTCGTCGTGACCGGAGAGAATAGCGTGACGCGTCCGAGCGGTTGTCCGAAGCGGGAAGCAGGTGCCATGCAGCGCCTGGCTCGGGCCGTGCTTCTGGCAAGTTGCGCGCTGCTGCCGCTGGCAGCCGCTGCCCAGGACGCCGAATGCCTCCAGGGCGACGCTCTTTATGCCGATCTGGACCGCCACGCTGTGATTTCCTTCGACCAGGGTTTTGCCGCGGCGCCAGGCGTCACCAACCAGTTCGACATGCTGATCGGCGATATCGCGCTGCAGGGCATCGTCATCTGGAGCGGCGGTGTCGAACGGCCGCAGGCGATCCTGCTCGATGACTGCCCCGAGGGCGATGCCACCGGCGCCGAACTCGACGCCTGCACCTTGTGGCAGGGCATCGTCTATGCCGTCGACGCCGAGGGCGAGATCGGGTTGATGCCGGGCGCCAGCGACGTCGCGGCCGAGCGGCTGCTCTTCCCGGGTCTGCCCTGGCAATTGTCATTCACCGAAACCTTCGCGGCCGCCGAGCCTGCGGATCTGCCGTTCGAGGTCTTCGAACGAACAGGCTGCGCCGGCTAGCCCGCGATCATCGAGAGGAACTTGAAATGAGCTATGATGTCGTTGTGATCGGGGCCGGGCCGGGCGGATATGTCTGCGCCATCAAGGCTGCCCAGCTTGGCCTGAAGACGGCCGTGGTCGAAAAGCGGCCGACCCCCGGCGGAACTTGCATCAACATCGGCTGCATCCCCTCCAAGGCGATGCTGCACGCATCCGAGATGTTCATGGAAGCCGGCCACAATTTCGCGGCCCTCGGCATCGATGTCGGCAAGCCGAAGCTCGACCTGAAGGCGATGCTGGCCCACAAGGACACCACGGTCGACGCCAATGTGAAGGGCCTGCAGTTCCTCTTCAAGAAGAACAAGATCGACTGGATCGAGGGCACCGGGACGGTGCTGGGCGCAGGCAAGCTGTCGGTCACGGACAAGGACGACAAGAGCCAGGAAATCGAGACCAAGAACATCGTCATTGCGACCGGCTCCGACGTCGCCGGTATCCCCGGTGTCGAAGTGGCCTTCGACGAGAAGACCATCGTGACCTCGACCGGCGCGCTGGAGCTCGAGAAAGTGCCCGGCCATCTCGTGGTGGTCGGCGGCGGCGTGATCGGCCTCGAACTGGGCTCCGTCTGGGCCCGTCTCGGCGCCAAGGTCACGGTAGTTGAATATCTCGACACGATCCTCGGCGGCATGGATGGCGATGTCGCCAAGCAGTTCCAGCGCATCCTCGGCAAGCAGGGCATCGAGTTCAAGCTCGGCGCCAAGGTCACCGGCGTGGCGAAGGCAAAGACCGGCGCCAAGGTGACCTTCGAGCCCGTCAAGGGTGGCGATGCGGAGATGATCGACGCCGACGTGGTGCTGGTGGCGACCGGCCGCAAGCCATTCATCGACCAGCTCGGTCTCGACAAGGCGGGCGTGGTGCTCGATGAACGCGGCCGCGTGCGCACCGACAGTCACTACCGCACCTCGATCCCCGGCATCTATGCGATCGGCGACGTCATCGCCGGCCCGATGCTGGCCCACAAGGCAGAAGACGAAGGCGTTGCCGTCGCCGAAATCATGGCCGGCCAGGAAGGCCATGTGAACTACGGCGTCATCCCGAGCGTCGTCTATACCAGCCCGGAAGTCGCATCGGTCGGCCGCACCGAGGAAGAGCTGAAGGCCGATGGCGTCGAATACGTCGCCGGCAAGTTCCCGTTCTCGGCCAATGGCCGCGCCCGCGCGATGCTGCAGACCGAGGGCTTCGTGAAGGTGCTCGCCGACAAGAAGACCGACCGAGTGCTGGGCGTCCACATTGTCGGCTTCGCCGCCGGCGAGATGATCCACGAGGCTGCCGTCCTGATGGAATTCGGCGGGTCGTCGGAGGATCTCGCCCGCACCTGCCATGCGCACCCGACCCTGTCGGAGACGGTCAAGGAGGCCGCGCTCGCGACCTTCTTCAAGCCGCTTCACATGTAATGGGCGAGAAGCGCGGGCTCAGCCGAGACCGCGCTTTTCCATCATCGCTTCCGGGGTCGGCATCCGCCCGCGGAAGGCGGTGTACAGCTCCTCGGGATCTCGCGAACCGCCGGCCGCGTAGATGTGGCGGCGCAGTTTCTCCGCCAGCTCCGGGTTGAAGTGATCCCCGGTCTCCTCGAAGGCCGAGAACGCATCGGCGTCCAGCACTTCCGACCACATGTAGGAATAGTAACCGGCCGAATACCCATCGCCGGAAAAGACGTGCAGGAAATGCGGCGTGGCGTGCCGCATGGCGATCTGCGACGGCAGGCCCAGCCGTTTCAGCGTGTCGGCTTCGAAGGCATGCGGGTCCTCCGGGGCATCCGCGGCCGAGTGATAGGCCATGTCCATCAGCGCGGAAGCGGCGAATTCGACCGTGGCGAAGCCGGAATTCGAATTGCGCGCGGCCAGCATCTTGTCGAGCAGGGCCTGGGGCATCGGCTCTCCCGTCTTGTAGTGGATGGCGTGCTTGCGAATGATGTCCGGTACGGTCAGCCAGTGCTCGTAGAGCTGTGAAGGCAGTTCGACGAAATCGCGCGAGACCGAGGTCCCCGAAATGGACGGCCAGGTGACGTCGGACAGCATGCCGTGCAGGGCATGGCCGAATTCGTGGAAAAGCGTGCGCGCCTCGTCCATCGACAGCAGCGCCGCCTGCCCCTTGGCCGGCTTTGCGAAATTCATCACGTTGACGATGAACGGCGCCTGCCCCTCGCCGAGCCGGTAGCCCGACTGCAGCCCGGTCATCCACGCGCCGGAGCGCTTGGTTGGCCGATTGTAATAGTCGGCGAGAAAGATCGCCCGGTGGGTGCCATCGGCGTTCTTGACCTCGAAAACGCGCACGTCCTCGTGCCAGGCTGGCACACCCTTCAGTTCCTCGAATGCCAGTCCGAACAGGCGCCCGGCAACGGCGAAGCTGGCGGCGATAATGTTGTCGAGCTGCAGATAGGGCTTGAGCTGCGCTTCGTCGAAATCATGCTTTTTCAGGCGCAACTTCTCGGCATAATGGCGCCAGTCCCAGGGCTCGATCTCCCGGTTGCTGCCATCTTCCGCCGCGATGGCGCGCATCTCCTGCGCATCCGCTTCGACCCGCGCCACGGCCTTTTCCCAGACCGGCTCGAGCAGCCCCATGACCGCGTCCGGCGTCTTGGCCATGGTGTCTTCGAGCTTGAGGTCGGCATAGGTGTCGTAGCCCAGCAGCCGCGCCTTTTCGGCGCGCAGTTTAAGCGTCTGCGCCACGATCTTCGTGTTGTCGGTTCTGGCGCTGTTGCGTCCCCTGCCGGTGAAGCCCCTGAAAGCCTGCTCCCGCAGATCGCTTCGCGTCGAGAACGCCATGAAGGGCTCGTAGATCGAGCGCGACAGCGTGACGGCAAATCGTCCTTCCTGCCCACGTGACAGAGCCGCCTCCGCCATGGCGTCGCGAAGGAAGTCGGACAGCCCGTCGAGGTCTGACTCCTCCAGGAACAGCACCCAATCCTTTTCGTCGGCGAGCACGTTCTGGCCGAACTGCGTGCCGAGGCCGGCCAGCTCTTCGTTGATCGCGGCGAGCCGCTTCTTGTCCTCGGCGCCGAGCTTGGCGCCCGCCTTGACGAACCTTTTCCACGTCTTCTCAAGCACCCGCGCGGTCTCGGCATCGAGGCCCAGCGTATCGCGATCGCGATAAAGCGCGTCGATCCGCGCAAACAGCGCCTCGTTCATGTGAATCGCCGAGAAGTGCCGCGACATGCGGGGCGACAGCTGACGCTCCAGCGCCTGGATCGTGTCGCTGGTATGCGCGCCGGCCCGCACCCAGAAGATGGCTGAAGCACGCGACAGCGGCTTGCCCGAGAGTTCCAGCGCAGCCAGCGTGTTCTCGATGTCGGGTGGCGCCGGATTGCCGGCAATCGCCTCGATCTCCTGTTCGTGCGCGACAAGCGCGGCCTCGATCGTCGCTGCAAAATCGTTTTCTGACAGCTGCTCGAAGGCGGGCAAGCCGTATGGCCCGGCCCAATTGGTGAGGGGATTGGAGGCGAAATCGGCCTCGGAAGCACTGGCGGTCATGGAAGATCTTTCCTGGAAATGGGGAGGCCTTGGCCCTTCAGTTAGGGAACACGAGGAGCCGGATCAACCACGGGCGAAATCCATTGACTCCTGGATCGCTGAAGCTAAGTATCACTTATAATATGCCGGACTTACCAAATGCCCCTCAGCCACGATGATGAAGCCATCGGCTTCCTGATAACCGACACGGCGCGCCTGCTGCGTGCCGGCTTCGATCGCGCGGTCGCTTCCGAAAGCCTTGGGATCACGCCGGGCGAAGCCCGGACACTGGCTCATGTGGCGCGCGCCGGCCCCGTGCGCCAGGCAGCGCTGGCCGAACGCATGGGCCTGGAAGCGATGACGCTGTCGACTTATGTCGACAGGCTCGAAGAGCGCGGGCTGGTCTTGCGCGAAGTCGATCCCACCGACCGACGCGCCAAGCTTGTCACCATGACGCCATTGGCCGCTGAGGTGCTTCCCCGCATACGCGCGGTGGGCGAGGCGGTGCGCAAGGAGGCGGAAGCTGGAATCGCACCAAAGGACTGGGCCGTTTTTCTGGCAACCTTGAAGAAGTTGCGGGACAATCTCTGCGAGAAGCGCCAGGAAACGACCCGTACGAGGTCGGCTGCATGAATTTGCACGCATCGGCGCTGCCCCCCACAAGACCCGTAATGAGCGAACGGCGCGTCGCCGCCGTCGGCGCGGTGCTGACCATGGTCGGCCCGGTCTCGATGATGGTGTTCACGCCGGCGATGCCGGAAATGGTGCGCGCTTTCGGCACGACCGAGGCGATGGTCAAGCTGACCCTGTCCTTCTATTTCGCCGGTTTCGCCATCTCGCAGCTCATCTGCGGCCCGCTGTCGGACGGCTTTGGCCGCAAGCCTGCCGTCTATGGCTTTATCGGCATCTATCTGGTGGCGACGTTGATGGGGCTGTTCGCGCCTACCATCGAAGGCGTGATCGCGGCCCGCTTCCTGCAGGGCGTGGGGGCGGGCGTCGGGCTGGCCATGGCGCGTGCCATCGTGCGCGACCTCTACACCACCGAGAGCGCGGTCCGCATCATGAACCTCATCATCATGATGCTGAGCATCGGGCCGTCGCTGTCGCCCGTGCTCGGGGGATTGATCATGGAGTTCGCGGGATGGCAGGCGATATTCCTGCTGATGCTGGCGCTCGGCGTCCTGATCCTGCTGGTGACGCGTTTCGCGATGGTCGAGACAATCTCCCGCGATCTCTCGCGGATCAGGCCCAGATCCCTGCTTGCCGCCTACCGGGAGCTTATCGGCAACCGCTATTTCATGTCCGCCAGCATGATTCCGGCCTTTTCGATCGGTGCGATCTATGCGCTGGCGACCATCCTGCCCTTCATCCTGATGAACCGCCTCGGCCTGTCGCCGGTAATCTTCGGGCTGACGATGATGGCTCAATCGATGTCGTTTCTCGCCGGCAATCTGATGATGCGTCTGGCGATGCGGAAGGTGCATTCTTACCGGCTGATCCCCGTCGGGCTAGCGATCGTCCTGCTGTCGGTGGTGCTCATGCCGTTGCCGTTCCTGCTTTTGGATCAGCCCAGCATTTTCACCGTCATGGGACCGGTGGGGCTCTATTGCATCGGTGTGGCCTTCTTCCTGCCGACACTGTCGACCGCAGCGCTCGGCCCCTTTCCGACCATGGCCGGCGCAGCGGCCTCGCTCGGCGGTTTCCTTCAGATGGTCACGGGACTGCTCGGTGGTATCATTGCCAGCCTGCTGGGCGATCCGCAGCTTGCCTATGCAACGATCATTCCTCTGATGGGCCTTGCAACGATTGCGTCGTGGCTGATCTGGCGGCGGCTGCCCGAGCCGGCCACCGCCCGCGTCACCGTGCAGCAGACGAACGAGCTTCCGCCCCTCGCCTGACCCGAATCAGTGCCGGAAATGCCGCGTTCCCGTGAAGACCATGGCAATGTCATGCTCGTCGGCGGCGGCGATCACCTCATCGTCGCGCATCGAGCCGCCCGGCTGGATGACCGCCGTCGCACCCGCCTCGATCGCCGACAGGAGACCATCGGCGAACGGGAAGAAGGCATCGGAAGCCACCACGGAGCCTTGCGTCAGCGGCTGGGCCTGCCCGCCGGCGACGGCTGCATCCCGGGCCTTGCGCGCCGCGATACGCGCGGAATCCACGCGGCTCATCTGGCCGGCGCCGACGCCCACCGTCGCGCCATCCCGCGCATAGACGATCGCGTTGGACTTCACGTGCTTGGCCACGCGGAAGGCAAACCGCAGATCCGCCATCTCCCTGTCGCTTGGCTTTCGCTGCGTCACGACCTTCAGATCCAGATCGTCGACCACGGCAGCGTCGCGATCCTGCACGAGCAGGCCGCCGGAAACCGATTTCACCAGCGTCCCGCCGGCCCGGGGGTCCGCAAGACCCTCGGTGACGAGCAGCCGGAGGTTCTTCTTGGCGGCGACCATCTCGATTGCCTCCGGGGTCGCCCCCGGCGCGATGATCACCTCGGTGAAGAGTTCGACGATTTCGCGCGCGGCATCGGCATCCAGCTGCCGGTTGAGCGCAATGATCCCACCGAAGGCGGAAACCGGATCGCAGGCGAGCGCCTTGCGATAGGCATCCAGCACGGTTTCGCCTTCCGCGACTCCGCAAGGGTTGGCATGTTTGATGATCGCCACGGCAGCACTTCGGGCCGGATCGAATTCCGAGACCAGCTCGAAGGCGGCGTCGGTATCGTTGATGTTGTTGTAGGAAAGCTGCTTGCCCTGGAGCTGACGCGCCGTGGCTACCCCGTTTCTAGCCTCCCCCGTCAGGTAGAAGCCCGCACGCTGGTGCGGGTTTTCTCCGTAGCGCAGGCTTTCGCGCAGTTTCCCGGCGAAGCTGCGCCAATGGGGCGCCTCCAGTCCAAGATGGGCGGCAAACCAGCCTGAAATGGCCGCATCATAAGCGGCGGTTCGCCCATAAGCCTTGGCCGCCAGCTGCTGGCGGAAGGCGTATGGCAACGCGCCTTCATGTTCGGACAACGCTTCCAGCACCGACTCGTAATCGGCGGGATCCACCACCACGCCGACATAGGCATGGTTCTTGGCTGCGGCCCTGATCATGGCAGGGCCACCGATATCGATGTTTTCGACCGTCGTCGCGTAATCACGCCCGGCCGCGCGCACTTCCTCGAAGGGGTAGAGATTGATGATGGCGAGGTCGATGGCGCCGATGCCATGCGCCTCCATGGCGGCCTTGTGCTCTCGATCGTCGCGGATGGCCAGCAGCCCGCCATGGACGGCCGGATGCAGGGTCTTGACCCGTCCATCCATGATCTCCGGAAAGCCGGTGATATCGGACACGTCACGCACGTCCAGCCCGGCTTCCGCGAGGGCGCGGGCGGTGCCGCCGGTCGAGACGAGTTCGATACCGGCCTGCGCCAGGCCACGAGCCAGCTCGATCAGGCCTGTCTTGTCGGAAACCGACAGGAGCGCCCGCCGGATCTCGACGCGTTCGGGAACGGCGTGATTTTTGGACGCAACGGCCATCACAAAGGTCTCCGGAAATTGTCCCATCAGGATGCCGGGCGGCCTAGCACAGACCGCCGGGCTTGGGGAGGGCGAAGGCGCGCATGTCGCGCTTCAGCGGCGGTTCTCGTTGCGGATAAAGCGCCACTCGACTTCCGCGCATTCTGCGGCATCGAAACTCAGCACGATCTGGCAGGAGCGCCTCGGCCCACTGAGCCCGGCGAAGAAGATCGATTCCTCGACTTCGGCCGTTACCCCGCGACATTCGAAAGTCCATGCCTCGCTGTACCGCGCCGCGAGCACCAGCCTGTCTTCAGGGTCACGGAAGAGACCGATATCGGGATGGACATGGAACCGCAGGTCGATCCTCGTCCCCGCCCGCGGCTGGCCGCCATTCGGTCGCACGAAGCGGTCGGTGCCCTGCAGGACGGAGCCGCCGCCGCCCAGCGACAATTCGCGTTCGTGGACAAGCCCGAAGCGCGAGACGTAGCCGTCATGGTTCGCGAGGAAGCCTTGCGTGCTGCGTGTATCGGTCCGCTCGCACTTGACCCGGGACGGGCCTGCCACGATCGGCGACCCGATGAAGCGCGAGAGGCGCGGCGATACCTGAAACCGCGCCGAGGAACTGTCATTGATGGTGGCGGTGGACTGTCCGGCCGTGGCACGCGCCAGTGGCCGGTAATCTTCCGCACCGCGCCTGTCCAGGCCGCAATTGACGATGAATTGATGCCGCCCGGAGGACATCTCGAAGGACAAGCACCCGGCCTGGGCTTCATGAGAGACATCGGGCGGCGGCGCGGGACCCGTATCGGCGATGACGATGGTGTCGCCCATCGTCATGCGTTCATAGCCGGAATAGGGCGCGTGAAGCAGCGGCTCGCCGGCCGAATCGTCGTGGTGCAGGATGGCGGCCACCCGGTCATGGATGGTTGCGCCCATGCCGTTGAAGCGCGCCAGCGTCCCTTCCTTGTGGCGAAAGAATCTCAGGGCGGGCAACATGCGTTCCACTGCACCGATCAGCGCTTCGGGCGGGTTCTCCGACTGGTTCGAATAGGTGTAGCGAAGCGGCACGAGATCGGCGAGCAGCTCCATCAGCGTACCGGGATTGCGCGAGATGTGCCCGCCATCGGGAAGGATCTGGCGCTCGAGCTCTGCCGCAAGGTTGCGTGTCGCGCCTTTCAGCGTCGCCTGGGCCACGGGCAGCGAAAGGGCGGCGAAACACAGGGCGATACGCGCCCGCAGCCTGGCTTCGCCATCGGGCATCTCGGGCGCCATGGTCCGCAGATAGCGTATCTGCAGCGCCAGCGACTTGAGAAAGGCCCGATAGAAGGGATAGTCGGCCCCCTGCAGCACCACGGCCGAATGCTGGAGCCAGGAAATGATCCGGCGTGCGGTGACGTCGGGGTCCCAGGCGAGCCCCGCTATGCGGCGCCCGCTGACATTCATCCAGTCGGCCACGAGTGCCCGCGCATTGGCCGAGGCGAGCTCGGTTCCCGACGCGCGCATGTGGCGCAGCCAGCGAAAGCCGTGAAGGGAAGCCTGCCATCGCAGGTTCGGCGTCTCGAACAGGAAGGGCGACTGCCCGCCGGTATCGACGATGTAACCCTCGAGCGGGTAGCGGGCGTGGTAAATCTCGATCGCGATCTGCGCATCGGCCAACCGCAGATCGGGCGGTGCGATCAGCACCCGCTCCGGCGTGCGGCCGCTGAAGCGCCAGCGATAGATGGGGCCGGCGCGCAGGCGCCGGCGCATCCGCCGCCACAGCTCGGCAGCGACCAAGCCGGATTTGTTGCCGATATCCGTCCCCACCAGCGCCAAGCCGACATCCCTCCGCACCGCCCCGAGCGGCGACGTTCTGTTCGCAGAGTCTAGCCGATTCAAGAAGTTGTGCGAAGGCGCAAACTGCGCATCATGCCGCGCGCCGGAAGCGGCCCGCAAAAAACCCGTCGAGACCCGACAGCCGCGCATCCTCCTGCGCGAGGCCCGACGGGGTCGTGCGCAGATAGCCCTCAGGCGTGATGAAAGCGTCGATTCCCGGCATTTCGCCAGCGATGATGGGATCGAGAAGGCATCCCTCGACTTCCGCGGCGAGCCGCCGGGCAACCGCCTCGCCCTCGAGCGGGTCGAGCGAGCAGTTCGAAAACACCATCACGCCGCCCGGACGCACGAGGCGGATGGCGTGGGCGGCCATCCTGAACTGCAGATCCGCGAGCTTGGCGATGTCTTCCGGCGTCTTGGTCCAGGCAATGTCGGGATGCCGGCGGATCGTACCGGTCGAGGAGCACGGAGCATCGAGCAGCACCGCGTCGAAGCCTTCGGCCGGGTCGAGGTCGAAGAGGTCGACGAGCTTCAGCTCGACGCTCAGCCCGAGCCGCTTCAGGTTTTCCTCGAGCCGGCGCGCGCGGGACGCGGATTTTTCGACCGCGGTGACCTCGGCCCCGGCGAGCGCCAGTTGCGCCGTCTTGCCCCCCGGGGCAGCGCAGAGATCGGCGATCCGCATGCCGCTTACATCCCCGAACAGGCGTGCGGGCAGGCTGGCCGCGGTATCCTGCACCCACCAGGCACCTTCCTCGAAGCCGGGAAGGGCCGGCACCGGTGCGGACAGGCGCCCCACGCGAACCGAACCCGTGGGCAGGACAATCCCGCCCAGCTTGTCGGCCCAGAGCGCTGCATCGGAGCGAACGGTGAAATCTGTCGGCGCCTCGTGGCGATGGGCTTCCAGTATCGCTGCGGTCTCCGCCGCGCCATAGGCGGCTTCCAGCCGCTCGACGAACCAGTCGGGCGCGTCCTGGCTGGCGGCAAGCGCGGCCGGCAGGGCACGCTCCTTGCGCCGTGCGATCTCGCGCAGCACGCCATTGACCACGCCCGAGAACCGCGCGGTGCGCGGATCCGCATGGGCATGGCTCACGGCCAGATCGACGGCCGCGCTGTCGGGAATGTCGAGGAAGAGGATCTGGGCTGCGCCCACATGCAGAAGATGAACAAGCGCCTGCGCTTTGGCCGGCAACGGACGCTCGAGGCGCTTGGCAATCAAGGCTTCGATCGTGCGGCGATGACGCAGCGCGGCATGGAGAATGGCCCGCACCAGAAGCCGGTCGCGGTCCTCGAGCGCCAGATAGCTGGGATTGCCGCCCTGCCCGTCGGTCAGCCCATCCACATGGGCGTGCTTGTCGACGACCGCGGACAACAGCTTGGCGGCCGCCATGCGCGCGGCAAGCCCCGGCTTGTCTTCGACAGGCGGGGCGGCTCCGATGCTGCGCTCGTTCTGCGGTCGATTGCGTGGCCTGGTCGCCGGGCGCGCGGCCCTCACGACCAGGGGCCCCGCGGGCCGGAGGGCGACCCGCCCCAGGGCCCGGAGGCGGAAGCCGCCGGCCGCGCAGCCGGGCCGGCCATGCCCTCAAGTGCCGCGATCCTATTTTCCGTGTTCGGATGGGTGGAGAACAGGCTGTCCATGCGCTCGCCCGACAGCGGGTTGATGATGAACATGTGCGCGGTGGCCGGGTTATCTTCCGCCCGGGCGTTGCGGATGCGGCCCGCCGAACTGGCGATCTTGCGCAGTGCCGAGGACAGCCACAGCGGGTTGCCGCAGATTTCCGCGCCCCGGCGATCGGCCGAATATTCGCGCGTGCGGCTGATCGCCATCTGCACCAGCATCGCGGCAAACGGCGCCACGATCATCGCGACCAGCACGCCGATGATGCCCAGGGGATTGTTGTTGTTGCCGCCCCGGAAGAACAGCGCGAAATTGCCGAGCATGGCGATCGCGCCGGCCAGCGTCGCGGTGATCGTCATGATCAGGGTGTCGCGGTTCTGCACATGGGCAAGCTCGTGGGCCATGACGGCCGCGACTTCCTCGGGCGTCAGGCTGCGCAGCAGGCCCGTGGTGGCCGCCACCGCCGCATTCTGCGGATTGCGGCCGGTCGCAAACGCATTCGGCTGGGCCTCGTCGATGATGTAGACCTTGGGCATCGGCAGTTCAGCCCGCGCCGCCAGGTCGCGAACCATGCGGTAGAAGTCCGGCGCGGAGCGCTCGTCGACCTCGCGCGCATTGTGCATGCGCAACACCATCTTGTCCGAATTCCAGTAACTGAACAGGTTCATGCCGGCGGCGATCACAAAGGCGATCAGCATGCCGCTCTGTCCGCCAATGAGAAAACCGACGCCCATGAAGAGCGCCGTCATGAAAGCGAGCAGCATTGCAGTGCGGACTAGGTTCATCGCTACGTCTTTCCGGTTTTTCTGGTGGGTTCGCAACCCCTTGAGGATCGTTCTATATGATGGGAACCAGCCCCTTTGGTTTCAATATGCATGGGGCAGCGCTGGAAGCGACCATTTGGAGGCGACGAAAACATGAGCGATCCGATGCCGGAAAAGGAACTCAGCCCTGCGGCGTGCCGGGCACTTGCCGAGGCGGAGGCGCGACGCGAGGCGGCCAAACACGCCACGGCCGCGCGGCCGAAGGAGATCGGCGGGCGAAACGGCCCGGATCCGGCGCGCTTCGGCGACTGGGAGGTCAAGGGCATCGCCAGCGACTTCTGAGAAGCCCGCCCTCCTGTTGCAACAGCCGCCGCGTTAACGATCAGTTAAGGAAACAGTCATTCTTGTAGTTAATGTTCAAGGTTAAGCAGCATTTAACCTTTCCCCCTCATTCTGTCCCCCGAGTTGTCCGACAAAAGCGGACGGACTTGTCTGCAAGCCAGCTCGAGGAAGAGGATGGGCATGAACAGGAACTTTATTCCGGCGCTGGCCGGAGCCGTGCTAATTTCGGTGGCCTCGCTGCCGGCTCATGCGGCTGACATCTTGGACGCGCAGTTCGACCCCGTGGTCTACGACCCGGCGCCGCTTGGCGGCTGGTACTTGCGCGGTTATATCGGGCTGACCAATCAGCGCTTCACGGGGCTGGACTCCAACTCCTTGCGCGACGTCATCAACACTCCGGGCTCGAACTTCGAGTGGCTGGATCGTGGCCGCTTCGGCGCATCCGGGGTGATCGGCGGCGGCGTTGGTTACGAGCTCAATTACTGGCTGCGCGGCGACGTCACCGTCGAATACCGCCACGACTCCAACTTCACGGCGCTTGACCGCTGGAACCGCGGCGGGCCGGCCGATCCGGTGTCCAACCACTATACCGGCCGCAAGACCGAGCTGCTCTTCCTGGCCAACGCCTATGCCGATCTCGGCACTTATTACGGCGTCACGCCCTATATCGGCGCGGGTATCGGTACCAGCCGCAATACCATCTCCGGCTTCCGCGACTACAACCCGATGGACAACGTCACCAACACGGCCGCCACGCACTCGGAATGGCAGCTGGCCTATGCTCTGCACGCCGGCCTCGGCGTGGCGCTCGACGAGCGGGCGACTCTCGATATCGGCTACAGCTTCACCCATCTCGGCAATGCCAGGACGGGCGAAGTCACGACGCAGAATGCCGCGTTCCCGAATGATCCCTTTGTCTTCAGGAACCTGCATTCGCACGACATCAAGGTGGGCCTGCGCTACCGGTTCAACTGACCTCCCGGTTGCCAGTAGCTCATGAAAAGCCCGGCCCCGCGCCGGGCTTTTTGCGTCTGCCTGGCGATTTCGTTCCTATGGGAGAAAGAATTGGTTAGCCTTAACGACCACTTAACCACTGTGGTTAACAATGGCTTCGAAAAGGCGACGAAAGGTCTTGTCGTCATCTGCGGAGCTAGAACATGAGACTTGTTGTTGCAGTCGCGGCCTCGACCGCCCTTCTGACCACGGCCCTGCCGGCACTGTCGGCGGATTTTACCTACGACCCGCCCATCTACGTCGACAACATGCCGCCAATGACCGACTTCGTCCCGGTCGAAGTGGGTTCGGGCTGGTATCTGCGCGGTGACATCACCTACAATCTCGGCCGCCCCACCTACCATTTCAATTATCTCGGCGTGGAAACGCGCAACAACCGCTTTGGCGGCGGTGTGGGCTTCGGCTACCAGTTCACCGATTACCTCCGTGTCGACACGACCGTTAATTACGTGGGTTACGATCGCTACAGCGGCTTCGGTATCGAAGGTGGACACTCGCTGTGGACCGGCTTGGCAAACGCCTATGTCGATCTCGGCACCGTCATCGGCATCACGCCCTACATCGGCGGCGGTGTTGGTATCGCCCACGCACGCACGGCCTTCGATGCCGGCATCAACGCACAGCCCGGCTTCGGCTACAACCAGACCGGCTTCGCCTATGCGCTGAATGCCGGTGTCGCCTACCAGGTGACCGACAATGCCTCCGTGGACGTCGGCTACCAGTATCTGAGCGCGCCCAATCTGCGCCGCTTCGATTACGCCACGAGCCAGGAGCGCCGCGGTATCGCGCATCACCAGATCCGTGCCGGCCTGCGCTACGAACTCTGGTAGAAGCCGGCTATTAACCTTTCGCAAAAAGGGCGAGGCCGGTGCCTCGCCCTTTTTTGCTGCGCAGCGAACGGATGATGATCCCGCTTGCAAGGGATCATGAGTTGGGCTATCGCCGTCAGTGGGCCACCCCTCCCCAACGAGGGGCCTACTATCTGGAAGGATAGACCACGATGACGACTCTCCCCATGCCGGCAGTGCGCCCGGCCGACCCCCGCTTTTCATCTGGACCTTGCGTCAAGCGCCCTGGCTGGTCGCTGGTAGCTCTCGGCGATGCCTCTCTCGGGCGCTCGCACAGGGCGAAGCCCGGCAAGGCCAAGCTCGCGGAAGCGATCGAGCTCACCCGCACGGTGCTCCAGGTCCCCGAAACCCACCGCATCGGCATCGTTCCCGCCTCCGACACCGGCGCCGTCGAAATGGCCATGTGGTCGATGCTCGGCGCGCGCGGCGTCGACATGCTGGCCTGGGAATCCTTTGGCGCCGGCTGGGTCACCGATGTAGTGAAGCAGCTCAAGCTTCCCGATGTCCGCCGGATCGAAGCGGATTACGGCGAATTGCCGGACCTGACGCAGGTCGATTTCGACCGCGATGTGGTCTTCACCTGGAACGGCACCACCTCGGGTGTCCGTGTCCCCAATGCCGATTTCATTCCCGCCGATCGCGCCGGCCTGACGATTTGCGACGCAACCTCCGCCGCCTTCGCCCAGCACCTGGACTTCGACAAGCTCGATGTCGTTACCTTCTCCTGGCAGAAGGTGCTTGGCGGCGAGGCCGCGCACGGCATGATCGTGCTGTCGCCGCGCGCCGTCGAAAGGCTCGAGAGTTACACCCCCTCCTGGCCGATGCCGAAGATCTTCCGCATGACCAAGGGCGGAAAGCTGATCGATGGCATTTTTAGCGGCGAGACCATCAACACGCCGTCCATGCTGGCGGTCGAGGACTATCTCGACGCCCTGCGCTGGGCCGACGCGATCGGCGGGCTGGATGCGCTCATTGCGCGAGCCGATGCCAATTTCGCCGTTATCGACGGCTTTGTGGCCAGAAGCCCCTGGCTCGCGCATCTGGCCAGCGACCCGGCGACGCGCTCCAACACCTCCGTATGCCTTTCCATCGTCGATCCAGACATCGCGGCGCTCGACGTCGACGCGCAGGCGGCCTTTGCCAAGGGAATGGTCTCCCTGCTCGACAAGGAGGGCGCTGCCCTCGACATCGGCGCCTATCGCGATGCCCCTCCCGGTCTGCGTATCTGGGCGGGCGGCACCGTCGAGACCTCGGATCTCGAGGCGCTCATGCCTTGGCTCGACTGGGCGTTCGCCACCCGCAAGGCTGCACTTCAGCCTGCCTGACCTTCCTGGACGAACCGGCCGCGTCTGAATCGCGGCCGGCTTCGATCCGGTCCCGAATCGATCCTTATTTCTTACATATCAAATCGAGGGATGACTCATGCCCCGCGTACTCGTTTCCGACAAGCTTTCGCCGACCGCCGTCCAGATCTTCAAGGATCGGGGCGTCGACGTCGATTATCTGCCCGATCTCGGCAAGGACAAGGAAGCCCTTCTGGCCGCCATTGGCCAGTATGACGGCCTTGCCATCCGCTCCGCCACCAAGGCGACGGAAAAGCTGATTGCCGCCGCTGACAACCTCAAGGTGATCGGCCGCGCCGGCATCGGCGTGGATAATGTCGATATCCCCTCCGCATCGCGGCGCGGTATCATCGTGATGAACACGCCTTTCGGCAACTCCATCACCACCGCCGAGCACGCCATCGCGCTCATGTTCGCCGTGGCGCGCCAGATCCCCGAAGCCAATGCCTCGACGCATGCCGGAAAGTGGGAAAAGAACCGCTTCATGGGTGTGGAGATCACCGGCAAGACCCTCGGCATCATCGGCTGCGGCAATATCGGTTCGATCGTCGCCATGCGCGGCGTCGGCCTGAAGATGCATGTCGTGGCCTTTGATCCCTTCCTGTCGCAATCGCGTGCCTCGGAACTCGGTGTCGAGAAGGTCGAGTTGGAGGAGCTGTTTGCACGCGCCGACTTCATCACGCTGCACACGCCGCTGACTGACCGCACCCGCAACGTCATCAGTGCCGATGCGATCGCGTCGATGAAGGACGGTGTGCGCATCGTCAATTGCGCGCGCGGCGGCCTGATCGACGAAAAGGCTCTCGTGGCGGCGCTGAAGTCCGGCAAGGTGGCAGGCGCAGGCATCGACGTGTTTGAGGTGGAGCCCGTGACCGAAAACGAGCTGTTCAACATGCCCAATGTCGTGTGTACGCCGCATCTCGGCGCATCAACCTCCGAGGCCCAGGAAAACGTCGCCATCCAGGTGGCGGAACAGATGTCCGACTATCTGATGAAGGGCGCGGTCAGCAACGCCATCAACATGCCGTCCATCACGGCCGAGGAGGCCCCGCGTCTTAAGCCCTTCATCAAGCTGGCAGAGGTTCTCGGCAGCTTCGTCGGTCAGGTCACCGAAGAGGCGATCCAGGAAGTCGAGATCCTGTTTGACGGCGCCACCGCCTCCATGAACACGCGAGCCCTGATCAGCGCGGCGCTCTCCGGCCTCATCCGTCCCCAGGTGGCGGACGTCAACATGGTCTCGGCCCCGATCATGGCCAAGGAACGCGGCGTCATCCTCTCGGAGGTCAAGCGGGACAAGTCGGGCGTCTTCGACGGTTACATCCGTCTGACGGTCAAGACCGCCAACCGCACGCGCACCATCGCCGGAACCTGTTTCTCGGATGGCAAGCCCCGCTTCATCCAGATCAAGGGCATCAATCTCGATGCGGAGGTAGGCGAGCACATGCTCTACACCACCAATCCCGACGCACCGGGCATCATCGGCCTTCTCGGCTCGATCTGCGGCAAGAACGAAGTCAACATCGCCAACTTCCAGCTCGGCCGCAACCGCGCAGGCGGCGATGCCATCGCGCTCCTCTATCTCGACGCGCCCTTCCCGCAGGATGTCCTGGAAGAACTTCGGTCCAATCCCAAGATCGATTCGGCCAAGCCCCTGCATTTCGACGTCGCGTACTGACGGCTGATCAGAAACACGAACGCAATCGGCCGGTCAGGATCCTGACCGGCCGATTTTCGTTCCGCTCATGCATCAAGAATCGGCTCAGGCTGCCGTCCTGGCATTGGAGATGACGGTCACGACACCCTCCACCACCTTTTCGACCGTTGCCTCGTCATCGGCTTCGGCCATCACGCGGATCAGCGGTTCGGTGCCCGAGGGGCGAATGACCAGCCGGCCGGTATTGCCGAGCATGATCCGGGCGTCTTCGATGGCCTCCTTGACCCGAGGGTCGTCCAGCGGGGAAGCACCGGTAAACTTCACGTTGCGAAGCAGCTGCGGCACCGGTTCGAAACGGCTGAGAACTTCGCTTGCTGGCCGGTTCGCCTTCTTGATGCAGGCCAGGACCTGCAAGGCCGAGACAAGGCCGTCACCTGTCGTCGAATAGTCCGACAGCACCACGTGGCCGGACTGTTCCCCGCCGACATTGAGACCGTGGGCCCGCATGTGCTCGACGACATGGCGATCGCCGACCTTGGTCCGGTGAAGCTGCAGGCCCAGCCCGTGCATGAAGCGCTCGAGGCCCAGATTGGACATCACGGTCGCCACTACGCCGTCGCCCGACAGGCGGCCCGCACGGTGCCAGGCTTCGCCGATCACTGCCATGACCTGGTCGCCATCGACGGTATTGCCTTTTTCATCGACGAGCACAACGCGGTCCGCATCGCCGTCCAGCGCAATGCCGATATCGGCCCGCACCTCGAGTACCTTGCGCATCAGCGCATCGACGCTGGTGGAGCCGCAGTTTTCATTGATGTTCAGGCCGTTGGGTTCATCGCCGATCGCGACCACTTCCGCGCCAAGCTCCCACAGTGCGGCCGGCGCGACCTTGTAGGCGGCGCCGTTCGCGCAGTCGACGACGATACGCATGCCCGACAGCGACAGCGCGCGGGGGAGTGTCCGCTTCGCGAACTCGATGTAGCGATCATGCACCCCGTCCACGCGCTTGGCACGGCCGAGAGACGCCGAATCAGCCAGCTTGATATCGACTCCGCCATCGATGATCGCCTCGATGCGGCGCTCGATCTGGTCTGAAAGCTTGTAGCCATCCGGCCCGAACAGTTTGATTCCATTATCGAAATAAGGATTGTGCGAGGCCGAGATCATGACGCCGATATCGGCCCGCAGCGAGCGGACCAGCATGGCGACGGCCGGCGTCGGTATCGGGCCGAGCAGGAAGACGTCCATGCCCGAGGCGCAGAATCCCGCCACCATGGCGTTTTCGATCATGTAGCCGGAAAGCCGCGTATCCTTTCCGAGCACGACCCTGTGGCGGTGGTTTCCGCGCTGGAAAGACATGCCAGCGGCCATGCCGACCTTCATCGCGATGTCGGCGGTCATTGGGAAGGCGTTGGCCTTGCCCCGAATGCCGTCGGTTCCGAAATAGCGTCGTGTCATCCTGGTCCCCATTGGGTCAGGCGGCCGCTCACCCTGGCCGCCAACGCTCTCAAATCGTCCACAATGCCCGACATGCAAACTCAAAATCTGCAACAACCGGTTACGCTGGCGCCCGCAGCGGCGGACGATCCGCCGCGATGGTTTACGGGTGCTTGACGTTCCGTCGCCAGATATCAGCCGCGTTGAAGGCGCCGGCAGAGTTCGTCAAGCTGCTCCAGAGACTTGTAGGCAATGCGAATTTCGCCGCCCCGGCTCTTGTGGTTGATGGCCACGTTGACGCCCGTGGCGTTGGACAGCATCTTCTCCAGCGCCAGCGTGTCGGCATCCTTTTCCGGACGCGGGGTCGAAGACGACGTGCCTTCCTTGGCGACACCCTCGGGCTGTTGCGCCAGCATTTCGGCCTGGCGCACCGAGAGATTGTCGTCGACAATGCGCTTGGCAAGTGCCTCCGGATCCCTCGCGGTCACCAGGGCGCGGGCATGGCCGGCGGAGAGCGCACCGTCGACCAGCATGTCCTTGATTCCATCCGACAACTTCAGCAGGCGCAGTGTGTTGGCCACATGGCTTCGGCTCTTGCCGATGACCTGCCCCAGATCGGACTGCGTGTAGCTGTGCTCGTCGATCAGCTGCTGGTAGCCCGCCGCTTCCTCGATGGGATTGAGATCGGCGCGCTGCACGTTCTCGACGATGGCGAGTTCCAGCGCCACGCGATCGCTGACGTCGCGGATGATGACGGGCACCTCGGTAAGGCCGGCCTTCTGCGCAGCCCGCCAGCGGCGCTCGCCCGCAATGATCTCGTGCCGGCCCTCGCGACCCGTAGGCCGCACGACGACCGGCTGGACAATGCCGTGTTCCCGGATCGATTGAGCCAGGTCGCCAAGCTCTTCCTCGGCGAAACTGCGCCTTGGATTACGCGGATTGGGGTCGATCAGATCGATCGGCAGGCGTCCGTCTGCACCCACTGCCGGCTTCGACGCCTGCTCGGCAGGCTTGTCCATTTCGCCGATCAGCGCTGCCAGTCCGCGTCCGAGACGCTTGCGGGAGGGGTCCTGGTTCATTCTCACTCCGTGGGCACAATGCCGGAATTTCAGGCTACGCGAAGCCGGCGTTCGCGCCGAATCACTTCCGAGGCTAGCTGCAGGTAAGCCTGGCTGCCGCTGCACTTGAGATCGTAGAGGATCGCGGGCTTGCCGTAGGATGGCGCTTCGGACACACGCACGTTCCGTGGGATGATCGTCTCGTAGACAGCGTCGCCCATATGCGCGCGCACGTCCTCGACCACCTGGTTGGCAAGATTGTTGCGGCCGTCATACATGGTCAGCACGATACCCTGGATCGTCAGATCCGGATTGATGGTGGCCCGGATCTGCTCCACCGTCTGCAGCAGCTGGCTCAAACCTTCAAGCGCAAAGAACTCGCACTGGAGCGGCACCAGGACGGAGCTCGCGGCCGCCATGGCATTCAGAGTCAACAGGTTCAACGACGGCGGGCAGTCGATCAGCACATAGCCGAATTGGGCACCTTCGCTTCCTTCGAGCGCCTTCCGCAGTCTCAGGACGCGGTCGGGCGCGGAGGCGATCTCCATTTCCAGCCCCAGCAGATCCAGCGTCGATGGCACGATGGAGAGGCCCGGCACCGCGGTCTTGACAACCGATGCAAGCAGACTGGCCTCACCCGTCAGCAGATCGTAGGACGATGTCTCGCGCGAATGCCGGTCGATCCCGAGGCCCGTGCTGGCGTTGCCCTGGGGATCGAGATCGACGATCAGCACCTTCTCGCCAATCGCCGCGAGTGCGGTGGCCAGATTGATGGCCGTGGTGGTCTTGCCCACCCCGCCCTTCTGGTTCGCAACAGTGATAATCCTTGGCGCGCCGGTCATGTCGGGTACCCGTCGGAGTGTGTCCTGCATCGCATCCACCTGGTTTGTCACCTGGGTCGCAGTCCACCGATTTCCAGAATCCGCGATTCCGGGTCGACCGCACTATGGTGTTCTATCAGGTCAAATGCCCAGCGGTCACGGCTTTTGACGAGTTCTCCAACGAAGTCTCGTCCCTTATGGAAGAGACCGACTGCACCTCGGTCGAGCCAGGGCTTCGAGAGCCCCAAAAGGTCTGGGAGCGCCGTAAGTGCCCGCGCCGTGACGATTTCAGGCTGTGCCGCGGCGGGATAAGCGTCTTCGATGCGCATGCGGTGCACGGTCGCCGGGAGGCCGAGTTCCGCGACTGCCATATTGAGAAAGGCAGCCTTCTTCATATTGCTCTCGACAAGTCCCACCTGGGCGCCTCGCTTTTCCGCGAGCATGATTGCCAAAACCAGACCCGGGAGACCGCCGCCTGAGCCCAAATCCAGCCAGCGAAGACTGTTGGGCTTCAGCGCCAAGAGTTGTGCGCTGTCAAGGATGTGGCGATCCCAGAGAGTGTCGAGCGTTGACGGAGCGACAAGATTTGACGTTCTGGTCCAGCGTTCGAGAAGCTCTCCGTAACGGATCAGCTTCGACTCTGTTTCACGTGAAACCGGGCCGACTATCCCGTGAAGCCGTTCGAAGTCCTCCTTCACGCCGCACCCCGCCTTGCAGCGGCAGAAGCGGATTGGATGCGGGCGATAATGATGGCCAGCGCGGCGGGCGTCATGCCTTCTATTCGCTGCGCCATGGCAATGGACGAGGGCCGTACACGCGCGAGTTTGTCAGCAAGCTCACACGACAAACCCGGAAGTTCTTCGAAATCGATGTCAGCGGGAATGGCCAGACCCTCTTCCTTACGCAGAACGGCAATATCAGTCGCCTGGCGGTTCATGTACACGGCGTATCGCGCTTCGGTTTCGACAAGTTCCGCTACTTTTGGCGAAATATTGGCAAGTTCAGGCCAGATAGTCGCAAGCCTGCCGATGGTTATCGTCGAATCGGACAGCAGTTCGTAGCCGCTTCGCCTCACCCCATCTTTCGCTAGCCCGATGCCATGCCGGCTGGCTTCGTTAGGGGTCAGGGAGCGGCTCTGGACGATTATTCTCGCGCGGTCCATGTCTGCGCGCAACTGTTTGAAAGCATCAAGCCGCCCGGAAGAAGCTAGACCCCATTCCTCGGCTTTTGGTGTCAGTCGGATGTCCGCATTGTCCGCCCGGAGCGACAGGCGGAACTCGGCGCGCGACGTAAACATACGGTACGGTTCCGTAACACCGCGGCTGGTCAGATCATCGATCATCACGCCGATATAGGCGTCACCACGCCCGAGCCGGACCAGCGGCTGACCGCCGGCTTTGCGGCCCGCATTCAAGCCGGCCATCAGCCCTTGCGCCGCCGCTTCCTCGTAACCCGTTGTGCCGTTGATTTGGCCGGCGAGGAACAGACCTGGCAAGCACCTGAGCTCCAGCTCCTGGGTCAGTTCCCGCGGATCGACATGGTCATATTCGATGGCATAGCCTGGTTGAAGGATCCGCGCCTTCTCGAGACCGGGCATCGTCGCGATGAAGGCAGCCTGGACATCTTCCGGCAACGAGGTCGATATCCCGTTGGGATAGACCGTGTCGTCGTCGAGTCCTTCCGGCTCCAGGAAGATCTGATGACTCTCCCGATCCTTGAAACGCACGATCTTGTCTTCGATCGAAGGACAGTAACGCGGTCCAACGCCCGCGATGGCGCCGGAATACATGGCGGATCGACCGAGATTCGCTTCGATGATCTCGTGCGTGGCGGCTGTCGTGCGTGTGATCCCGCACTCGATCTGCCGCGTGGTGATTCGATCCGTCATAAGCGAAAACGGGATCGGATCGCTATCGGCTGGCTGCATCTCTAGGGAGGCCCAGTCGATGCTCCTGCCGTCCAGGCGGGGCGGTGTCCCGGTCTTGAGCCGACCGAGCCGGAGACCGAGCCGTGTCAGGGTCTGCGACAGCCCGATGGTCGCCGGTTCATTCATGCGACCCGCAACAATGGTCCGATCGCCGATGTGAATGAGACCGCGCAGGAATGTGCCCGTGGTCAATACGACGGCGCCGGCCGTGATTTCCCGGCCGTCCGCCAGGGAGACGCCCGCAGCCTGTCCGTTCTCGATAATCAGATCAGCCACTTCGCCCTCGACAATGGCAAGGCAAGACTGGGCAGCGAGCGCTGTCTGCATGGCCTGCTTGTAGAGGTTGCGGTCCGCCTGAGTACGGGGACCGCGGACAGCCGGTCCCTTGCGGCGGTTGAGAAGACGGAACTGAATTCCCGCGTCATCCGCGACGCGGCCCATGAGGCCGTCCAGGGCATCTATCTCGCGAACCAGATGGCCTTTGCCCAATCCACCGATGGCCGGGTTGCAGGACATGGCGCCGATCGTGTCGCGCGACAGCGTCACCAGAGCGGTTCGGGCGCCCACGCGTGCAGAGGCAGCTGCAGCTTCACAGCCGGCATGTCCCCCACCGATGACGATGACATCATATCGAACAGGCATTGCTTCTCGCTCGGTTTCACGTGAAACCCACGCGTCTTTACACGCTTGGCTGTTTCACGTGAATCATTTTCCGACACAGAATGTCGAGAAGATGGATCCGAGGACTTCTTCGACATCAATAGCGCCGGTGATGCGGCCAAGGGCGTCGGATGCCTGGCGGAGTTCTTCGGCTGCGAGCTCCAACTGGCCTGAACCGACCGTGCCGGCTCTGTCGAGTGCGGACACACATTTCGTCAGAAGGGCGACATGACGGCTGCGTGTCGGGATCGCACGTTCTCCGGTATTCATGGCCGCAGCGGCACGTTCTTGTAGTGACCCGGCCAGGTCGCTCAATCCGTCCCGTCGGACAGCCGACAAGCACAGATCAAATTCTTCGCCCTCGCGGATCGGGGCCACGTCAATCTTGCTGCGGACGCGTAGCTGAGGTTTATAGCCAGACACAGAAGGATACGGCAGTACTCCATCGCTCAGCAGCAGAAGCAGGTCCGCATCCTTCGCGCTCTCCTGGGCTTTGGCAATCCCGATGCGTTCGACCGCATCTTCACTCTCCCGAAGACCGGCAGTATCGCTGACCAGCACTCTGTGGCCCCCGAGGTCCAGCGTGACTTGAACGATATCGCGGGTGGTCCCAGGGGTATCAGTCACGATTGCTGCTTCGCGGCCAGCCAGCGCATTCAGTAGCGACGACTTTCCCGCATTCGGGGCGCCGAGGATGACGACGCGAAAACCGTCACGAACCAACTCCGCGACCTTGTAGCCAGCCGCGTGATTGCGAATATCCATCGCCAGTTGCGAAACATTCGGCCAAACTCGATCGGCGACGCTGCCGGGAACATCTGACTCATCGGAGAAATCCAGATCGGCTTCGATAAGCGCACGCGCCTGAAGAAGCTGGCCTCGCCAATCCGAATAGAGCCGATCCAGCACCCCGCCGCTGGTGGCCACGGCGAGGCGACGCTCTGCTTCTGTTTCGGCCTGGATCAGATCCGCCAAGCCTTCGGCGCGCGTCAGGTCGAGTTTGCCTTCGCCAAAGGCACGCCGGGTGAACTCGCCGGCTTCGGCGGCTCTAAGTCCCCCCACACTCCCGATTGTCTCCAGGACTGCGGCGACGACAGCGCGCCCGCCATGGATATGGAATTCAGCGCAATCCTCGCCCGTGAAGCTATACGGCGCAGGAAAATGGGCAACCAGTCCCCGGTCGAGGAAACGGCCGTCCGGAGCAACGATCGATCGGAGGCTCAGTTGGCGGGCAGGCGGCAGGCCGCCAGCGAGTGTCGTGACCACGCTCGAGGTGGCGGGCCCGGAAAGGCGGATGACCGCTACACCCGAGGGCAGACCGCCGCTCGAGAGCGCATATATTGTGTCGCGATCCGTCATACCGTTCGACCCGCGCGGGTGCTGGTGGGTCGTTTCACAACCGAATCGAGGTTAAGGGCCCTGGTACCGTTACGTACCCGAATCGGCGATTAACGATCAGGTGTTCATCGAATCGAAGAAGTCGGCATTCGTCTTCGTCTGCTTGAGCTTGTCGATCAGGAATTCGATCGCGTCGGTGGTGCCCATCGGCGCCAGGATACGCCGCAAGACGAAGATCTTCTGCAGATCCTGGCGTGCGACGAGGAGATCCTCCTTACGCGTGCCGGATTTGAGAATGTCCATCGACGGGAAGATGCGCTTATCGGCGACCTTGCGGTCGAGCACGATTTCGGAATTGCCCGTACCCTTGAATTCTTCGAAGATGACCTCGTCCATGCGGCTGCCCGTATCGATCAGCGCGGTGGCTATGATGGTGAGCGAGCCGCCTTCTTCGATATTGCGCGCGGCGCCGAAGAAGCGCTTCGGCCGCTGCAGGGCGTTGGCATCGACACCGCCAGTCAGCACCTTGCCGGAAGACGGCACGACAGTGTTGTAGGCACGGCCCAGGCGGGTGATCGAATCGAGCAAGATGACGACGTCACGGCCATGCTCGACGAGGCGCTTTGCCTTCTCGATGACCATCTCGGCGACCTGGACGTGGCGCACGGCAGGCTCGTCGAATGTCGAGGATACTACCTCGCCCTTGACGGAGCGCTGCATGTCGGTGACTTCCTCTGGCCGCTCGTCGATCAACAAAACGATCAGGTAGCACTCGGGATGGTTCATCGCGATCGAATGCGCGATGTTCTGGAGCAGGACCGTCTTACCCGTGCGGGGCGGTGCAACGATCAGGCCGCGCTGGCCCTTGCCGAGCGGTGCCACCAGATCGATGACGCGTGCCGACAGATCCTTCCCGGCCGGATTTTCCGTCTCCATCTGGAACCGCGTGTCGGGATAAAGCGGCGTCAGATTGTCGAAGTGGATCTTGTGACGAATCTTGTCCGGATCGTCGAAATTGATCGTGTTGACCTTCAGCAGCGCAAAGTAGCGTTCGCCATCCTTCGGGCTGCGAATCGGACCCTCTACCGTATCACCGGTCTTCAGCGAAAACCGCCGAATCTGCGAAGGCGAGATGTAGATGTCGTCCGGACCCGGCAGATAATTCGCGCTCGCAGACCGAAGGAAGCCGAAGCCATCCTGCAGGACTTCAACGACGCCTTCGCCGATGATTTCGATGTCCTGCATCGAAAGCTTCTTGAGGATCGCGAACATGAGCTCCTGCTTGCGCATGATGCTCGCATTCTCGACCTCGAGCGATTCGGCGAATCCGATCAGATCGGTCGGACTCTTGCTCTTGAGGTCCTGGAGTTTCATTTCCTGCATGGTCTGCCCTCTGGGCGCGTTATTGGTATGTGAAGGATTGGCGGTGGCGGGGCGCTGTCGGCTGCGGCCAGAAAGGAGAGCGTTGCCAATCGGGAAGGGAAAACGCCTTTTAGCGTCACACTTGCCCAAGCGCAAGATGATTTGGCAGGCGCCTTACCAGGGCTTGATCACCACGAGAATAACGATGACGATCATCAGGACGGCAGGCATCTCGTTCAGCACGCGCCAGTGCCGCGATGTCCGCACTTCGCGATCTTCGGCAAAACGGCGCACAGCCCCGGCGAAATAGCCATGCATGCCGGTCAGGACGACCACGGCGGCTATTTTTGCGTGCAGCCATCCCCCCATGAAGCCGAAGCCCGTCCAGGCCATCCAGAGACCGAAATACCAGGTCGAGAGCATCGCCGGGGTCATGATCGCCCGCAGCAGGCGCCGTTCCATGATCTTGAAGGTTTCCGACTGCGGCGAGCCTGGCCCGGCCTCCGCGTGATAGACGAAAAGCCGCGGCAGATAGAGCATTGCCGCCATCCAGGCGATCACCGAAACGATATGCAGGACCTTGGCCCAGAGGTAAAATCCGTCCGGCAGCAGGAAAAACACGGAAACTGCCGCAACGCCGAGTCCGGCCAAGATCAACCCGCGCATCATCTGGACAACCCTCTTCGCCGCCCGCCAATCCAGTTGGATACCAGCCGCATCAGGCGGCGTTGCGCACCCTGGCGATCATCGCTTCCACATGAGCGATCGGGGCGTCCGGCGTAATGCCGTGGCCGAGATTGAAGATCAAGGGGCCATCGCTCAACACCTCGAGGATGCGATCGACTCCTTCGTCCAGGGCCTTACCGCCCGCGACGAGCCGCAGCGGATCGAGGTTGCCCTGAACGGCTCCTTGACCCTGGAGGCGCTTTGCCTGGCTGAGCGGGACCGACCAGTCGAGGCCCAGCGCCGTCACGCCCGTCTTCTCGCGATAAGTGTCGTAGAGCGTGCCTGCCCCCTTCGGAAAGCCGATGATCGGCGTGTCGGGATGCACGGCGCGAACACGCTCGACGATCTTGCGCACAGGCTCGATGCAACACGTTTCGAAAGCCGCCTCGTCCAGCACGCCGGACCAGGAATCGAAGATCTGCACCGCATCGGCGCCGGCATCGATCTGCCGGATCAGATATTCAGCCGATCGCTCGGCCACCAGATCCAGCAAGCGGCTCATCTCCGCCGGCTGGCGGAACCCGGCAAGCCGCGCCGGCGCCTGATCGGGCGTGCCGTGCCCGGCGATCATGTAGGTGGCCACCGTCCATGGCGCACCGCAGAAGCCGAGCAGCGTGGTCTCGGCAGGCAGTTCGGCGCGGAGCCTCCGCACCGTCTCGTAGACCGGAGCGAGGTGCTCGTGGAAGCCTTGACCATCGAGGCGATCGACCTCGGCCAGATCGAGCGGCTCCATGATCGGCCCACGGCCTTCGTGGAATTCCAGCTTGCGGCCGAGCGCATGCGGAACGACCAGGATGTCGGAAAACAGGATCGATGCATCGAATCCGAAACGCCGGATCGGCTGCAGCGTGACCTCGACGGCGAAATCGGGATTGTAGCAAAGGTCAAGAAAGCTTCCCGCCGTTTTGCGCATCTCCCGATATTCGGGAAGATAGCGACCGGCCTGGCGCATCATCCAGATTGGTGGGGGTGTTCGCTTCTGGCCCTTCAGCACGTCGAGCACGATCCGTTCCGGGGCCATTCCTCACCTCTCTCCCGTTCTTAAATACTAAATAGATTCTATCTGAATCTTATTCTGATTCTATGAGTCTGTTGGAATCGGTGGTTTGGCCGCATCCCCAACATCGCCTCTTGCGGGGTGCACCATATGGGCAGGAAGCGCTTGTGCAAAGGAAAAGCTGAATTGCGGGGATAATGGGAATAAAGATCGTTATAACAATGGTTTGATGAGTCACCTAATCGCGACCGAATGAGTCCACTCTGTGAGTTGCGATAGTGCACCCCCGCAATTGCCCACAGGTGGCTTTCCATCTCCCGATCGTCAAAATTGTGGACGAAATGCCATCTGATACAGTCGCTTCTACCGGGTCGGCCAGGTTCTCCGACTTATCCACCGTTGCCCACACCCACCGGGACGTGCATGTGAACAGCCACAGCTTCTTTCACCTTCACCTGATATCGGACGCCACCGGCGAGACGCTGCTGGCCGCTGGCCGCGCGGCGGCGGCCCAGTACAAGCAGGCGCGGGCCATCGAACACATCTATCCGCTGATCCGCACAGAGCGGCAGCTGATGAAGGTCTTCGAGGATATTGAGGAAGCGCCCGGCATCGTGCTGTACACGATCGTGGACCAGGATCTGGCGCGCCGGATCGACGAGCACTGCGCCGCGCTCGGCCTGCCCTATGTGTCGGTCATCGAACCGGTACTCGCGGTCTTCCAGACCTATCTCGGGGCGCCTGCGGGACGCAGGGTCGGCGCCCAGCACGCGCTCGACGCGGAGTATTTCCGGCGCATCGAGGCCCTGAATTTCACCATGGAGCATGATGACGGCCAGCTCCCGGACGACATCGAGCAGGCGGACATCATCCTGGTCGGCATTTCGCGAACCTCGAAGACGCCGACGAGCATCTATCTCGCCAATCGCGGCATCAAGACCGCGAACGTGCCCATCGTCCTGGACATGCCGTTGCCGGAAGCGTTGCTGAGTGCCAAGGCGCCGCTGATCGTCGGTCTGCTGGCCTCCGCCGAGCGAATATCGCAGGTCCGCGAAAACCGGATCCTAGGCACAGATTACGATGCAGGCTCCTATGTGGAGCGCTCGGCTATCCTGCAGGAACTCAACTACGCCCGCGGCTTGTGCAAACGCCATGGCTGGCCCACGATCGATGTCAGCCGACGTTCGATCGAAGAGACCGCCGCGGCGATTCTCGCGCTGCGTGGCAAGAAATTTTAGTACTCGATCAACCAGAGAGCCTCAGATGACGGCACCGTTCATACTCGCCTCAACCAGCCCGTTCCGGCGCGACATGCTGGCCAATGCCGGCCTGGATTTCGACATTGTCCGGCCGGAGATCGACGAGCGTGTGGTCGAGGAGACCGTCGCGGGCAGCGGTTTGGCACCGACCGATATCGCCTCGCTGCTGGCTGAAGCGAAGGCGGTTGATGTCTCGGAACGCCAACCCGGCCGCATCGTGATCGGCTGCGACCAGGTCCTTTCGCTGGACGAGGAGGTGCTGCACAAGCCCGAAGACATGGAGGCCGCGCGCCGGCGGCTCCTGGCGCTCTCCGGCAAGACGCATGAGCTCCACAGCGCGATTGTCGCCGCAAGGGACGGTGTCGTCCTGTGGCGACATGTTTCGACCGCACGGATGACGGTGCGAAAACTCGATCCGGCTTTTGTCGGGCAGCATCTGGCGCGGGTCGGCGACAAGGCACTCTCCTCCGTCGGCGCCTATCAGATCGAAGGCGAAGGGGTTCAACTCTTCGATCGTATCGAGGGCAGTCATTTCACCATTGTCGGGCTGCCGCTCCTGCCCTTGTTGGCCTTCCTGCGCGAACAGGGCGTGATCGATGGCTGAAACCAGCCCGAAAGCCTTCGTCGTGGGCCATCCCATTACCCATTCCCGCTCGCCGCTGATCCATGGCCATTGGTTGCGTGAATACGGCCTTGCCGGTAGCTACGAACGCATCGACGTGCTGCCGGAAGCGTTCGGAACGTTTCTCGAAGGCCTGGCTGGCCAGGGCTATGCCGGTGGCAACGTCACCTTGCCGCACAAGGAAGCCGCTTTTGCAGCTGTGAACCGGCGCGACGCGGCCGCAGAGGCGATCGGCGCCGTCAATACGGTCTGGCTGGAAGGTGGAGAACTCCACGGTTCGAACACCGATGCCTATGGATTTGCCGCCAATCTCGACGAACAGACACCAAAGTGGCGCGAGGGCCGGCGGGCCTGCGTGCTGGGTGCCGGGGGTGCTGCGCGCGCCATCCTGTATGCGCTCGTCGAGGCGGGCTACGACGACATCCTGCTGGTCAACCGCAACATCGAGCGCGCGACCGCCCTGGCGGCGCGGTTCGGCGCCGCAATCCAGCCGTCAGCTTGGGAGCAGGTCGATCACGCACTTGCCGATGCAGACCTGCTGGTGAACACCACATCGCTGGGCATGGGCGGCAGCGCGTTTCCCGAGCTCGACCTGGGTCTCCTCCAGAAGGGCGCCATCGTGACGGACATCGTCTATTCCCCGCTCGACACAGCACTTCTGCAACGTGCCGCAAAAGCAGGTTTTGCCACGGCGGACGGCCTGGGCATGCTGCTGCACCAGGCGGTACCGGCTTTCGAGCGCTTTTTCGGAAAACGGCCGACGGTGACGCCGGAACTGCGCCAATTGATCGTCGACGATCTGGGAGACGCGGCATGATCGTTCTCGGCCTCACCGGATCGATCGGCATGGGCAAGAGCACGACGGCGGCCATGTTCCGCGAGGCAGGTGTTCCGGTGCACGATTCCGATGAGGCGGTTCACCGCATCTATGCCGGCCCGGCCGCCCCGCTGATCGAGCGCGCCTTCCCGGGCACCGTTGTCGATGGAGTGGTCGATCGGCAGCTGCTTTCCGAAAAGGTGATCGGCAAGCCGGAAGAATTGCGCAGGCTGGAGAGCATCATCCACCCGCTGGTGCGCGAAGATGCGGATGCCTTTCTGCGCGAAGCCCGGGACAGAGGCGAAAAGCTGGTCTTGCTCGACATTCCGCTGCTGTTCGAGACCGATGGCACCGGCCGCGTGGACCGCATCGTCGTCGTCACGGCGCCGGCGGATGTGCAGCGGGAGCGGGTTTTGGCGCGGCCCGGCATGACGGAAGAGAAATTCGAGGCCATTCTGGCACGACAGGTGCCGGACGCGGAAAAGCGACACCAAGCAGATTTCATCATCGATACGAGCCTCGGTTTGGAACCCGCCCGGGACCGCGTGCGCGAGATCGTGAGGCAACTGCGCGGGGGATCGACGGGCTGACCTCTTGAGCCGAGGATCGTCTGGGGACAGGATGCCGCCAGCAGGGGACGATTCGATGCGCGAGATCATTTTCGATACCGAGACCACGGGACTGGAAACCGGCCGCGACCGGGTGATCGAATTCGGTGGCGTGGAACTGGCCAACCGGTTCCCGACCGGACGAACCTTCCACGCCTATTTCAACCCGCAAGGGTACCCCGTGCATCCGGAAGCCCTGGCCGTCCACGGCCTGAACGACGCGTTCCTGGCCGAGAAGCCGACTTTTGCCGAGACGGCTGCGGAACTCATGGCCTTTCTGGAAGACGCGGTGCTGGTCGCCCACAATGCGAACTTTGACCTGGGGTTCATGAATGCCGAGCTGAAGCGGATCAACATGCCGCTGATCACGGCCGATCGGGTCATCGACACGCTGGCCATAGCCAAGCGCAAGCATCCGATGGGGCCGAACTCGCTCGACGCCTTGTGCCGCCGCTATGGCATCGACAATTCACGACGCACGAAGCACGGCGCGCTGCTCGATTCAGAGCTGCTGGCGGAAGTCTATATCGAACTGATTGGCGGCAAGCAGGCCGCGCTGGTTCTGGATGTCCAGGAGGCGGGCGACGACGACCGCGACAACGAGCTCGTGGTCGTTCACGCCGACTACCGCCGCACGAGACCGCTGCAGCCCCGGCTGAGCGAGGCTGAGCTCGAAGCGCATGCCGCAATGGTGGCAAAACTTGGAGAAAAGGCGCTCTGGCGCGAGCTCTAGAGCGTGTCCAGGAAAAGTGGAAACGGTTTTCCGTTTCGGACACGCGACAGAACAAGGACTCAGAGCATTTGTTTTGATTTAATCAAAACAGGAAATGCTCTTGGCCCGGTCCATCAACGAACCGGGCCATGAGCCGAAGCTGGTATCAGCTGGTCTGGAACTGGGGGCCGCCCTGTCCCGACTTCGCCTTGGCCTGTTCCTGAGCCATACGCTGCTGGAACATCTGCGCGAAATCGATCGGGTCGATCATCAGCGGCGGGAAACCGCCCTGGCGGGTTGCTTCGCCGACGACCTGACGGGCGAAGGGGAAGAGCAGCCGCGGGCACTCGATGAACAGGATCGGCAGCATGTGCTCCTGCGGGAAACCATCGATGCGGAACACGCCGCCATAGACCAGCTCGACATTGAACAGCACCGTGCCGTCGACTTCCGCCTTGGCGTTCAGCGCCAGCGTGACGTCATATTCCTTGTCGACCATCGGGTTGGCGTTGACGTTCACATTGATGTTGATGTTGGGCGCCTTGTCGCGGGTCTTCAGCGAGTTGGGAGCACCCGGATTCTCGAACGAGAAATCCTTCACATATTGCGCGAGCACGTTGAGCGTCGGCTGCGGCTGGTTCGCCTGGGCGCCATTGGTGGCTGCGGCGCCAGCGGCGGCTGGATTGGCGGCGTTGTTGTCGGTCGGTTCCTTGGCCATCAGGCGATATTCCTCGTTCCGTGCGGCCGTTCCGGCCCCTGTTCTCGATTGGGGGCGTTGGCTATCATGGTGGACCGGGCATGACAAGCTTGGCCCGGTTTCCCGCACTTTCTAGTCGTCCTTGCCGATCCAGGGAGAGCGGGGATCCCGGCGGTTGCTCGAATAGTCCTCGTCGTCGAGATCGATCGTCGGCCCGCCCTGCGACGGTCCCCGTCCCGGTGCCTGGCCGGGGCCGCGCGTCTGCACGGTCTGGACGACTATCCGATCGCGCAGGAACCGCCACGCCATGTCGCGGATCGCCGGCACGAATAGCAGGAACCCGCAGGTATCGGTCACGAAACCGGGGGTCAGCAGCAGCACGCCGGCGATCATGATCATCACGCCATGCACCATTTCGCGCCCGGGAACTTGCCTCGCCTCTAGCGTCTGGCGAATGCGTTCCATGATGCCGAATCCCTGGATACGCAGCAGGATGGCGCCGGCCACGGCGGTCACGAGCACCAGGCCAAGCGTTGCAAGGACGCCGATCTGTCCGCCGACCAGGACAAAGACGGAGATCTCTGCCAGCGGCACGACAAGAAGAACGAACGGGATAAGGGAAAATCTCACGAGCGGTTAACCATGGCGAGAGGGGGTTGGGCGATATTGATCGTCCGGTTCTTCCTTGACATAGGAATTATCCGGCTTGATTTGAATGATGAGCCGTTGCGTTCTATATGCGTGCCAAGCGTGCATGGCGCATCCCCGTTCCGCAACTAGTCCGAATATACTGTCGGGCGGAGGCGGAGAATGATCTGTTGGCGGACGATATGGAATTTTTTGATCTCGGGACAATCTTCTTTCTGGTCGCGGCGGTGGTGATTTTCTACCAGCTGCGCAACGTGCTCGGCCGTCGCACGGGTCAGGAACGTCCGCCGTTCGACCCCTATACCGCCGCCCGCACCAGCGAAAAGGAACAGGCGAGCGATAATGTCGTGCCGCTGCCCAAGCGCCCCGAGGCCGCTGCGCATGCTCATGATTATTCTGCCATCGATTCCTTCGCGCCGGCCGGCAGCGATCTGAACACCGGCCTGCGGCAGATCCACGATGCCGATCCCTCCTTCGACCCGCGCGGTTTCGTTGAAGGGGCCAAGATGGCTTATGAAATGATCGTGATGGCCTATGCCGATGGCGATCGCCAGACGCTTCGCAATCTGCTCTCCAAGGAAGTCTATGATGGTTTCGTCGCCGCCATCGACGAGCGCGAGCAGCAGAACGAGAAGATCGAATCCTCCTTCGTCGGCATCGACAAGATCGATCTCGTCGGCGCCGAGATGAAGGGGACGGAATCGCATCTGACGCTGCGTATCGTCAGCGAGCTCATCTCCGCGACCCGCAATTCGTCGGGCGAGGTCGTCGATGGCGATCCGGAAACCGTGGCCGAGGTCAAGGATGTGTGGACCTTCGCCCGCGACACACGCACCAGCGATCCGAACTGGAAGCTGGTGGCCACCGAAGCCGAGGATTGAGCCGGCCGCGGCCGGCTCGATGCCGGGCCGATGGCGCTGTCCCCCCTCCTGGAGCCTGTTGGTTTCACCGACGTGCCCGGCTGGGCGGATGACGATCACGCATCCGCCCTTTCGGCATTTCGCCGGACGGCAGCTGAAGCAGAAAGCCGTCAGTACCCTACGGGGGGCCTCTGCGTAGGGTTCGAAACGCTTGTGCCCGCTTTCCGTGCCGCGTCGACCGCAGGCAGTGATGATGCCCGGGCCTTTTTCGAAACTATCTTCACGCCACATCACATCCGGCCGGACCCCGCCGACCGCGGCTTCGTCACCGGCTATTACGAGCCGATTGTAGCGGCGTCGCGCGGGCCAACGCCCAAATTTTCCGTGCCGCTCTACCGTCCGCCTGCCGATCTGGTGAAGGTGACGGACGAAAACCGACCGGCGCAGCTCGATCCCTACTTTGCCTTCGCGGGCAAAATGCCTGATGGATTGCGGGAATATCCTGACCGCCAGGCCATCGAAAGCGGGCTGCTGCAAGGCCAGGGCCTCGAGATCGCCTGGCTGGCAGACCCGGTCGATGCGTTCTTCATCCATGTGCAGGGGGCCGCCCGGCTCCGGTTCGAAGACGGCACCGAGATGCGCGTCACCTATGCCGCCAAATCCGGGCAGGCCTTTACCGGGCCGGGGCGGGTGCTTGCCGATCTGGGCGAGATCCCACTCGAAGCGGTGACCATGCAGTCGATCCGCGCCTGGTTCCGAGACAATCCGCACCGCATCGACGAGATCCTGCACCGGAACCGCTCCTTCATCTTCTTCCGAGAAGCACCGGTCGGCGATGCGGCATCGGGGCCGATCGCCGCGGCCAAGGTGCCGTTGCAGGCCGGGCGATCGCTGGCCGTCGACCGGCTGCTGCACACATTCGGCAGCCCGCTCTTCGTCGCGGCTGAGGGGCTGGCTCATGAGGATCGACCGTTCCGCCGGCTGATGATCGCCCAGGACACGGGCTCGGCGATCGTCGGGCCGGCCAGGGGCGACATCTTCTTCGGTTCCGGCGATGCGGCGGGCGAGATCGCGGGCAAGGTCAAGCACGCAGCGGATTTCTTTCTCCTGGTACCGAACGGACTGATGGCCGGGGGTGGCCGATGAGCAGGGATCGCGGCCGCGGCCTCAACCACGAGGACCGCATCCTGTGGGGCAGGGTCGCGGGCTCCGTCACGCCGCTTCCCGGACGTTCCCTGCCGAAGATGTCCGCCGATTTTCCGCCTGAGGAAGACGCACCCGAACAAGTCCCCAAGGGCAAGATCGCAGCCACGCTCCCGGCCAAGACTGCCCAGCCCGCGGGACCTTCCTCGCCGGCGGCTCTCGATCGGGTGACGCGGCGCAAGATCGCCAAGGGCCGGGTGCCGATCGAAGGCAAGGTCGACCTGCACGGGCTCACCCAGCGCGAGGCGCACGGGCTGCTTCTCTCCTTCCTCAGCCAGGCCCGGGCGGCCGGCCGGCGCCACGTGCTGGTGGTGACCGGGAAGGGCTCATCCATGGGCAGCGAGGGCATTCTGCGGCGCGCCGTGCCGCAATGGTTCGCCACGGCAGCGTTTCGTGGGCTTGTCTCGGGATATGAGGATGCCAGCCGGGGCCATGGTGGCAGCGGTGCGCTCTATGTGCGCCTGCGCCGCATCAGGGATCTCGAGGAATGACGCCGTTCGGGGCCCGTTTGCGCGAGATGCGCCGCGCACGCGGTGTGAGCCAGAAGGAAATGGCCGAGGCGATCGGCGTTAGCCCGGCCTATCTCTCGGCGCTCGAACACGGGCGGCGCGGCACACCCAGCTGGGCTATGGTCCAGGCGATCATCGGCTACTTCAACGTTATCTGGGACGAGGCCGAAGAACTGCAGCGCATCGCGGTGGCCTCTCATCCGCGCGTCGTCATCGATACGGCGGGGTTGCCGCCAAAGGCCACGGAATTGGCCAACCTGCTCGCCGTGCATATTGCGGATCTGAGTGAAGCCGAGATCGGGGAGATCCTGGCGCGGCTGAGGGGGATGACTGGCCCGGAAGGTTGAAAGCCAGCTTGATTGTCGACGGAGGTCAGCGTTGGAGGCGCAGACCCCTCATCCGACCTCCGTCTCGGCGTTCGCTTTGCTCAGAGATGGATGAGGGGTCTGCCAAGGCCCGGAATGGGCGCGGGTTCCTACCGGCCCTTAACCGCCCCTACAGGATAAACCGCGACAGATCCGTGTTCTTGGCCAGGTCTCCGACATTGCGGTCGACGAACTCGGCGTCGATGGTGAGCGTTTCGCCCCCCTTGTCGGGCGCGTTGAAGGAGATGTCGTCGAGCACGCGCTCCATCACCGTCTGCAGGCGCCGGGCACCGATATTCTCGACCGATGCGTTGAGGTCCACGGCAATGCCGGCGAGCCGGTCGATGGCATCGTCGGTGAACTCCAGCGTCACGCCCTCGGTCAGCATCAGCGCGATGTACTGCTTGATGAGGCTGGCTTCGGTCTCCGTCAGGATGCGCCGGAAATCCTCCTTGTCGAGGGCCCGGAGTTCGACGCGGATCGGCAGGCGTCCCTGGAGTTCCGGCAGCAGGTCCGAAGGCTTGGAGACGTGGAAGGCACCGGACGCGATGAACAGGATGTGGTCGGTCTTGATCGGCCCGTATTTGGTGGCGACGGTGGTGCCTTCGACCAGCGGCAGGAGATCGCGCTGCACGCCCTCGCGGGAGACGCCGGCGCCCATGCCGCCATCGCGGGCGGCGATCTTGTCGATCTCGTCGAGGAAGACGATGCCGTCATTCTGGGCCGATTCCAGCGCCCGGCGGGTTACCTCATCCTGATCGAGCAGCTTGTCGGATTCGTCATCGATGAGGTGCTTGTAGGATTCCTTGACCGTCGTCTTGATGGTCTTGGATTTCTGGCCACCCATCGCCTTGGACAGCATCTCGTTGATGTTGAGCACGCCGATATTGGCGCCGGGCATGCCCGGGATCTCAAAGCCCGGCATACCGGAGCCTGAATCGGCGACCTCGACCTCGATCTCCTTGTCGTCCATCTCGCCGCTGCGCAGCTTCTTGCGGAAGGAATCGCGCGTGGCGGGGCTCGCGGTCTTGCCGACGAGCGCCTCCAGCACCCGTTCCTCCGCATTGATGTGGGCGCGTGCCTTCACGTCCTCGCGCATCGCCTCGCGGGTCAGGCCGATGGCGACTTCGACGAGATCGCGGATGATCTGCTCGACGTCGCGGCCGACATAGCCGACCTCGGTGAACTTCGTGGCCTCGACCTTGATGAAGGGCGCGCCGGCGAGCCTTGCCAGGCGCCGCGAGATCTCGGTCTTGCCGACGCCGGTCGGTCCGATCATCAGGATGTTCTTCGGCATCACCTCCTCGCGCATCTGGCCGGTCAGCTGCTGGCGGCGCCAACGGTTGCGCAGCGCGATGGCGACGGCGCGCTTGGCCTCCTTCTGGCCGATGATGTAGCGGTCGAGCTCGGAAACGATCTCGCGGGGGAAAAAAGTGGTCATGTTCTGTGTTGCACTCGTGCCTGGAGGGGAGGGAGGCGGTTGAGAACCGATGTGGGAAGGGTGCGCCCGACGATCAAGCCGCGGATGCGTTGCCAGCCGGCGCCGAACAGGATGATCAGCACGCCGACCACCACCAACAAGAGGGCGAAGGGCGGAACGCCGGTCGCCTCGGTCGCCGTGTCGAACAGGTAGTAGATGCCGAGCGTACCGAAATAGGCGAGCGTCGGGACCAGGAGCGATCGCCTGTCGATGACGAGCGCGACATAGACAAAGCCCAGGATCAGCAGGGTCAGCATCACTATTGCATCGCCGCCCGGCTCGACGCTGCCGAAGAAGGCATCCTGCCCGGTGGCCATGATGAACAGCGGATGCACCAGCATCGGCGCGGAGACGACATGCAGCCAGAAGGCGCAGTCCGACCACACCGTTCGCCTCTCGCGATCGTGAAGATCGAGCCCGACCGCGGTGGCGAAAACGAAAAGACCGCAGATCAGCGGCATGTAGAGCGCGGCGCGCAGCAGTTCCGGCATGTCTTCCACCGCCGGTGCCGTGACGGCGCCGGTGGTGACGCCATCATAGAGCATGAGGGCTGTCTGGAGAAAGGCGAGCAGGGTGAGCGCGACGGCGATGACACCGGCTAGGATCGGCACCCTGAACCGACAGAAATGGAGCGCCGCCGCTGCCACCGTGCCGCCGAGGATGAGATAGCCCGCCGGCGCCACCACGCCGCGCAGCGCCAGAAGCTGCCAGAGCGATTCGGGCGGGCGGATGGTGTAGTAGCGGTCGGACAATTGAGACAGCGCCACCAGCGCCGCCGCCGCGAAGATCAGCGCGAGCACCGTCGAGGCGAGCTTCATGCGGTGCTGGCGGGTCACGAATTCGGCCACCAGCCAGGCAAAACCCGCGACGAGACCGGCGATCCAAAGGGTCTCGCCCGCCATCAGCGTCGACAGGGCGAAGTAGAAACCAGCCGTCAGCAGCACGATGCCGACGGTCACGAACAAATCGTTGCCGCCGCCGATCAGCCGCAAATTCTCGTCGCGTTCGTCGTCGGGCTCCACCGCGTCGCCGCCACCTTCGAGCGTCACTAGCCCTTGGCGCTGGTCATCCGAGATGAGCCCTGAAGCGACTGCCCGGTCGAGTGTCTCGAGACGGATCATCGGTTCGCCGTCCTTGGCTGCCGGGAAGAACAGGCCACCATCAGGCGCCACGTCCCCTGTGGATGGCCGCGTCGTCGGCAAAGCGCATCAGCAGCACGTCTTCGCCCGTTTTCCCCTCGAGTTCGGGGATCGACCGGAAGCCGGCCTTTTCATAGGCGCGCACGGCGCGGCCATTGTTCGGGTCAGGATCGATGATGATGTTTTCGAACCCCTCGGAACGCAGCATGGCGACGAAGGCCTTGAGAGCGAGCGAGCCGTAGCCCTTGGAGAGGTCCTCGGGCGCCCCGATCGAGAGATCGACGCCGATCGCATCCGAAGGCAGGGCCATCAGCCAGGGATTGTCCTTCACCCAGACCTCGTTCTGGTGATGGCCGATGAACCAGTACTGGATGTAGCCCACGGGCCGCCCGTCGACGAGAAACAGGAACGGGCGCGTCGTATCGCGGCCCTCGATCATGTCGCGGATGAAGCCGAGTTCCTCCTCGGGATCCCCCCACCACTGTCGCCAGTGGGGCGTATCCATCCACTGCGCGAGCAAGGGCAGATCGTCCGCCGCGACCGGCTGGAAGGAGAGGGCGGAAGGTTCACTCGGCATCGAGGGTTTCGAGCGTGACGTTGGGATTGGTGTAGACGCAGATTTCGGCGGCGATCTTCATGGCGCGGCGCGCGACCTCCTCGGCATCCATGTCGGTTTCGGCCAGCGCCCGCGCGGCGGCCAGCGCGTAATTGCCGCCCGAGCCGATGGCCATGACGCCGTACTCGGGTTCCAGCACGTCGCCGGTGCCGGTCAGCGCCAGCGTCACGCGCTTGTCGGCGACCAGCATCATGGCTTCGAGCCGGCGCAGGTAGCGGTCGGTGCGCCAGTCCTTGGCGAGTTCGACGCAGGCGCGCATCAGCTGGTCGGGATATTGTTCAAGCCGGGCTTCCAGCCGCTCGAGCAGGGTGAAGGCGTCGGCCGTGGCGCCGGCGAAACCGGCAATGACGTTGTTGTCCTTGCCGATGAGCCGCACCTTGCGGGCATTGCCCTTCATCACGGTGTTGCCGAGGCTGACCTGGCCGTCGCCGGCCATCACCACCTTGCCGCCCTTGCGCACGGTGACGATGGTCGTGCCGTGCATGATCAATTCATCAGACATATCATCTCCGATACTGTCTGCGACGGGCCCGCGAGGACCGTGGCACCCGGCGCGTGAGCGTTATGTATGCGCACATGCCCCGAATGCAAATCGCGCCTTTACCCTGCCGGTTGGGGTTGCCTCTGCTCCACTGGCAATCCCGCCATCATGCTGTTATGAGGCGCGGTCACGAATGCAGGCGAAGGATCAGCCGCCATGGCCGCCAAGGGTTCCGGGCGCACGGCAAGCGTCACCCGCAAGACGAACGAGACCGAGATCAGCCTCACCGTCGATCTCGACGGCAAGGGCAAGGCCGAGATGTCCACGGGCGTCGGCTTCTTCGATCACATGCTCGACCAGCTGGCGCGACACTCGCTGATCGACATGAAGATCAAGGCCAAGGGCGATCTGCACATCGACGACCACCACACGGTCGAGGATGTCGGCATCGCGCTGGGCAAGGCGCTCGGCGAAGCTTTGGGCGACCGCGCCGGCATCGTGCGCTACGCCTCGCTGGACCTCGCCATGGACGAGGCGCTGACGCGCGCCGCCATCGACGTCTCGGGCCGGCCGTATCTCGTCTGGCAGGTGGAGTTTCCCGCGGCCAAGATCGGCAGCTTCGATACCGAGCTGGTGCGCGAATTCTTCCAGGCGCTGGCTCAGCATGCCGGCGTCACCCTGCATGTCACCAACCTTTATGGGGGCAACGCCCATCATATCGCCGAGACCTGCTTCAAGGCCGTCGCGCGCGTGCTGGGCGCGGCGATCGCGCTCGACCCGCGCCAGGAGGGGGCGGTGCCCTCGACCAAGGGCTCGCTGAAGGGATAGGGCGGCCATGGCCAGTTATGTCGTGATGGAGCCGCCGGCCGGCGAGGTTGGGGACAGGGATGCCGTGCTGGTGCGCGACGGTTTCCATTTCCTGGCCTTCATCTTCCCCTTCCTGTGGCTGTTCTTCCACCGCCTGTGGCTCGAAGGCCTGGTGGTGTTGCTGGTCGGAATCCTGATCGGGGTCGCCTCCTCGACGCTGCTGGCCAGCAATGCCGGGGCGTTCCTGTCCATTCTTGTTTCGATCTATGTGGGCCTGGAGGGAAGCGCCATGCGGCTGGCGGCGATGGGTCGGCGGGGCTGGCGCGAATGGGGAGTGGTCGAGGCCGACGACTCGGCCGACGCGGAGACGCGCTACATGGCAGCCGTGGCAGATGAGCATGAGGACGAAACCCCGCCACCGCCAAAGCCATGGGGCGGGTCGCATCCGTCCGCCCAACGTCCGCAGAGTGGCTCGGACACGACCGCGCTCGGCATGCTCGGCTATTCGGGAGGACGCTGAAGATGCGCGTCGCCATCATAGATTACGGGTCGGGCAACCTGCGCTCGGCCACGAAGGCCTTTCAGCGGGCCGCGCGTGACCATGGCATCTCGGCGGAGATCGTGCTCACCGACAAGGCTGAGGAGGTTGCCGCCGCCGACCGCATCGTGCTGCCGGGCGTCGGCGCCTTCGCCGACTGCCGCGCCGGCCTCAACGCCGTGCCGGGCATGGTCGAGGCGCTGGAAGAGGTGGTGCACGGCCGGGGCCGGCCGTTTCTCGGCATCTGTGTCGGCATGCAGCTGATGGCGGGCCGCGGGCTGGAGAAGGTGATCACCGACGGGCTCGGCTGGATCCCCGGCGACGTGCGCGAGATGACGCCGACCGACCCTGACTTGAAAATCCCGCAGATTGGCTGGAACACGATTCACGTGAAACATTCGCACCAGCTGCTCGACGGGATCGCAACGGGAGACGATGGCCTGCACGCCTATTTCGTCCACTCCTACCAGCTCGATGCCGAGCACGCGGAGCACGTGGTGGCGGTTACTGACTATGGCGGCCCGGTAACCGCGATCGTCGCCAGGGACAACATGGCCGGCACCCAGTTTCACCCCGAAAAGAGCCAGGCACTGGGCCTGGCCTTGATCGCAAATTTCCTGACATGGAAGCCGTGAGGAGCGCCTGATGAGCAAGAAGGGCTACTGGATGGGAATGGTCGAGGTGACCGATCCCGACAACTACCCCAAATACATGGCCGCCAATACGGCTGCCTTCGAGAAATATGGCGCGAAATTCCTCGTGCGCGGCGGACAGGGCGAAATCTTCGAGGGACCGGCGGCCTCGCGCCTCGTGGTCATCGAGTTCGACAGCTACCAGACCGCGCTCGACTGCTACCACTCGCCCGAATACCAGGCGGCGCTGGAACTGCGGCAGCAATATTCGAAGGCACATTTCGCCGTCGTGGAAGGCGTCTGAAGCCGTGATCCTGTTTCCCGCCATCGACCTGAAAGACGGCCAGTGCGTTCGCCTCAAGCTGGGCGAGATGGACAGTGCCACGGTCTACAACACCGACCCTGCCGCCCAGGCGAAGTCCTTCGAGGACCAGGGCTTTGAATGGCTGCACGTGGTCGACCTCAACGGCGCCTTTGCCGGCCATTCGGTCAATGGCGAAGCTGTCGAGGCGGTCCTGAAGGCCACAAGGAGCCCGGTGCAGCTCGGCGGCGGCATCCGCACGCTGGAGCACATCGAAAGCTGGCTCGACAAGGGGCTCGCCCGCGTCATTCTCGGCACGGTCGCGGTGCGCGAGCCCGATCTGGTGAAGGAAGCCTGCAGGAAATTTCCCGGCCAGATCGCCGTCGGCATCGACGCGCGCGGCGGCAAGGTGGCGGTCGAAGGCTGGGCCGAGGCCTCGGAGCTTGGCGCGATCGAGCTGGCCCAGCGCTTCGAGGGCGCCGGCGTCGCCGCCATCATCTACACCGACATCGACCGCGATGGGGTGCTTTCTGGCATCAACTGGGAAGCCACCATCGACATGGCCGAGGGGGTCTCGATCCCCGTCATCGCTTCCGGCGGTCTTGCCTCCATGGCCGACATCGTGCGCCTGACCATGCCCGATGCCGCCAGGCTCGAAGGCGCGATCTCGGGGCGCGCGCTCTATGACGGGCGGATCGACCCGGAAGAGGCGCTGGCGGTGTTGAAGGGGACTCACGCTGCAAATCGCGGTCTGCTAGACTGAAAACCATGAACGTCCAGACCAAATATCCGACCACGGGCGACGAATTCCTGCGCTGGAACGAAGGGCGCGAGGGCAAGCGTGAATTCGTGAAGGGGAGGGTGGTCGAGATGATGATCAACGTCACGCGCAATCACGTCGACATCGCCACGAACCTGCTGCTGACGCTGCGCCAGGGTCTCGATCGCGCGGCATTCAGCGTGGGTTCGGCGGATTTCGGGGTGCGTACGCCCGACGGCATTCGCTATCCGGACGTTTTCGTCGACAGGAAGACCGCAGAGGCTTCGGGCTCGGATCTCGCTGCCGTGGAGCCGGTCTTCGTGGCAGAGGTTCTGTCACCTTCTTCGTATGGCCGCGACTTCGTGGACAAGCTGGCCGACTACAGGGGCATCGAATCCTTGAGTTACTATCTCATTCTGTCGCATGAGGAGCCGCGCGTCTGGCTCTCCACGCGGGGACCGCAGGGCTGGAACCAGCCCCTCGAGGTTGCCGGAACCGATGAGTCCGTCGAACTTGGGCTTCTCAATCTCCAGCTTGCCCTGGCCGATCTCTATGACGGGGTCGCGGTGCGGAACCTTCCATGACCCTCAAAGCCCGTGTCATCCCGTGCCTCGACGTTCATGACGGCCGTGTCGTCAAGGGCGTCAATTTTGTCGATCTCATCGATGCCGGCGATCCTGTCGAGGCCGCCAAGGCCTATGACGAGGCCGGTGCCGACGAACTGTGCTTTCTCGACATCTCGGCAAGTTCGGACGACCGCGAGACGATCTTCGAGGTGGTCGCCCGCACCGCCGAGCAGTGCTTCATGCCGCTGACGGTCGGCGGCGGCGTGCGTTCGGTCGCCGACATCAGGAAGCTGCTGCTGGCCGGCGCCGACAAGGTGTCGATCAACACCGCCGCCGTCGCCAATCCGAATTTCGTGGCTGAGGCGGCCGACAAGTTTGGCAACCAGTGCATCGTCGTCGCCATCGACGCAAAGCGCGTCTCCGCCGCGGGCGAGGCCGATCGCTGGGAAATCTTCACCCATGGCGGGCGCAAGCCGACCTGCATCGACGCGATCGAGTTCGCGCAAAAGGTGGTGGGTCTTGGCGCCGGCGAAATCCTGCTGACCTCGATGGACCGCGACGGCACCAAGGCCGGCTACGACATCGCGCTGACGCGTGCGGTGGCCGATGCGGTGCGCGCGCCGGTCATCGCGTCCGGCGGCGTCGGGACTCTCGGCCACATGGTCGAAGGAATCCGCGATGGCCACGCGACCGCCGTGCTGGCGGCTTCGATCTTCCATTTCGGCACTTATTCCATCGGCGAGGCCAAGCGCTACATGGCTGAGGCTGGCCTGCAGATGCGCCTGGATGGAATCGAGGGAACGGCGGCATGAGCGAATTCACGCTGCATGATCTTGAACGTATCGTCGCGCAGCGCGCGGCCTCGGGCGACGCCAATTCCTGGACCGCAAAACTGTTTTCGGCCGGCATCGAGAAGGCGGCCAAGAAGCTTGGCGAGGAGGCGGTGGAGACGGTGATCGCCGCCCTGGGCGAAGACCACGACGAGATCGTGTCCGAAAGCGCGGATCTTCTTTATCACTGGCTGGTCGTGCTGGCGCTCGCCAAGGTGCCGCTCGACGATGTCCTGGCGGAACTCGACCGGCGCACCGCGCAGTCGGGCGTGACTGAAAAGGCGTCTCGCGGGGAGGCCAAGGGTTGAGCGGGTCACGGCAGCCCGCCGAGGAATGGTCGATGGATCAGCTCGTCCCGACCGAAAAATACTCGCCCTACCGCATCTTTTCAGCCGATCAATGGGCCATGTTTCGGCCCGATACGCCACTGACGCTGACCGAGGACGAGGTGCGCCGGCTGCGCTCGCTCAACGACCCGGTCGATCTCGACGAGGTGCGGCGCATCTACCTGTCGGTCTCGCGCCTGCTGTCGGCCCATGTGGAGGCCATGCAGGTGCTGTTCGAGCAGCGCAAGGTGTTCTTCAATTCGGACGACGCGGTCAAAAGCCCCTTCGTGATCGGCATCGCGGGCTCGGTTGCGGTTGGCAAGTCGACCACGGCGCGTATCCTGAAGGAATTGCTCGCCCGCTGGCCCTCCAGCCCCAAGGTCGATCTGGTGACGACAGACGGCTTCCTGCTGCCCAACGAAGTGCTGCGACGCGACAAACTCATGGACCGCAAGGGCTTCCCGGAGAGCTACGATGTCGGGCAGCTTCTGCGCTTCCTGTCGGCCATCAAGGCCGGGCAGCCCGACGTGCCGGCGCCGCTCTACTCACACATGACCTATGACGTGCTGCCCGGCGAATTCGTCACCATCGACCGGCCCGACATCCTCATCTTCGAGGGCATCAACGTGCTGCAGACGCGCGAACTGCCCAAGGACGGCAAGGCGGTGCCGGTGGTCTCGGATTTCTTCGACTTCTCGATCTACATCGACGCGCGGGAAGAGCTGATCCGGGACTGGTACATCGACCGCTTCATGCGGCTACGTGAGACCGCCTTCAAGGACCCGCGGTCCTTCTTCCATCGCTATTCGGAACTCTCGGCGGATGCCGCGCGCGCCATCGCCGAGAACCTCTGGCACAACATCAATCTGCGAAACCTGCGCGAAAACATCCTGCCGACCCGGCCGCGTGCCGACCTGATCATGCGCAAGGGCGCGGACCACCTGGTCGAGACGGTGGCGCTGAGAAAGCTTTAACCACTTCTCGCTGGCGTCGCCGTCCCTCTGGTTCGGCCTTACCGTGCGTTAACAGGCTGCAGGCTATGAGGATCGCGTTACGGAGCGCGCCAACCCATGCAGCCTGTCAGCAACGCCCGGTCACGCATGATCATCATCTGGACTGTGGTTCTGTGCCATGCCTTCGTTCTGGCCGCGCTCCCGCTGACCAATGTGCGTCTGGATCTGGAGTCGACCTTCAAGGCCTACTCGCTGATAGCGATACCTGGCATGTTCTGCGTTTACGCGCATTTACGCAACATGACGCCGCTCCAGCCGGCCCTCGACACGCTTTTCGCAGGCTTCCTGGTGACCTCGCCGGTCGTCGTCAGCACCTATCTGGCCACCAGCCTGAATATGCCGCTGGCCGACCAGTATCTGACCGGCCTCGACGAAAGCCTGGGCTTCGACTGGCATGCCTTCGTCGCTTTCGTGGATTCGCGGCCCACGCTGGCGTGGCTGCTGGCGCTCGCCTACTCGTCCTTCTTCTTCCAGCTTCTCCTGCTACCGGTCTATTTCTCGCTGTTCAGGAATGCCGCGCGCGCCTATGCGATCGTGTTCGCCTACACGCTGCTGTGCTTCGTATCGAGCGCCATTTCGGCGTTCTATCCGGCACTGGGGGCGTTTGCCGTCCAGGGCGTGGAGCAGGCCGATCTGGCCGCGATCAACGTCAAGTTCGGGTATTTCTTCCTCGAGCAGTTTCACGGGGTTCGCGATCAGGCTGAATTCATCCTGAGGTTCCACGATTCGGCCGGTATCGTGACCTTCCCGTCGGTCCATGCCGGCGTTGCCGCGCTCTGCGCTTGGGCGGCGTGGGACTCCAGGATCCTTCGGTATCCGATACTGCTGCTCAACATCGCGATGGCGGTCTCGGCGCTCTCGCATGGCAGCCACTATCTGGTCGACATCATCGCCGGGATCGGGGTGGCCGCCGTGACCATTCTCGTCACGCGCAAGCTCTTCTACGTCGAGTCCGCGAGCCACGCCGTTCCGGTGGCCATGCGGCCCGCCGCGCTCAGGACACCCGCCGCAGCGTCAGATTGATCCGCCCGCCATTCTTCAACAAGTCCGACGTGCCGGCATGGATGCGGTCGACGCCATGGAATCGGAGCCGGCCCGGACCTTCGAGAAGCACGACGTCGCCGCTTTCCAGCCGGAACGACATGGTCCCTCCGCCGCGTTCCGTGCCGCCGACGCGGAACAGGCAGCTGTCGCCCAGCGAGACCGACAGCACCGGCGCATCGAGGTTCTGCTCGTCGCGGTCCTGGTGCAGGCCCATGCGAGCGGAAGCGTCGTAGAAATTGATGAGGCAGGCCTCGGGCGGCTGGGGCCAGCCCGCAACCTCTTCCCACAGGGACAGAAGTCGCGCGGGGATGGCCGGCCAGGCCCTGCCGGTGACGGGATGGGTCTCCTGGTAGCGGTAGCCACGTTCCTTGTCGGTCACCCAGCCGAGCGTGCCGCAATTGGTCATGCGAACGGTCATTTCCTTGCCGGTACGCGGCATGGCCGGTGTGTAGAGCGGTGCCTCCGCGACGATCTGGCGGATCTCTTCAACCAGCGCCGTCTGGGCGGCGGTGTCGAGGAGACCGGGCAGATGGCGCACGCCTTCGGGAAGCTGCTTCATGGGACCTTTCACTCCGAACCGATCTTGCCGCGCATCTTCTTGACCTGCGACCGGCCCGATTTTGCCTTCAGGCGGCGTTCCACGGAACCCTTGGTGGGCCGCGTCTTGCGGCGTGGCTTCGGCGGTGGCGCGGCCGCCTTCCGCAGCAGTTCGACGAGCCGGTTTCGTGCATCGGCGCGGTTCTGCTCCTGGGTGCGGTAACGCCCGGCCTCGAAGAGGATCTCGCCTTCCTTGGTGGCCTTTTGGCCGGCAAGCTTCAGCGCCCGTTCGCGGGTGCGCTCGCTGAGCCCCGTCGCGTTGAGAATGTCGATGCGCAGCTGGACCGCCGTCGCGACCTTGTTGACGTTCTGCCCGCCCGGCCCCGAGGAACGAATGAACTGCTCCTCAAGCTCGGACTCGAGGATGAATTCACCGCTGCCTATCTCCAACCTCGTGTGGTCGCTCACCTTGCACCCCAAAAACGGCAAGAACTCTTGTGCCTGCCTCATGGTTCTATGTCGAGATAGGCATCGGGCAAGACAAGACGCGGCCTAAGCTCAATCCAACCGGCAAGAATCGGGTGGCGGGCGTGGTCGGCCCGGGCGATAGTAGGCGAACAAGGACAGACAGCCGCGAGGCCGCAGCCATGAACGCACCGACAGCCATATTGCAGAAAGACGTCACGCCGACCGGCGAGGACTACGACCTCGTGCGCCGCGTCGTCGAACGCATCAGCCTCGACTACCGCGACCAGCCTTCCCTGGACGAGCTGGCGCAGGAGGTCGGCACGACGCCGAACGCGCTGCAGAAGCTCTTCACCCGCTGGGCAGGCCTGTCGCCCAAGGCGTTTCTGCAGGCGATCACGCTCGACAATGCGCGCAGGCTGCTCGACGACGGCATGCCGCTGCTCGATGCCGCCTTCGAGCTGGGCATGTCGGGTCCAGGCCGGCTGCACGATCTGTTCGTGACCCACGAGGCGATGTCGCCCGGCGACTACAAGAGCCGCGGGCGTGGGATCACCATGCGTTTCGGCTGGCACGAATCACCCTTCGGCCTGGCGCTGATCATGGCCACCGATCGCGGGTTGGCAGGCTTGGCCTTCGCCGACACGGGTGGCGAAGCGGCTGCGTTTACCGACATGGCCGAGCGCTGGCCGAATGCCGATTATGTCGAGGACAGCGCGGCAACCCTGCCCTATGCGCGGCGCATCTTCGATCCCGCCCGCTGGCGCGCCGACGAGCCGCTGCGCGTGGTCCTCATCGGCTCCGATTTCCAGATCCGCGTCTGGGAGGCGTTGCTGAAGATTCCGCTGGGGCGCGCGCGCAGCTATTCGAAGCTTGCCGAAGAGATCGGGCGGCCCAGCGCCAGCCGCGCGGTTGGGGCGGCCATCGGCGCCAACCCGCTCTCCTTCGTCGTGCCCTGCCACCGGGCGCTGGGAAAGTCCGGCGCACTGACGGGCTATCATTGGGGCCTGACGCGCAAGCGCGCCATGCTCGGCTGGGAAGCCGGCCAGCTCAGCGCTGGAGATGCGGCCTGATGCCGCTTGGAGGCGGGCGGCAAATCCGATAGCTTCCGGAAACATCTCCGGGAGACCATCGTGATCACCGTCATCGGTTCCATCAATCTCGACCTGATCGCGACTGTCGCGCGGCTGCCGCAGCCCGGCGAGACGGTCGCGGGCTCGAATTTCGCAAGCTCTCCCGGTGGCAAGGGGGCCAATCAGGCGCTGGCGGCCCGTCGCGCCGGCGGCGACGTGCGCATGATCGGCGCGGTCGGCCATGACGACTTCGCCGACCAGGCCTTGCAGCTGCTGCGACCAGCGGGAATCGACCTGTCGGGCGTGCGTGATTCCCATTCGACCACGGGCACCGCGCTTATTCTGGTGGCATCGAATGGCGAGAACGTCATTGCCGTCGTGCCGGGGGCCAATGGAACCGTGCTGCCGGGCGATGTCGCAGCGGCGGCCTTTGAGCCCGGCGAAATCGTGCTCCTGCAGCATGAGATACCGCTCAAGACGGTGCGCAGCGCGCTGGAAGCCGCGCGTGAGCGCGAAGCGATTACCCTGCTCAACACCGCGCCCTTTCTGCCCGAAGCCGTCGACTATATTGGCCTTGCCGACTACGTCATCGCCAACGAGACGGAATTCGATCAGAGCGCCAAGGCGCTCGGTCTTGAAGGTGCCGCCCGCGGGGAAAGGATGCTGGCCTTTGCGCAGCGTTTTTCGAACACGCTGATCGTGACGCTCGGCAAGGATGGCGCGATTGCCGCCCATGAGGGCGAACTTATCCGCGTATCCGCACCCGAAATCACACCGGTCGACACGGTCGGAGCCGGGGATACCTTCTGCGGCTATCTGGCCGCAGCCCTGGAGGCAGGGCTGGAGATCGAGGAGGCGATTGTCCGGGCGACCGTTGCGGGCGCGCTCGCCTGCCTCAAATCCGGCGCCCAGCCGTCGATTCCCCTGGCGGCCGAAGTGGACGAGGCAATGGCCGGATGAGGCAGATCTCTTGATCGCGCAAAACGGGCTGGGAGCCGTCGGTGCCCTGTGCGGGGCAGCCGGCGTCGCCCTGTCTGCGCTCGCGGCGCATGCCGGTGGCGACGGGCTGGCGACGGCGGCCCAGTTCCTGCTGTTTCATGCGCCGCTCTTCGTGGCGATGGCGCTCACGCGACCGCCGAACGCCACCTTGCTGGCCGGCTGGGCGATCCTTGTCGGCCTCACGCTTTTCGCGGGCGATCTGCTCGCCCGCCACTATCTCGGCGCCCGCCTCTTCCCGATGGCTGCCCCGATCGGCGGCGTCCTGATGATCGCGGGGTGGGCCGCGCTGGCGGTGACGCTGCTCGTAATGCGGCGGGACTGACGGGTCTATGCGGTCAACCGCGCCAGCCGCTCGGTCAACAGCGCGAAGAAGCCGTCGGCGTCGATGTCGCGCATGACATGGGCGTTTTTCGGCCGCTCCGTCACGCCCCACCAATCGATGACGGTCGCGCCCAGCGTCAGTTCGGATGCGGTCTCGATTTCCACATTGCAGTGACGCCCCGCAAAGAGCTCCGGCTTCAGAAGCCAGGCGATGACACAAGGGTCGTGCAGCGGCCCGCCATCGGAACCGTATTTTTCCTCGTCGAAGCGCTCGAAGAAATCGAGCAGCTCTGCCGCGGCCGCGCCCACCTTCGTGCCCATGGCACGGAACGCCTCGACACGCGCGCGTGTCGTCAGCGCCTTGTGGGTGACGTCGAGCGGCATCATCACGATCGGAACGCCTGCGGCAAACACGGTCGCCGCGGCATGGGGGTCGACAAATATGTTGAACTCGGCAGAGGGCGTCACGTTGCCCTGTTCGAAATAGCCGCCCCCCATCAGCACGATTGCGCGGATTCGGCCGGCGATGCGCGGCTCGCGCACCAGGGCCAGGGCAATGTTGGTCAGCGGGCCGATCGGGCACAGCGTGATCGAACCTTCCGGCTCGCTCATCACGGTCTCGACGATGAAGTCGACCGCGTTCATCTCCTGCAGCGGCATTTGCGGATCGGGCAGCACCGGCCCGTCGAGCCCGGTCTTGCCGTGAACGTGCTCGGCGGTCACGAGTGGCCTGACCAGCGGGCGGGACGCCCCGGCAAAGACCTTGATGTCGCTGCGGCCCGCCAGTTCGCACACGATACGCGCGTTCTTCTGCGTCAGCGCCAGCGGCACATTGCCCGCCACCGCGGTGATTCCGACCACCTCGAGCTCGGGACTGCCAAGCGCCAGGAGGATCGCCAGCGCGTCGTCCTGGCCCGGGTCGGTGTCGATGATGATCTTGCGCGGTGCCGTCATGTGGGTGTTTGTCCGGTTTCTTGATTTCACGGTTTGCCCAGACCATATCAGGGGCACGGATGGGAATGCCACACGGGTTCTCGTCTATCCACGTCGCTCCGAGGAGGACATGAATGACGCGCATGACGCCGTTTTCGAACCCGCTGCTTTTGGGCTTCGACAGCATGGAAAAGACGCTCGAACGCGTCGCGAAAGCTGGAGACAGCTATCCTCCCTACAATATCGAACGCCTGCCCGGTGCAGGCGAATCCGCGGACAGGCTGCGCATAACTCTTGCGGTGGCGGGGTTCACCGAGGCCGACCTGGATGTGTCGGTGGAAGAGAACCAGCTCGTGGTGCGCGGCCGGCAGGCCGAGGATTGCGAGAGACACTATCTCCACCGCGGCATCGCAGCCAGGCAGTTCCAGCGCATCTTTGTTCTGGCCGACGGCATGCAGGTGACCGGAGCCGATTTGAAGAACGGCCTGCTGGCCATAGATCTCGATCGGCCCAAGCCGGAACGGTTGGTAAAGAAAATCAACATTTCCGCGCGAGACTGAGCTCGTACCGATTCGTAAGCCGACGCAACCATACGGCACATATGCGGGTTGGTCCGTTGACGGCCCGCCAGCCAAGGAGGCTGAAATGACTGAACATGAAAAGCACGCTGTGAGCCAGACGGAACTCGCCCATATCGGCGAGGGTGTCGTGGCGTATCTTCGCGAAATCGACAGCGACGAGCTGGTCGGCAAGTTTCCCGGCATGCCCGAAATCGCAGCCGGTACGCGGCTCTGGGCTCTCTTTGCCGCTGACGGCAGGCCCATCCTTTTGACGGACGAGCGCTCCAGCGCGATCGCGGGCGCCCTCGAGCAGCAGTTGACCCCCGTCAGCCTGCACTAAGGCAACGCCATCCCATGCCGCTCAGGCGGCGTGGGATGCGGGCGTCTCGGACAGGAACGAATGGATCGCGGCGGCATCGCTGGTGCCGCGGATCTTGGAGACGGCTTCACCGTCGCGCAGCACACGCGCGATGCGCGACAATGCCTTCAGATGATCGGCGCCGGCGCCCTCTGGCGCCAGCAGCAGGAAGACGAGATCGACAGGCTGGTCGTCCAGCGCCTCGAAATCCACCGGGTGATCGAGCCTGGCGAAGACGCCACGGATACGGTCGACGCCACCCAGCTTGCCGTGCGGAATGGCGATGCCATTGCCCACGCCGGTCGAACCAAGCCGCTCGCGCTGCAGGATTGTGTCGAAGATCTCGCGCTCGGGCAGCCCGGTCACCGATGCTGCCTTTTCGGCCAAAAGCTGCAGAAGCTGCTTCTTGGAATTGGCCTTCAAGGCCGGCATGATCGCCTGCACCTCGATCAGGTCACTCAAATCCATAGCCGAAACCCTTTCAAACCTTTGTTTCCCGGCGAGGCCCCCCACGGGCCCCAGCGCCGGAACGTCAGGATGCCTGGCGCTCGCCGGCGATCGACGACGGGTCGATCCAGCCGATATTCCCGTCGGAACGACGATACACGATGTTGACACTGGAACTGCCGGCATTGCGGAACACCAATACGGGGTTGTCCCGCATGTCGAGTTCGATGACCGCGTTGGCCACCGACATGGTGCGCAGCGACAGCGTCGTCTCGGCGACGACGGCTGGGGCGTAATCGTCCGGAACGTCCTCTTCCTCGTCGGAAACCGCTGTCATGACGCGATAATCGAGCGATTCGAGCCCGGCTTCCAGGCCGGCCATCGGATCGGGACCGTTGTCGTGCGACTTCAGCCGGCGCTTGTAGCGACGCAGCCGCTTCTCGATCCTTTCGGCCGCGGCCTCGAACGAACCCTGCGGGTCCTGGGCCTGGCCGGTAGCCTGCAGAACGATTCCGGTGTCCAGGCGCACGAGGCAGTCCGCCGTGAAACGTGAGCCGCTCTTCTCCACCGTGACATGGCCGGAGAAACCACCATCGAAATACTTGTCGATGGCAGCCTGGATCCGTTCGTCGATGCGCTCGCGGAACGCGTCGCCGATTTCCATCTGTTTGCCGGATATGCGAAGGGTCATGACGAAAAACGCCTCGTTCTGACGGGGACTGATTTACAATGAAGTGAGTTTATACCTGTCGCCATTGGGCACAAGGACTCCCGGCCAAGCTGTGAATCACCGGCGATCAGTCGCCGTGGAGTGGCCGCAAGGCAGGCCGTGGAGAAAAAACACGCCGGAAATGGCTTGGTTCCAGTCACCGACCGGCTGCGCGCGGGCTTCTAGTCCCTCCCTTGGCCAATGTCAACGCGAGCGGCTGCCGCTCGGTCACGACAGTCAGCCGGCGACCTCGGCCAGGGCGCGTTTCTCGCGGCGCCGCTGGACCGAGGAGGGGATGTGCATCGCCTCCCGATATTTCGCCACGGTACGCCTGGCGATCTCCACGCCGCGCTCCTTCAGGAGATCGACGATCGTGTCGTCGGACAGCACATTGTGCGGCGCTTCGGACTTGATCATGTCGCGGATCTGGATGCGGACCGCTTCCGACGAATGCGCCTCGCCGCCCGCTGCCGCAGGGATGGAGCCGGAGAAGAAATACCGCAGCTCGAACACGCCGCAGGGCGTCATCATGTATTTGTTGGCCGAGACACGGCTGACGGTGGATTCGTGCATGCCGACGGCTTCGGCCACCATGCGCAGGTTCAACGGCTTGAGATGGCGGGCGCCATGGCACAGGAAGGCATCCTGCCGCCGCACGATCTCGGCCGCCACCTTGATGATGGAGCGGGCCCGCTGGTCGAGGCTCCGGGTCAGCCAGTTGGCGCTCTGCAGGCAATCGGCCAGAAACTCCCGGTCGGAAGCCTCGCGCGCCTGGCGGGCGATGCGGGCATGGTAGGTCTGGTCGACCAGCACCTTGGGCAAGGTGGCCGGGTTGAGGTCGACCGCCCAACCCCCGTCGGGCGCGGCGGTGACGATGATGTCGGGGACGACAGGATCGGCCGCGCCGACGGTGAACATCAGTCCAGGGCGGGGATCGAGCATCTTGATCTCCGCCAGCATGTCGAGCAGATCCTCCTGATCGACACCGCATATCTGCCTGAGCTGGACGAAATCGCGCCGGGCGAGCAGTTCGAGATTTGCGATCATGGCCGCCATGGCGGGATCGAGGCGGTCGAGTGCCCGGAGCTGCAAAGCGAGGCATTCCGCCAGGTTGCGGGCAAAGAGGCCGGGCGGATCGAAGCTCTGGCAGACAGCAAGGACTCCAGCGACCGCGTCCTTCTCGAGACCCAGGCGCTCCGCGATGTCCCCGACGTCGCCGCGCATGTAGCCGGACTCATCGACGGTGTCGGCGAGTTCGGCGGCAACGAAACGCTCAACCGGATCCCTGATGGTCAGGGCGATCTGCTCGCCGATGTGATCGCCCAGCGTCGGCCGGGCCGCGACGAATTCCTCAAGATTGTATCCCTCGCTTGCCCCGTACGATGACTGGGCAGGGCCGGAACGCCATTGCTGGGCGAGGTCGCCGCCGATCCGGTCGGTCCGGCCAGGATCGTCGGGATAGAGGTTTTCCAGCGAGGTATCGAGCTTTTCGGACATCTCCTTGCTGGCGTCCAGCGACGGCGAATACCAGTCGCCTTCGGCTGCCTCGGCGCCGGCGCTCGTTTGCGGCGCTGCCGCCGCCGGACCGGAATCGCCCTCGCCATCATCCGCACGTTCCAGGAACGGGTTGCGCTCGATCTCGCTTTCCACGAAACGGTCCAGTTCGGCATGGGGCAGCTGCAACAGGCGGATCGACTGAAGCAGCTGCGGTGTCATGACGAGCGACTGCGTCTGTCGCAATTGCAGCTTCGGCCCAAGCGCCATGATGCTCCCCACACGCGGACTCGTCACCTGGCGCCAAAGTTGGCACCGACAGTCTTCCCCCGTAGATGAAACTGGCCCGGGAATTGCTTGTCAAGGCAAATGCGACGATCAAGGATCAAAAGCGATCGAAATCGCTCATGCGTGCAGGGCAGAATGCCATAATTGATACGAATGGCGTACGAATGCCAGCGTTTGCTCCGCATCGGCAGGACGACCGAAAAGATAGCCCTGGCCGGCGCCGCAGCCGAAGCGCGCCAGTTTGCCGGCCTGTTCCTCTTCCTCGATCCCCTCGGCGACGACTTCCATGCCCAGGCCTTCGCACATGGCGAGTATCGCGCGGATGATGTGCTCGGAGGGACGGTCCGTCAGGATGCACGACACGAAGGCGCGGTCGATCTTCAGCTTGTCGAAATGGAATTCGCGCAGTCGGCCGAGCGAGGACTGACCGGTGCCGAAATCGTCGAGCGCGACACGGATGCCGCTGGCGCGCAAATGGTTCATGATCTTTTCGGCCGAGGCGGGATCGCTCATGAGGCCGGTCTCGGTGATCTCGATCTCCAGCCGGCGCGGGTCGAGCCCGGTCGCCTCCAGCGTCGACAGGATCTGCGAGCCGGTGTTCTGGTCCACCAGCTGCGAGGGCGAGAGATTGAAGGACAGGAACAGCTCGTCGGGCCAGGTCCGGGCAGCCTCCGCGGCCTTGCGCAGCAGCAATTGGGAAAGCGGCCCGATGATGCCGCGATCCTCGGCAATAGGAATGAAGACGGCAGGCGAAATGCTGCCGAGATCGGGGTCGGTCCAGCGGGCGAGCGCCTCGAAGCCGATCAGCCGGCGTGTTTCCAGGTCGACGATGGGCTGGAAATACGGCTCGACCTCGCTGGCCGCAACCGCACGGCGCAGCGCCTGCTCGATGCGGGTGACGCGCTTGGCGGCCTCTTCCATTTCGCGGGTGTAGACGATGACGACCCCGCGCCCCGAATGCTTGGCATGATAAAGCGCGGATTCCGCCTTCGAGAGGAGAACTTCGGTGGTGTCGTCGCCGGCGCTGTAGAGCGAACAGCCCACGGAAGCCGACAGTCGCGCCATGCGCGCGCCGACATCGTAGGGCGCCGACAGCACCTCGATCAGCATGCGGGCGCGCTCCAGGGCGGCATCTTCGCTGAAGGTCAGCGGCAGCAGAACGGCGAACTCGTCCGCGCCGATGCGGGAGACTGTGGCGTTTCCGTCCACGGCGGCCTTCAGGCGGATCGCCACCTGTTGCAGGATGTCGTCGCCGGCCTTGCGGCCGAACAGATCGTTGATGGGCTTGAAACCGTCCAGATCGACGATGCCGACGGTAAACGGCGCGGGATCGTCCGCGCGCTCGTTGATGAGGCGGTCAACCTTGTCGAAAAAGCGCTTGATATTGCCGAGGCCGGTCAACGGGTCCGTGTAGGAAAGGTCGGCTCCATCCGGACTGGCGATTTGAGTAAACTGTCCCGGCATGAAGCCCTCGGAAAATAGACCAGCATTCTGAAATTCAAAAAAGGATATCTCCCAACCTATGGCGCAACCCTTTAGGTTTTATGATTTTCTCGGAAAAATCGTTATGACGGGCTGATTGCACGCATGAGGCGCACACTCATTGCAACCGGTAGACAATGAGGTTGGCACTGCCTTCCGGGGGCGTCAGCCTCTCTAGCCAATCGGGTGCGTCACCAGCCGCCAGAAGCGCCAGCAGGCCCTCCGGTGCGCGGCCGGCGAGAAAGCCGGTCTCGGAATTGCCCGGACAGACAGCGACATAATCGATGCCATGGGTGCCAAGCAGCCCGCGCGCCGTGTCCGGCGGCGCCATCTGAAGCTCAAGCGCGGCGATATTGCCGGCCTGATTGCGGTGATAGGGCCCCGCGAGGACGAGGTGGTCGGTATTGGCGAGAATGGCGGCGCCGAGATTGGAGACGGCGAGGACCGTGCCGGCAGGCAGCGCGGCAAGTGCGGCATGGTCGGCATGACCGTAACAGCCCGATCGGGGTTCGACGGCAGCCCGATCGGCGTCCGAGAGATACGTACCCGCGAGTCCGCCGGCCAGCGCCCAGGCCGCGTTGGTCGAGGCGAGCCACCCACCGACGAGCGCAAGCGAGGCGAGGTTTCCGCCTTGAGCGGCGGCATCGGTGCGGAGCCGGCCGAGCCCGATCGCCAGCGCAATCACCGCCAGCGGAATGGCGAAGGTCGAACCCCGCACCTGCCAGGCGCTGATCAGAAATCCGACGCCGATCATCGCCGCGACGAACCACAGGCCGGCAGAGACCTTTCCATGCGCGGCTAGGAACGCCAATACCGCCAGGGCGAGCAGCGGCGTGACGTAGTAGCTGGAGACCAGGAAGGGTTTTGAGGACAGAAGCGCGAAAAGCGACTGCGCCTCCGTGACGTGGTCGAGCCAGAGTTCGCGCATGCGGGGGTCGAGATCGGCATAGGGGCTAGCCAGGCATTGCGGGAAGAAGAATGCCACGATGGCGAGCGTCAATGCGCCGAGCGCGGCCAGACCCGCCGCCCGGCCGCCCGCGCTGTCGCGCAGCGACGGGATCGATGCAACGAGCGCCAGCCCAAGGCCGCCGCTTGCGGCAACAGCGAGCTGGAACAGCGATAGCGCGTCGCAGCTGGCCCGCGACCAGGCGCTCGGATGAACGAGGCCGAGGAAAGACAGGCCCGTGACCCCGAAGAAGGCGATGCCGAAGCCTTGCGCAAGGGCCGCCCGTTCGGTGCCGAAGACCAGGAAGAGGAGGGCGGCGCCCGCACCTGCCACCGCGACATAGGGCGCGGTTTCCATGCCGATGCCGATCGATAGCGCCGCGAAGGCGCCCGCGGCAAGCCCCGCGCCCAGTGTGGGGCTGCCCGCCGCCATGCGGTTGAGCATGGCCAGGACGAGCACCAGCTGGATGTTGTGGTGATCGATGGCGCCGGGATCGAACTCACCCGTGAAATAGAGCGCAGCGGTGGCCAGCACCACAGCCGGAAGAACGGCGGCCTCACTGCCAAGGCGGCGCACCGTGTGGATGATCAGGAAGAGGGCAGCGACGAACAACATTGCCGGCCAGGCCGTCAGCGCGAAGGATTCCGGCCCCGAGGCCGAAAGCCCGAACCCGCCTGCAGCCAGGATGAGGAGAGCGATCGGCAGGTCGACAAGGCGCGACCAGTGCAACGGGAAGCCGCGTTCCAGCCCCATGCGATATTGCTGCAGATCAAACCAGCCCTGACCGTCCAACAGCGCGCGGATCTGGACGAGCCGCAGCATGCTGTCATTGTCGCCGCCATTGTCTGCCAGCGCCGGGAGGCCAGTCGCCACGTGGAGGACGAGCACCGCGGCGCCGACCGCAAAGGCGGTGACCAGGTCGGTTGTCCGGGTTGCCAGGCCGGCGGGCGGCGTGGCCGCTGACGCATCTGCGCGTGCCAATGAAGCGGTCCCCGCAAAGAAAACAAAACCGCGCGAAACCTAGCCTTAACCCGTTCAATAAATAGTAAAGCGCAACAAGGACGCAGTGGAACCTTCGCTTTTGCCGTCCGAGGAGCCGAGATGAGAGCCGTCGCCGCGTTTGAGCCCCACATCGCCGTGCTCATTCCTTGCTACAACGAGGAAAAGACCATCGGCGACGTCGTTGCGCGGTTCCGCGCCGCACTGCCGGGCGCAGCGGTCCATGTCTACGACAACAATTCCAGCGACCTCACGGCACTGGCCGCCCGCGGCGCTGGCGCGGTCGTCTATCGCGAGCGCCGGCAGGGCAAGGGCAACGTGGTGCGCCGCATGTTCGCCGACATCGACGCCGACATCTACATCATGGCCGACGGCGACGGGACCTATGCGCCGGAAGACGCCCCACTGCTGGTCAACACGCTGGTCACCGAGCGGGCCGACATGGTGGTCGGCACGCGTCGCGGGGTTACCGACGACGCCGGCCGGCGAGGCCATGCCTTCGGCAACCGGCTGTTTAATTCGCTCTACCAGTTTCTGTTCGGCAGCGATTTTTCCGATATCTTCTCGGGCTACCGGGCATTCACGCGCCGCTATGTGAAGAGTTTTCCCGCCGTCTCGCAGGGCTTCGAGATCGAGACCGAGATGTCGGTTCACGCCTCGATGCTGAAGTTGCCGGTGACCGAGATCGCCCTCGATTACGGCCGCCGGCCCGAGGGCTCGGAATCGAAACTCTCCACCTATCGCGACGGGGCGCGCATCCTGTGGATGTTCGCCATGCTGATGAAGGAAACCCGCCCGGCCCGCTTCTTCGGCACGCTGGCCGGGGTGTTCTATCTGGTCGGCATCGGCTTCATGATGCCGGTGTTGTGGGAATATCTGCTGACTGGACTCGTGCCGCGCATGCCGACCTGGATCCTGGCCATCAGCCTGATGGTGCTGGGCACCACGATGCTCGTCGCCGGGCTGGTTCTGGATTCGGTCGCGCGCGGCCGCGCCGAGATGAAGCGCATGTATTATCTGTCCTATCCCGCGCGGGCCGGGGCAGCGGACAGCGCCAGCCCCGCCATGCCGATGCGCCGCGGCAGGGCGGCGTGAGGCGGATCGCCAGCTTCGGTTTCGTCGGGGCGATCGGCTTTGCGGTTGATGCCCTGGTTCTCTGGATTCTGCTGGCGGCCTTCGCGCCAGACCCCTTACTGGCAAGACTTGGCTCGATGGCGATGGCGCTCGCCGCCACCTGGCTCCTGAACCGCAGCCTGACCTTCGGGGCCAGCGCCCGCCCCGTGGTTGTGGAAGGCGCGCGTTATGGCGGGATCGGGGCAGCCAGCGGGCTCCTGAACTATCTCGTCTATTCGGCGCTTCTCATCCTGCTGCCGGCCATTCACCCGCTGCTCGCGCTGGTGGCGGGATCGGCGGCGGCGATGGTGTTTTCCTATCTCGGCTATTCGCGGCTCGTCTTCGATCGCCGTTCTGGTCCTGCCGTCGACTGATCTGGCATCTCGACGGGAGGGTGCGGATCGGCTACCTGCCTAATCAGCACATTTGCCGGGATCGGAGCTTTTGCCCATGGCCCTCGACGTCGCCATCCAGATGGATCACATCTCAACCGTCTCCATCGCCGGGGACACCACCTTTGCGCTGGCGCTGGAAGCGCAGCGCCGCGGACATCGGCTGTTCCACTACACGCCCGACCGCCTGTCGATGCGCAATTCGACGGTGCGCGCCACCCTTGAGACGCTGGAAGTCCGCGACGTGAAGGGCGATCACTTCACGCTGGGCGAGCCGCAGGGCGTCGATCTGGCGGAGATGGACGTGGTGCTGCTGCGCCAGGATCCGCCCTTCGACATGAACTACATCACCACCACCCACATCCTGGAGCGCATCCACCCGCAGACTTTGGTGGTCAACGATCCGGCCTGGGTGAGGAACAGCCCCGAAAAGACCTTCGTCACGGAATTCCCCGACCTGATGCCGGAGACGCTGATCACCCGCGACCCGGCGGAGGTCCGCGCCTTCCGCAAGGAGTATGGCGACGTCATCGTCAAGCCGCTCTACGGCAATGGCGGCGCCGGCATCTTCCACATGCAGGAAGCCGACCGGAACCTCGCCTCGCTGCTGGAAATGTTCCTGCAGATGTTCCGCGAGCCCTTCATCGTGCAGCGCTATCTCAAGGACGTGCGCAAGGGCGACAAGCGCATCATCCTGATCGAGGGCGAGCCCGTCGGCGCCATCAACCGCGTGCCGGCCGAGCACGATTCACGCTCGAACATGCATGTGGGCGGGCGCGCCGAACAAGCCGATCTGACGGAGCGCGAGCGCGAGATCTGCGCGGCGATCGGGCCGGCCCTGCGCGAGCGCGGCTTCACCCTCGTCGGCATCGACGTGATCGGCGACTACCTCACCGAGATCAACGTGACCTCGCCGACCGGCGTGCGCGAGGTGAAGCGGTTCGGGGGCGCCGATATCGCTGCCCTGTTCTGGGACGCGGTAGAGACCAGGCGCGGGTAGAAAAGCATGGACGCAATTCGTTCCTGAATTGTTCTTTACGCGACGTTAACTTTGTGCTTCACTGACCGTCGAGCTTCTTCATCGGGACGGGTCGGCGGCCGCCATTTCATGGCCGAGGCCATGCGGAGGCAGGTCATTGGTCGCGCATGTCACCACCATAGCATTTGAGGGCATCGAGGCGGTGCCGGTCGACGTTCAGGTCATGGTCGCGCCGGGCAAGGTCGGCATGCAGATCGTCGGCCTGGGCGACAAGGCCGTAGCGGAAAGCCGCGAGCGGGTCCAGGCGGCCCTGCACGCCTCCGGCCTCTCGATGCCGGCCAAGAAGGTGACGGTGAACCTGGCGCCGGCCGACCTGCCCAAGGAAGGCTCGCACTACGACCTGCCGATCGCCCTGGGGCTGATGGCTGCACTCGGCGCCATTCCCTCCGATGCGCTGTCCGGCTTCGTCGTGCTCGGCGAACTGGCACTCGACGGAACGATCGCGCCGGTGGCCGGCGTGCTGCCTGCCGCGATCGGCGCCAATTCGATGGACAGGGGACTGATCTGCCCGCATGGCTGCGGCTCCGAGGCCGCCTGGGCGGATGCCGAGATGGAGATCCTGGCGCCGCGAAGCCTGATTGCCATGGCCAATCATTTTCGCGGCACGCAGGTTCTCGCGCGTCCTGAACCGATGGTGCAGCCTGCGGCGGACGGTCTGCCGGATCTCGTCGACATCAAGGGCCAGGAGACGGCCAAGCGAGCGCTCGAAGTGGCGGCGGCGGGTGGCCACCATTTGCTGATGGTGGGGCCGCCTGGATCGGGCAAGTCGATGCTGGCCCAGCGCCTGCCGTCGATCCTGCCCTCGCTCAGCCCACGCGAACTGCTCGAAGTGTCGATGATCGGCTCGATCGCCGGCACGCTGGGCGGTGGCCGGCTGTCGGACCGAAGGCCGTTCCGCGCGCCGCATCACTCCGCCTCGATGGCGGCCATGGTGGGCGGAGGTCTGCGCGCCAAGCCGGGCGAGGTCTCGCTGGCCCACAACGGCGTGCTGTTTCTCGATGAACTGCCGGAGTTTTCGCCCCAGGTGCTGGATTCGCTGCGCCAGCCCATCGAGAATGGCGAGAGCATGATCGCGCGTGCCAATCACCGCGTCACCTACCCCGCGCGCTTCCAGCTGGTCGCGGCGATGAACCCGTGCCGCTGCGGCATGGCGGGCGAGCCCGGCCATCGCTGCGCGCGCGGGCCCCGCTGCCAGAGCGACTACCAGGCCCGCATCTCCGGCCCGCTGCTCGACCGCATCGATCTGAGGATAGAGGTTGCGGCTGTGAGTGCGGGCGACCTCATCCGGCCGGGTCGCGCCGAAAGAAGTGCGGTCGTGGCGGAGCGCGTGGCGCGGGCCCGCGCGATCCAGGGCGAGCGTTACGCCTCGATGGGGCTGGGCGCGGCGGTCTGCAATGCCCGCTGCCCGACCGGTATGGTCGAGGCGGTGGCGGGCACGGATGCCGCCGGCCTCGCCTTGCTATCGGAGGCCAGCGAAAAGCTGGGCTTTTCCGCGCGCGCCTATCACCGCGTCCTCAAGGTGGCCCGCACACTGGCCGATCTCGACGGCGTGGAGGCGGTCGGCCGCATTCATCTCGCAGAAGCGATTTCCTATCGACTGGCAGGCGAGCGGCTGGCCCAGGCGGCCTGAGGCGGGGACCGGCTGGCCTGTGTTTCAGCGCAAGGCGCTGACCAGCGGGGCCTCGTCGTCGCGCAAGCTGATCCAGCGCCCGGTATGATTGGCAGCCTGGCGCTTCAGGTAGCGGTATCCCGTGTTGCTCCAGAGCTTGACCTCGTCATTGAGATTGTCGAGGACGAAATCGCCGCGATCGGTGCGCACGGTGAGGATCGCATGGCCTTCACCATTGGGCAGGCGAACCACGGTGAGCAGCAGATTGGCCAGCGAGATGCCTGCGCGCGTCAGCGTGCGCCGTTTTTCCAGCGCATGGTCCTCGCAATCGCCGTTACCGAGGTCGGGATAGGTCCAGAATTCGGCTTCACCATAATTATCGATGTCGCTCATGGCCGTCACCGCCTCATTGACGGTGAGATTGACGCGCCGGATGTGGTCGAGAATGTCGTCGGTCAGGGAGAGCGGGCCGTCATCATCCGGCCGGATAGAGCATTCTTCCGGCATTCGCTGGCAGAATTCGTAATGTCCGATCGGTTGCGACGTGAGGCCACCGACCTCCATGAACCGTTCCGGCCCGGCATGCCCCTCCGACACACCAAGACCGAACAGCATCCCGACTGCGCATAAGGCGCCGCCGAGGCTTCTCGAGCCCGTCATCGTATGCCCACCCCTGTGTGGTGCTGTTTGTTAACAAGAGGTAAATGGTGATTTGGCCGATGTGTCAATTGACACATCGGTATGATGCACCGGCGACTGACCGGTGTTGCCGCGAACCCACACTGGGTGCCGCTGCCCAAGTCGCAAGCCCGCCTTTTTCAAGGTCGCAATGAAGTCTCGGCGTGAGGCTGTGAGACATGCGGTAATGGCACGGAAGAGCTGAAGTTGAATCCGGGTCTTGCGTCGTATGCGGTTTTTTTGCAACGATAAGGCCGGTTGCTTCTAAAACAAACGGCTCGACGTCCCTTGAGGGAAAAACAAGAGCCGAAGGGGAACGATACATAGAATGACAAACGTCAGCGCTGCTGCCGACGAAACCGGCTTTGTTCAGTTCGCCAACGTCCAGAAAAGCTACGATGGCGAAATTCTGGTCGTCAAGGATCTGAACCTAGACATTGCCAAGGGCGAATTCCTGACCATGCTCGGGCCGTCGGGCTCCGGCAAGACCACCTGTCTCATGATGCTCGCGGGCTTCGAAGAGGCCACATATGGCGAGATCCGGCTGAAGAACGAGCGCATCGACAATGTGCCGCCGCACAAGCGCGGCATCGGGATGGTGTTCCAAAATTACGCGCTCTTTCCGCACATGACCGTTGCCGAAAACCTCGCTTTCCCGTTGCGCGTCCGCAAGATGGGAAAGGCCGAGATCGAGGAACGGGTCAACCGCGCATTGGGAATGGTCGAGCTCCCGGAGATGGCCAGCCGGATGCCGGCGCAGCTGTCGGGTGGCCAGCAGCAGCGCGTGGCGGTCGCCCGCGCGCTGGTTTTTGAGCCGGATCTCGTGCTCATGGACGAGCCGCTCGGCGCTCTCGACAAGAATCTGCGCGAGCAGATGCAATACGAGATCAAGCACATCCATGAAAATCTTGGGGTGACCGTGGTCTACGTGACCCATGATCAGTCCGAGGCGCTGACCATGTCGAACCGGATCGCTGTCTTCAATGACGGCGTGATCCAGCAGCTGGCGCCGCCGGCTGATCTCTACGAGCGGCCGGAAAACGCATTCGTCGCCGCCTTCATCGGCGAGAACAACCGTCTGATGGGCGTGGTCGAAAAAATCGACGGCAACGACTGTACGGTGAAGCTCGACGACGGCTCGATCGTTCACGCGCTGGCGGTCAACGTGGCGGGCATCGGCAAGCGCACCACGCTGTCGCTGAGGCCGGAACGCGTCGTCGTCGCGCCGTCCGAGGGCACGCCGAACGTTTTCGACGCCCGCGTCGAGGAGCTGATTTATCTTGGCGACCATATCCGCACCCGGGTCTCTGTGTGCGGCGACAGCGCGTTCATCATCAAGGTTCCCAATGCCCAGAGCCAGAGCCCCATCAAGCGGGGCGAGACCATCCGCATAGGCTGGGCGATGGAGGATTGCCGCGCACTGGACGCCTAGTCCGGCTGCGGTGATCACGACTGGCCGCGCGCGACGCGTATGCGGCCTTCAACAGAGCAGATGGACAGCGCCCGCCGGGCGAAGTCCGTACCTCAAGAGGAGTATCGACAATGAGAAAACGGAATCTATCGATTATCGGAGCCGGCGCGGCCGTCAGCGTAATCGCGGTTGCCGCCTACGCGCAGGACCCGATCAGCCTTACGGTTGTCTCATGGGGTGGCGCCTATTCCGAAAGCCAGCAACGCGCCTATCACGACCCCTATATGGAGGCCAATCCCAACATCACCATCATCAATGACGACAGCTCGGCCAATGCCCTGGCAGGCTTGCGTGCCCAGTCCCAGGCTGGCAACGTGACGTGGGACCTCGTCGACATGCTGCCGTCCGACGCCCAGCTTGCCTGCGACGAAGGCCTGGTGATCGAGATCGATGCCGACGAGATGCTGGCGGCGGCTCCAGATGGCACACCTGCCTCGGAAGACTTCCTCCCGGGTTCGCTGGGTGAGTGCTTCATCCCGCAGATCATCTATTCGACGATCATCTCATACAACAACGAGATGTTCGAGGAAGGCGCACAGCCCGACTCCGTCGAAGACTTCTTCAACGTCGAGGAATTCCCGGGTCAGCGCGCGATCCAGGATCGTCCAGCCGGCAATCTCGAATGGGCGCTTTACGCGGACGGCGTGCCGATCGACGAGATCTACGACATGCTCGAGACCGAGGAAGGCGTCGACCGCGCCTTCGCCAAGCTCGACACGATCAAGGACAGCCTCGTCTTCTGGACCGAGGGTGCACAGGCGCCGCAGCTCCTGGCCGATCAGGAGGTTTCCTTCGCCACGGGCTACAATGGCCGCATCTTCGCCGCCTCCGAGGTCGAGAACCAGCCCTTCAGCATCATCTGGGACGGTCAGATCGTCGAGTGGGACGGCTGGGTCATCCCCGCGGGCGGCGACAACCAGGAAGCTGTCCTCGAATATGTGCGTTGGGCAACCGACACGCAGCGCCTTGCCGACCAGGCCAAGTACATCTCGTACGGCCCGGCCCGTGCGTCGTCCGGTCCGCTGGTGGGTGAGCATGCCGATCTCGGGATCGACATGAAGGTCCACATGCCGAGCTACGAGGACAACTACCAGGCCCCGATCGTGCTCAACAACGAGTTCTGGACCGATTACGGCGATGAGCTTCGCGAGCGCTTCGGCAACTGGATGCTCCAGTAGTCTCTGACACCTGCGAGGGCGGCGCGAACACGCGTCGCCCCCGCCACATTCACCACCTGACCTTCAAGAGGGGTTGTCGCCCATGGCACAAGCGGACGCGGCACTGGCGCCTGATATGGGCAGACCGATGGTCACGGCAGACGGCATCCCGTTGAAGGTCAGCCTTCGGCGCGCGGAGCGTCGCCGCAAGATCAACGCGTTCTTGCTGGTCGTACCTCTCCTCGCCTTCATTCTTCTGAGCTTCGTCTTTCCGATTGCCAACATGCTGTGGCGCAGTGTCGACAATCCCGCCGTGGTCACGACGCTGCCGCGCACCGTCGAGGCGCTTCAAGTCTGGGACGGGACGGACCTGCCGTCCGAAGAGGTCTATGCCGCCCTTGTGCAGGATCTCATCATCGCTCAGGAAGAGCGCTCGGTCGGGCGGCTGGCGATCCGGCTCAACTACGAGTTCAGCGGCGCGCGCAGCACGCTGGGCCGCACGGCGCGGCAGGCCGAAGACATGGAGGCGCCGTTCCGCGACGCCGTCATCGAGTCAGAAGACGACTGGGGCGACACGGAAATCTGGCGCATCATCCAGCGCGAGGGCAAGCCCTATACCGCATCCTATTATCTGTCGGCGTTGGACCTGACCTACAGCGACGAGGGCGAGATCGTCCGGCAGGACGAGAACCAGAGGATCTATGCAGCGCTGTTCTGGCGCACGCTCCTTCTGAGCCTGGTCATCACCGGCCTGACGCTTCTGCTCGGCTTCCCGGTCGCATTCCTGCTGTCGACGCTGCCGTTGCGCTATTCCAATCTGCTCATGATCTTCGTGCTGCTGCCGTTCTGGACGTCGCTGCTGGTGCGCACCACGGCATGGATCGTGCTCCTGCAGCAGCAGGGCGTGATCAATGAACTGCTCGTTTTTGTGGGCATCCTGGGCGACGACAACCGCATATCGATGATCTACAACCAGACCGGCACGATCATCGCCATGACGCACATCCTGCTGCCCTTCATGGTGTTGCCGCTCTACTCCGTGATGAAGGGTATTCCGCCAAGCTATGTGCGGGCGGCACGTTCGCTCGGTGCCAATCCGTGGACGGCGTTCTGGAAGGTCTACTTCCCCCAGACCGTGCCGGGGATCGGCGCCGGCGCGGTGCTCGTCTTCATCATCTCGATCGGCTACTACATCACGCCGGCCCTGGTCGGCGGACGCAGCGGCCAGATGATCTCGAACCTCATTGCCTACCACATGCAGGACTCGCTGAACTGGGGCCTCGCGGCCGCGCTCGGATCGATCCTGCTTGCAGGCGTTCTGGTTCTTTACTGGGCCTACAACCGCATCGTCGGCATCGACAATGTGAAGCTGGGATAGGAGACAGATTTTGGCCGTTCCCACTTATGCAGGTCCGCTGGAAAGAACCTGGTACTACGCGTTCCGCGTCATCTGCGGGCTGATCTTCTTCTTCCTGATCGCGCCGATTATGGTGATGGTACCGCTGAGCTTCAACGCGCAGCCCTACTTCACCTACACACGCGAGATGCTCAGCTTCGATCCGGATGGATATTCGCTGCGCTGGTATCGGGAGTTCTTCAACAGCACGTCCTGGCTCAACTCGATCCGCAATTCGGTGCTCATTGCGATCTGCGCGACCTTGGTGGCGACCAGCCTCGGAACGCTCGCCGCGCTCGGCCTGTCACGCAGGCACATGCCGTTTCGGGGCCTGATCATGGGTATCCTGATATCGCCGATGATCGTGCCGCTGATCATCTCGGCGGCCGGCATGTTCTTTTTCTATTCGAGCATCAATCTCGCGCAGACATTCACTGGCGTCATTCTCGCCCATGCCGCGCTCGGAACGCCCTTCGTCATCATCACGGTCACCGCGACGCTGGTCGGCTTCGACCACACGCTGACGCGCGCGGCAGCCAGCCTCGGCGCATCACCGGCCCTGGCGTTCCGCAAGATCACCCTGCCGCTGATCATGCCCGGCGTGATTTCCGGCGCGCTGTTCGCCTTCATCACTTCCTTTGACGAGATTGTCATCGTGCTGTTCGTTGCCGGCGTCGAGCAGCGCACGATCCCGCGTGAAATGTGGTCCGGCATCCGCGAGCAGATCAGCCCGACCATCCTGGCGGTCGCCACGATCCTGGTCATCATGTCGATCGCGCTGCTGACCGTTGTAGAGCTCTTGCGCCGCCGATCAGACCGCATCCGGGGGATGACCCAAAGCTAGCCGAACAACAGGGGCGGCAAATGGAAGAGTTCTGGCGATTCTGGGACCGGCTCGATACCTGGCAGCGCTTCGGCCTGTGTTTCCTGGCTGCAGCGATCATCCTCGCCATCGTCCGGATGCTCGTCTAGCCCGTCGGGAAGACCAATGTTGAAGTCAGCATCGCTGTTGCTCCTCGTGCTGCTCATGGTCTCGGGATGCCAGTCCCGACCCAAATGCGTCGTCACGCCATACGATCTCGTCGAGTGCAGCTAGCCAATGGTCTTGGCCTACACCACCCTGCCTGACGGGAGGAGAAAGCCACATTTTCATTGCGGGATTGAAACTTGCGCCCGGAAAGGCAAGAAGGAAGCCGCGATGATCTCAGAAAGTTGGCGGACATGACCCAGACCCGCATCGATCGACGTTTCGAAAAGCTGAAGCACGAGGGCCGGGCCGCCCTGGTGACCTACATGATGGCCGGCGACCCGGACTACGAGACGTCGCTGTCGATCATGAAGGCGCTGCCGAAGGCCGGCGCCGAATTGATCGAGCTCGGCATGCCCTTCTCCGATCCGATGGCCGATGGTCCGGCGATCCAGGCCGCCGGCCTGCGCGCCCTGAAGGCCGGTCAGACGCTCCAGCGCACGCTCGACATGGCGGCCGACTTCCGCAAGGACGACGACGAGACGCCGATCATCATGATGGGCTACTTCAATCCCATCTATATCTATGGCGTGGACCGCTTCCTCGAGGCGGCCCGCGCGGCCGGCATCGATGGGCTGATCGTTGTCGATCTGCCGCCGGAGACCGACAGCGAATTGTGCGTGCCCGCCCTGAAGGCGGGGCTGAACTTCATCCGGCTCGCCACGCCGACCACGGACGACAAGCGCCTGCCGCGTGTGCTCGAAAACACGTCGGGCTTCGTCTATTACGTCTCGATGACCGGCATCACGGGCTCCGCGCTGACCGACACGACGCGGGTGGGTGAGGCGGTACGGCGTATCAAGGGCCACACCACGCTTCCCGTCTGCGTCGGCTTCGGCGTCAAGTCGGCCGAGCAGGCCGAGGCCATCGCCGAGGCGGCCGATGGCGTGGTCGTCGGCACTGCCATCGTCAACGCGATCGCCAATTGTCTCGATGGCAACGGCCGTCCCGTTTCCGACCCGGCGGCAGCCGTTGCCGGCCTGGTGGGCGACCTCGCGGCCGGAACACGCAGGGCGCGGCTTGCAGCCACCGCCTGAGTGCCCCATCTCTTTACTTTACCCGACCAGCTGAAAAGGCAGGCAGGATGAACTGGATCACCAACTTTGTCCGTCCGAAGATCAATTCGATGCTCGGACGGCGCGACATGCCGGAGAACCTCTGGATCAAATGTCCCGAGACCGGCGAAATGGTCTTCCACAAGGATCTGGAGAAGAATCACTATGTGATCCCTTCCTCGGGCCATCACATGCGCATCTCGGGCAAGGAGCGGCTCAAGCGCTTCTTCGATGACGGCAATTTCGAGCTTCTCGAAAATCCCAAGGTCATGACCGATCCGCTGAAGTTCCGCGACGAGCGGCGCTACACCGATCGTCTGCGCGACGCCAAGACCAAGACCGGGCTCGAAGACGCCATCCTGAATGCCACCGGCGAAATCGATGGTCTGCCGATCGTCGCGACGGTTCAGGATTTTGCCTTCATGGGCGGTTCGCTTGGCATGGCGGCCGGCGAAGCGATCATCAAGGGTTTCGAAAAGGCGGTACGGGAGCACCGGCCCCTGGTGCTGTTTGCCGCTTCCGGCGGCGCGCGCATGCAGGAGGGCATCCTGTCCCTGATGCAGCTTGCCCGCACGACGGTTGCCGTCGATCGCCTGAAGGAAGCCGGCCTGCCCTATGTCGTGGTGCTGACCAACCCCACCACGGGCGGCGTGACGGCCTCCTATGCCATGCTGGGAGACGTGCACATTGCCGAGCCCGGCGCTCTGATCGGCTTCGCGGGCCCGCGCGTCATCGAACAAACCATTCGCGAGAAGCTGCCGGAGGGATTCCAGCGCGCGGAATATTTGATGGAGCACGGCATGGTCGATATGGTCGTGTCGCGGCTGGAGATGAAGGCGACGGTAGCAAGGCTCCTTCGGATATTGCTCAAACAGCCTTCGCTCGCGCTCCCGGAAATCGCGCTCGAGGCCTTGCCGCCGGTGGCCGAGACCAGCGAGACCGAACGCCAGGAAGGCTGAAGCCACTCCTCAAAATTACCGGCTGCGCGCGGAAGAGCGCCGGGCTGGCATGCTGAAAGTCCCAATCGATGGTCACGCTGACGACCGATCAACTCATCGAGCGGTTGCTTACCCTTCATCCCAAGGGTTTCGACCTCACCCTGGACCGTGTCACGCGCCTGCTCGGCCGTCTCGACGACCCGCACTTGCGGCTGCCTCCGGTCATCCACATTGCCGGCACCAACGGCAAGGGATCGTCGGCGGCCTTTTCGCGCGCACTGCTGGAAGCGGCGGGCCGTAGCGTTCACGTTCACACCTCCCCACATCTTGTGCGCTGGCACGAGCGCTACCGGATCGGCACGCCCGATGGCGGCCGCTTCGTGGAAGATGCGGTACTGGCCGAAGCCATTTCGCGTGTAGCGGACGCCAATGGCAGACAGATGATCACGCTGTTCGAGATTCTGACGGCGGTGACCTTCATCCTGTTTGCCGAGCACCCCGCCGATGTCGCCATCGTCGAGGTCGGTCTGGGCGGCCGCTTCGACGCCACCAATGTAATCGACCGGCCCGCAGTCTCGCTGATCACCAGCGTTTCGCTTGACCACGAGGCCTTTCTCGGTGATCGCGTGGAGCTGATCGCGGTGGAGAAGGCAGGCATCATCAAACCCGGCTGCCCGGTGGTGATCGGCCAGCAGGAACATGATGCTGCCCGCGAGGTCCTGGTGGATACCGCCGAGCGGCTGGGCTGCCCGTTGCTCGTCTACGGCCAGGATTTCCTGGCCTTTGAAGAGAATAGGCGCATGGTCTACCAGGATTCCGACGGCCTGATGGACCTTACCCTGCCGCGCCTGAAAGGCCGTCACCAGATCGCCAATGCGGCGGCCGCCATTGCGGCCGTGAAGATGGCCGGCTTCGACGCGAGCATGGCCATTTGCGACCGGGCGATGCAGGCGGTGGACTGGCCGGGCCGCCTGCAGCGCCTGACGGGAGGCGAGCTCAAGGCCTGCGCCCCCGAAGGTGCGGAACTCTGGGTCGATGGCGGGCACAATCCGGGAGCGGGTGCTGCCGTCACCGAGGCGCTGGCGGAAATGGAGGAGCGCGATCCGCGCCCGCTCTATGTCGTGGCGGGGATGATCGCCACCAAGGACCAGACTGGCTATTTCCGCAACTTCGCCGGCATGGCCAAGCGGATCTTCACCGTGCCTGTAGAAAAGAGCGAGGCGGGCGTGCCGAATGACGAACTGGCCGCCCGCGCAATGGAGGCCGGCGTCGAGGCTGAGCCGATCAGTTCGGTGAGGAACGCGCTCCTGCTGCTCAGGGAATCCAGCACGGAAAGCGATGTCCCGCCGCGCATCCTGATTTCCGGCTCACTCTATCTGGTGGGCGCCGTCCTCGCCGAGAACGGCACGCCACCGGAATAGAGTCTGCTCAGAGGGCGCCGCCGATCCAGGAGGAAAGGGCGGTCTTGGGCGCGGCGCCGACCTTCATGTCGGCCACTTCGCCACCTTTGAACATGATCAGCGTGGGAATCGACCGCACGCCGTATCTGGCCGCGAGTTCTGGATTCTCGTCGATATTGAGTTTGGCGATCTTGACCTTGCCGCCGAGCTCGGTCGCGATCTCTTCCAGCGCCGGCGCAATCATCTTGCAGGGGCCGCACCACTCCGCCCAGAAGTCAACGACCACCGGCTCGCCGGCTTCGAGCACGTCGGACTGGAAGTTGCTGTTGTCGATCTTTACGGTGGTCATGGGGCTTTCTCCTTGGAAGCTCGGTGCTGAGCGCATGTGGGATGGTGCGGATGGGTCTTCAAGGCGGGTTTTGTCACGCTCTCGCGAGCCCGGCAAGCGCGCTGTCCATGGCCTCGGGGGACAGTGTCAGGAGTCGCGGCGCGGCGGTATAGAGCAGGCCGGCCTCCACCGCGCGACCCGGATAGACCGGCCGCAGCAGCTCGCGATAGAGCGACATCTGCGCGACATGGGTGGCCGGCACCTGGCTGAGTTCGGCTGGCGCCGGGCGGTTGGTCTTGTAGTCGACCAGCAAAATTCGCTCGGCCGTGACGAGGAGACGGTCGATCTTGCCGGAGATGGCGCGGCGGCGCCCGCCGATCTCGATCTGACCCATCACCGAGATTTCGGCCCGCGAGCTGGGCGCGAAGAGCGCTGCGAAGCTGCCGTCATCCAGGATCGCCGCGACTTCGGCCCAGGTGGCCTCGGCCTCCGCCGCATCCATGCCGGCACCGGCGCCGCGCAAATAGGCAAGCGCGATGTCCGCGCGGCGTTCAGGCGCGATGTCGGGCAGGCGCTGCAGCAGGCGGTGGACCGCCGTGCCGCGTTGGAGCGACGGCCTGCCGGCGGCCTGCGGGTCGAGCACCGGCGAGCCCCCGGTTCCCGCTTCGATGAGCGGCGGATCGATGGCCGCGCCGACGCCCGAAGGGGCCAGCGGCCGCGGCAGTTCCGGAGCTGGCGCCAGCTTGCGGCCGAGCGCCTCTGGCATCGGCGAAGATGGCGGGATGTCGGCTGCGGGCTCTGGCGGCGCCACCACGGCTTCGCCCGAGACGCGGTAGCGGTGGATCGTCTCGCCGGTCGCGGCGTCCTCGATCTCCTGGCAGCTGTGCGAGGCGCGGAGTGCGCGCGACACCATCGCGTGCCAGGTCATCTCCGAGGGCTCGCGCTTGCCGTGATAGCCGCACAGGAGCAGCCGGTCTTCGGCCCGCGTCATGCCGACATAGAGCAGGCGGCGGTATTCCTCCTCGGCCTTGCGGCGCAGTTCCAGCCCGATCGCCCGCGAGACGGCGTTCGACGTGTCGCCTGAGGCGCGCCACAGGAAGCCGGTCGTCTGCCGCTCGCCCTTGCGCGGCCGGAACGGGACAAGCCGTGGCAGATGGCTGTCGTGAAACGGCGCGCTGCCGCTGTCGACGAGGAAGACGATCGGCGCCTCCAGCCCCTTGGCGGCGTGGGTGGTCATGATGCGCACCTCGCCGCGTGCCTGGTCCATTTCCCGCTTGATGTCAGGACTGCCGCTTTCCAGCAGCCCGAGCAGGGCTTCCAGCCCGACGATGCCGGCCTGTTCGCTGGCGAGGCAAAAGCTCAGGAATTCGTCGACGACATCACCCGCCTCGATTCCCAGCCGCGCAATCATCCGCGCCCGGACCCCGTCCCGGCCGAGGATGCGGGCATAGAAGGCAAAGGGAGATACATAGCCGGCTTCATTTCGCCAGGTGCCAAGCATCTCGCTGGCCAGCGTCCAGTCGGGATTCGAGGCAGCGACTTCGCCAAGCCGTGACAGAAGCGACTGTTCGGCAGCCCGGTTCGACGCCAGCTCGAACAGATCGTCCTCGGAAAAGCCGAAGACCGGGCTCTTCAGCAGGGCCGCCAGCGACAGATCGTCGTCAGGCTGGATGACCACGCGGCCGATGGCCATCAGATCCTGCACCGCGATGTGATCGGCCAGCGACAGGCGGTCGGCGCCCGCGACGGGCACGTGAAGCTGCTTCAGTTCGCGCGACAGCGCATGGACGAAGCTGTCGCGCTTGCGCACCAGCACGAGCACGTCGCCTGCCGTCACGGGACGTCCCTGCCCCTCGATGGCGTCGCGGTCACGGATCCAGCTCTCGATGGTGCGGGCGATACGGGCGGCGAGCAGGGCGGCCGGCGCAGAGGTCTGGTCGATGGGCTGTGTCCAGTCGTCCGGCTCCTCGACCGATTGGGCGGCGATGGACGGCCACAGCTCCACATGGCCGGGCGCGGACTGCCGAACGGCCTTGTGTTCCAGCGGTTCGGGGTCGCGCGTCAGGCCCTGGCGGACCTCCTCGCTCTGGAAGGTGAGGTCGACCGCCGAAAGCACGTCTTCCACTGAGCGGAAGGAGTGCAGCAGCCGGACTTTTTCGAAGCGGGCGCCGGCGGCCTCGACCTGGCCGGAGAAATGATGCCCGCTCAGGGCAAAGGATTCGGGATCGGCGCCCTGGAACGAATAGATCGACTGCTTTTCGTCGCCTACGGCGAAGACCGTACGGGGCACGTTCTCGCGGGCCGATTGGCCGGCAAAGAAGTCCGCAGCCAGCGCGTTGACCACGGCCCACTGGTCGGGGCTGGTGTCCTGCGCCTCGTCGAGCAGGATGTGATCGATGCCCTTGTCGAGCTTGTACTGCACCCAGGCACTCGCATCGCGCCGGGCAAGCAGATTGACTGTGCGGACGATCAGATCATTGAAGTCGAGGCAGCCGCGCGCGCTTTTCAGGCGCTCGTAGATGCCGATCAGCCGGTCGGCCAGCACCAGGGCGGCATGGGTGGATTGCAACATGCGCCAGAGCGCCAGCTTGTCGATGGCCTGCGCCACACGCTCCGCACATTCCACAAATGCCTCAGCCAGGCCGGGGAACTCTTCGACGACGCCTTTCGCCGCGATGTTGCGCGGTGCGCGCGGCTGCCACTGCCCCTCCTTGCGGGTAAGGAAGGCATCGCAGAGAATTCTGAGCTGATCCTCAGCGTCGATTGCCTCGAAAACGCGAAGAAGTTTGCCGGCAAAGTCGGACGCATGTTTCTTGCCCGCATTGAGGGCGGCGTCGTTGATGCGCGCCACCGTGGCACGGTCAAAATAAGCGTCTGGCCAGGCGCCGTTCAGGATCGATTGCGGGGATTCGTCTTCTGCGAGGTCAAACTCGGCCATCAGCGCCGCATGCCCGTCCGGTCCTGTGCCGATCTCGACGATGAAGCGGGCGAGCGCGTCGCGGCGCGCAACGATCTCGGCAAGAAGCGATTCCAGGCCGCTTTCGCCGCCGAGCCGCAAGACCGTCGCGAATGCTTCCGCCAGCCCTTCCTGTTCAGGCTCGCTCGTGCGGGCGATCATCTCGCGGCGCGCCTCGGCGAGCAAGGCCACCTCCATCTGCGGGTCGAGCATCTCGAAATGGCCGGCGATGTTGGCCTCGAGGGGGAACTGGTGCAGCACCGCCTCACAAAAGGCGTGGATGGTCTGGATCTTGAGGCCGCCCGGGGTTTCCAGGGCCCGGGCAAAGAGCCGGCGCGCGTCACGCATCATGCCGGGTGTAGGTGAATGCTCGCCCAGATCCCGAATCTTCTCTTCCAGCTCCGCATCGTCGAGCCGCGTCCATGCGGCGAGCGTGTCGAAGACGCGGCGCGACATGTTGGCGGCCGCCGCCCGCGTGTAGGTGAGGCACAGGATGCGCGAGGGATCGCTGCCTGACAAAAGCAGCCGGATGACGCGCTGTGACAGGACATGCGTCTTGCCCGAGCCGGCATTGGCCGAAACCCACGCCGACAGACCCGGATCGGAGGCCAGGCGCTGGCGCTCGATTGTCTCCGGCGGGATGGTGAGGCGCCGGCTCATTCCCCGCCTCCTGGTTCGCCATCGACGCCAGCCGACCATTCGCGCGTGCGGGCGAGGTGGTCGTAGTAGCCGCTCATGTCGTCGGCGCGGAAGGGCAGCGCCCGCGACAGATAGCCGGAGGACGGAGAATTGTAGTGCTCCAGCAGCTTTTCGAGCCGCTGCCACGCGTCGTGGGAGAGATCGTCGGCGGTGCGGGGTTGCCGGTTGTATTCGAGGATCGATTCCTCCTCCACCTGACCGTTGGGGCGGAGCCGGACATAGGCGAGTTCGGAAGGGGTGAGCTTTCCGAGCTCTTCGAACGCGCCGTGCATCAAAAGCGCGCCCTCGAGCGCCAGCTGGGGCGACAGAAGCGTATGGGCCTGGCCCTTGGAAGGGCTCGACCCGGTCTTGAAATCGAGAATGTCAGCTACGCCGGCCGGTCGGGCATCGATGCGGTCCGCGCGGCCACGCAAGGTGACGCCGGTTGATGCGACCTCGGTGCGGCTGGCGGAGAGTTCCGCGTGCCGGGCCTGGATGCCCGGCGGGCGCGTCCGGTCCCATTCGACCAGCCGGGGCGCCATGTCGACGAAGCGCGGCCACCAGACGGCGTCGATGTCGGGCGGGAGGGCCGCCGCATCGAACAGACGCCGTGCGATCTTCAGCAGTCTTTCGGGCGCATCATCGGCGTTGGGGTCGGGAACCTGCATGGAAAATTCATGGATGATGTCGTGGAAGAGCGTGCCGCGCTCGGCCGCGCCCGGATCGCGCAGAAGCGGCTCCAGCGGATCGAGCCGGAGGATTCGCCGCGCATAGACCGCATAGGGATCGCGGCGCAGCGTCTCGATCTCGGTGACGGAAAACTCCTTCGGCCGGGCCGTCACCGGTGGCTTCGGCTCGGGCCGCGGCACGTAATCCTGGTTCGGCAGAACATCGAGGCCACGTGCCCAGGCCAGCAGATCGGTGCCGCGCCGTTTCATGGCAACGGTATGCGGACCTTCGGCGGCGGCGAGCAGCCGTTGCAGCCAGCGTGAGGCGACCGCGGGCGCGTCGCCCGAGCGCGCGGACCGCGTCAGGACGAGTTGCGGCGTGCCCATCGCCATCTGGAAGTCGTGCGCGGCCTGTCCGATGCGCCGCTCGGGCGGTTCGAGGTGAAGCCCCGCCTTCATCAGCCGCGACATGAAGCGGTCCGATTCGGCGCGGCGCGGCCAGCTGCCTTCGTTGAGCCCACCCAGCACCAGCGTGTCGACCGACTGCAGGCGGGCTTCCAATACGCCCCAGATGAAGACCCTTCCATCGCCCCCGACCGCAGGCTTCACCGACCCGCCGGCGATGATGGCCGACAGGATCTGCGGCCATTCGGCGGGGTGGAAGGCAAGGCCCGACGAGGTGGCCAGCAATTCTCGCAGCAGCCCGGCAAGCTGCGCCCCGGCCTCGCCATCGTAGAAATCGGCGACCGAGCTCCCTTCGTCACGGGCGAGCGCTTCGAGGGCAAGCACCGTGGCGCGCGTGGCGTCGACCACATTAGTAGTTCGCTCATGCCGCAACGCGACCAGCGGCGCGATGGCCTGTTCGAGCGCGGCGAGCATCTGCCGCGCTTCCGCCAGGCGCTGGCCATCGAGCCGCGCGTACCAGAAGGGCTTGCGCGAGTCCTTGAGCGCCTCGAGGCGGCGGTCGAAATCGGCCGCTAGCCCGGCAATGTCCGGCCTGCCCGTGCCGCCCCGCAACGCCACGAGTTCCACCGTTTCGGCGGCACGCCGCACCAGCGGGCGCGGCAGGCCGAGCTTCAGCAGCGGGTGCCCGAGCAGCGAATGCAGGGTCAGCGGATCGCCGGGCGACAGCACTGCCTCGAGCGCGAAACCGGCAAGCATCGCCGGGGGCGTGGTGGCCAGCGGCGTGCCGCCCGAATCATTGGCGCGGATGCCGAACCGTTCCAGCTCCGCCGACACAAGTCTTGCCAGCGCGCGGTCGCTTGTAACCAGCGCGGCGGTTCGGCCCGTCTCTTCCACCCCCAGGCGTAGCGCCACGGCAATCGCCAGAGCCTCCTCGCGCTCATTGGCGGCTTCCACGAGGCTGATCCCCTCGAACGCGCCAGCTTCCAGTGCCGCCTCGCGTGTCGCGCGCGTGCGCGGCCAGATGTCGGTGGTCTCGGCCGGACGCAGCGCCTCGGAGACGAGGCTGGTGCGTGCAGCGAGCGCGGGTGCCGCATCACCCAGCGACGGCACCTCGTCGCGGCCCAGTCCCAGCCGTTCGAGCAGCCGCTTCAAGGCCGTCTGCGGATGGCCGAAGGAGGAGGGCGAGACATCGATGCGGCCGATCGCCTGCCAGCTTTCGTCGTCGATCGCGGGATCGAGCCCTGGCAGCACGACGGCGCCGAGCGGCAGCCGCGCGATGACCGACAGCAGCTCGGCGGTGGCCGGAATGGTGCCGGTCGAACCCGCCGCGATGACCGGGCCCGCCGGCGGCGAAGCCTCCAGCCGGGCGGCTTCCGCACGAAGTGTGGCGTTGCGGTGCGCCGCGGGGTTGGACAGGCCGCTCTCAGCCAGGAAGTGCGGCCAGCTTTTGCGCACGATCTCGAGGAATTCGAGCGTCACCTGCCACCAGCCGGCGAGTTCGGCCGGCACGAGACCCGACAGCGCGTTCCAGTCGGCCCCTTGGGTCTCGACCTCGTCGATCAGCGCGGCCAGGTCGCGGGCCAGCCAGATCGCGTCGGCGGCCGAGGCCGGAACGACGATCTCTTCTTCCATGAGGCTCGCCACATGGGCCGGCAGCCGGCGCTTCCAGGCCTGGACGAGGGGCGCCAGCAACAGCACGCGTTCCAGCGGCTCGATCGCCGGGGGGATCTCGAGCGTCTCGCCGCCACCGCCTTCGAAGATGTCCGCATCCTCGTCCACTTCGCCGAGCGGGCGGATGGTGGGCAGGATGGCCGCGCGCCCGCCGAGCCTGTCGACGAAGACGCTGCGCAGCTCGCGTGCCGCGCGTCGGGTCGGTAGGTAGATCGTCACATCGGCGAGCGCCAGCGGATCGTCGCCGGGCACGAAGCCGGGCACCAGCCTGCCCGACAGCAGCGCGTCGGCCAGCGCTGGCAGGAAGGCGACGCCCGTCGGAATGTTGAAGACACGCGGATCGGCCCGGCTCATGGGCTCTCCCCAAGCCGGTCGAGCACGGCTTCGGACTCAAAGATGGCCTCGGGCGTGCCGACCGTGAACCAGGGGCCTCGCATGGGCAGCCCGAACAGGCGGCCGGTGGTGATCGCCCGATCGAAATAAAGGTTCAACCCATGCGGTTCGGCGGATGCGCCGGCGAAGATTCGCGGATGCAGGATGGCGGCGCCGGCATAGACGAGCCCGGTGGCGCGGTCGGCCGCGCGCGATAGGCGGCCCGTCTCGTCCATATTGAAATCGGCCTTGCCATTGTGGCCGGTCGCGGTGTCCAGCGGCGACAGCATCAGGAGAATATCCATGGCGTCGTCGTTCCAGGCAAGGGCGAGGCGCTCCAGTTCGGAGGATTCGCCGTCTATCCAGAAGCTGTCGGCGTTGAGCAGCAGGAAGGGCGTACCGCCCAGCAGCGGCAGCGCCTTGACGACGCCGCCTGCCGAATCGAGCAGCCTGTCGCTTTCGTCGGAAATCGTCACGAAATCCCCGTGCCGCGCCAGATGGGCAATCATCTGGTCGGCGAAGTGATGCACGTTGACCACCACCCGGCCGACACCGGCCCGCGCCAGCGCGTCGAGCGCTCGGTCGATCATCGTCTGGCCACCGACCTTCACCAGGGGTTTCGGCATCGTATCGGTGATCGGGCGCATGCGCGTGCCGAGCCCGGCCGCCAGCACGATCGCCCGGGAAGGCATCTTCCTGCTCATCCTTTGGCCTCCAGGGGCACGCCAAGGCGGGCATAACATTCGGCCACGGGCGCCAGCGCCGGATGGGCGAACGATCGGCGGAGATAGCCGGCCAGCCGCGGCAGGTGGCGAATGTAACCGGGCTTGCCGTCACGCTCCTTCAGCCGCACGAAGATGCCGAGGATCTTGGTCGCGCGCTCGGCGGTCATGATGGCGTAGTCGCGATGGAAGCCGGCCTCGTCGAACGCACCGCCTGCGTGCCGGGCGCGGACATAGGCCTCCACGATCGCCGCTTCGAGTTCGGGCGAGACATCGACCCGCGCGTCCTGGCCCAGCGAGGCGACGTCGTAGGCCGAGGGGCCGATCAGCGCATCCTGGAAGTCGATGAGGCCGATCCTGTCACCGCCGGAACGATCCCCGCGCCAGATCAAATTGGGCGAGTGATAATCGCGCAGGATCAGGCCTTTTTCGCCGGTCTCCAGCTCATCGAAGACGGTCGCCCAGGCTTCCGCAAAGTCCGCCTGCTCGGCATCGTCGGCAGGCCGCCCCCGGGCGAAGGGCAGATACCAGTCGATGAGCAGTTCGGTCTCGATGTGGAGGGCGGGTCGGTCGAAGGGTGGAATCTCGTGGAGCATGCCGGGTGCGGCTTCGGCACTGTTCGGCCAGCTTTGGGCGTGCATTTTCGCCAGCAGCTCCGCCGCGGCGATGTAGCGTTCGGGAACCGGGCGCCCGGACGCGTCGAGCACGCCCTCGCTGCCCAGATGTTCGATGAGCAGGAAACCGGCGTCGAGCTCCGCGGCCTCGATCTGCGGCGCGCAGAAGCCGCGCGAGAGTAGCAGACGGTCGATGGCGACGAAGGGCGTCACCGATTCGGCCAGATGGGCGATGCGGCTGTACGGCTTGCCGTCGCGGATCGGCGGTCCGTCGGGCTGCCGCGGGGCGTTCATCAGGATGCGTGCGGGTCGGTCGGGCAGGTGCACGGTCTCGTAGGTCCGCGCCGAGGCGTCGCCGGTCAGGTGTTGGCGCCGCGCCTCGGCCCAGCCGGAGCGATCGAGAAAGGCGCGCGCGGCCAGCGACCGGCCGAGCCGGGCCATGGCGTCGGCCTGGCCCGTGATCGAAACGTCCCGCGAATCGCCCTCGCCCGACAGCGCCACGGTGAGGTCAGGCTCGCCAAGCCCGCCCTCCGCGCGTTCCGCCCATTCCACGAGGACGATGCTGGTGTCGAGCGCTTCGGCTATACCCAGTTCGTCGATCTCGTCGGCTGCCGCGAGTCGGTAGAGGTCGACTTGCAGCAGCGGATGCCGTGTCTCGTAGGGTTGGACGATGGTGAAGGTCGGGCTCGGGACCTCGTGCTCGGGGTCGTTGGCGAGATTGCGGATGATGGCGCGCGCCAGGGTCGATTTGCCGGCGCCGAGATCGCCTTGGAGAAAGACCAGGTCGCCCGGCCTCAGCATGGCTGCCAGATCGTCACCCAGACGACGGGTCGCCTGCTCATCGGCAAGTGCGAGACGGATTGGATCGACCATTGCCAGGGCCTATTCCGCGGCCTGGCGAAGGCCCTCCGGCGCGACCGGGAACCTGCAGGTGACGGTGGTGCCGTTATTCTTGTTGGTCTCGATGCGCACGCTGCCGCCATGCAGCTCGACGAAGCTCTTGACGATGGACAGCCCGAGACCGGCTCCGCGCTTGCGCCCGCCATTGGTACGCGGCTCGAAGCGGCGGAAGATCGTCTCCAGCACTTCGGGCGACATGCCGGGCCCGTCATCATGGACCGAGAATTCGATGGCATTGCCGTCGCCGCGGCAGCTGAGCGTGATGACGCCGCCCTCCGGCGCGTAATTCGCGGCATTGGACAGCAAGTTGAAGAGGATCTGCCGGACACGGTGGCCGTCGGCCTGGAAGGCATCCGGTGCGCCATCGATGTCCAGCTCGAGCCGGACGCCGATTTCCTTCAGCCGCTCGGCGATCAGGTCGGCCGCCGAGCCGACAGTCTCCGCGATGCGCACTTCGGCTATGTCGAGCTGCATGATGCCGGCGTCGACGGTGGCGAGATCGAGAATGTCGTTGACGATGGTGAGCAGCACCGAGGAGGAGGAGCCGATATGCTCCACATATTCATGCTGCCGGCCGTTGAGCGGCCCGGTCTCGGGCATCGCCAGCAATTCGGTGAAGCCGATGATGTTGGTCAGCGGCGAGCGCAGCTCGTAGGACACGTGCTGGACGAAGTCGTTCTTGAGCTGATCGGCGCGTTCCAGCGCCTCGTTCTTGTCCTTGAGCGCACGTTCGACATTCACGCTGTCGGTCATGTCGACGAAGGTGGTCATTACCTGGCCATTGGGCAGATGGATGATCGCGTAGCGCAACACCGTGCCGTCTGCGAGTTCGGTCTGGCCGTGGCTGTTGCGGCGTTCGTCGTCGAAGCCCGTCACGGCGGCCAGGAGCTGACTCCACGGGCTGTTCTCGGTCACGACGTCGCAGGCGGCGCGGATGACCGAGATATGCGTGCCGGTGTCGGCGACGCCTGGCGGCAGGCGCCAGAGCGAGGAAAAGGCCGGATTGACAAGCCGCAGCCGCCCGTCCGGCCCGAACACGGCGACGCCCTCGGCCAGATTGTCGAGCGTCTCGCCCTGCACGCGCACTGCCGTGTTGTAGCGGCTTTCGAGATCGATCTTTTCGGTCAGGTTCTCGAAAACCCAGGTGACGCCGCCCTTGGGTTGCGGGTTGGCGACGACGCGGAGCGTGCGCCCATCCGGCAGATGCCACCAATGCTCCTGCGGATCGACCGCGCGATAGGCGTAGAGCAGCGTCTCCTTCCAGCGCCGCCACTCCGGCTGTTCGGCGAGCATGCCGTCGCTGCGCAGGCGGTCGAGCAGCAGCGCATGGTCGGGTGCACTCTCCAGGAACACGGTGTCGAGGTTCCACAGCTTCTGGAAGGCCTGGTTGAAGAAGCGCAGCTTCTGGCGCTCGTCGAAAATGGCCACCGCGGTGTTGAGCTGGTCGAGCGTGTCGGCGTGGTTGCGCAGTGTGCGCTCATATTCGGCCGAGACGTTCTCGATCTCGGTGACGTCGCTGGCGAGCCCCGCCGAGCCAGATGCGGCAGACACGTCCGTGATGGCGAAGACCTTGCGGTCGCCCCCGACCACGGTCGACACGCGGCGCGAGAACACCGGTTCGGACAGATGGTGTGTCGCCACGGCATGGCGCGCGGCGGTACCGAGAAACTGTTTGTCCTCGGCGATCGCCGATTCAGGCGACTCTGCTTCGACGGCCGACGCATAGGCGGGATTGACCCAGCTCAGGCGACCATCGGGTCCTCGCACCCACATCGGCATGTCGACCGCGCGCGCCAGCGCCAGCAGGCTGTCATGCTCGGCCGAGACGCGCTGGTGCTCGTGACGCAGTTCTGCATGCTCGCGCATCGCGTTGGAGAGCGAGACCAGCCGCACCGCGACGTGGGAGGCGCCGCCGCGTCCCTGCGCTTCGAGGAGCACGCCCTTTTGCGTCTCGACCACGATCTCGAACGCATTGCCCTTCTCGCGCAACGCCTCGATGGCGTGTTCGAGCTGGGCAGCCGAGCGCGGCGTCAGCCAGCGGCCATAGGCAAGGAAGGTCGCCCGGTCCTCCGGCGCGCCGGTGGAAGCGGACAGATGGCCGACGAGCTCCGGCTTGCGCAACTCGTCGGACCAGACGATGAAGCGCTGGTCGCGCAGATTGAGCAGTGCATCGGAGCGCCGCAGCGCCGTCGACAAATCGCCGACGCGCGCGCGCAGTTCGATGTTCTCCGCGGCCGTGCGGCCGCGTTCGCGGATGAGCCACAGGGCAGAGAACATCGCTGCACCGGTGACACCCAGAAAGACGGCGAGCTGTATCACCTCGAAGACGCCCATCGAGAGGCCCCATGCGCCGATCGAGATCGGCGCGTCCTGGGCGTTCGCGGCGGGCGCGAAGCTGGCGGTCAGGGCCGTGCTGGCCACGCCAAGCAGCCAGCCAGAATGCCGCCGCGAAATCGTCGCGGAGCGGTACTGATCATCCCCTCGATCCTGGTCGGAATCATCCGCCATGGCACGCGCCCGGCATTATTGTGTCCCTCTCCGCCGCAAGATGGTTGGCCAGCAAATGTCGTCCCCGGCCGGCCAGTCCGAAGATTCTCACGAATCACGTAACTGTAACCTTTCGCGGAATCGCCGCAAAGTTGCCATGCCAAAAAGAAACCGGGCGCCACGAGGGCGCCCGGTCCTGAATTGCGGTGTCGCGGTGTTACGCGACTAGTAGCGGTAGTGCTCGGGCTTGAACGGGCCCTGCTGGCCAACACCGATATAGGCAGCCTGCTCATCGCTCAGCGTGGTGAGCGTGACGCCCAGCTTGTCGAGGTGGAGCCTGGCGACCTTCTCGTCGAGGTGCTTGGGCAGGACGTAGACCTTGTTCTCGTATTGGTCGCCCTTGGTCCAGAGCTCGATCTGGGCCAGCACCTGGTTGGTGAACGAGGCCGACATCACGAAGCTCGGATGGCCGGTAGCGTTGCCGAGGTTGAGAAGGCGTCCTTCCGACAGGAGCAGCATCCGCTTGCCGTCGGGGAACGCGATCATGTCCACCTGCGGCTTGATGTTGGTCCATTTGAGGTTCTTCAGCGCACCGACCTGAATCTCGTTATCGAAATGGCCGATATTGCCGACGATCGCCATGTCCTTCATCTGGCGCATGTGCTCGATGGTGATGACGTCCTTGTTACCGGTCGTCGTGATGAAGATGTCGGCGGTGGGGGCGGCATCTTCCAGCGTGACGACCTCGAAACCGTCCATGGCAGCCTGCAGCGCGCAGATCGGGTCGACCTCGGTCACCTTCACGCGGGCGCCGGCGCCCAGCAGCGATGCGGCCGAACCCTTGCCCACGTCACCGTAACCACACACGACGGCGACTTTGCCAGCCATCATCACGTCGGTGGCGCGGCGGATGCCGTCGACCAGCGATTCCTTGCAGCCATACTTGTTGTCGAACTTCGACTTGGTGACGGAGTCGTTGACGTTGATCGCCGGGAAGGGCAGCTGGCCCTTCTTCTGCAGCTGGTAGAGACGGTTCACACCGGTGGTTGTCTCTTCCGTCACGCCCTTGATGGCGTCGCGCTGCTTGGTGAAGAAGCCGGGCGTCTCGGCCATGCGCTTCTTGATCTGCTTGAAGAGGATTTCCTCTTCCTCGTTGCCGGGATTCTTCAGCACGTCCTCGCCAGCTTCGGCGCGGGCGCCGAGCAGGATGTACATGGTGGCGTCGCCGCCATCATCGAGGATCATGTTGGACGGCTCACCGTCCGGCCACTGGAAGATCTTGTCGGTGTAGGTCCAGTAGTCCTCGAGCGTCTCGCCCTTGACGGCGAAGACCGGTACGCCGGTGGCGGCGATGGCCGCGGCGGCGTGATCTTGCGAGGAGAAGATGTTGCAGGAGGCCCAACGGACCTCGGCGCCGAGCGCAGTCAGCGTCTCGATCAGCACCGCCGTCTGGATCGTCATGTGCAGCGAGCCGGTGATCCGCGCGCCCTTCAGCGGCTTCGACGTGCCGAACTCCTCGCGCGAGGCCATCAGGCCGGGCATCTCGGTTTCAGCGATATCGATTTCCTTGCGGCCATAATCGGCGAGTGCGATATCCGCGACGACATAATCCTTGTCGGACATTTGTAACTCCATTCTGGTGGTCTTGGTGATGCGGAGGCAAGCGCGAACGCGCGCCGTCCACTTTGAATTCGAGCCGGTACCTACCAGATCGGAACGCTATGGGCAATAACACATAAAGAAATGCTTATCCCTGTATGTGACAGGGCGCAGTTCAGTCAGCCTCGCCGAAGCGGTCGGCGACCATTCTTTCGAGCTCCGCAAGGAGTTCCTCCGCCTGCGGTCCGCTCGCCTCGACGCGGATGCAGCAACCGGGGCTGGCGGCCAGCATCATGAGACCCATGATGGAGGTGCCGCCGACCACGATGCCGTCCTTGCTGACGGTCACCTGGGCCTGATAGGCGCCGACGAGCTGGACGAAGCGTGCCGAAGCGCGTGCGTGAAGCCCGCGCTTGTTGACGATTTCCAGATCCCTGATGAGGGTGGGGCCTCGTGCGGCCACGGCGTTCATTTCCCGGACAAGACCTGGCTTGCGACGTTGATGTACTTGCGACCCGCCGCCTGCGCCTCGGTGAGCGCGGCGTTCATGTCGTCTTCCTTGCGTACGCTGGTCAGCTTGATCAGCATCGGCAGGTTCATGCCGGCGATCACCTCGATGCGCCCGGCCTCCATGACCGAAATCGCGAGGTTGGAGGGTGTGCCGCCGAACATGTCGGTCAGCACGATCACGCCGGCGCCACTGTCGGCGCGGGCCACGGCTGCCACGATGTCCTGCCGCCGCTGCTCCATGTCGTCCTCGGGGCCGATGGAGACCGTTTCCAGGCATTCCTGGCGTCCCACCACGTGTTCGACCGCGCCGCGGAACTCCTCGGCCAGACGACCATGCGTCACCAGCACGATGCCGATCATGAATGCTGCCCTGAGCGACCGGCGCGCGGCCTGAACGATCGAACCAAGCCGGTGATAATCAAACTGCCACTCCGCCGAACCCTGCAACCTGGGCAACAAATATCCGCCAGCTCCATGGCTGGCGGCAACCGGGCGCTATCTTGGCGAGGCGGCTTGCGATGACAAGCCCAAATCGAACGTGATTGGCGTCGATGCGTCGATTTTTGCCGACTGGCGCGCTCAGCGGCTGTCGGGATTGTCGATCCAGGCGAAAATGGCCCGGGCGCTGCCCGCCGATTCACGTTCCGCGAGTTCCAGACAGGGAATTGCAACCCCTTCCAGCGTGCGCACCTTGTCCCGGCGATAGCGGGGAGCCTCGCTCGCCGGCACGAGTTCGACCATCAGATCGACCACGGCGGACGGCTCGTGATCAATTGGGGCGATCCCGAAACCCCGCATTTCGGCCAACCCCGCGATCGGCGCGGGCGCCAGCATGACGAGGCCGCCTGTATGGCCGGACAGGAAGATCTGATCGTCAGCCACCAGGCTGCAAGAACGTCCAGTTGCGCCCGCCTGTTCCAGCAATTCGAACGCCAGCGAACTCTTGCCCGATCCCGAAGCCCCGGAAATGATCACCCCTGCCCCTGCCACCACGACGCCGGTTGCATGCATGTTGACGGGCGATTTCTCGGACATCGCGCGCCCTACCTGTCGGCCGGCAGCGTGACGACGAAACGGGCGCCGCGCACCTCGCCGGGCTTCGTGCCGGCGACGTTCTCTGCCGTCAGCGTTCCGCCATGGGCCTCGATGATCTGGCGGCTGATGGAAAGTCCGAGGCCCGAATTCTGCCCGAAAGCCTCGCCGGAAGGCCGATCGGTATAGAATCGCTCGAAAATGCGCTCGATGCTCTCGACGCGGATGCCCGGCCCGTTGTCGTCGACGGTCAGGATGACCTTTTTCTGGGTGCGAGAGAGGGTCAAGACGATCCTACCCCCCTTTTCAGGCACGAAGGAGCGAGCATTTTCGATGAGGTTGGTGATGACCTGTCCGAGCCGCAAATCGTGGCCCTGGACCATGAATCCGCGATCGGCAGGGCGGCCCTGATCGACCTTGAAGTCGACCTTGACCGGCTTGAGATGGTGACCGACGTCACCGGACATGGTGGCGATCTCCGAAACCAGCTTTTTCAGGTCCACCAGCTCTGCGTCCTCGCGCACCAGCTCCGCGTCGAGGCGTGAAGCGTCAGAGATGTCGGTGATCAGGCGGTCGAGCCGCCGCACGTCATGCTGGATCACTTCCAACAGGCGCTGGCGCGATTCTTCGTTGCGGGCGAGCGGCAAGGTCTCGACCGCGCTGCGCAGCGAGGTCAGCGGGTTCTTCAATTCGTGGCTTACGTCGGCGGCGAAGCTCTCGATGGCTTCGATGCGGGCATAAAGCGCGTTGGTCATTTCGCGAAGCGCGACCGACAGATTGCCGATCTCATCCTGTCGGTCGGAGAAATCCGGGATTTCCTCCCGGTTCTTGACCGAACGCCGCACCCGCACGGCGGCGGCCGACAGCCGCCGCAGCGGGTTGGCGATCGTCGATGCGAGCAGCAGCGACAGGATGGCGGTGACCATGGCCGCCACGGCGAAGACGCGGAAGATGGCGTAGCGCTCGGCCTTCACGATGGCGTCGATGTCGCCGCCTTGGGTCGACAGCATCAGCGCGCCCAGCACGGCCCGGTAGCGCTGGACCGGCACAGCCACCGAGACGATCAGTTCGCCCTGCTCGGAGATACGCACCACGGTCGAGGCGCTGCCCCCAAGCGCCGAAGCAACTTCGGGAAAGCCCGTGCCGGTGCCGCCGGTCGGTTCGCGGTAGACGGGCAGGTCGGTGCGACGGAACAGGCCGGTGACGAATTTTTCGGCCCGCTCGAGAAGGCCGGGCTCCTGTTCCTCGACCGGCGGCAGGTCATAGCGCAGGATCTGGCCGCGCGAATAGAGGTGCCGTGAATCGAGGATCAGATTGTAGTCATTGTCATAGATGCGGGCGCGGATGCGGGTCGGCGAGATCAGGCGCCGCAGCACCGGGGCGACCCGCTCCGGATTGATCGGAAATTCGAGACTGTCGAGGGGGACTGCCGAAGGCGGCAGGCTCTGGCCGGCCTGGAGTTCGAGCAGGCGCTCCGGATCGATGGTGATGGAATCGGTTTCGACCGTGGCCGAGGCGGCGATCGCCCCCGCGATGATCTCGCCCTGCGTCATCAGGCTTTCCACGCGGGCATCGATCAGCCCGTCGCGGAACTGGTTGATGTAGAGGATGCCGGAGACCAGGACGACCAGAGCCGCCAGGTTCAGGAACAGGATGCGCTTGGTGAGGCTTGAGAAGACGTAATTGTCGAGCAGATGGCGCACCGGCACACCGATGCGACCGCGCAGGGATGCGCGCCGCACTGGCCTGGCGGATCTCTCCGCGGCCGGCTTTTCCGATTCTGCCACCATCGCCCTGTCTTTCGTCGGCCGCCGGTGTCGCCCGGGCTGGTGGCCTACACCTCGCGGAAGCGGTAGCCCACCCCGTAGAGCGTTTCGATCATGTCGAAACTGTCATCGACGGCCTTGAACTTCTTTCTCAGCCTCTTGATGTGGCTGTCAATCGTCCGATCGTCGACATAGACCTGCTCATCATAGGCGGAATCCATCAGCGAGTCGCGGCTTTTCACCACGCCGGGACGCTGGGCGAGCGAGTGCAGGATCAGGAATTCGGTGACGGTCAGGGTCACCGGCTCGCCCTTCCAGGTGCAGGTGTGGCGTTCCTGGTCCATGACCAACTGGCCCCGCTCCAGCGAGCGAGAGGGCTGCCCCGCAGCCTTCACGCCGGCCTCCTTGGCGCTGGCGCGGCGCAGCACCGCCTTCACCCGCTCCACGAGCAGGCGCTGGGAGAACGGCTTCTTGATGAAATCGTCGGCGCCCATCTTGAGGCCGAACAGTTCGTCGATCTCGTCATCCTTGGAGGTCAGGAAGATCACGGGAAGGTCGGTCTTCTGGCGCAGCCGGCGCAGCAGCTCCATGCCGTCCATGCGCGGCATCTTGATGTCGAGAATGGCCAGGTTGGGGGCGCGGCTCGACAGTCCCTCCAGGGCCGACGCGCCATCGGTATAGGTTTCGACGCGATAACCTTCCGATTCGAGCGCGATGGACACGGACGTCAGGATATTCCGGTCGTCATCGACAAGCGCGATGGTTGCCATATCGAATTGCTCCCTCATGAGCCGGGGTCCCTTCCTGCTGCAGGCAGGGCCTTTTGCCGGACAAATTAAGTACAAAGTGTGGCGTGCGCGCCGCCCGCGCAAGGGGCGGGGGACCAGCTTTTCGGGTAGCCGGCGCTACCGAGGCATCATCGCCGCGGAAAAGCTGGCTTGTGATTCGGACTGTGGCGTGGACAATATAAACGATTAAAACCGAAGACGGTTTCTTTTAATCGATTAATGATTTGATATTGCTGATCTTTTCTGTTTTGCACCAGACCATTCCCGCCATGCGGTTGTCGAGGGAGGCATCCTCTGTCTATTGCGGGTCCGACAAATCTGTTCCCGAACAACCGGTGGCGAGGAAATGAGCGAAAAAGGTGTTAGAAATCCCTCCCGGGGCATCGAGACCGTCGGTCTCGTGACAAGCGGAGCGGTTCACTACAATCTCGTCGAGGCTGAACTTTACGAGCACGCCATCGCTCGCGGCGAAGCACGACTGACAGCCGATGGGGCTCTTCTCGCCGAAACCGGGCAGCACACCGGTCGCTCCGCCAAGGACAAGTTCGTGGTGCGCGACGCAAAGCGCGAGGACGAGATCTGGTGGGACAACAACAAGCCGATGTCGCCGGCGCATTTCCAGACGCTCTATGACGACTTTATCGCCCACGCCGCCGATCTCGACCTCTTCGTCCAGGATCTGGTGGGCGGCGCCGACGACCGACTGCAGCTGCAGTCGCGCATCATCACCGAATATGCCTGGCATTCGCTTTTCATCCGCAACCTGCTGATCAGGCCCGAGCGCGATGCGCTCGCCACCTTCGACCCGAAGATGACGATCATCGACCTGCCCTCCTTCCGGGCAGACCCCGAACGGCATGGCTGCCGCACCGAGACGGTGATCGCGGTCGATTTCGAGCGCATGCTGGTGCTCATCGGCGGCACCTCCTATGCCGGCGAGATGAAGAAGTCGGTCTTCACGGCGCTGAACTATCTGCTGCCGGCCAAGGGCGTCATGCCCATGCACTGCTCGGCCAATGTCGGCGACGAAGACGACGTGGCGATCTTCTTCGGCCTGTCGGGCACCGGCAAGACGACGCTGTCGGCCGACCCGACGCGCACCCTCCTGGGCGACGACGAGCATGGCTGGGGCGAGGACGGCGTGTTCAATTTCGAGGGCGGCTGCTACGCCAAGACCATCCGCCTCTCCGAGAAAGCCGAGCCGGAGATCTACGCGACCACGAAACGTTTCGGCACCGTGCTGGAAAACGTGATCCTCGACGACCAGCGCCGGCCCGATTTCGACGACGGAAGTCTGACCGAGAACACGCGCTGCGCCTATCCGCTGCATTTCATTCCCAATTCCAGCGAGACCGGCATTGCCGGCCAGCCGAAGAACATCATCATGCTGACGGCCGATGCCTTCGGCGTCATGCCGCCCATTGCCAATCTGACGCCGGCCCAGGCCATGTACCACTTCCTGTCGGGCTACACCGCCAAGGTGGCCGGCACGGAGAAGGGTGTCACCGAGCCCGAGGCGACCTTCTCGACCTGCTTCGGCGCGCCCTTCATGCCGCGCCATCCCTCCGTCTACGGCAATCTGCTGCGCGACCTGATCGCCCGTCACGATGTCGATTGCTGGCTGGTCAACACCGGCTGGACGGGCGGCGCCTACGGTGTCGGCAGCCGCATGCCCATCGCGGCGACCCGGGCGCTGCTGTCGGCGGCCCTCGACGGCTCGCTGCGCGAAGTGGAATTCCGCACCGATCCGCATTTCGGCTTCGCCGTGCCGGTTTCGGTGCCGGACGTCGATTCGGCCATCCTCGATCCCCGCGCCACCTGGGCGGACACGGCAGCCTATGACCGCCAGGCGGCCAAGCTGGTTGGCATGTTCGTCGACAATTTCGCGAAGTTTGAGGAGCATGTCGACGGCGCCGTGCTGAACGCGGCCCCGCGGATGAACCAGGCCGCCGAATAGGCCGCCGGTTTTCTCGCGCTCTAGCTGGCCTTGGCGGTTGCCAGGGCCCGGCCGAAGGCGGTCGCGAAGCTCTCGCGGTCGTCCGGATTGAGGAAGGCGCCGATCGCCACCCGGCGCCCCTCGCCTTCCACCGCCATGTCGGTGATGCCGATCTCCTCGTGCCGGGCGACGGCAAAGCGTGTCCAGAACGGGTTGAACTGGTGCGTTTCCATCCGGCCGGACGGCGCGTATTTCCGGATGTCGAGCCGGACCCGCGACACTTCGATCTCCTCGCGAACACGCCCCGATCTGTAGTTCCAGCGGAAGGCGAGATAGATCAACAGCACGTCGAGGCCGAGAAAGCCGAAAACTGGCCAGGCGCCCATTGCCAGGAAGCCCGCACCGAACGTCAGCCAGACCATGACGATGCCGGCCATGAGAATGGTGAAGCCGGTGCGCCCCAGCGAGCGGTGCGGGGTCAGAAGAGCCTTGAAAAGCGGCTCGTCGGCGGCTTTCGTACGATCCATCAAACGGATTATAGAGGCCCGATGCAAAACCCAAAGGGAAAAAAGGCCGCAGCCAGCGGCACGTCGAAACGACTTCCGCGTTCGGCCTATGGCCGCGCCGAGATCGAGGAAATCTTCCGCCGCTTCTCGGTCCAGCGGCCCGAACCGAAGGGCGAACTCGAGCACGTGAACCCCTTCACGCTGCTGGTCGCCGTTGTGCTGTCGGCACAGGCGACCGATGTCGGGGTCAACCGTGCCACAGCGCCGCTCTTCAGGATCGCCGACAGGCCGGAGACGATGCTGGCGCTCGGCGAGGAGAAGGTCGGGGAATACATCCGTACCATCGGCCTCTGGCGCAACAAGGCGAAGAACGTCATCGCGCTCTGCCAGGCGCTTATCGAAAAGCATGGCGGGGAGGTGCCGGGCGACCGCGACGCGCTGACCCAACTGCCAGGTGTCGGCCGCAAGACGGCGAACGTGGTCCTCAACATGGCCTTCGGCCAGCCGACAATGGCCGTCGACACCCACATCTTTCGCATCGGCAACCGGCTGAAGCTCGCGCCTGGCAAGACGCCAGACCAGGTCGAGGACAAGCTGGTCCGCATCATCCCCGAGCACTACCTGCGCCATGCCCATCACTGGCTGATCCTGCACGGGCGTTATGTCTGCAAGGCGCGCAAGCCCGAGTGCCCTGCCTGCGTGATCGCCGACATCTGCAAGGCGCCTGAAAAATGGGCGGACGTACCGGCGCCTCTCGTGCCGATCGAGCCGCTGGACACCGTCGAACCGATCGTGGGGAACGGTTGACCAGGGGCCAGCATCGCCGCACATTCCGCTCGCCACGAGAACGAAGAAAAAGGAAACGCCGCCATGTCCGATACCTTCAGGGCCATCCTCGTCTCCCGCGACAAAGCCAAGAAGCAGTCCGTCGATTTCGTCGACATGCGCGAGGACGAGTTGATGGAGGGTGACGTCACGGTGGCGGTCGAGGCCACCACGGTCAACTACAAGGATGGCCTGGCGATCACCGGCATGGCGCCGGTCGTGCGCCGCTGGCCGCTGGTTCCCGGTATCGATTTCGCCGGCACGGTCATCTCCTCCGACCATGCCGACTGGAAGAGCGGCGACAAGGTCATTCTCAATGGCTGGGGCGTCGGCGAGACGCATCACGGCGCCTATGCGGCGCGTGCCCGGGTCAAGGGCGACTGGCTGGTGCCGCTGCCCGCATCGCTGTCACCCCGCGACGCGATGGCTGTCGGCACGGCAGGCTACACGGCGATGCTGTGCGTGATGGCGCTGGAGCGCCATGGCATCGAGCCGGGGCGCGGCCCGGTAATCGTGACCGGCGCCGCAGGCGGCGTCGGCTCCGTGGCAATATCGCTGCTGTCGCGGCTTGGCTACCACGTCATCGCCTCGACAGGCCGCACATCCGAGGCCGATTACCTGAAGGAGCTCGGTGCGGCGGAGATCATCGATCGCGCCGAACTGTCCGATCCGGCAAAGCCGCTCGCCAAGGAGCGCTGGGCGGGTGGTGTCGACGCCGTCGGCAGCCATACGCTGGCCAATGTGCTCTCCATGACCTCCTATGGCGGCGCCGTGGCCGCCTGCGGGCTGGCAGGCGGCATGGACCTGCCGACCAGCGTTGCCCCGTTTATCCTGCGTGGCGTCTGCCTGCTCGGCATTGATTCGGTGATGGCACCGCGCGCGCTGCGCGAGGAAGCCTGGCGCCGGCTGGCCGACGAGCTGGACCATGGCAAGCTTGCCGCGCTGTCGACGACCATCGGTTTCGAGGACATTCCGGCCGCAGCGCGCGACATCGTCGAGGGCAAGATCCGCGGCCGGGTTGTCGTCGAGATGTGAAGCGCCCGATTGCCGGCATTTTAGCGATCCTTCGAAATCTTCGCTAAGCCCGATCGCCTATCTTCGCTCGAATGAGCAGGGATCGCATGGGCATGACGGGCAGGGCGGACCGGGTTGGCCGTGAGGGGCAGGCGCCGCGCGCCCGCATCGTGCCGCCGCCGCTGGTTCCCGAACTCACTACCTCGCGCTGGCCATTGCGGGGCCTTGCTCTGGCGCTTCTGGCGATCGGCGTCGCCTCGCTCTTTATGGGCGCATCGTCCCTCCTTGCCGCCACCGTGTTTCTCGCGGCTTTGGCCACGCTCTTCCCGCTCTCGCGCGACACACTCAGGCAGCGCAGCCAGGCGACCACGGCCATGCCGCCGCGGGCCAAGCCCGTCGCCGCGCCAGTTCCGTCGCTACAGCCCGAGCATGAGCCCTTGCAGGGTCTGCTCGACGCGATGGGCGACATCGTCGTGCATCGCGATGCTTCCGGCCGCATCACGCATGCCAACCAGGTGCTTGCCGATTTGCTCGACCGGCCGCTTGCCGAATTGATCGGCCGCCATCTGCCCGAGATCGGCATCGACGTCGCAATGGTACCGGACACGGCACTGGCTTCGGGCGAATGCCTGAGCGCCACCGACGTCGCCATTTCTGTGCACGGCGAGCGGCGATGGTTTTCCTGGACTGAATTGTCGCGCCGTGATCCCGGCACCGGACACGTGACCCATCGCGCCATTGCCCGCGACATCACCGACCGCAAGCAGGCCGAGCGTGCATTGATCGCGGCTCGCCGAAGGGCCGAGCACGCCAGCAAGGCCAAGTCGCGCTTCCTGGCCACGGTTAGCCACGAGATCCGTACCCCGATGAACGGCATCGTCGGTATGGCCAAGCTCCTGGCGGATACGAGGCTGGAGGCCGAACAGCGAACCTATGTCGGTGCCGTGGAAACCTCCGCCACCGCGCTTCTGGCGCTGATCGAGGATCTGCTCGACTATTCCAAGATCGAGGCCGGTCGTTTCGAGCTCATTCCCGAAAAAATCGATCCGCGCGAACTGGTCGAAAGGCTGGTGGAGCTGATGGCGGCGCGGGCCTATGCAAAGGGCATATCGATCGGCTGCCATGTCGCGATCGACGTGCCGGCCCGGATCGAGTGCGATCCCGGCAGACTGCGGCAGGTGCTGCTCAACCTGGTTGGCAATGCGGTCAAGTTCACCGAGGCGGGCGGCGTGCTTGTCGCCGTCACCACCGTGGGCGGGCCCGGCAAGATGGGACTGCGCTTCACCGTCGCCGATACCGGCCCAGGGCTCGAGCCCGCAATGGCGACCCGCATCTTCGAGGAATTCGAACAGGTGGATGCGGGAACGACCCGGCGTCAGGGCGGTGCGGGTCTCGGGCTCGCCATCTCGCGCCGCATCGCCAAGGCGATGCATGGCACGATCGACATCGTCTCCCGGCCCGGAGAAGGCGCGATCTTCACCTTCGACATGCCGATGGTGCGCCCTCAAGGCCAGCCGCTGGCTTTTGGCAGGGCACTGGCCGGCCAGAAAATCCTGGTGCTGTCGCCCGCCCGCATGGAAGCCCGTGCGCTGGCCATGACCTTGGAGGATCACGGCGCGACGGTTCGGGTGGCTGCATCGCTGGCCGATGCCATCGCGCTCGCCGGCGCGGGCGGGAGCTTGGCGATCCAGTTCCACACGATGCTCGTCGATGCCGGCGTGGTGGCACGGGAAGGCGACGTCCTGGCGCAGCTGGGCGAGCACGGCGTGAGCGCCGCCAGTGCCACCATTCTCATCGAGCCTTCCCAGCGCGGCCAGCTGCCGCATTTCCGGATGCTGGGCTTCGGCACCTTTCTTGCCCGGCCGGTGCGCAGCGAATCGCTGCTGCGAATCATGCTGGCGCCGAACGAATTGCGGTTGGCCGAGCCCCATGTCATCGAATCGGATGGCGCGCGCTGCAGCGAGCCCCTGCGTTTGCTGCTGGCCGAGGACAACGACATCAATGCGCTCCTCGTGCGCCGCGCGCTGGAAAAGGCCGGGCATCAGGTGGAACTCGCGTCCAATGGCCGCGCCGCCGTCGATCGCGTGACCACGCCCGGCGCCGCCCGCTACGACGTGGTGCTGATGGATCTCCACATGCCGGTGATGGACGGGCTGGACGCCATCCAGCTGATTCGCCGGCACGAGGAAGCCAAGGGCCTGGCGCCAGTCGCCATTCTGGTGCTGACGGCCGACGGCCAGCAATCGACGCACCGCAACGTGGTCGCCCATGGAGCCGACGGTTTCCTGACCAAGCCTCTCGACCCCGCCGAACTGGTTGCAACCGTGGAGCGCCATGCGCTAGAGCGGGGGCGTCAGCTCTCGCCCGCCCCTGCGGCGCTTCGTGACACTACCGCGACGTCATAGTATTGTTGCAGGCGTTTCGTATGACCGTGGCATACGACGCGAAGGGGAGATTCCACGTGCGCGACAGCCTCCAGCGTTTCCTGCCTCCGGCAGATCGGCCGTTTGCAGCGGTGGCCTCCATTGTCGGCGATCAGCCCCTGGGGCGTATCGGTTCCCTCGAGGTACGCCTTGCGCGTGATTCGGCCGAGATTGCGCTGGCCCAGGAACTGCGGTTCAGGGTCTTCTGCGAGGAAATGGGCGCGTGCCGCCAGCGCGCGGCCGAGATGGACGAGCGTGACGCCGACCGCTTCGATGAAGTTTGCGATCATCTGCTGGTGACGGACCTCGCCTCTGGCGGCGAGGTGGTGGGCACCTACCGCCTGTTGCGCCAGGAGGCAGCCGGCCGCGCCGGCGGTTTCTATTCCAGCGACGAATTCGAGTTCGAAGGGCTGGTTGCCCGGCATCCCGCGCTACGCTTTCTCGAGCTCGGCCGCTCCTGCGTGCTGCCGCAATACCGTTCGAAGCGGACCATCGAGCTGCTCTGGCAGGGCATATGGGCGTATGTCCGGCGCCACCGCATCGGGGTGATGACCGGTTGCGCCTCCTTCCCGGGAACGGTTCCCGCGGTCCACGCGCAAGCACTTTCCTTTCTGGCCCACAACTGCCGACCCGATCCGGAATGGGATGTGCGGGCCGTCGAGAGCCGCTACCAGGCCATGGACATGATGCCGGCCGAGGCGGTCGACACCCGTGCGGCGCTCGCCGCCATGCCGCCGCTCATCAAGGGCTATCTGCGCCTGGGCGCACGTGTGGGCGACGGGTGCGTCATCGATCACGACTTCTCCACCACCGACGTGTTCATCATCCTGCCGGTCAGCGCGATCGCCGAGCGATACATCAACCACTACGGAACCGAGGCCCAGCGCTTCGCCGCATGAGCGATCGGTCGCGTTGCTGCGATGGTGACGGCGCGCCCTCCTGACGCAACGGCATCTCGGAATGTTGCTCTTTTGCCATAGAGCATCCCTGAAGTGTTTCCTCCTGAAGACTTGCAACGTCTTTCGCCTTGGCAAAAAACACCTGCACAGCTTAAGAAAATTGGCGAGAATGGGCCCGAATCAGGGCGGGGCAGGATTACCAGAGGGGCATCGGGTTTTGAAAACAGGTTTGAGGTCGGTCATCATCGCGGTCGCCGCGATTCTCTCGATGGCACTTGCAGGCTGCACGACGGATGGCGCGGGGCGCATGTTCGCGTCGGATTACAGCTCGGTCACCGACGCCGGTTATCAGCTGCCGGCCGTCTCGCTCCAGCAACTGCCGAGCCAGTTCCGGCGCCAGACCGTCGACTACGAGACGCGCGAGCGTCCCGGCACCATCGTCGTCGATACGGAAAACAAGTTCCTTTATCTGGTCCAGGAAGACGGCAAGGCGCTGCGCTACGGCATCGGCGTCGGGCGCGAAGGCTTCGAGTGGAAGGGCACCAACCGTGTATCGCGCAAGGCATCCTGGCCGGGCTGGACCCCGCCGCCGGCGATGCGCGCCCGTGAACGCGCCAGGGGCAACGTCCTGCCGGCGCACATGGAGGGCGGTCCCGCCAATCCGCTCGGCGCCCGCGCGCTCTATATCGGCTCCACGATCTATCGCATCCATGGCACGCCGGAAGTGCACTCGATCGGTCAGGCCATGTCGTCAGGCTGCATCCGGCTGATCAATCAGGATATCATCGACCTCTACAACCGCGTCGACGTCGGCGCGCGGGTGGTCGTGATGTAGGTGAACCGTCCAGGCAACACGGACGTTCGAACCAAAGAAAAAACCGGGCTTTTGGCCCGGTTTTTTGTGTGCGTCAGTGAGGCGCTTGAGCCTACATCTGCTCGACCTGCTGAACCTCCGGCACGAAGTGGCGCAGGAGGTTCTGGATCCCGTGCTTCAGCGTGGCGGTGGACGATGGGCAGCCCGCGCAGGCGCCCTTCATGTGCAGGAAGACGGTGCCGTTCTCGTAGCCCCGGAAAGTGATGTCGCCGCCATCCTGGGCAACCGCGGGGCGCACCCGCGTATCCAGCAGTTCCTTGATGGTGAGGACGATTTCCTCGTCCCCCTTGTCGTAGAACTCCTCGCCGAGCGCATCGGCCTCACGCGTGTCCTGGCCCGCCAGGATCGGCTGGCCGGACATGAAGTGCTCCATGATCGCGCCGAGAATCGCCGGCTTCAGATGCTGCCAGTCCGGGCCGTCCTTGGTCACGGTCACGAAATCGTAGCCGAAGAAGACCCCGGTCACGCCGGGAACCGCGAAAAGCCTGCCCGCCAGCGGCGAGGATGCCGCCGCGCCCTCGGCGTCACGGAAGTCTGCGGTTCCCTCGTCCAGCACGACCTTGCCGGGAAGAAACTTGAGGGTCGCCGGGTTCGGCGTCGCCTCTGTCTGGATGAACATGTCCGTAACTCCGGTCTCGTTCTTTGGAATAATTCTAAAATAGACTCGTCGTGTGATCTTTTCAAGGCACCAGGCCTGTCGTTCCTGACGCTCAGGCCAGGCTCTCGATATCCTCGTCGGACAGCGACTGGGGCACCACCGTCACCGGAATGGGAAAGGCCGCGCCCTTGCCGGCGATCGAGGAGACCAGCGGGCCGGGGCCTTCCTTGGCATTGCCGGCGGCGAGCACCAGGATGGCGATGTCCTGGTCTTCCTCGATCAGCTTGTGGATCTCCTCGGCCGGCTTGCCTTCGCGGGCAACCAGTTCGGGATCGATGCTGACATCCTCGCGGATACGTGCCGCATGGAGGTTGAGTGCGGCTGTCGCCGTGGCGTGGGCTTCCTCCCGCATGATCTGTTCGACGCCCAGCCAGTGTTGGTGTTCGTCGGGCTCGATCACGAACAGCAGGATGACCCCGCCGGACGTGGATTTTGCGCGCCGCGAGGCGTAGGCGATCGCCCGCTCGCATTCGGGCGTTTCGTCGACGATCGCCAGAAACTTGCGGCGATGTCCGGCTTCCCGGCTCAATCGTCTGGATACCATGATCTCTCCCGGATCGAAGCGGCCCGTGGCCGACCGCACAATCTGCCACTGCCGACGCTATACGGCAAGCGGTCAGGCCGTCGTCCGCCCGGCACCTAATCGGCGAGGAAGCCCACGATCTCGCGGACCTGCTTCATGGTGGCTTCTGCCATCGCGCCTGCGCGCTCGCCGCCATCGCGCAGAACCTGGTCAACGAAAGCGCGATCTTCCGAGATGCGCCGCATCTCGGCGGAGACCGGGGCAAGCCTGTCCACGGCCAGATCGGCCAGCGCCGGCTTGAACACCGAAAACTGCTGGCCGCCATATTCGGCGACGACCTGTTCGGGTGTCGTATCGGAAAGAGCGGCGTATATGCCGACCAGATTGGCGGCCTCGGGGCGCGCTTTCAGGCCTTCCATCTCGGAGGGCAACGGCTCGGGGTCGGTCTTGGCCTTGCGGATCTTCTTGGCGATGGCCTCGCCGTCATCGGTCAGGTTGATGCGCGACAGGTCCGAGGGGTCCGATTTCGACATCTTCTTGGTGCCGTCGCGCAGGCTCATGACGCGCGTCGCCGGACCCTCGATCAGCGGTTCGGTCAACGGGAAGAAGCCGTTCACCGTCTCCCCGCCGATCTCCATCGGTTCGCCGACACCCAGCGCATCGATGCGGGGAGCGAAGTCATGGTTGAACTTGGCCGCGATGTCGCGGGTCAGCTCCAGATGCTGCTTCTGGTCTTCGCCGACCGGCACATGGGTGGCGCGGTAGACGAGAATGTCGGCGGCCATCAGGCTCGGATAGGCAAGCAGGCCCAGCGAGGCGTTCTCGCGGTCCTTGCCCGCCTTGTCCTTGAACTGCGTCATGCGGTTCATCCAGCCGATACGCGCCACGCAGTTGAAGACCCAGGCAAGCTCTGCATGCTGCGGCACGCGGCTCTGGTTGAAGACGATGTGCTTCTTGGGATCGATGCCGGAGGCGAGGAAGGCCGCCGTGATCGACCGCGTCTGCTCGGCCAGGTCTTCATGCACCAGCTGGGCGGTGATCGAATGCAGGTCGACGACGCAATAGATGCAGTCGTGGCTGTCCTGCAGCGCCACGAATTTGCGCAGCGCACCGAGATAGTTGCCGAGATGCAGATTGCCGGTGGGCTGGACGCCCGAAAAGACGAGAGGCTTGATGGAGGGCATCGGGTGTTCCGCGACTTGTGGAGGGCCTGGCGCGGCGAAAGCCGCGCGGCGCTTATGGACGAGGCCGCCAGAGGGATCAAGTGAGCAGTTTCACCTACACCTTCGCCCGCTTGAGCACCTCGTTGATGCGGCCTTGCCATCCACGGCCGGTGCTGCGGAATTTCTCGATCACGTCGCTGTCGAGACGTATGGAGATGGCTTCCTTCTTCGGAGCGTGCTGAGGCCCCCTGGTGCGCGGAAAGGCTGCCAGGACTTCGGGTGGCAGAACCTCGTGAGGCGGCCTGGCCTCGGCAAAGTCCTGCGCCGTCCATTCCGGGTTGTCGGGGTCAATCGTCTTTCGTCGCGACATGCCGTTCGACCTCTTCCTGTCTTGCGCGGCGCAGGCTGATCGGCCTGACACGATCGCCACGAATCGTGAACGCCAGGGCAAAGCACTCGCCCTCGATCGTGCCCCACGCCCGAAAGCGTTCCTCGCCATAGTCGAAGCGATTGTCCCGCTTGACGACGAGCAGAGCCGGTTCGACCGCTCTGGCGAGGGAGATGCCATGGTTGGCAATGTTGCCCCGGTCCTTGGCCTCGTCGAATTCTATCTTCATACGAGTTAATCCCGATGAGCGACTTCGTCAATCGGATTGTATATACAATCTATTCGCCTGCGGCCCCGCGCTGCCGCCTGAGCAGCCGCTTCAGCTGGGTCCGGTCGACGGCGCCGGTGGCGATGGTGAGGGCGAAGTAGAGGGCGGCACCGACACCGATGATGAGGCCCACCCCGGCCAGCCGCACCAGGAACGCGCCGCTCGCGAGCCAGCCGGCGAGAACCGCCTGCAGGCCCCAGATGACGGCGCCCATCGCCAGGCTGGCCAGAACGATCATGGCGACCCGACGCAAGGTCGTGGCCGAGGGCCGGAAATCGTTGCGCAGCCAGAGCGTGCCGGCGAGCAGGGCGAAATTGATCCATGCCGAGAAGGACGTGGCGAGCGCGATGCCGATATGGCCGATGATCGGAAACAGAATCAGGCTGGCCGCTATGTTGACCACCACGGCAACGATCGAGAACCACATCGGGGTCTTCATGTCGAGCCGGGCGAAGAAGGCCGGCGAGAACACCTTGATCAGCACATAGGCCGGCAGGCCCGAGGCGAAGGCCGCCAGCGCAGCCGCCGTCATGGCGGTCGTCTCGGCGGTGAAGGCGCCGCGCTCGTAGAGAATGTTGACGATGGGTCCCGGCAGGATCATCAGCCCGATGGCCGCGGGCAGAGAAAGGCCCAAGGCAAATTCGAGGGACCGGTTCTGCAGGTGCTGGGCATCTTCGTCGTTGCCGGCCTTCAGCGAGCGCGCGAGTTCGGGAAGCAGGACGACGCCGATGGCGATGCCGATTACCCCGAGCGGCAGCTGGTTGATGCGGTCGGCATAGTTGAGCAGCGCGATGGCGCCGGCCTGCCAGGATGCGATGATCTGACCGACCAGCAGGTTGATCTGCGTCACCCCGCCCGTGAGAAGCGCCGGCCCCATCAGCACAAGCAGCGTCTTGACCTGCGGCGTGAGACGCGGCAGCCGCGGCTTCATGGAAAAGCCGGCCTGCTTCACCCCCCAGACGAGCAGGAGGAGCTGCGCGACGCCTGAAGCAAACACGCCCCAGGCCAGACCCAGCCCTACGCTGCGCTGGTCCCAGCCGGCCTGCAGCGCAACCACCAGAACGCCGATCAGGATGATGTTGAGCAGCACCGGGACGATGGCCGCCAGGAAATAGCGACGCATCGAATTCAGGATACCCGACAACATGGCGACCAGCGACATGCAGAACAGATACGGGAACATGATCCGGGTCAGGACGACTGTGAGGTCGAACTTCTCGGGGTCGGCGGCGAAGGCCGGCGCGATGATGGTCCCGACCAGCACCGGCATGAACAGGATGGCCACGCCGGACAACAGGAGCAGCGCGGCAATAAGAACGGAAGCGACTTCTTCGGCGAATTTGCGCGCCGCCGAATGTCCGCCACCTTCGAGCTCCTTGGCAAAAAGCGGGATGAAGGCCGTGTTGAACGCGCCCTCCGCAAACAGCCGGCGAAAGAGGTTGGGGAAGCGAAAGGCCGCGTAGAAGGCATCGGCAACCGGTCCCGCGCCAAGGGCGGCACCGATCAGCGCCTCTCGGGCAAAGCCTGCGACGCGGCTTGCCATGGTCGCCCCGCCGACGGTGGCGAATTTGCCGATGAGGCTCATCGCGCCGCGCCCACCGGGTTCATTCGGCTGCCGCCTTGCGCGCGACGACCGTCGGGGCCCCCGTAAGCACCTCGGTCAGGCGCTCGCGGATGGCAGAAAGCCGCGCGGGGTTTTCGATCTTCTGCCCGGTCAGATCGGTCACGTAGAAGGTGTCGATCACCTTTTCGCCAAAAGTCGTGATGTGGGCCGACGCGATGTCGAGCGACAGGTCCGAGATAGCACCGGTGATCTCCGACAGCAGGCCGGGGCGGTCCAGCCCCTTCAGTTCGACGACGGAGAACCGGTTGGACAGCGTGTTGCGGACTTCGACGCGCGGCTTCACGCGGAAGGCCCTGGACGCGCGCTTCGGTTTCGTGCGCTTGGCGAGCAGGTCGGGCAGCCGGCTCTTGCCAGACAGCATGTCCTCGATCAGCCTGCCGACACGCTGGCCGCGGCGCTCCTCGTCCTCGTCGCGGTCGAATTCGCGGTTGATCAGGATGGTGTCGAGCGCGCGCCCGTCCGAGGTTGTGAAGATCTGCGCGTCGACGATGTTGGCACCGGCCGCCGCGCACGCGCCGGCAATGATGGACAGGAGCCGCGGATGGTCCGGCGACAGCACCGTGATCTCCGTCACCCCCTCGAAGGCGTGCGTCTTGATCATCGTGGCGAGCCGTCGGCCCTCCTCGTCGACCTGCCGGATGAAGGCAGCGTGACGGCGCTGGTCCTTGATATCCACCGTCAGCAGGTAATTGGGATAGTGAAGGCCGATGATCCGGTCGCGATCGACCTCCGGCCAGTCGGCCAGCGCCGCGGAGAGCTCCTGGCGCGCGAGTTCGGCGCGTCGCGACCGAGAAACCTCGGAGAAACCACCGGTCAAAAGCAGCTCGGTCTCGTAATAGAGTGTGCGCAGCAACTGGCCCTTCCAGCCGTTCCACACGCCCGGCCCGACGCCGCGAATGTCGCACACGGTAAGCACGAGAAGCAGCTTCAGTCGTTCGACCGACTGCACGATTTCGGCGAAATCCTCGATCGTCTTGCGGTCGTTGAGGTCGCGGGTCTGGGCCGTCATCGACATGGCGAGATGCTGGTCGACCAGCCAGGCGATCGTCTCCGTGTCGGCGGCGTTGAAGCCCATATGCGGGCACAGCCGCCTGGCGATGCGCGCACCGGCCGTGGAGTGGTTCTCGGGGCGCCCCTTGGCGATGTCGTGCAGGAGGACGGCCACATAGAGCAGTTCGCGTTGCGCCTTGAGGCCGGGCATGATCGCGTGCGCCAGCGGGTGCGCGTCGGCTGCCCTTCCCTGCTCGATCTCCGAGAGAACCCCGACACAGCGCAGCAGATGCTCGTCCACCGTATAGTGGTGGTACATGTTGAACTGCATCATCGCGACGATCTTGTTGAAGTCGGGAATGAGCTTGCCCAAAAGCCCGGCCTCGTTCATGCGGCGCAGATTGAGCTCCGGGTTGCGGTCCGACGTCAGGATGTCGAGAAAGAGCCGGTTGGCCTCGGCGTCGCGGCGCAGGTCTCGGTCGATCAGCCGCAGCGACCGCGTGACCAGCTTGAGCGCCTCCGGGTGATATTCCAGCCCGTGCCGGTCGGCCAGCCAGAACAGCCGCAGCAGATTGACCGGGTCGCGCTGGAAGACCTCCTCGTCGGCGGCGTTGATGCGGTGGTTGTCGGTCACGAAGTCGCTGGAACCGGCGATCTTGCGACGCCGGCGCGAGAACGACAGGAAGATCCGGTTGAAGCCCGGAACGTCCTTGGCCTGTTCCTCCTCCAGCGCGGCGCAGAAGATGCGGGTCAGGTCGCCGACGATCTTGGCGTTGAGGAAGTAGTGCTTCATGAAGCGCTCGACGGCCAGCAGGCCGGGATGCTTCGTATAGCCGAGCCGTTCGGCAATTTCGCGCTGGATGTCGAAATGCAGCCGCTCTTCGGGGCGCCCGGTCAGGAAGTGCATGTGGCAGCGCACCGCCCACAGGAAGTCCTCGGCCTTGCGGAACTGCAGATATTCCTTGCGCGTGAAGACGCCCTTTTCGACCAGTTCGTCGCCGCTGCGCACCCGATAGTGGTACTTGCCGATCCAGAACAGCGTGTGGAGGTCGCGCAGGCCGCCCTTGCCGTCCTTGACGTTGGGCTCCACGAGATAGCGGCTCTCGCCCGCCTTGGAATGGCGGCTGTCCCGCTCGGCCAGCTTGGCCTGGACGTATTCGGCGGCCGTGTCGCGCACCACTTTTTCGTCGAACCGCTCCACCAGCTCGTCGAACAGGGGTCGGTCGCCCCACACGAAGCGGGCCTCTAGGATCGAGGTGCGGATGGTCATGTCGCTGCGCGAAAGGCGCACGCATTCATTGACGTTTCGGGTCGCGTGGCCGACCTTGAGGCCCAGATCCCACAGCATGTAGAGCATGTACTCGATGACCTGCTCGCCCCAGGGCGTCTGCTTGTAGGGGCGCACGAACAGCAGGTCGATGTCGGAGCCCGGCGCGAGCGTGCCGCGCCCGTAGCCACCCACGGCGACGACCGCCATGCGCTCGGCCGTCGACGGGTTCTGGGATCGGTAGATGTGGGTGACGACGAAGTCGTAGAGGACGCGGATGAGCTCGTCCATGTGGTGGGAGAGCCTGGCCGCGCAGGCCGTGCCGCCCCCGTCTTCCATCAGAAGCGCCTCGGCGCGCGCGCGGCCCTCGGCGAGGCCTTCCTTGAGCCGCTTCAGGACGGCGGCCCGGAGCGCCTCTGGCGACTTCGCATCCCTGGCATACGCCGTCAGTTCGCCGCGCAGCGCGGCGGCGTCGATCATCTCGTCGAGCTTAAGCGAAATCCTGGCCATTTCCTGCCGCTGCACAATGTCGGCGCGGTCTATAGCGTGATTTGCCGGCGCTGCCTACGGGCGCGTGGCGGTTCACACGGGCCCGGGCGAACGTCGCTGACCGCTACGGCTTGCGTTTCGGCGCCTCCGAAAGCGCCTTCAGCCGGTAGAGCGTCTCCAGCGCCTCGCGGGGCGTCAGTTCATCGGGCATAACCTCTGCCAGCATGTCGCGGAGCGCGTCGGTCTTGGCCGGCTGTTCCCTCTTCACTGCCGCCGAAAACAGCGGCAGGTCGTCGACGATGCGGGCGGCCTTGCCGGTCGTCTCGCCTTCCTCCAGCATCCGCAGGACCTCCCGGGCGCGCTCCACCACTGCCTCCGGCAGGCCAGCGAGGCGGGCCACCTGGACGCCATAGGAACGGTCGGCGGCACCGCGTGCCACCTCATGCAGGAAAACCACGTCGCCCTCCCACTCCTTGACCCGCATGGTGACGTTGGAAAGCCGCGACAGGCGCTCGGCCAGCGCGGTCATCTCGTGGAAATGGGTGGCAAAGAGCGTGCGGCAGCGGTTCCCCTCATGCAGATGCTCCAGCGCCGCCCAGGCGATCGAGAGCCCGTCATAGGTGGCCGTCCCACGCCCGATCTCGTCGAGGATCACCAGCGACCGCTCGCCGGCCTGGTTGAGGATCGCCGCCGTCTCGACCATTTCGACCATGAAGGTGGAGCGCCCGCGCGCCAGATCGTCGGACGCCCCGACCCGGGAAAACAGGCGGTCGACAACGCCGATATGGGCCGACCGCGCCGGCACGAAGGAACCGGCCTGGGCGAGGATGGCGATCAGCGCGTTCTGCCGCAGGAAAGTCGACTTGCCGCCCATGTTCGGCCCGGTCAGGAGCCAGATGGCGCCCTGGCCTGCATCGCCGGTCGGCGACAGGTCGCAATCATTGGCGACGAACGGATCGCCGAGCTGGCGCTTAAGCGCTTCCTCGACGACCGGATGCCGGCCGGCCTCGACGCGGAAGGACAGGCTGGCGTCGACTGTCGGCCGCGACCAGTCGCGCTCGCCGGCAAGGGTGGCGAGCGCTGCCGAGACGTCGAGCACGGCCAGCGCCTGCGCGCCCGCACGGATCGCGTCGGCCTCGCCCACCGCCTCCTCGACCAGCGTCGCAAAGACCCGCTGCTCGATGGTCAGCGCCTCGCCGGCCGCATTGGCGATCTTCGATTCCAGCTCGGCCAGTTCGTTCGTGGTGAAACGCATGGCGTTGGCCATGGTCTGGCGGTGGATGAATCGCGACTTGGCCTCATCGCCGCCGGTCATGATCTCGCGGTGATTGGCCGTCACCTCGATATAGTAGCCGAGCACATTGTTGTGACGGATCTTCAGCGAGCGGATGCCGGTTTCTTCCGCCAGCGCCCGCTCCATCTGCGCGATGACCTTGCGCGCCTGGTCGCGCAGTGCTCGCGCCTCGTCGAGTTCGGCATCGTAGCCGGTGCGCACGAAGCCGCCGTCGCGGGCCAGCATCGGCAGATCGTCGGCCAGCGCGCGGGACAGATGATCGCCGAGCGCCGCCGGCAGCAGGGCCAGCGTTTCCCGGGCCCGGCCAAGCTCGGCCGGCAGTTCGGCGCCGGCCAGAAGCGCGGCAATCTCGCGCCCCTGGGCGAGGCCGGAGCGCAGGGCGCCGAGATCGCGTGGCCCGCCGCGCCTCAGCGCAAGCCGCGACAGCGCGCGCGTCATGTCGGGCACGGCCTTGAGCAGATCGCGCAGGGTTTCGCGCAGCCGCCTGTCATCTTCGAGCAGGGAAACCGCATCGAGCCGCTCGGCGATGCGCGCGGGATCCGTCAGTGGCGAGGTCAGCCTCTCGCCCAGGAGACGCGCCCCCGGTCCGGTGACGGTTCGGTCGACGCAGGCAAACAGCGATCCCTCGCGCGATCCCGACAGGGTGCGCATGATTTCGAGATTGGCCCGTGTGGCGGCGTCGATGAAGAGCGTGTGCGCCGCGTCTTCCAGCGACGGGCGCTGCAGGGGCGGGCGCTCCTCCTTCTGGGTCTTCTCGACATAGGCGACGGCTGCCGCGATGGCCGAAAGCTGTGGTCGCGAAAAGCTGCCGAATCCGTCGACGGTGGCGACGTCGAAGAAGCGCGCGATGCGGCTCTCGGCGGCCGCGGAATCGAACATTGTGGCCGGCTGCGGCGTGGTGATCCGCCCCAGCACGTCCAGCACGGGGCGCAGATCGGGGTCCTGGAAGGCCGGCTCCGGCAGGATGAGTTCGCGCGGGTCGATACGCAGGATGTCGGAGAGAAGGCGCTCCTGCGTGGTCTCGCCGACGTGGAAGGCGCCCGTCGAGATGTCGATCCAGGCGAGGGCATATTGCGCTTCGCCGGCCTGGCGCACGCGCCCCAGCGCCATGAGATAGTTGGTGTCGGCCGGCGAGAGCAGCCTGTCCTCGGTGATGGTGCCCGGCGTGACGAGACGCACGACATCGCGCTTGACCACCGATTTGGAGCCGCGCTTCCTGGCCTCCGCCGGATCCTCGACCTGCTCGCAGACGGCGACCCGGTGACCGAGTCCGATCAGCTTCTGGAGATAGTCGTCGGCGGCGTGGACCGGGACACCGCACATCGGAATGTCCTGGCCCTGGTGCTTGCCGCGCTTGGTCAGCGCGATGCCGAGCGCCCGGCTGGCGACTTCGGCGTCGTGAAAGAACAGCTCGTAGAAATCGCCCATGCGGTAGAAGAGCAGTGAATCGGGATTGACCGCCTTGATCTCGATGAACTGCTCCATCATCGGCGTCGCGCCCTCGGCCGAAGGCAGCGTCGGCATGGGGTTTCCCGCCGGCAATGCCTGCTCCTGGCTGATCGGTGTTTCGCGGTTCATGGTCGAGGTGGCGATCCCTGCAGTTTCTCGCAAACCGGCTTGGCGTTTTGTAGCCGCCAAGTGTAGCCTTATGCGCATTCGGCGCGCAAAACTCCACAGGAAGTGGGAATGCCGCAACAAGGCCGCGCCAGGGAAGGAAACATTGATGCTCGATAAGAAGACGAACGTGCCGGAGCGTTCGGGACCGTCGGTCAGTCAGCAGGAGGCTCTGGACTTCCACGCGTCCGGGCGCCCCGGCAAGCTGGAGATCACGCCAACCAAGCCGATGGCGACCCAGCGCGACCTGTCGCTGGCCTATTCGCCCGGCGTCGCGGTGCCTGTGCTGGCGATTGCCGAGGACCCCGGCCGGGCGTTCGATTACACGACGCGCGGCAACATGGTGGCCGTCATCTCCAACGGCACGGCGATCCTCGGGCTCGGCAATCTCGGTGCGCTCGCCTCAAAGCCGGTGATGGAAGGCAAGGCGGTGCTGTTCAAGCGCTTTGCCGACGTCGATTCGATCGACCTCGAGGTCGATACCGCCGACATCGACGAATTCGTCAATTGCGTACGCTTCCTCGGCCCCTCCTTCGGCGGCATCAACCTCGAGGACATCAAGGCGCCTGACTGCTTCATCATCGAGCAGCGCCTGCGCGAATTGATGGACATTCCCGTCTTCCACGACGACCAGCACGGCACAGCCATCATTGCCGTGGCGGGCCTCATCAACGCGCTGTTCCTCACCGGCCGCGACATGAAATCGGCGAAGCTGGTCTGCAACGGCGCCGGCGCCGCCGGCATTGCCTGCATCGAACTCGTCAAGGCGATGGGCTTTTCGCCCGAAAACGTCATCCTCTGCGATACCAAGGGCGTGGTCTATCAGGGCCGCGAAGAGGGCATGAACCAGTGGAAGTCGGCGCATGCGGTCAAGACCGACGCGCGCACGCTGGCCCAGGCGCTGGACGGCGCCGACATCTTCTTCGGCCTCTCCGCCAAGGGCGCGCTGACGCCCAAGATGGTGGCCTCCATGGCCAAGGACCCGATCATCTTCGCGATGGCCAATCCCGATCCGGAGATCACGCCGGAAGAGGTCTCCGAAATCCGCGATGACGCGATCATGGCGACGGGCCGCTCGGACTATCCCAACCAGGTCAACAACGTGCTCGGCTTCCCCTACATCTTCCGCGGCGCGCTGGATGTGCGGGCAACCACCATCAACGAGGACATGAAGATCGCCGCCGCCCATGCGCTGGCCGAGCTGGCGCGCCAGGACGTGCCCGACGACGTCGCGGCCGCCTATCAGGGCCACCGGCCGCGCTTCGGCCCGAACTACATCATCCCCGTGCCCTTCGACCCACGCCTGATATCGGCGGTGCCGATGGCGGTGGCGCGCGCGGCAATGGATTCGGGCGTCGCACGCAAGCCGATCCTCGACCTCGAAAAATACCGGCAGGAGCTGTCGGCCCGCCGCGACCCGATCGCCTCGACGCTGCAGCGCATCTACGAGCGCGTACGCCGCCAGCCCAAGCGCGTTGTCTTCGCCGAGGGCGAGGAGGAGCAGGTCATGCGTGCGGCCGTCTCCTACGTGAACCAGAAGCTCGGGACGGCGATCCTGCTGGGTCGCGAGGAGCAAATCAGGGAGACGGCGCGCAATGCCGGCGTCGATCTTTCCAAGTCCGGCATCGAGATCATCAATGCGCGGCTGTCGCGGCGCAACGGGGTCTATGCCGACCATCTCTATGAGCGCATGCAGCGCAAGGGTTTCCTGTTCCGTGACTGCCAGCGGCTGATCAATAACGACCGCAACCATTTCGCCGCCTGCATGGTGGCGCTGGGGGATGCCGACGCGGTGGTCACGGGTGTCACCCGCAACTATTCGACCGTGCTCGAGGACGTGCGCCGGCTGATCGACGCGCGTCCCGGCCACCGCGTGATCGGCGCCTCCGTGGCGCTGTGCCGCGGCCGCACCGTGATCGTGGCCGATACCGCCGTCCACGACATGCCGGACGCCGAGGAACTGGCCGACATCGCCGAGGAGGCGGCCGGTTTTGCGCGGCGCATGGGCTACGAGCCGCGCGTGGCGATGCTCGCCTATTCCACCTTTGGTCATCCGCCCGGCGAACGCTCGCAGAAGGTGCAGGAAGCCGTGCGCATCCTCGACAAAAGGCGCGTCGACTTCGAATATGATGGCGAGATGGCCGCCGATGTCGCGCTGAATGCGCAGCTGATGCAGCAATATCCGTTCTGCCGCCTGTCGGGACCAGCCAACGTGCTGGTCATGCCGGCCTTCCACTCGGCCTCCATCGCAACCAAGATGCTGCAGGAACTCGGCGGCTCGATGGTCATCGGTCCGCTGCTCGTGGGTCTCAACAAGCCGGTGCAGATCGTGTCGCTGAACGCGAAGGATTCCGACATCGTCAACATGGCGGCCATCGCCGCCTACAGCGCGGGGGCCTGAGGGACCTGGCAGGAGGTTGGCCGGCGGGCCTTCAATCGGCCACGCGATGATGGCATGGTCCGCCCATGCCCATCGTCTCGCCGATTCTCGTCAACCCGCTCATTGACGGACGCCAGTCCGACGCCGCCATGCGTGTGCGCCGTGGCGTCCAGCGCCTGCTGATCGAGATGGGAGCCTCGGTGGTGCCGGAACTGGCGCTGGCGAGCGGACGGCGCGCCGATCTCGTCGCGCTGACCCGCAAGGGCGACATCTGGATCATCGAGGTGAAGTCTTCGGTGGAGGATTTCCGCGTCGACCGCAAATGGCCGGAATACCGGCTGCATTCGGACCGCTTCTTCTTCGCCACCCATCCCGACGTGCCGGCGGCGATCTTTCCCGAGGAGTGCGGCTTCATCCTGTCGGACGGTTATGGCGCCGAAGTCTTGCGCGAGGCGCCGGAACACCGGCTGGCGCCGGCCACCCGCAAGGCGTTGACGCTGCGGATCGCGCGGGCGGCGGCCAACCGGCTGACCTTTGCCGAGCTTGCCGGCGCGGCGCTTCCCGGATCCGAAGTCGACGAGATCTGATCAGCGCGGCGCGCGTTTGGCCAGAATCCGCTGCAGCGTACGGCGGTGCATGTTGAGCCGGCGCGCCGTCTCCGACACGTTCCGCTCGCACATCTCGTAGACGCGCTGGATGTGTTCCCACCGCACGCGATCCGCCGACATCGGGTTTTCCGGCGGTGGTGCGAGATCGCCTGGCACGCGGGTCAGGGCGGCATGGATCTCATCGGCATCGGCGGGCTTCGACAAATAGTCGATGGCGCCGAGCTTCACCGCTGTGACGGCCGTGGCGATGTTGCCGTAGCCGGTGAGGATGATGATACGCGAATCCTCGCGCTTCTCCCGGATCGCCGCCACGACGTCGAGCCCGTTGCCGTCGGAAAGCCGCATGTCGATGACGGCGAAAGCCGGCGGTGCCTCCCGGGCGATTGCCACGGCGTCCTCGACAGTCTCGGCGGTCGAGACCTCGTAGCCCCGACCTTCCATGGCGCGTGCGAGCCGGGTGAGGAAGGGTCGGTCGTCCTCGACGATGAGCAGCGAGAGATCCTCGGCCGGTGCGCTGGACATTGCGGAATTTTCCATTTCCCTGTTCTTCTTTCCTGTTCTCTGGGCCAGATCAAAATCGCCCCATTGGCCTCAATAGCCCGATCGAGCGACCTCGACGGGCGCAAGGAAGCTCTCCCGGGGCCACCGCACGGTGACTATGGCGCCCTCGCCCGGCGCGCCGGCATTGCCGAAGAAGATGCTGGCGCCGGACCTTTCCAAGAGCGTCTTGGCAATGAACAGACCGAGCCCCAGCCCACCGCGCGCTGCGCCGGCCGGCCTGCGAGTCATATAGGGCTCCCCGATGCGATCCAAAATCTCCGCCGAGAACCCGGCGCCATCGTCCATGACTTCGATCACCACTTCCCGCTCGTTCCATTGCCAGCGCACGGTCACCATCCCGCGTGCGAAATCCACTGCATTTTCTACGAGATTTCCGAGCCCGTAGATGACTCCGGCATTACGGCGTCCGACCGGTTCCGCGCCTTCGCACCTGCCGGGCTCGAGTCGAAGCTCGACGCCGAAATCGCGATGCGGCGCGATCACCTCCTCGATCAGCGAGGTCAGCGGCAGCCGCGCCATATGCGCCTCGCCCTCGGAGGAAAGGCTGGTCAACTGCTTGAGGATAGCCCGGCAGCGTTCGCTTTGGGACCTGAGCAGCGTGACATCCTCGCGGAAGCGCGGATCGTCGCCGAGCGCCCGCTCCATCTCGCGGGCCACGACCGAGATGGTCGCGAGCGGCGTGCCGAGTTCATGCGCGGCCGCGGCCGCCAGCCCGTCCAGGGCAGAGAGATGCTGCTCGCGCTGCAGCACCAGTTCGGTCGCCGACAGCGCGGTTTCCAGAAGACGGGCTTCTTCGGCGACGCGGTAAGCATAGATGCCCGTGAAGGTCAGCGCCGAGACGATCGCCATCCACATGCCCGCAATGTAGATCGCCGGCATGGACAGGAGCGTGCCCGGAAACCACGGCAAGGGCAGGTGGAAGATGGCAAGAAGCGTCGCCATGGCCACCACGAGAAAGCCGATCAGAAGCGTCTGCCTCAAGGGCAGCGACGTTGCCGAAATGACCACGGGCACGGTCATCAGAACCGAAAAGGGATTGGTCAGCCCCCCCGTCATGTAGAGCAGTCCGCCGAGTTGAAGGGCGTCGAAGGAGAGGATGCCGATCGCTGACAGGGGCGAAAGCCGGTGGGTCGAGGGATAGCGGAAGGACAGATAGAGATTGAGCCCCGCCGACAGGACGATCAGCGCGAAACACCAGCCGACCGGCACCGGGAACTCCAGCGCGAAGGCGACGACCAGCACCGCCGCGCTCTGGCCGGCGATCGCCAGCCACCGCAGCCAGATCAATGTATTGAGCCGCAGCCGGTGGATCTGTCGAAATTCGGGGGCGGCCAGTTCGTCGCGCATGGCGCCTATATGCGCCGGGTGCACCCGTTCGCCAAGTCCTATCGGCTGCGCGGTTTGGCGCGGCTGGTCGGCGCTGCCTCGGCGGGGTTGTCCGGCCACAGGTGCTTGGGGTATCGCCCGCGCATCTCGGCACGCACATCAGCCCACGATCCCGCCCAGAATCCGGGGAGGTCGCGCGTCGTCTGGATCGGCCGGTGTGCGGGCGACAGCAATTCGATCAGCAGCGGCACCTTGCCATCGGCGATCGTCGGATGCCGGGCAAGCCCGAAGAGTTCCTGCACCCGCGCCGAGAGCACGACGTCGTTCTCGCGATAGCCGAGCGCCGCCGTGTTGCCGGTCGGCAGCGTGTAGCGGGCCGGGGCAAGCCTCTCGATCTCGCGCTGGAACTCGAAAGGTACGCGTGACAGGAGCGCGTTCTTCAGACGGTCGCCCGAGACGGCCGACAGCGCTGCCTGGCCCGGCAGAAAGGGACCCAGCCAGTCGTCGAGGCCTGCAAGCAGCGCCTCGTCCGACATGTCGGGCCAGGGTTCTCCCTGCGCACCGCGCAGCCAGGCAAGCCGCTCGCGCAATGTCCGGGCCGCCTCGCCCCAGGGCAGGATGGCGAGCCCGTGGCGACGGACCGCGTCGAGCACCGCTCGATCGGCCTCCGCGCCTTTCGGCGGCGGCAGCTGGCGTCTCTCCAGGACGATGGCGCCGAGCCGCACCGTCTCGCTGACCCGCACCGTCTGGCGTTCGGGATCGTAGGCGATCTCGCGCGAGGCATTGATATGGCTGCCCAGCGCCTGCCGGACCTCTTCTTCCGTGACGGCGGCGGCTGCGGCGATCCGCGCATTGGCGGCCTTGCCCTGCAGGTCGGCGACGACGAGGAAGGGGCTCGCGGCCAGGCGGTGCGCTGGATCGACCATGCCGCCGCGCCCGTTGGCCAGCACGAAGCGGCCGTGCTCGCCGCGGGCCTTCGCCACCCGGTCGGGATAGGCATGGATGAGCAGTTGCCCGGCGCCGATCCGCTCTCCGCCGCGGTCACGCCCGCCGGCTGATCTTGCCAGCCGTTCGGCAAGCTTGCGCGCGGCGTCGGCGCGGACACCCTTCTCGCGCCGGAACCGGTCCAGACGATGGTCGAGGTCGATGTCGTTGCCGCCAAGACCCCGCTCGCCGAGCAGGACGGCGAGTTCCGCCGCCTCTCCCGCATGGCCCGACCTTGCCGCCTCGGCCAGCATGTGGGCGAGCCGCACGGGCAATGCCAGGCCGCGCATGCGCTGGCCGGTTTCAGTGATGCGCCCGTCCGCGTCGAGCGCGCCGAGTTCGACGAGCAGCGCCCGTGCCTCAGTCAGCGCCGGCGCCGGCGGCGGGTCGAGGAAAGCGAGGCTCGCCGGATCGGCGACGCCGAAGCCCGCGCAGGCAAGCAGCAACTCGGCAAGGTCCGCCTGCAGGATTTCGGGCGGCGCGAAGGCCGGCAGCGCCGCCGTCTGTTCGGCGCGCCAGAGCCTCAGCGCAATGCCGGGCTCCGTGCGCCCCGCACGGCCCGCGCGCTGGTCCACCGATGCGCGGGCGGCACGCACGGTTTCCAGCCGCGTCAGCCCGGTCGCCGGCTCGAAGACCGGCTGCCGCGACAGCCCGCAATCGATGACGATGCGCACGCCGTCGATGGTAACGGAGGTTTCCGCGATCGCCGTCGACAGCACCAGCTTGCGTCGGCCGGGCTCGGTTGGGCGGATTGCGGCGTCCTGGGCCTTGCCGTCGAGCCCGCCATGCAGCGGTATGATGTCGCAATCGGCCGGCAGGCGACCTTCCAGCAGGCGAGCCGTGCGCTCGATCTCGCGCAAGCCGGGCAGGAAGGCCAACGCGCTGCCGGTCTCCTCATGCAGGATCGATTCGGCCGCGTTGGCCACCGCCTGCTCGACCGGCGTGCCGGGGGGATGGTCGCGATATCGGATATCGACGGGAAAGGCGCGGCCCTTGCTCTCGATCACGGCTGCGTCACCGAGCAGCCTCGCCACCCGCGCGCCGTCCAGCGTCGCCGACATGACGAGGAGGCGCATATCGGGCCGCAGCGCCGACTGGATGTCGAGCGCCAGCGCCAGGCCGAAATCGGCATCCAGCGAGCGTTCGTGGAATTCGTCGAACAGCACCGCCGCAACACCCGGCAGCTCGGGATCGTCGAGGATCATGCGCGCCAGCAGGCCCTCGGTGACGACGAGCACGCGCGTGTCGGGACCGAATTTCCGCTCCATGCGCATGGCATGGCCCACACTCTGCCCGACCGCCTCGCCGATCATCGAGGCCATGCGGCGGCTCGCTGCCCTGGCCGCCAGCCGGCGCGGCTCGAGCACGAGAATCCGGCCGCCCTTCGCCCAGGGCTCGTCGGCCAGCACGAGCGGCACCAGTGTCGTCTTGCCGGCGCCGGGCGGAGCGACGAGCACGGCATTGCGGCCCTCGCCGAGCACCGCGCGGAGCTCCGGCAGGGCCTCGGCAACGGGCAGGCTAGCGAAGAATTCGGCTTTCAGGCGCATCCCGCTCAGTTGCCGTTCCTGCCGGCGATCGTCAACTCCACGCGGTCGGCGGCGAACAGCGTTGTCGAATACTGGATGGGCCTACCGTCCGCATCGACGTTGGCGGCCACTGTCTGCAGCACGATTGCGCCGGGCGAAAGCTTCAGCCGGTCGAGCACCGCGGCATCGGCGTGGCGGGCGGTGATCGACGTGCGTTCGCGCAAATAATCCGCGATGCCCAGCAGGCGGAACGCTTCAGTGATCGACTGGGTCTTTTCCAATGCCGCCGGCATCCCGCCGAAGCGGGCGGCATCGAACCAGTGCGTGGCGCAGGCAAGCGGCCAGCCATCGGCCTCGCTGACGGTCTCGAGCCGCAGCACGGACGCGCCTTCGGCAAGGCCGAGCGCGTCGGCGACGTCGCGTCCGGCCGGCTCGACCGTGCTGCCAGCCAGAACGACCCTGGTGATTCGCGTCTGGGCGCCGAGACCCGCCGAGAACCGGGTGCGACGCGAGATGGGATAGGCCAGGCGGCGACGGCTGGCCACGGTGGTTCCCTGGCCCTGCCGGGTCGTGAGCACACCCTCCGTCGCCAGCGCGGCGATCGCCGCGCGGATCGTATGGCGGTTGACCCCGAACCGCTCCGATAGCGCGTTTTCCGGCGGCAGGCGGTCACCTTCGGCGGGCTGGCCGGCTGCGATCTCGTGGCGCAAATGGTCGGCGATCTGCCGCCAGACCGCGATTCCGGAGCGCCGGTCGATGGCGGAGGTGGCATTGGAAACGAGTGATGTCATGCGGCTGTCATGGACAAGAGCTATCTCTGGGACTAAGATGTCTACTTGTATAGATGAATATACAAATAAGCAAGACCGCCCATGACCAGTGACGACAATCCCCGACAGGCCGACGGCAGGCGCAAACGCATGGCCGTTCTCGCGCACGCTGACGGCGATGAACTGCGACGCCTGTGGCAGGCGGCGGATATCTCCGTCGATGCAAGGCTGGTGCGCGGTCCGGAGACCGGCCTGGCGACCGTTCGCGGGCGCATCGGGGGCGGCGGCAGCCCGTTCAATGTCGGCGAGGTGACCGTCACGCGGGCAACCGTGCGGCTGGCGGACGGACAGGTCGGCCATGCCTATGCGCTCGGCCGCGACCACGACAAGACAAGGATCGCTGCCACGCTCGACGCACTGAGCCAGGATCCGGTCTGGCAGGCGCATGTCGAGGAGGCGATCCTCGCGCCGCTGCGCCGGCTGAGCGACGAGGCGGAAACGCGCAAGCGCGAAGAGACGGCGGCGACGAAGGTTGATTTCTTCACGCTGGTGCGAGGCGAGGATTGATGCAGCAGGCAGCAGCGATCGAGGGCGGGCTGGCGGACCGGGTCATGGATGCCCAGCGCGTCTTCCGCGCCGTCATGGACGCCATGGCGATGCCCGGAACCGTGCACGCCGTGCCGCGCTCTGCCGCGCCACCCGCCCCGCTTGGGCCCGTCGCAGGCGCGATCGCGCTGACCCTTCTCGATGCCGACACGCCGGTGTGGCTCGACCAGATGTTGGCCGCTTCGAGCGAAGTCCGCGACTGGCTGGCCTTCCATTCGGGCGCGCCGACAGTGGACATCCTAACCGAAGCGCATTTCGCGCTGATCGCCGATCCGGCGTCGATGCCGAGCCTCGAGAATTTCTCGCAAGGCATCCAGAACTATCCCGACCGGTCGACGACGCTCATCCTTCAGGTGGCAAGCCTGGAGGCCGGCGAGAAGCTGATGCTGGAGGGCCCCGGTATCCAGTATGTCCAGCCCTTCGCGCCGCATCCTCTGCCGCGTCACTTCACGGGAACCTGGCGCCAGAACAACGCCCGTTTCCCGCGTGGCGTGGACGTCATCTTCGCGGGGCCGACGGGCATCGCTGCCATGCCGCGCACGACCCGCATCATCGAGGAGGGCTAAGCCATTTATGTCGCGGTGAAGGGCGGCGAAGCCGCCATCCGCAACGCCCACCGGCTGCTCGACGACCGGCGCCGGGGCGATCGCGCGGTCCCCGCATTGGGCCTCGACCAGATCGTGCAGCAGCTGGCGCTCGCCGTCGACCGCGTCATGGCGGAAGGCTCGCTCTATGACAGGGAGCTCGCGGCGCTTGCCGTCAAGCAGGCCCGCGGCGACATGATCGAGGCGATATTCCTCGTGCGCGCCTACCGCACGACCTTGCCGCGCTTCGGCTATACACGGCCCGTCGACACCGCGACGATGCGCGTGGAGCGCCGCGTCTCGGCGACCTACAAGGATCTGCCGGGCGGGCAGTTGCTCGGCCCCACTTTCGACTACACGCACCGCCTGCTCGATCCGGACCTCGCCAGCGACCTTGCCCCCGAAACACCCGATCGTCGGGAGGCGCCCGAAGAAGCGATGCCCCGCGTCTCCGACATCCTGGCCGCTGAAGGCCTCATCGAGGAGGACGGAGCGCTCGCCAGCGGCCACCGCACCGGCGACATCACGCGCGAGCCGCTGGAATTTCCCCTGAAGCGTGATTCACGCCTGCAGGCACTGGCGCGCGGCGACGAAGGTTTTCTGCTGGCGCTCGCCTATTCCACCCAGCGCGGCTATGCGCGCTCGCATCCCTTTGTCGGCGAAATCCGCATCGGCGAGGTAGAACTCGAACTCGAAGTTGCCGAACTGGACTTCCCCGTACCGCTGGGGCGCATCCAGGTGACGGAATGCCAGATGGTCAACCAGTTCAAGGGATCGGCCAAGGCGCCGCCCCAGTTCACCCGGGGCTACGGTCTGGTCTTCGGCCAGTCGGAGCGGAAGGCCATGGCCATGTCGCTCTGCGACCGGGCGCTGCGCGCCGGCGAACTGGGCGAGGATCTGGTCGCCCCTGCCCAGGACGAGGAATTCGTCATCTCTCATTCCGACAATGTCCAGGCGACCGGCTTCGTGGAGCACCTCAAGCTGCCGCATTATGTCGACTTCCAGGCCGAACTGGATCTGGTGCGCCGCATGCGTGGGGAAATGGAAGAACCGGTCGCAGAGGCTCCGGAATCGGAGGCGACGGAATGAACGCTCCGGCTCCGACCTACAATTTCGCCTATCTGGACGAACAGACCAAGCGGATGATCCGGCGCGCCCTGCTCAAGGCGATCGCCATTCCGGGCTATCAGGTGCCGTTCGCCAGCCGCGAGATGCCGATGCCGTATGGCTGGGGCACGGGCGGCGTGCAGGTCACCGCCGCCATTATCGGGCCGGACGACGTGCTCAAGGTGATCGACCAGGGCGCCGACGACACCACCAACGCCGTCTCCATCCGCGCCTTCTTCCAGAAGGTCGCCAATGTGGCGGTCACCACCCACACCGCCGAGGCGACGATCATCCAGACGCGCCACCGCATCCCCGAAAAGCCGCTGAGGGCCGGGCAGGTGCTCGTCTACCAGGTGCCCATTCCCGAGCCGCTGCGTTTCCTCGAGCCGCGCGAGACGGAGACGCGCACCATGCATGCGCTGGAAGAATACGGCCTGATGCATGTGAAGCTCTACGAGGACATCGCCCGCCACGGCCGCATCGCAACGTCCTACGCCTATCCGGTGAAGGTCGAGGGGCGCTACGTGATGGACCCCTCGCCGACGCCGAAATTCGACAATCCCAAGATGCACATGTCGCCTGCGCTGCAGCTATTCGGCGCCGGCCGCGAAAAACGTATCTACGCCGTGCCGCCCTACACGCAGGTGGTGAGCCTCGATTTCGAGGACCATCCCTTCGAGGTTCAGCGCTTCGATCAGCCGTGTGCACTCTGCGGATCGCGCGGCGTCTATCTCGACGAGGTCATTCTGGACGATCGCGGCGGGCGGATGTTCGTCTGTTCCGACACCGACCATTGCGAGGAAATGCGCCCGGACGCCCCGCAGGAGGAGAGCCGATGATGTCGACGACACCGCTCCTCAAGGTCACCTCGATCTCAAAATTCTACGGATCGCGGATCGGCTGTGAAAATGTCTCCTTCGAGCTATGGCCGGGCGAGGTCCTGGCGGTGGTGGGCGAATCGGGATCGGGCAAGACGACGCTGCTGAACTGCCTGTCGACCAGGCTTCTGCCGACCTCCGGCAATGTCGCCTACCGCATGCGCGACGGCCAGTGGCGCGACGTCTACCGCATGAGCGAGGCCGAGAGGCGTGTCTTGATGCGGACCGACTGGGGGTTTGTCCACCAGGACCCGGCGGACGGCCTGCGCATGACGGTCTCGGCCGGCGCCAATGTCGGCGAGCGGCTGATGGCGCTCGGCAATCGCCACTATGGCAACATCCGCGGCAGCGCGCTCGACTGGCTGGAGCGGGTCGAAATCGCGTCCGACCGCATCGACGACCAGCCGCGCGCATTTTCCGGCGGCATGCGCCAGCGCCTCCAGATCGCGCGCAATCTCGTTACCGATCCGCGTCTCGTCTTCATGGATGAGCCGACCGGCGGTCTCGACGTCTCCGTGCAGGCGCGCCTGCTCGATCTGCTTCGCGGCCTGGTCCGCGATTTGGGGCTGTCGGCGATCGTCGTCACCCACGATCTTGCCGTGGCGCGGCTCCTGTCGGATCGCATGATCGTCATGAAGGACGGGCAGGTGGTCGAGCACGGCCTCACCGACCGGGTGCTCGACGATCCGCGCGCGCCCTACACCCAGCTTCTGGTTTCCTCGATCCTGCAGGTCTGACGATGCCCACGCCCCTCGTCGTTTCCGACGTTTCCAAGACCTTCACCATGCATCTGCGCGGCGGCATTCGTCTGGCTGTCGTGGAAAACGCGTCATTTGCCGTGAGAGCCGGCGAGTGCGCTGTGCTGGGCGGACCGTCGGGCGCCGGCAAGAGCTCGATCCTGAAGATGATCTACGGCAATTACGCCACCGATTCCGGCCAGATCATCGTCACCCATCGGGATCGGCTCGTCGACATGGCAAGCGCCGATCCCCGCGCGGTTCTGGATGTCCGGCGCGAGACGATTGGCTATGTGAGCCAGTTCCTGCGCGCCGTGCCGCGCGTTTCGGCGCTCGACATCGTCGCCGAACCGCTCGTTGCCCGGGGACATGCCGGCGATGCCGCCAGCGCCCGCGCAAAGGATTTGCTCGCCCGCCTCAACCTGCCGGAAAAGCTGTGGCAGCTGCCGCCGGCCACCTTCTCCGGCGGCGAGCAGCAGCGGGTCAATGTCGCTTGCGGCTTCATCACCGATCATCCGATCCTGCTCCTGGACGAGCCGACGGCTTCGCTCGATGCGGCGAACCGCAAGGTGGTGGCCGAACTCATTGCGGAGAAGAAGAAGGCCGGTACGGCCCTGCTCGGCATCTTCCACGATGCGGAGATGCGGGATGCCGTCGCCGACCGGATCGTCGACGTGACGGCCTTCGCGCCGCAGGCGAGCGCAGCATGACGCGGCTTTCGGAAGCACCGCTGATCCACCCGAGCGCTGAGGTGTCGGGCTCGACGCTCGGCAGCTATACCGAAATCGCCGAGCGCAGCCGGGTGCATGAAACCATCCTCGGCGACTATTCCTACATGATGCAGGATTGCGGCGTGTGGTGCGCCGAGATCGGCAAGTTCGCCAACATCGCCGCCGCGGTGCGCATCAATGCCACCAACCATCCCACCTGGCGCGCGACCCAGCACCATTTCACCTACCGGGCCGCCGACTACTGGGCGGATGCCGGCCAGGAGGAGGAATTTTTCGAGTGGCGGCGGTCTCATCGGGTCCGCATCGGCCACGACACCTGGTTTGGCCATGGCTCGACGGTCCTTCCGGGCGTCACCGTCGGAGACGGCGCCGTGGTGGGCGCCGGAGCGGTCGTGACGAAGGACGTGGCGCCGTACGAGATCGTCGGCGGTGTACCCGCCCGACCGATCCGCAACCGTTTTGAGGCGGCCATCGCCGGTCGCATGCAGGCGCTGGCTTGGTGGCACTGGGATCACGACAGGCTGCGGACCGCGCTCGACGATTTCCGTACGCTGTCAGCCGAAGAGTTCCTGGAAAAGCACGGCGGCTGAGCACATTGCCCGCCGGCTGGGCAGCTCGCGCGGCTGCGCCTGTGAATTGTCATCGAACTGTCGAAAATGCTTCAACGCCGTGTCGCACGAGGCCGCTAGGGCTTGAGCGTCGGGTGGCCCTTCCGCCTCGCCCGAACGAATTCTGTCATCAAGACCTCAAGCGTTGGAGCCACACATGCTCAAGAAACTTTTCGCAACGACGGCCGCTGCCGCCATTACCCTGACGAGCTTCGCCGCAACCGCACAGGAAGCCAGCTGGCGCGACGAGATGCCCGTTTTCCGCGTCGGCCTGCTGGGCGGCGAGAACGAGTCCGATCGCCTGCGCAACAATGAATGCTGGCAGGTTGCGCTGGAAGAAGCGCTCGGCGTTCCGGTCGAGATGTATCCCGCGCCCGACTATGCCGGCGTGATCCAGGGTCTCGTTGCAGGCCAGCTCGAATATGCTTCGCTCGGCGCATCGGGCTATGCGGCGATCTACCTGCAGGATCCGGAAGCCGTCGAGCCGATCTTCGTCTCCGCCGAAGCTGACGGTTCGCTAGGCTACATCGCTGCCATGTATACCCGTGCCGACACCGACATTCATTCGCTCGAGGACATGGAAGGCCACTCGCTGGCCTGGGCCGACCCGAACTCCACCTCCGGCTATCTGGTTCCGCGCGCTCAACTCGAGGCCGCCGGCATCGACCCCGAGACATATTTCAGCCGCACTGGGTTCGGTGGCGGTCATGAGCAGGCCGTCATCGCCGTGCTCGAAGGCCAGTACGACGCCGGCGTGACCTGGGTTTCCGGCCAGGGCGAGCCGTCCGAGGGGTACTCCCGCGGCAATCTGCGTCGCATGGTCGACAACGGTCTGCTCGACATGAACGACATCCGCGTCATCTGGGAATCCGAACTGATCCCCAACGGCCCGGTCGTCATCCGCAAGGACGTGCCGCAGGAAGTGAAGGACATCGTGACCGATCTCCTCGCCAATCAGTTGGAGACCGATCCCGAGTGCTATCGCTCGGTTTCCTTCGGCGAAGGCCAGGGCTGGGTCGAGGTTGATCACGAGTTTTTCGCCGGCATCGTCGCCATGCGCGAGGCCGAAGTGGCTGGTTCGCGCTAACCGCTTCCAAAAGGGCCGCGCCTGGCGCGGCCCTTTTTTCATGCCCATAACAAGAAGATCTGGGGAAGCGCCGAAGGCCCGTCAACGTGCCGAAACGGCCGAGCGCGATCGGAGACCACGATGCTGCAATTCGAAAATCTGACCAAATCCTTCGGGGCCAAATCCGCCGTGGCGGATGTCAGTCTCGAGATTCCCAATGGCCAGATGGTCGGCGTGATCGGCCGCTCCGGCGCCGGCAAGTCGACCTTGCTGCGCATGGTCAACCGGCTCGCCGACCCGACCTCGGGCAAGATCGTTCACGAGGGCCGCGACATCTCGGCGCTCAAGGGCAAGGAATTGCTCGAATGGCGCTCGCGCTGTGCCATGGTGTTCCAGCAGTTCAACCTGGTCGGTCGCCTCGACGTCATCACGAACGTGATGACCGGGCGCCTCTACCACCACAACATCTTCACCTCGATGTTCTCGATCTTTTCGGCCGCCGAGCGCGCCTTCGCGATCCGCGCCCTCGACCGGCTCGGCATGGCGGCAACCGCGCTGCAGCCGGCCGAGACGCTCTCCGGCGGCCAGATGCAGCGTGTCGCCATCGCGCGCGCCCTGATGCAGGAGCCCAAGATTCTCCTGGCCGACGAACCGATCGCCTCGCTCGATCCGATGAACGCCCGCGTGGTCATGGATGCGCTGCGCCGCATCAACCAGGAAGACGGCATCACCGTGCTGTGCAATCTGCACACGCTCGATACCGCGCGCTCCTATTGCGACCGCATCGTCGGCATGCTGGACGGCAAGGTGGTGTTCGACGGCACCCCGCCGCAGCTGACCGATGCCAAGGCGCGCGAGATCTACGGCGCCGAGGCCGATGAGGCCTTTTCGGAAGGCGTCACCTCGACCGCCCTGAAAGGTGCCGAGAGCAAGCCGCGCGCCAATCTGCGCCTTGCTGCCGAATAGCGGGTCGCCCCATGTCGGTCACAACCCTTGGCGGCGGCGATCCCGTCGCCCATTTCGAGCAGCATCGCAGGGACCTGCGGCGCCAGAAGATGGTCATGAACCTGCTCTTTGCAGCCGGGTTCCTGGTCTTCCTCGCCTTTTCGATCAATGTCTCGCGCTTCTTCCCCGACCGGCTCGCCGCCGGCCTGCCGCGCATCTTCGAATATTTCAACACGATCCTGCCCAGCCTCCAGTGGGACGTCCTCTTCGAGGGCCGTAACGAGGCCGGACGCGCGCCGCCCGGCTCCCTGCTCTACTGGTATTCCGACATCGGCAAATATGTGCAGCTTCTGTTCGAGACTGTCCTGATGGCGCTGACGGGCACCATCATCGGCGCCGCCGTCGCCTTCCTCCTGTCCTTCCCCGCGGCGCGCAATCTTGCCCCCAACGGCGTGATCTACTGGTTCACCCGCCGGATCATGGAGTTTTTCCGCGGCGTGCCGGAGATCCTCTACGCGCTGGTCTTCGTCTTCATGGTCGGCATCGGCCCGCTGGCTGGCGTCCTGGCCATCGCCATCCACACGGCGGGCGCGCTCGGCAAGATGTTCGCCGAAGTGAACGAGAATGCCTCCCAGAGGCCCGTCATGGGAATCAGGGGTGTGGGCGGCAACTGGTTCGAGGAAGTGCGCTACGGGGTCATGCCCCAGGTGATGCCCAATTTCATCAGCTACACGCTGCTGCGCTTCGAGATCAATGTGCGGGCATCCGCCGTGGTCGGCTTCGTCGGCGCGGGCGGCATCGGCCAGGAACTCTACCACGTCATCTCCTTCTATTCGGACGACCGCGTGATGGCCGTGCTGATCCTGGTGGTGCTCATGGTCACCGTCGTGGATATCATCTCCGAGCGCCTGCGCTCCTTCTTCATCGGCAAGGAGGCCTTCGCCCGATGAGCGCTCCCGCATTTGCAACATTCTCGCAGTCTGAAATCGACGCGGTCCGCCGCGATCATTCCGGCGCGTTCCCCACCTTCCGCTCGGACGTTGTCTTCTGGGGCATCTGGGCGGCGGTCATCGCCTATGTCATTGGCTCGATGTGGTTCTTCGAGGCCTACAAGCTGTTCTCGGCGTCCGAGCGCGCCTGGCGCCTGCTGTCTTCCTTCTTCATCTGGCGAGACATGGATGAATGGATGTACGGCCAGATTTATGTCGGCATCGGTCAGACCATCGGCATGGCCTTCCTGGGCACGTTTCTGGGCAGCTGCGCCGCCCTTGGCATAGGCTTCCTCGGCGCCCGCAACACCATGCCCTTCGGCTTCCTTCGACAGGTGGTCCGGCGCATCCTCGACGTCTTTCGTGGTGTCGACCAGCTGGTCTGGGGCCTCGTCTTCGTGCGTGCCGTGGGGCTGGGGCCGCTGGCCGGTGTGCTTGCCATCTTCATCTCCGACATGGGAACGCTGTCGAAGCTCTATGCCGAGGCGATCGAGAACATCGACCGCAAGCAGGTCGAGGGCGTGCGTTCGACCGGTGCGGGACCGCTCAAGGTGATCCGTTTCGGCTATCTGCCGCAGGTGATCCCGGTATTCATCTCGCAGTCGCTCTATTTCTTCGAGAGCTCGACCCGCAGCGCCACGATCCTCGGCATTGTCGGTGCGGGCGGCATCGGCATGATCATCATAGAGCGTTTCCGCGCAGGCCTCTACGACCAGGTCGCCTTCGTGGTGCTCAACGTGCTGATCGTCATCGCCATCATCGACTGGATGTCCCGCAAGATCCGGGAGCGTTACATCGGCGAGGCCGCCCACTGAAGGGGAGCACGGCAAGGCGGCCGACAGTTATTGTTGATCGATGCTAGCCTGTTTGCGGCCGGTGCGCGCTGGCGGCAATGGCCGTCCTAGCTTCTCTGCAACTGCCGGGGATGCAAGGCACCTTCGGCAACCCGGCTCCGCTCGGTAACACGGACAAAGCCGGGATAGTTGGTGAGCTGCCACGCCCCACTGTCAGTTATGCCTTTGTAGATCGTTTTGGAGTCCAGTCGGACACTTATGACGATTGTATATTTTTCATTGCTAAGTGATTCAAACCGCTCGGCCAGATCGCCCTTCGTCCAGTGAAAATAGAAACGCGAGGTTTCACCAGGCTGAATATTGGCCTTTTTGGCAATGAAGGGGCGGGCATCGAGCTGGTCCGGTCGCGCACCTATGAACGAACCCCCAAACCATGCCGGTTCAAGTGCTATTGTCGCCTCGATTTTGGGATCTATTGCAGCGGAAGCCCCGCTATTCAGGACATCAACCCATCCGTTGAACCCCGTTTTGTTAAGTATGTACCCGCCGGTCGCCACAGATATGTAGGAACGAGTTTGAGCAATGCCGACCTCACGAGTTACGGCTACGGTATCGAGCGCAGCTTTGGCAGCTAGGGAGGCGGCTTTGTTCGCTTGCGCGGACAAGACGAGGGTGGCGAGAAGGAAGGCGGTGCCGATGCCAACGAGGATCGTCTGATAGACCGAGTAGACGGCCATCTTCTGAGTCGCTTCGTTCATCCCCTGCTGGGCAGCAAGATCGTCCAACTCGCGTTGCTCGGCACGTTCTTCGCTGCGTTGTCTGGCCTCGGCCTTACCCTCATCCTCGACTATGTGAATCGGAACCGCCGACGTTGCATCATCGGCTGGGCGGTACCCGGAAGCTGTCTGCTCTTGTCCGCCGGTTGTTTCATCCTGCTGGGAATATACGGGTGAGATGGCGCAGGACAACGCTACTCCAAGTGCAATTGCCGCGACCCAATAGCGGTAAGACATGAGATCAAGAACGCTGCCGTGAATTTGCCCCGAGAGAGCTTATTCCGCACGTTCACCTCTTTCTCGTCAACGCCTATCTCCCCCAGCTTCTCGACAAGCTGGGCATAGGTGACGCCCTAGAAGCCGCCGTAGCTGGCCCCGGTACTCCGTATTTGCTTCTTTCGCCTTTCGTCCGTCCTTCTTCATTTTGTCATGAAAATCGCCTAGGTCGGAACACCAGTTTACCGATGCCGGATTCGTCTTGGCGTCGATCAAGCGGAATCAAGGATGCGATACGCTGTCTATTTCACGCCCGCGCGCGAGGAGCCGCTGGCCCGGACTGCTGCCGGCTGGCTCGGCCGCGACGCCTATGGCGGCGAGGTCGCCAGGTATGAGGGCATCGCTGATCTTTCTGCTGCCGAGATCGCCTTCCACACCGCTTCGGCGCGCCGTTACGGATTCCATGCCACGCTGAAGGCACCGTTCAAGCTGGCGCGGGACCAGGACGAGGCGAGCCTGATCGCCGCTTTCGATGCCTTTTGCGCGGCCCACCCGGCGGTTGTCGTGCCACATACCCGGCTGGCCCAGATGGACGGCTATTTCGCGATCGTGCCGGCGGAGCGGTTGCCCGAACTGGACACCCTGGCGGCCGAAATCGTCAGGGGCTTCGAACCGTTCCGCGCGCCGCTGTCGGAGGCCGAAATCGCCCGCCGCAGCCCCGAATCTCTGACCGCCGCCCAGTTGCGCAACCTGCACGGCTGGGGCTATCCCTATATATTCGACGAGTTCCGGTTCCACATGACCCTGACCGGGCGGGTCTCCCAGGCAGATTCGCCCCGCATGGCCCGCGCCATCGAAACGGCCTTCGGCTCCCTCTTGGCCGGCCCATTGGCCATCGATACGCTGGCGCTGTTCGTGGAACCTGAACCGGCTGCCCCCTTTATTGTGCATACCGCGCGCGCCCTCGGCGTGAAACGGCAGAGAAAGTCCGCTTGAAGCATGACGACCGAACTGATCCTCCGTAACGCCCGCATCGTGCTGCCCGACGAAGTCGTCGAGGGTGCCGTTTCCATTCGTGACGGGGTGATCGCCGACATCTGGTCCGGCCCTTCCGAGGTCGGTGAGGACATGCAGGGAGACTTCGTGATTCCCGGCCTGGTCGAACTGCACACCGACCATCTTGAGGGCCACTATTCGCCACGCCCGAAAGTGCGCTGGAATCCGATAGCCTCGGTTCTTGCCCATGATGCGCAGGTGGCGACGGCGGGCATCACAACTGTTTTCGACGCCTTGCGCATCGGGCTCGATCCCGAGGGCGAGATGCGGCCGGACGACATGCGCCTGCTGGGCGACGCCATCCGCGACGGGGTGGAGGCCGACAGGCTGCGGGCCGATCACTTCATCCACCTGCGCTGCGAGGTTTCCGCGCCGGACTGCATGGAGTGCTTTGCGCTGTTCGACAGCGACGATCGTGTGAAGCTTGCCTCGCTTATGGACCACGCGCCAGGTCAGCGGCAGTTCGCGCGTCTCGAGGCTTACCAGATCTACTACATGGGCAAGCTCAAGATGTCGGAGGACGAGTTCCGCGCCTTCTGCGAAAAACGCATCGCGGGTTCGGAGAAGAATTCGGTGCCGAACCGCAAGGCCGTGGCGGCGGCCTGTGCGGAAAGGGATATCATCCTGGCCAGCCATGACGACGCCACGCTCGACCATGTCGCGGAAGCCGTGGCGCAGGGCGTGCGCGTGGCCGAATTCCCGACGACGACCACTGCGGCTCGCGCATCCAAAAAGGCGGGCATGGCGGTTCTGATGGGTGCGCCAAATCTGGTGCGCGGTGGATCGCATTCGGGCAATGTGTCGGCGCGCGATCTCGCCGAGGCCGGCACACTCGACATCCTGTCGTCGGACTATATCCCCTTCAGTCTGATCCAGGCGGCCTTTCATCTCGGCGAGGTCATCGACGGCATCTCGCTGCCGCAAGCCGTCGCCATGGTCTCGGCGAACCCGGCCAGGGCTGTCGGCCTCGACGATCGCGGTGCGATCGCGGTGGGAAAACGTGCCGATCTGGTGCGCGTCCGCGTCGATCACCACGTGCCCGTGGTGCGTTCTGTCTGGCGCGAGGGGCGCCGCGTCGCATGATGTCCTCGGCGCTCATCGAACGGGAGCAGGCAAGCCGCCCCTATCCGCTGCGCACCGGCTGTTTCGTTGCCGTGGTCGGCCCTTCCGGTGCCGGCAAGGACACGCTCATCGATCTTGCGCGCCGCGCCTTCGCCAATGAACAGGACGTCCACTTCGTGCGTCGCGTCGTCACGCGGCCGAGCGAGCCGGGCGGAGAAGATCACGACACCTTGTCGCTTCAGGAATTCGAGGCGGCGGAGCAGGCGGGGGCATTTGCCATCAGCTGGCGCGCGCATGGCCTGTGTTATGGGCTGCCGGCCGAAATCGACCGCCATATGACCAGCGGCATGGCGGTGGTCGCCAATTTGTCGCGCGCCGCGCTGCCGGATCTCAAGGAGCGCTACGCCAATGTCGTCGTTGCGGTCGTGACGGCGGAGCCCCGCGTTCTGGCCGATCGGCTGGCCGCACGGGGACGGGAAACCCGCGAAGAGATCTTTGCCCGGCTGTCGCGCCTGCCTGGCGACGCCGGCCGCGTGGCGGGCGCGATCGAGATCCCCAACAACGATGAGCCCGACGAGGCCGGTCGGCAGCTCGTCGGGCTCATTCGCAAGGCCCTGGCAGGCGCCGCGGTGTCGGATATCGTCTGAAAGCCTATTTCTGCTCGTCTGCGGAAACGGAATTCAGGAGAGCGTATTTCTCTTCGCCAAGCGATTTCATGAGGTCGAGCTGCGTCTCCAGGAAGTCGATGTGCCCTTCCTCGTCGGCGAGCAGTTCCTCGAACAGCTTCATGGTGACGTAGTCGCCGAGTTCCTGGCAGATCTCGCGCGATTTCTTGTAGGCATTGCGCGCGTCGTGTTCGCCTGCCAGATCGGCCTCCAGGACCTCCTTGACGGTCTGGCCGATGCGCAGCGCCCCGACCTTCTGCAGGTTCGGATGGCCCTCGAGAAAGATGATGCGCGCGACCAGCTTGTCGGCGTGGTGCATCTCCTCGATGGATTCCTCGCGCTCTTTCTTGGCGAGCTTGCCGTAGCCCCAATCCTCGAGCAGACGGTAATGCAGCCAATATTGGTTGACGGCGCCAAGCTCGAGGAACAGCGCCTCGTTAAGCCGCTCGATGATTTTCGGATCGCCCTTCATTTTCGGTACTCCCATCATTCATGCGTAACCCGCGCACACGGTCGAGGAACGTTACAACATCCCCTTCAGGATGGTTCACCCGTAAGTGATATTCCTCGGTAACGCGAATGATAGTCTCGACCACGTTGGGAAAACAACCGCAACAGCGGCCGCGCTTGCGCATGGCATGATAAACCTTGGCGGGCACGATGAGCTGCCAGGGATCGGCGTCGAGAAGTTCGACGATCATCGCCTCGACTTCCCTCTGCGTGATGAGATTGCAGTGGCAGACCAGCATGGCTCGCTCTTGTCCCGCCTCGACGGGTCTTCGACACATGGCACATATGGGGCTCGGAGCGCGACAAGCGAAGGGCAATCGGGAGATCGCGTCCGGCACCACAACTCAATTTCTCTATCAAACGCAACGAAGTGCGCCTCGTCAACGGTAAACATGAGCGCATCGGTAAAGAATCTCGAACAGCCTGCTCAGCCGCGATGCATGACCAGGTCGTCGCGGTGGATCATCGCCGAACGCGGCTGGTAGCCAAGCACGGCTTCCAGGTCGGCACTGCGCAGCCCCGCAATGCGGGCGGCATCGGCATGATCGTAGCCGATCAGCCCCCGGCCGATTTCGTGGCCAGCGGCGTCGAGTATGGCCACCGTGTCGCCGCGCGAAAACGCGCCCGACATGGCTGTCACCCCTGCCGGCAGCAGCGACTTGCCGGAATGCAGCGCTTTGACAGCGCCATCGTCGAGGGTCAGGCTGCCCGCCGGTTCCAGCTGGCCGGCGATCCAGATCTTGTAGCCCCTGACCGGCGCATCCGACGGCTTGAAAAAGGTGGCGCGCTCGCCCTTGTCGACGGCGGCGAGCGGGTTGGCACGGGTGCCCGACGCAATCAACATGGCGGTGCCGGCCTGCGTCGCGATCTTGCCCGCGTCGAGCTTCGTGCGCATGCCGCCGCGCGACAGTTCCGAGGCCGCCGCCCCGGCCATCGCCTCGATCTCGGGTGTGATGCGGTCGACCACCGGCAGGAAGCGGGCCTGCGGGTCCTCGCCCGGCGGACGGTCGTAGAGGCCGTCGACGTCGGAGAGCAGGATCAGGAGGTCGGAATTCATCATCGTGGCGACCCTGGCCGCCAGCCGGTCATTGTCGCCGTAGCGGATTTCGCTGGTCGCCACCGTATCGTTCTCGTTGATGATCGGCACGGCGCCGAGCTTGAGGAGGGTGGAGATCGTCGCGCGGGCGTTGAGGTAGCGCCGGCGCTCCTCCGTGTCACCGAGCGTCACCAGCACCTGCCCCGCCTTCAGCCCCTGCCGGGCCAGTTCTTGCGACCATGCGCCGGCAAGCGCGATCTGTCCGGCGGCAGCCGCGGCCTGGCTCTCCTCCAGCTTCAGCGCGCGCCGCCCCAGCCCCAGCGCGTTGCGCCCCAGCGCGATGGCGCCCGAGGAGACGACGAGCACGTCGGCGCCGGCCGCGCGCAAAGCGGCGACGTCGGCGCAGAGGGAGGCCAGCCAGTCGCGCTTCAGCCCGCTCTCGCGGTCGACGAGCAGGGCCGAGCCGATCTTCACCGTGATGCGGCGATGGGAAGAAAGAGGCAGGAACGACACCGGATCAGTCCCCCGGCTGCCATCTCGATTCGGAGTCGGCGGGCGTGGCCTCGGTCTGGCGCATGGATGTGATGTTTGACATCAGCCCGCGCAGCGCTTTCTCGACACCCTCGCCCGTCGCCGCCGACAGGGCCAGCACCGGCTGGCCGCATTCGGCCTCAAGCGCTGCCATGCGCTCGGCCCTTTCCTCCTCGTCGAGAAGATCGATCTGGCTCAACGCCACGATTTCCGCCTTCTCTGCGAGGCCGTGGGCGTAGGAGACGAGTTCGTTGCGCACCGTGCGGTAGGCGACCGCCGGGTCGTCCTCGCGCGCCGAGACGAGGTGGAGCAGAACCCTGGTCCGCTCGACATGTCCGAGAAACCTGTCCCCGATGCCCGCGCCCTGGTGCGCGCCCTCGATCAGGCCCGGAATGTCGGCGATGACGAATTCGCGCGCGTCGATGCGGGCGACGCCCAGATTGGGGTGCAGCGTGGTGAACGGGTAATCGGCGATCTTCGGCTTGGCCGCCGTCACCGTGGCAAGGAAGGTCGACTTGCCGGCATTGGGCAGGCCGACAAGCCCGGCATCGGCGATCAGCTTCAGCCTGAGCCATATCCAGCGCTCGACGCCCGGCAGGCCCGGATTGGCGCGGCGCGGCGCGCGGTTGGTGGACGACTTGAAATGCTGGTTGCCGAAGCCGCCATTGCCGCCCGCCGCCAGGCGGAAGCGCTGCCCCACTTCCGTCAGGTCGCAGATCAGCGTCTCGTTGTCGTCCTCGAAGATCTGCGTGCCGACCGGGACCTTGAGCACCGAATCGCTGCCCTTGGCACCGGTCTGGTTGCGGCCCATGCCGTGGCGGCCGGTGTCGGCCTTGAAATGCTGCTTGTAGCGGTAGTCGATCAGCGTGTTCAGCCCGTCGACGGCCTCGACCCAGACATCGCCGCCGCGTCCGCCATCGCCGCCATCGGGACCGCCGAACTCGATGAACTTCTCGCGCCGGAACGACACGGAACCCGCGCCCCCGTCACCGGAGCGCAAATAGACCTTGGCCTGATCGAGAAATTTCATCGGATTGACAGCTTCGTCGTCTATCTGGTCTTGAATTTCGGCCCTAAGGCCGCGCGAGCGATACAGGATCGACCGTCCGACCGCAATCTTATTGGGTCCGGCCGTGGACGGCAGGGGGAAAGACATGAAGTGCGTCACCTACAACATCCAGTACGGCATCGGCCTCGACGGCCGCTATGATCTCGCCCGCATCGCCGACAGCCTGCGCAGTGCCGACATCATCGCGCTGCAGGAGGTCTGCCGCAACAACCCGCAGAATGGCGGCCATGACATGGTGGCGGAGCTCCGCGACCTGTTGCCCGATTATTTCGCCGTCTTCGGGCCGAATTTCGACGTCGACATGGGCTCGCACGTCAAGGATGGCCGGGCGGTGGACGTTCATTTCCAGTTTGGGAACATGATCCTCTCGCGCACCCCGATCGCCACCTCGCGCAACCTGCTCCTGCCGCGCCGGCGGTCCTTCGGCAAGCTCAACCTGCAGCGCGGCGCGCTGGAAGCGGTGATCGACACACCGCTGCTCGGGCCCGTGCGCTTCTATTCCGTTCATCTCGACCACCGCGTGCCGGAAGAGCGCCAGCGCCAGGCCCGCTTCCTGATGGACCGGGCGACCGGCTACACGATCGAGGGCGGCGCGGTGACGGGGGTCTCCGAAAACGGCTTTCCCGAGCCGCCATGCCCCGAAGCCTACATGCTGCTGGGCGATTTCAACATGGCCCAGGACAGCCACGAATATGCCGAGATCGCCGGCAGCCCGGACATCTTCTTCGGCATGCCGCGCATCGCCGACCGGGCCGTCGACGCGGCGCGCCTTCTGGCCGAAACATCCGGCATCGAGGCGAAATACACCTGGCTCGAGCCCAGGGACCCGGAGAACCAGGACTACTGGAAGCGCCTCGACTACGGCTTCGTCTGGCCGGGTCTCGCCGACCGCCTTGCGCGCTCCTGGGTCGATTTGGAGGCCGACGGGTCCGACCACAAGCCGGTCTGGTTCGAATTCGCATGAGCCGGGGCGGGGCCCGCGGCTACCATCCGCCATCCCGATGCGCTAAGGCTCGGGCGATAGCCGATCGCGGCGCAACGGGCATGGCGGCAGATGACACGATCGGTGGCGATTATCGGGAGCGAGGCCAGATATCTGGTCAATTTCCGGGGCCGCCTGATCGCCGACCTGCACGCCCGGGGCGTGAAGGTGTTCGCGCTCGCGCCGGGCCTTGATGACGAGACGCGCCGGCAGATCGTGGCCCTCGGAGGCGAGCCGCGCGACATCGAGATGGCACGCACCGGCAACAATCCGCTGGAGGATGCGAGGACGCTCCTCTCCATCCATCGCGAGTTGCGGCGCGCGCGGCCCGATGCCGTCCTGTCCTACACGATCAAGCCGGTGATATACGGCACGTTTGCCGCTTGGCTGGCCGGCGTTCCGCGGCGCTTTTCGATGGTCGAGGGGCTGGGCTCCGTCTTTATCGAGGGCGCGAGCACGAGCCGGCGGCGCCGGGCCGTCCGGGCGACGCTTCTCAGGCTCTACGCCCGCGCCTTCGCGCTTTCGGAAAAGGTGGTCTTTCTCAATCCGGACGACGAGGATTTTTTTCGCAGCCGGGGCGTCAGACGGCTGTCCTCCATGCAGCTCCAGGGCATCGGCGTCGATCTCGACGAATGGCACCCGCATCCCCCCGTCACCGAACCGCTCACCTTCACCTATGTCGGCCGCATGATCGCCGACAAGGGCGTGGTGGAATTCGTGGAGGCGGCCCGCCGTGTCCGGCAGAAGCATCCGGAAGCCCGCTTCGTCCTCGTCGGCGGCCTCGACAGCAATCCGAGCGCGATCCCCGAAAGCCGCCTGCGCGAATGGGTCACGGAGGGCGTCGTGGAGTGGCCGGGTCATGTGCCCGTCAAGCCGTGGCTGGCGCAGACCAGCGTCTTTGTCCTCCCCTCCTACCGCGAGGGCTATCCCCGCTCGACCCAGGAGGCCATGGCCATGGCCCGCCCGATCCTCACGACCGACGTGCCCGGCTGCCGCGAAACGGTGATCGAGGGTCTCAACGGGATGCTCGTGCCGCCGCGCGATGCCGGCGCGCTCGCGGAAGCGATGGAGCGGTTCATCGCCCGGCCCGAACTGATCGGCCGGATGGGCGCCGAGAGCCGCCGGATCGCCGCGGAAACCTTCGACATCAGGGTGGTCAATGCCCGGCTGATGGCGATGATGGGTGTGGAATGAAGGCGCCCCTGGACCTCTCGATCAGCGTCGTCGTACCCGCGCATAACCGCCCGGCCGAGCTGTCGCGGGCGCTGGCCAGCCTCGCCGCGCAAACCGTTCGTCCCGACGAGGTCATCGTGGTCGACGATGCGTCGGACGAGCCGGTGACGGTCGATGAAAAGCTGCACGCTGTCCTCAAGCTGCGCATCCTGCGGCACGCGGTCAATGGCGGCGCGGCGGCGGCCCGCAACACCGGCCTGGCCGAAGCCTCATCGAAATGGGTGTCCTTTCTCGACAGCGACGATGCCTGGCCGGCCGATTCGCTCGCCCTGCGGCTGGAGCATCTGGCGCGCCGTCAATCGGCCTCGCCCGATCCCCGGATCATCCATGGCTGCGGATGGATCGACTGCGATCCGGCGGGCAGGCTGCTGCGCGTGCGCCATCCGCGGCCCTCGCGCTCGGTTGCCGATTTTGCTTCGGGCTGCTGGTTCTCGCCGGGATCCTGCGTGATTGTCGACCGTGCCGCTGTGCTTCAGGCGGTTCCCGGCGGGCAGGATGCGTCGCTGCGGCGGCTGGAGGATTATGACTGGTGCCTCGCTCTGGCGATGGCCGGGTTCCGCTTCGAGGCGGCGCCCGTGATCGGCGCGCGGATCGAACTCAAGCCGTCCAAATCCTCGACCGACATCCGCGCGGCGGTGACCGCGCTACGAGAAAAATGGCGGCCGATTCTGGCCGGCGGTCCGCTGTGGTCGCGCATGGAGGCCTATCTCGAGCTCGAACTGGCCGCCGCCTGGCATCGGGCTGGTCATCGCGGCCGCATGGTCGGCGCGCTGCTGCGCTCGTTTGCGCGCCAGCCGCGGATGAGGCTGCACACCTCGCCCGGATGGGATGTGCGCAAGGCCCCGCCGGCCGACTGACGGGGAGGCGGGCTCAAGCGCCCGTAATGCCGCCGCGCCTGCCCATCATCACCTTTTCCCAGGCCAGCGTGTGGCGCATGATCGCGTCGAGATCGTCGAATTGCGGTGTCCAGCCAAAGGCCTGTCTGGCCAGGCTTGCATCCGCGATCACCATGGCCTGGTCCCCCGGCCGCCGCTCGCCGATCTCGACACGCACCTGACCGCCATGGACACGTTCGGCGGAATCGATGACCTGGCGCACCGAGTAGCCCTGGCCGTAGCCGCAATTGGCTGTCAGATTGCCGCCGCCCGCCCGCAGGCGGCTGAGCGCCAGGACATGGACGGTGGCCAGGTCGGTCACGTGGATGTAGTCGCGAACGCACGTGCCGTCGGGGGTAGGGTAGTCATTGCCGAAAATGGTGATCGACCGCCGAAGGCCGAGCGCAGCCTCCGCCACCGCCTTGATCAATTGCGACGTGCCCGGTGTCGACTGGCCAATCCGCCCCTGCGGATCGGCACCGGCCACGTTGAAGTAGCGCAGCACCGTATAGGTGAAATCGTGCGCGGCGGCGGCGTCCCGCAGCATGATCTCGGTCATCAGCTTCGACGTGCCATAGGGCGCGGCCGGCAGGGCGGGTGTGGCTTCGGTCACCGGTTCGGGCGCGGTCGCGCCATAGACGGCGGCGGTTGAGGAGAAAATGAAGTGGCGCACGCCGCCGGCGACGGCGGCCTCGATCAGTGCGCGCGATTTGCAGCTGTTGTTGGCGTAGTAGCCCAGCGGATCGGCGATGGATTCGGCGATGGCGATCGAGCCGGCGAAATGGAGCACGGCGTCGATGCCGTTCTCCTCGATCACGGAACGAACGAGCTCACGGTCTCCGATGTCGCCGATCACCAGCCGCGCGCCGGTCGGCACCGCCCATTCGAACCCGGTCGACAGCCGGTCGAGGACGATGACCTCCTCGCCGGCTGCGAGCAGCGCCAGGACCGCGTGGCTGCCGATGTAGCCCGCACCTCCGGTGACCAGAACGGCCATGCCTTTAATCCCGTCCTTGCTTGAAGAGCGTGCGCCCACCCTCGGACACCTTCAGGCTCAGGCTTATCAGCCCGAAGCGATTAATCAACCTCGTGGCCGCCGCCGATACCACCTGGCCTCGAGGCCCCCTCAGCCGGCCTCGATGAGGCTGGTGATCTCGGCGACCCTGGCTTCCATCAGCTTCCGGTCGGCGCGCGTCTCGACATTGAGCCGCAGGAGCGGTTCGGTGTTCGAGGCGCGCAGATTGAAGCGCCAGTCGCCGAAATCCATGCTCAAGCCGTCGATGGTCTCCACCTTCGGATCGAGGCTGCCGAAACGGTCCGCGATCTTGGCCTGCATGGCCTTGGCATCGGCGACGGTGAAATTGATCTCGCCCGAGCACGGGAAGGCCGCGATGCGTTCCTCTACACGTTCGGCGATCGTCGTGCCGGAGGCGGAAAGGTCCGCGACCACCGCGAGCCACGCCAGCATGCCCGAATCGCAATAGCTGAAATCGCGGAAATAATGGTGCGCGCTCATTTCCCCGCCATAAAGCGCGTTCTCCTCGCGCATCTTCTGCTTGAAGAAGGCGTGGCCGGTCGGGCAGATCTTTGCCACGCCGCCCGCCTGTTCGACCATGTCGATGGTGTTCCAGGTCAGCCGCGGATCGTAGAGGATCGTCGCACCGGGCTCGTCGCGCAGCATCGCCTGCGCGATCATGCCGACGAGGTAGTAGCCCTCGATGAAGCGTCCTTTGTGGTCGTAGAGAAAGCAGCGGTCGAAGTCGCCATCCCATGCGATGCCGAGGTCGGCTCCGTTGGCCACCACCGCCTCGCTCGCCCGACTGCGTTTTTCAGGCAGAAGCGGATTGGGGATCCCGTTGGGCAGGCTCGGATCTGGCAGGTGGTCGATCTTGATGAACTCGAAGGGAAGGTGGTCTTCGAGGAGGTCGATGACCGGGCCGGCACAGCCATTGCCGGCATGGCACACGATCTTCATGGGCCTTAGCTGCAGGCCCGAGACCTTCTCCAGAAGCCGCTCGATGTAGGGCCCGCGCGCCAGCTGCGGCGCGAGCTGTCCGCGCGCGGCATAGTCGGCGACGCGCGGCAGCGGACTGTCCGACATCACCAGTTCCTCGATGGCGTTCAGCGCATTGTCACGGGTAGCCGCCGCGGCGCCCTTCAGAACCATCTTGAAGCCGTTGTAGCTTTCCGGATTGTGGCTCGCGGTGACCATCAGGCCCGCGTCGGCACCACTGGCGGCGGTGTGGAAATAGACCTCTTCCGTCCCGCACATGCCGACGGGCAGGACACCGACGCCGCCGTCGAGCAGCCCTTGCGCGAGCGCGCCGGCAAGGCCGGGACTGTCCTGCCGCATGTCATGGCCGACGACGACCGAATCGCCTTTTCGTGAGGCCGCCACGGCCAGGCCCAGCCGATAGGCGAAGGCCGCGTTGATCTGGCCCGGTATCTGGCCGCGTATGTCATATGCCTTGAATGGAGAGGTCATGCGTCCCCCGGTAAATTCTGTGTCATGCACCCGCGGGTCTTCAAAGCTGACGGGGTCGGGAAAGTAAATCCTTCTTTGGCGATCCGGGAAGATTCCGCTGGCAGCGAAGCGAGGCCGACCAGTAACGCGACATTGCCGCTTCAGGCGCGAGACGCTGGCCATGGAAGCGGCAAACCCTTTCACACAGCCATTTGGCGTGGTCTGGCAAGGCTGTTTACCATGCGCTGCACAAGACATCTTTCGGAGGGCTGCGCGAGTTGATCGCGCGCGGCCTCGACGAGGCTGCCGGACGGGTTGCAATATCGGGATTCGCAGTATAGTCGGTTGCCGCATGGCCGTTCGCGCCAGTCCAAACCCGTCCGGATCTCCAACTACATCGGTGAATTCTGCAGCGCCAATGTAACCGGCAAACTGTCAGAGGGGGTAAGTCGTGTCGCTTCCAAAGAGTTTTCCCGACAGTTCTGTCTGTGTCATCGGCCTCGGCTATGTTGGCTTGACCTTGTCGGTGGCGATGGCCGACACGGGCTTCACGGTCCATGGCGTCGAGAAGCGCGACGTTGTTCTGGATGGTCTGGCGGCGGGAGAGCCCCACTTCTGGGAACCGCGCCTCAAGGAGAAGCTGGCCCGCGTGAAGGCCCGCGAGACCTTCACCTTTTCCAAGGGCCTGGACAGCTCTATCAAGGCATCAGTCTACATCATCACAGTCGGCACGCCGCTCGACCCCGATGGCAATGCACGCCTCGACATGGCGGAAGACGCGACGCGGCAGGTCATCGATCACATGTCCGACGATGCGCTGATCATCCTGCGCTCGACGGTCAAGCTCGGAACCGCCCGCAACGTCGTGAAGAAGCTGCTCGACGAATCGGGCAAGCGCTATCAGATCGCGTTCTGCCCCGAGCGTACGCTCGAGGGCCGCGCGCTGATCGAACTGCACGAACTGCCCCAGGTCATCGGTGCCGACGATGCCGACACGCGCTGGCGCTGCCAGCAGCTGTTCGGCCAGATCACGCCGACCACGGTCGCCGTCTCCTCTCTCGAGGCGGGCGAATTGGTCAAGCTGGTGGACAACACCTACCGCGACCTGACCTTCGGCTTTGCCAATGAGGTCGCCAAGCTGTGCGGCCGGGCGGGCATTTCGGCCCGCGAAGTCATCCGCGCCGGCAAGCTGGGCTACCCGCGCACCAACGTCGCGCTGCCGGGTCCGGTGGGCGGTCCCTGCCTCGAGAAGGACCCGCATATCCTGGTCGAGTCGGCCAAGCAGTGGGGCGTCCATATGGGAGTGACCCTGGCCGGTCGTCTCACCAACGAAGAGCAGCCGGCAGACGTCGCGGACATGGCCCGCATCTGGGCCGATCGCCTCGATGGCTTCAGCAAGACACCGCGCATCAGGCTGCTCGGCCTCGCCTTCAAGGGCGTGCCGCCGACCGACGATCTGCGCGGCACCATGGCGCTGCCGATCTACCGCGCTTTGGCCAAGGCGTTCCCCGAAGCGACCTTCGAGGGGTATGATCCGGTCGTTTCGGCCGAGGATGCCAAGGATTTCTTCGGCTTCGACACGCTGCCGGACTTGAAGTCCGCCTTTGCCGGGGCCGATCTGGTGATGGTGCTCAACAACCATCCAGAGTTCCGCGAAATGGACATGGCCGCGCTGGCCACGGCGATGAACCGGCCCGGCATCGTCTACGATCTGTGGAACATGCATGATGACGTGGACGAAGCCATGCCGGAGGGCGTAGTGGCGGTGGCGTTGGGCAGCGAAAGGATCTCCTGATGAGCAAGCGAACCTATCTGGTAACCGGTGGCACCGGCTTCATTGGCGCCTACCTGGTTCGCCGCCTCGTGAAGGACGGCCACACGGTCAAGGTCGTGGACAATGATCTGCGCGGTTCGAGCAAGCGGCTGGCCGACGTGCTCGACGACATCCAGCTGATCAATTGCGACGTGCGCGATGCCGACGCGATGAGCGATGCGGCGGCCGGCTGCGAGAGCATCCTGCATCTTGCAGCGCTGAACGGCACCGAAAATTTCTACAACCGCCCCGACGTGGTCCTCGATGTCGGCATTCGCGGCATGTATGGCGCGCTGGAGGCGGCGCGCCGCAATGGCATCACCGAATTCGTGCTGGCATCTTCCTCGGAAGCCTACCAGACGCCGCCCATGGTGCCGACGCCCGAAGACGTGCCGCTGACCATCCCGGATCCCTGGAACCCGCGCTATTCCTATGGCGGCTCCAAGCTGATCTCGGAGATCATGCTGGCGAACTACAACCGCGACGTCTTCAAGAAGGCGATCATCTTCCGACCGCACAATGTCTATGGTGCGGATATGGGCTGGGAGCACGTGATCCCGCAGCTCGTGCTGCGCGCCCAGGAGCAGATCGCCAAGCACCCGACCGGCAAGGTGCCCTTCGAGATCCAGGGCGACGGCTCGCAGACCCGCTCCTTCATCTACATCGACGATTTCATCGACGGCCTGCTGGCCGCAGTGGTCAAGGGCGAGCACCGCAACGTCTACCACATCGGCACGATGGACGAACTGTCGATCCGCGAACTGGTCGAGACGATCTTCGCCTGGTTCGGCCGCGAGCCGGAGATCATCGCCGGACCGGCGCCGGCCGGCGGGACGCCGCGCCGCTGCCCCGACATCGCCAAGCTCGCCGCCCTCGGCTTCGCGCCGAAGGTCCCGCTGGCCGAAGGCGTGGCGGGTGTTGCCGCATGGTATGTCGAGAACGCCCACATGAAGCCCAAGGCCTGAAGTGAAGCGCTGGTTACGCCCGATCTCCCGGCCCTTGCGGGAGCTGCTTCGCAAACGCGGCTACGATATCGTCAGCCTGCCCGCGGGCGGTGCGCCGGCCGATGTGCGCATGCGCTGGATCGACCGCCTCGACATTGATCTCACCATCGATGTCGGCGCCAACAAGGGCCATTTCGTCGGCTGGATGCGCGACCGCGGCTATGGCGGGCCGATCCTCTCCTTCGAGCCGCAGCGCGACGCCTTTGAAGCCTGCGAGGCACGCTGGAAGGACGACCCGAATTGGTCCGGCATCCGCGCAGCACTGGGCGAGGCGGAAGCCGAACTCGAACTCCACGTCGCCGGCAACTCGTTCTCCTCCTCCCTGCGGCCGATGCTCGACAGCCATGTCGATGCGCTGCCGGAATCGGCCATAGTGTCGACTGAAATGGTCCCGGTTATGCGGCTCGACGCGGCGATCCCGAAGAAGCACGCGGCCGCCAGGCGGATATTCCTCAAGATCGACACCCAGGGCTACGAGGACACGGTTCTGTCCGGCGCCACCGGCCTGATGGACCGCGTCGGCCTGATCGAGCTCGAACTGTCGCTGGTGCCGCTCTATGAGGGCCAGGCGCTGATGCCCGAGATGATGGAAAAGGTCGCCGCCCTCGGCTTCGTGCCGATCGCGCTCGAACAGGGTTTCGTCAGCACCGTCGACGAGCGCCTGCTCCAGGTCGACTGCATCTTCGCCCGCGCCGACTGGCTCGCCTGATCATTCCACCCGCAGGCCGGCCAGCGCCAGCGCCCCGCCGCCCTCGACCTCCCGCGGCAGCTTGAGCGCCACCTGCGTGTATTGCGGCGAGTGGACCAGCGGCGGCAGCTCGACGCTGACGGCGATGTGATACGCCTCCTCGGTCCCTTCGCCCGCCCCCGCCGGCACGCGCCAGCGCGGATAGGCGAGCGTCGGCGCCACCGGCTCCCCGTCGATCTCGACGGTCAGCCCGTCGCGCGTTGATTCGTCGCTGAAGAAGGCGATGTCGAGCACGAGCCGGCGCTTATCCGAGCGGTCGACGGGCAGCCACAGCCGCGCATCCGCCCCTTGAGACCAGCGCAGCCAGCGGCCGAGCGGTTCGTAGAAGAAGCGCTGCTGGAACCCGTCGAGCACCATCCCGCGCGACATGTCGGCCGACAGCGTCGCCAACAGCTTCACCCCGCGATCCGTTGTCGCGAATGCCGCGTCGAGCCGCGCCGCCAGCGCCCGGTGCCCGGCCGGGTCGTCGGTGAGCCCGTGGCGCGCCAGCAGCGCCGTAAACCGCGCGAAAAACATCGCCCGAGCCGCCTCGTGCAGCCGCAGATCGTAGCCGTTCGCAGCGATCATCGCCGCCTGCGCCTCAGCCGGCGGGGCGGGCGCGGCCTCGCCGGTGACGTTGACCTTGAACCCCATCGGCCGCGCCGGCAGGCCGAGCGCGTCGGCGATGACCAGGGCGGAGCGCTCCATGTCCTCGACCAGCCCGAAACCGACCATCGACGCCAGATGCGCGATCGCCGCCTCCAGTTGCCGCTTGCCGATGGCGATGGCCGGATGATCCCACCGCCCGGGCGGCAGATCGCCGGCGACGAGCCCCAGCTCGCGCGTCTGGCGGCTGCCCTCTTCCGCGACAAAGCGCGGCAGCGCCGCGATCTCGGCGTCCGACAGGGTTTCCTGCGCATCGAGCACCCAGCCGCGCACCCAGCTGCGGTCGCGCCAGCGCGCCGCCTCCTCCGGCGCGAACTGGCGCAGATAGCGCAGCTCCGAGAGGCCGCGCGCCACGGGCTCGCGCAGGAAGGTGATCACCTGGAGCCCGAGCGCCTCCCCCCATCTTTCGGCGAAACGCCACTGGTGATGCCCGGTGAAGAAGCGGTGGCGGGCAAGCTCGGCACCGGGATCGTCGGCCAGCTCGAAGGGGTGGTAGGCGGGGCAGCAATCGGCGACGTCGAACAGCCCGTCCAGCCACAGCCGGATGCTGGTGCCGGCGGCCTTGGGGATGTGCAGGAAATAGAGCCGCCCGAGATGGGAAAGCCGCGGCAGGTCGCTTGAGACGGAAGGATCTGGGGTCAATGCAAGGCTCTGGGCAGGAACCGGCCGGATCGCCAGCATCTGCCGGTTCTACAGGCCAACGCCCCGCAGCGTAAAGCCGTCAGGCGGTGCCTTCCCTATCGGGTAAAGCCGGATTTCCACGTGCAACAAGAGTTCATCGAGCTTTTGTGGCTTCCTCAATATGAGGTGTCTACCTTGCCCGTCCCATGGAGGAGCCGAACCGGCCGCCTGAAACAAGAATCCGACGACGGACAAAGATAAGTATATTTTATGAATAGCTGGCATCATTTGCCCGATCTATACTTCTTGCACATTCCCAAGACCGCTGGAACCAGCGTGCGTATGCTGCTCGAAGGCCTCTATCCGGTCTCGTCCATCCTGTCGGCGCATCATCTGAAGCCGATGGAGGAACTGCCCGGTTTGGCGATACGGGAAGCGCGCTTCGCCAGCGGCCATTTCGGCTGGCGGCTGGTCGAGCGCGCCGAGGCGCTGGGCAAGCGTTTCGCGGTCCTCACATTCCTGCGCGAAACGGCCGCGCTCGGAGTGAGCGGCATGCAATATGTCGATGACGTGCCGGCGAAAGCCCGGGCCACCCTCTCGGAAGAGCGTACCCGCTTGCTCAAGGAGCGGATCGAGGCGAGCAGGAGCGGCGAATTTGAGTGGCTCGTCGCCCGCGAAACTATTGATTCCGACAATGCGCCGCCGCTTTCGGCGGCGGAGGAGGCTGCTGCCAACCTCATGGTGCGATCGCTGGCCGGGCCGGGGGTCGCAACGAGCAATCCGATCGAAATGAACGACCGGGCGCTCGAACTGGCCAAGGAAAGGCTGCTGTCAACGGCGTTCGGGATCGTCGAGGACATGGAGAAATCCTGGGCCGTGATCTGCGCCCGGCTCGGTCTGCCGCTGTTGTCGGGTTCGCTGCGCCGCGCCAACAGATCGAAGAAGCGCCTGAAGCCGTCACCGGCCTTTCTCGATCTCATGCGAACGCGGAATAGCTACGACCACGACCTCGACCGTTTCGCGCGCAAGGAACTGGACCGGCGTCTCGCGCGGTTGAAAGCGGAGGGGGGCGATCTAGAAGCCACGCTGCGCGCGAATTTCCTGACGACCGAACGCGGCGTCGATCGGATCGGCGAGGCCGAGATCGGCATGGAAGACGGTCTGGTCAGCGAGGGCTTCGCACCACGCCTCGATTATGAGCCGATCGGAAGATGGATCCGCTGGGCGCGCAAAGATGCGACGCTCTATCTGCCGCTCGACACAACTTCCGAGCGATTGGTCCGCTTAGAAATCGCTGCCACCATGAATAGCAATATTCGCGACGGCCTGACTCTGGCGGTCAACGGCCACGACATCCCGCTGGTCCGTTCCTATGAACGCTGGCAGGACGATGGGTTTCACCTGGTCTGCGAGGCGCGGATTCCGGCCGAATTCATGGATGCGCACGCGCAATACACGGCGCTGGATTTCCACGCGCCGGAAGATGTCGAGACCGAGTATCCGGATGCCATGGGCACCCGGGCGAGCTTCGCGCTGGCCAATGTGAGCATCGGCTAGGCCGAAGCCGGCTCAGGCGTTCAGACCCAGCATCTCGCGGGCGCCCGCATGGCCGCGATTGGCGGCGAGCTTCAGGTACCGGTCGGCCTCCTTGGAATCGGCATCCTCGCCATGCCGGTGGAGTTCGGACAGGCGATAGAAGCCCTCCGGATCGCCACGCTCGCCGGCCTCCTTGAACAGCGTCCGCGCCCGTTCCGCATCACGAACGCCGAGCGAGCCCGCAACGAGCGAAATGCCCAGGGCCATCAGGGCCGGCGTGTATTTCTGCGCGGCAGCCTTTTCCAGATTGTCGAGGGCCTCGGCCTTTTCGCCATCCGGCTGTTCGCTCAGCATCTTGCCGAGGTGATACTGCCCATTGGCATTGCCGAGGCGGCTGGCCGCGCGAAGATAGGAAAGACCGCCCTCCACATCGCCCTTTCCGATCAACGAAAGACCCCATGCCGCGCTGCTCCACGAACTGCCCGCGTCCGCCATCGCCTTGAGGCGTGCGTCTGGGTCGGCTGGCAATTCGGTTGAAACCCGGTCGCGAATATAAGCACATGGAGCGCCTGAGCATACGGGATGGATTTCGTTGTTCGCCACATAGTCGCGAACCTCTTCCATGGCGGCGCCAAGCCAGATGTCCTGAAGCGGCTCCTCGCCAAGGTTACCCACTCGCCCCGTCGCGTAGCAACAGGGTTTGACGTCGCCATTGACATGAACGAAGGCTTCAAACCAGGGCCAGTGGCACTGCTTTATTTCAAGCGACACTTTGCAATCCTTCCAAAAAACGGGTCGTCAGTCGTAGCGGCCGCGCGAGAACGAACGGCAGGGCCTATCCTTGAAGTCGGCCGCGTCGAGCTTGACGAAAAGACCAAGGCCTGCCACCTGGATTCCCAGTTCGTCGGCGCGGTCGAGTGCCTTCACGATGTGGGCATCGCAATCGTCTGCCAATGGGTGACTTGCGGTGATGCGCTGTTCTGAATAATCGAAATGGAAATCGCCACGGCTAACGTTCCAAGGGCCGTTTGGGTGGATCAGGTGATTGAAGCTCACACCTACAGCCCCCAATTCGTGCGCGAGTTCGACAAAGGCCGGGGCTTCACGGTAATTCTCGGCCATCACGACCATCGCACACTGCAGGAAGAGGTATTTGTTGGCCGCCTTGCTGGCCGTGGAAAGACGGCGGACAGCCTGGGTAACCCGGCCAAAGTTGGCACCGCGGATTTTCTGATGCGTCTCCTCGGTGGCGGCGTCCATGGAAACGACGACGTGGCGTACGGGTGCTGCCATTATTCGTTCCGCCGCCCGATCAGTCATTAGGAGACCGTTCGTATGGAAGGTGATCTTCGGCCCGCTCTGCCCCTTGAGGCTGTCGATGATGCGCCAGAAGCCTTCCGCCATCAGCGGTTCGCCGGTGCCGGTGGGGTGAATGCTTTCCACGCCCTCCAGATTTGCGAGCGCGCGGGTGATGAGGTCGGGATCCGCATCCCGCTTTGACGGCATTCCGTTGGGCAGGCCGTGCGGGCACATCACGCAGGTCAGATTGCACCGCGTGGTGATCTCGATCTGAATCTGTTTCGGGGCAGGGGGCACCGCCCTGCGGATTTCCTGATCCATATACATCGCCTAACTTTCTACGCGCTGAAACAAACCGCTTCCTATCTTATAGGGGTCAGGCATTCAATGATGTGGCAATAATACAACAATAAAATCTGCTTCAGCGTATTCGGGTGCTGTGTATTGGATTGTAATAATAGTTGTGCCTAACATGCGTCGATGAATCAGCTAATCGATGGCCTAGGTGGAGCGATTCGCATGTCGACGCCGCAATACACGCCTGATTCCGGCCTTGCCTGGGTCGCCGCCCTGATCCGCGAAATGAAGAAGGGGATGAACGGAAGCGGGGGAACGATTCCCGACGCGGTGGCCGAAAATGTGCTGTTGAAAGCCTACCGGATGGGGCTTGTCGGATTCGGCGCCGAAGGCATCGAGCCGCTGACGCGGCTTTGGGATGCGGAAATCACCATGGGCCAGCGACTGGTCGCGACCGGCCTGACCAAACCCTATTTCTACGAGCCCTACGGCCGCTGGCTGCGCTGGTCGGGTCGGCAGTCGACGCTCTATCTGCCGCTCGACACCGCGACAGACCGCACGATCCGGCTCGAAGTACCGGTGACAGTGACCGACGGGATCCGCGAGGGGCTCACACTGACGGTGGACGGGATGGACATCCCGCTGGCACGCAGCTACGAACTCGGGAAGGACGAGGGCTACCATCTCGTCTGTACCGGCACGATCCCGCGGGAAGCCATGCACCCCGATTTCCAGTACACCGCGCTGGAACTCGCGGCACCGGATGAATTTGTCTCTTCGCATCCCGAGACGATGGGCGCGCGGTCGAGCTTCGCCCTGGCCGATATCCGCATCGGCTAGTCGGTTCGATTGAACAGGCCGGGCGTTCATGCCAAGACCGGGTCGAACGACCCTTGGATCGAATCTACATGAACGCCTGGCACCATCTTCCCGATCTCTATTTCCTGCACATCCCCAAGACGGCGGGCACCAGCGTGCGGGCCTGGGCGGAAGGTTTGTTCCCCCATGATGCGATCCTGCCGGCGCACCACATCAACCCGATGGAAGCGCTGCCGGACGAAATCATCCTGAAGTGCCGCTTCGCCAGCGGCCATTTTGGCTGGCGTTTCGTGGAACGGGCTGAGTCCCTTGGAAGGGAGATTGAGGTCTTCACTTTCCTCCGGGACGTCGTCGGGCTGCACATGAGCCTGCTGGGATACGCCCCCCACATCCCGGAGGACGTGTTCGACAAAGTGTCCGCGAGTGTGGCGGAAACACTGCGTAGCACCGCAGCCATGGCGGGCAATCCTAAGAAGATCAAGTTCATCACGGAAACGGAGTTCGATGTCGAAGAGAGGCTGCGGGCAAACCCGGGGCCGATCCCCGGTCAAAACCCCTTCGTCCTTCACATGATGGGTGCGGGCGCCCAGGACGACGGCAAGATCGAGATGACGGCCGCATTGGTCGACGAGGCCTCGAGGCGTCTGCATGACGTCTTCATGGTTGGGCTGGTCGAAGACATGGCCGGTTCTTTCGCACTTCTCTGCCATCGGCTGGGCCTGCCCTACGTTCCCCTCGGCCGGACGCTCAACAAGACCGAGAAGAAACTGAAGCCGAGCGAGTCCTATTCCGAGCTCGTACGCCGTCGCAATCCGCACGATCTGCGCCTTTACGAAGAGGCAGGTCAGCGACTCGAAAGTAGCAAGGCTGAGCTCTTTCTGACCTATGGTGCGGCATCTGTCGAGGAACTGGCCGCCCCCATGCGCGCCGCCTTCCTGGCCACGGAACGCGGCGTCGCGCGTATTGGCGAGGCCGAGATCACCATGGCGGACGGGCTGGTCTCGGAGGGGCTGGCACCGCGCTTCTTCTTCGAAGACTATCAACGCTGGATTCGCTGGGCGGGCAGGCAGTCGACACTCTATTTGCCGCTCGACACCAGCAGCGACAGGAATGTGCGGTTCGAAATCGCCACGACCATGAACGATGTGATCCGGGACGGGCTGACCTTGTCGGTCAACGGGCACGACATCCCGCTGACCCGCAGCTACGAAACCTGGCCCGACGATGCTTTCCATGTGATCTGCGAAGGCACGATCCCCGCTGCCGCCATGCAGCCGGGGGCGCAATACACCGCGCTCGATCTTGCCGCGCCCGAGGATGTCGAGACTGACTATCCCGAATCCATGGGCGCGCGCGCTGCCTTCGCGCTCGCCGACATAAGCATCGCCTGAGGGGGACAGCCGGGGATTGAACCGCCCGCCGCGACATGGCATTGGGGGCGTGGGGCGACGAGACAGCGAGGAAGCATGACCTCCTGGCATCATCTGCCCGACCTCTATTTCCTCCACATCCCCAAGACCGCGGGCACCAGCCTGCGCACCTGGGCCGAGCATCTTTTTCCCGACGATTCCATCCTGCCGGCCTACCATCTCACCCCGATGGAGGCGCTGCCGGACGAGGCGATCCTGAAAAGCCGCTTTGCCGGCGGCCATTTCGGCTGGCGCTACGTAGAGCGGGCCGAACAGCTCGGCAAGCAGCTGGCGGTGTTCACCTTCCTGCGCGAATCCTTCGCCACGCGCATGAGCGCGCTCAGCTATCTTTCCGACCTGCCCGACGAGGAAATGTCGAAGCTCGCGCCGGAGGTGGCCGAGCGCATGCGCGACAACGTGGCGCGCTCGCAGAGTGACCAGATGGTCGATTTCGTAACCAGCCGGCAGTTCGACGTCGAGGCCCTGCTGGCCCGGCAGACGCCGGATTTCTTCGCCCGCCAGAACCCCTATCTGCTGTTCCTCGCCGGACCCGGCAGCCAGGTCGAGGAGGCGATCAAGGTGACGCCCGCATCGCTGGAGCTCGCCCGGCAGCGGCTGCGCGACATGCTGAGCGTCGGTGTCGTGGAGGACATGGAAGGCTCGATCGCGCTGCTCTGCGACCGGCTGGGCCTGCCGCTCCTGCCGATGCCCATGCGGCTCAACGCTTCCGGGGCCAAGCTCGAGCCGAGCGACCATTACAGGGACTACATCACGCGGCTGAGCGGGCCGAACATCGAGCTGCACGATCTGGCGAGCGAGCTCGTGGCCGGGCGCCGGGCCGAATTGCTGGTCCGCCACGGCCTGCCCGCCGACGCGCCGCTGGAGGCGCTGGCCGGCCCCATGCGCGCGGCCTTCCTGGCGACCGACCGGGGCGTGAAGCGCATCGCCTCAGCCGACATCTCGATGGCCGACGGGCTGGTGACCGAAGGTTTCGCGCCGCGCTTCCTCGACGCCGAGACCGGCTCCTGGATGCGCTGGGCGGGCCTTAACACGACGCTCTATTTGCCGCTCGACCCGCGCGGCGACCGCACCGTCACCATCACCCTGCCCCAGGCCATGTCCGACGCCGTCCGCGAAGGCCTCACCCTCACCGTCAACGGCCAAACGTTCGTACTTCAGCCGGTCAGGCAACGTTTCTGGAATCTGCGCTACCGGCATCCGGCCTATGCGGCGACGATCCCGGCCGGGGTGATTGAGCCCGACGCCCAGTACACCGCACTCGAAATCGCCGCGCCCGAGGATTTCGAGACCGAATATCCCGAACATATGGGCGAACGTGCCGCCTTCGCGCTGTCCGACATCCACATCGCGTGACGCCGCATCCGGCGGCAGTATTTGCGGCGGGCTATTGCCTTGCGCGGTGCGGCAATTGGTTCTATGCGCTGTCACGACAGTAGAAGGCTTCCCCATGACTTCCACGCAGTTCCCCTTCGGCGAGATCGACAAGAGATTCATCGCCAAACTCGTCGAGACCGGGTTCACGCCGAAAGTCGTCTATGACATCGGCGCTTCCAACGGTTCCTGGACCTGGACGGTCTCCAAGCTCATGAAGGGCGCCGAGTTCCATCTGTTCGAGCCGCAGCTGGCCTCCCAGCCGGCCTGGGCCGAGACGATCGGCAACGTGCGGAAATACACGCCCAACACGACGCTTCACCCGGTGGCGCTGGGCGAGCGCAACGGCACGGCCAGGCTGCAGCTCTTCGCCTCGCAGGCCGCCGCCAGCATGCTGCGGCCGGGGCTGATCGACAATCTGAAGAGCCGGCTGATGGGCAAGGGGCGCAGCGACGAGCTCGAGGTGCCGATGCACCGGCTCGACGATTATGCGCGCAAGAACGACCTGCCGCCGCCCGACATCATCAAGATGGACGTGCAGGGCTATGAGCTCGAGATCCTCAAGGGCGGGGAAAAGGCGCTCAAGGCCGCCAGCGTGGTGCTCGCCGAATGCTGGATCGAGCGCAGCTATGGCGGCAAGACGCCGCTGCTGCACGAGGTCATCGACTATTTTTCCAAGCGCGGCTTCGTGCTGCTCGATCTGGGCGAGACCTTCCTGACCGACAGGCGTGCGATCAGCGCCGTCGACGCCTATTTCATGCGCCAGGACGTCGCCGACACGCTGTTTGCCGGGGCGGGCGGCGTGTTGAACTGGCGCAGCTGACATGGCGGACGACACCGACACGGCAAGAGCCGCGCAGCCCAAGGGCGGCCCCCGCCGCATGAAAGGCGGCATGAACCGCACCATGGTGGTACTGTCCGGCGACGACCGCATGCGCGCCGCCATGCGCGACCTGGGCGCTGCCTTCGCGGCCTGGCGCATCTGGGGCATTCTGGGCATCGTCGACACGCAGACCCGCTACCGGCGCACCGCGCTCGGCCCGTTCTGGATCACGCTCAGCCTGGCGATCCAGGCACTGGCCATCGGCGGCATCTTCGCCGGCTTGTTCGGCGTCTCCTTCTACGACTATTTGCCCTATGTGGCGATCGGGCTGGTCGTGTGGCAATACATGCTCAACACGGTCAACGAGACCGCCAATTCGTTCGATCTGGCCAAGACACTGGTGCGCAACATGCCGCTGCCGCTGGCCGTCCACGTGCTGCGCGCGATCTGGCGCAACGTGCTGTCCATGCTGCATCACCTGATCTTCATCGCCGCGATCGCCGCCTTCACCGCCATCGAGATCGCGCCGGTGGCGCTGCTGGCCATACCGGGGCTGTTCCTGGTGGTGCTCAACCTGACCTGGATCGGGCTGATCCTGGCGCTCGTGAGCGTGCGCTTCCGCGACGTGCCCTTCATGGTGATGAGCGTCATGCAGGTGCTGTTCTTCGTCACCCCGGTGATCTGGTCGCCGGAACGGCTGGACACCATGCTGCACTTCCTGACCTGGAACCCGGCCTATCACCTGATCGAGCTGGTGCGCACGCCGCTGCTCGGCGCCGTGCCGTCGACACTGTCGGTGGCCGTCGCCATCGGCAGCGCGGTCGTTGGCTGGATCGCGGCACTGGCCATCTACGGCCGCTACCAGTGGCGCGTGGCGTACTGGGTATAGGAGAAGGCTCATGGCCCGCATCGTCCTCGATTCAGTCTCGGTCGGCTTTCCCGTCCATGTGCAGTCGGCACGGCAGCTGCTGCTGGCCAACCTTGTGCCGGGCCGGGCAGGCGGCAAGATCGCATCCGGCAAATCCGACCACGACGTGACCGTGAAGGCGCTCGACGGCGTCTCGCTGGCGCTGGAGAACGGCGACCGGCTCGGGCTGCTCGGCCATAACGGCTCGGGCAAGTCGACACTGCTGCGCGTGTGCGGGGGCATCTATCGGCCGACCTCCGGCACGGTCACCATCGACGGGCGCATCGCGACGATCTTCGAGCTGACGACGGGGATGAACTGGGAGGAGACGGGGCGCACCAATATCGGGCTGGTGCTGCGCTGCTTCGGCTATTCCAGCGCCGAGATCGCAGAGCTGACCCAGGAGATCGCCGACTTCACCGAGCTCGGCGCCTTTCTGGACATGCCGATCCGCACCTATTCGGCTGGCATGATCGCGCGGCTGGCCTTCGCCATCGCGACCTCGCCGGAGCCCGACATCCTGCTCATCGACGAGGTGATCGGCGCCGGTGACGCCGATTTCATCGCCAAGGCGCGGGGACGGCTGTCCGAACTGATCGGGCGTTCGGGAGTGCTGGTTCTGGCATCCCACTCCAACGACCTGATCCGCCAGACCTGCAACAAGGTGGCGATCTTCGAGGCAGGGCAGCTGCTCTTCCTCGGGGAAACCGAAGCAGGACTGGCGGAATACGTGCAGCGCATGAAGCGCCCAAAGGCGCAGGCGTCCTGAGGAGGGCGCCTAGCTGCCTGCCTTGTCGTTGAACGAAAAACCCTTGCGCACGAACATGATGTCCTTCTGGTCGGAAAAGCCCGAATTGGGCGAGCGCCAGCCACCGACATCGTCGAAGGGCCGGAAGCCGTAGCCGTCCATCAGATTGACCATCTGCGTGAAGTTGCGGGCCTCGGGCACTGGCGGTTCGAAGGTCAGTTCGAGCAGCACGAAATCGGCCATACCGGCGAGCGTTTCCACCGCGCCCTCGAGAACAAGATGCTCGGCATATTGAACGTCCACCTTGAGGATCACGCTTCCCGAAAGGCCGTGGTCGGCAACCGCCTTGTCGACGGTCGTGACCTCGACATCAAGCTCCTCGGTCCGCGTCGCGACATCGCTGACGGCGACGAGGGAGGAATTGTAGAGATCGTCGGAGACGTTGAAGGTGATGCGTCCGGGCTTGGCACCGGCCGCCTTCTCCTCGACGATGAAATCAAACTTCACGTTCTTGGCCGGATAGCGCGAGAACATCGGCTCGACGAGCAGGAAGCGCGCCTCGGGAAATACTTCCGAGACGTAGTAGGACCATATACCCGTCGAAGCGCCCACATCGATGACGACGTCAGGCCGGTAACCGGCATTGCGCAGACGGGTCATGCATTCGTGGATCTCGACGAAGGACGGATGGACCGATGGCGGTGAGGGCGCTTCGCGGTAGACCTTGTATTCACCTTCGAGCGCCGGAAACCGGTAGTCGAACCGGTCGTGGGCGAGATATCCCTTGGCCTTGGCGGCCGAGGACACGTAGTCGTAAATGCCTTCCGAGCTGAACATCGGGCCGAGATCAGCAGCTTTCTGCCGAATCTCGCGCTGGACGTCAGCTTCACCCAACCGCCCAGCTGCGGATTGGAAGGCGTCCGCCTCATATAGGCAGACCTCGCCGAGGCCGAACCTGCGTACGAAGCGGGCAACGCCGGCGTTGGGATTGCCGATGACCAGCAGAGGCGTACCGGATGTCGCGATGACGAAGGGAACCCTTGTCGGAAGCGACAGGCGCGAGATCGCACCGGCCGGATCCACATCGAAGTTCTCGGCGGTCGGAACGACCACGAACGCGGCTTCGCTGACTGCCTTGATGTAGTCGGCCATCGGCGGCTGGTCGCGTATGACGAGCCCTTTTTTCTCGGCACCCTCGCGATCGAAATTGAGCCAGAAGGCATCGGGATTTGACGCGTACCAGGTGATCGTCCAACCCGAGCCATCGATTGTCGCCAGCAGCTTCTCAAGCCAATCCTGGCTCCAGATATTGCCGATCATGACCGCGTTCTGCTGCGCCAGGCCCTCTTCGGGGGCGTCTGAAGCGACCGGTCGGATGTGCTTGGCCGCAACAAGCGGCGGAAGCACATGAATGGAACGGCCGAACTCCTGTTCATAGGCATTGCGCAGTTCAGGCGAGATCGCGAAGATCGTGTCGGCCCGTGCAATGGCTTCCGCCATGATTTCGCGCTTGATGCCCTGCGAATAGAGACAGTGATCGTCCATGATCCACAGCGCCATGGGCGCGCCGGTGATCGACTTCACGGCCAGACCGATCAGCAGGTCCGTCTCGAAATAGGGGACGCATGTGAAAGCGTCGACATCATAGGGGCGCAGCCACCGGGCGACCTGCTCCACGATTTCGGCCCGGTCCATCGTTGGATTGGGCAACACGAAGGCCGCCTCCGGCGATATGTCCTGCTTGCCGCCATAGGTCGTCTGGGAACGCATCGCGACGATGCCGCCCCGATTGTCCAGGAGACGCGAGAGCAGGATACCCGTGCCATGGGCCGATGAAATTTCATTGGGCGACACAATGACATCTACGTGCTTGCGCATCAGGGGCCGTGCACTGATCTCGGCTTCCCCTGTGTCGAAAATCTGGGACCCGATCTGTTTCGCGCTCGCAGATGCGCGCCGGTGCAACATCTGAAGTCGGGACGCGACACTCTTCAGCAATTCTTTGTCTCCCAAGGCTTCATAAGGCTGCACGAGCCAGTGCAGTGTTGCCTCGTACACCTCTTGGGAGCGGAAGAAAACGACGTTTCCCCAAGTCTTTGGTGGCGTTTCTCGTACCCCGGCCAGGTGACCCTCGGCTTCGGAGTCGCCCTCACGATAAAAAATGATGTGCCACTGGTAGCCCAGGGGACGGACGATATCGACATAGTCCGGCACATCACTGCCGGTCGTGCCCCGATTGAAGACGAACTCGCGGTTCCAGAATTCGGCGACGATGATCTCGGGACGCAGTGTGCCCATTCCCCGCATGACATCATCGTCACTGCCTTCGGTGTCGATCTTGAGAATACCGATGTTGCGCGGAACGAGACCGGTGGCAGCCAGCTTTTCAAGCGGCCAGGCCACCACATTGACCACGCCCGTGTAGCGGAAGCCTTCAAAGGTCGGGTGCTTCTTGAGGCCGCTGTAAAGCGTGTTCTCGGCGCCATCATCTTCGAAGCTGACGAGGTTGAGCGGCAGGATGCGACGGCTATCGCTGACCGCCAGATTGAGAGTCGCCACCCGGGGCGCGTTCATGAAACGTGTGCTGAGGCTGCGATGCATGGTGGGGTTTGGTTCGACCGCCCAAACCTCGAAGTCATTATTGGCCAGGGCCGCGCTGAAGTCGCCCTTGTGAGCCCCAACGTCCAGGGCAGTCGGATGGGAAACCAGTGTCCGCCAGAGCGGAAGGAGACGATACTCGAGAAGGTTCTGAGGGGTTGAAGAATCCTCGCCAGATCGATCATCGTCGTTCGCCTCGACTGGCTCGGCGGCGCTGGCTTCCGCCCCTACAGGTGCATCAGGATCGTGTGTCATGCAGCTCAGTAAGCTCCTGATCTGTATTAGGCGACTCCTCCGCATTTTCTTTTGTTTTATCAACATGATTATATGCGGACTGGATATGTATCAAGCCCTGCCGAAGATCGGAAATATCGATGCGTTGCGCGCCGATGGAATCAATCGACAGTTCCATCAACCCGTGCAGCAGGTCGAGTTTGGTGGCCAAGCCGGCTAAGTTCGGATCCGGCTCGCGCGATGCAGACATCTCGTCCAGGCTCTGATTGAGCGCCAGTGTATGGTCGACGGACCGCGCGATGAGGGCATGGATGGCGTCCAGTCGGTCGGCGACGTTGGATATTTCCTCGCGGGCCGTGCTGGAAGCTTTGGCTTCCAGCGCTTCAAGCCGCTGGTTGACCAGCTTGTTGTGTTCGTGAACGCCAGCCAGCTGAGCCTGGAGCGAGGACAGGAAAGCTGTCCTGCGGCCGAGCGAATAGCCCAGGCCCATGATGGCAACCGCAAAGGCCGCGGCCAGAAGGGCAGCTGCGGCAAGGCGGTCGTCCTGGAGGACGGATGCCAGTGCCAGCCCCGCTGCGATCAACGTCAGCACCAGCCGGTATGGCGAAAAAAGACTCTTCAGTTCCTGCAACAATCTCGGCCTCATTTCAGACGGTGTGCTCGATGGCGGGATCAGTCCCAGATTCGCCAGGACCAGTTCTCGGTTTGCGACTTGACCTCATCCACAAATTCGCGGCGCATGAAGATGGCGTCGATCGAGGTCAACTTATGACCCGGAGCCCAGTAAATGTCGCCGAAATCGGTCAGCACGAAATTCAGCTTCGTCATCTGATCGATCAGTTCGTGCAGGAGAGGCGTCGTCTCGCCATAACCCTTGTACAACCAGGTCTCAAGGATGACGACGTCGGCTTTCCGGACCATTTCCTCACCGCCGGCGATGATGGTGGGCTCATAGCCCTGGGTATCCATCTTGATGAGGTTCGGACTCGGAAGGCCGACCTCCTTGGCGAAATCGTCAAGGCGCCTGACGGGGAACTCAGCGATGTCACTCAGATGACCGGAGTCCTGCAGCCGCTGCTTTTGAGACTTCAAGCGCTCCATCTCGATGAAGGTGCTGCCAACACCATTGGCGTAAATGGCCATGTCCAGATTGGCATTGGCGTCGCCCAGGCCGATCTTGTGCAAGGTGAAGTTGGGATGAGCAGCCAGATTGGCAGCCATCTTGTCGCGATAGGCGTCGAGATGGTCGGAAAGCGGCTCGAACAGATGATAGGTTGCTTGCGGATAGATCTCGGCAACGACCCTTGACCATACGCCGTTCGAAGCACCGACATCATAGATGACCGCTGGCTCGTAGCCAAAACCCTTCAATTGTTCGAGCAGCCTTATTTCAGCTTCGCTGAACCTGTGTTTTCTTGTCATGCCCATATCCCGTGCAGGTGTCCCGGACTCCAAGACGAAGCCCTGATCTCAAGTGACGGTCTGTCTTGCCCCGACATTCCTTTTACATCCGCGACGAAAAAGGCAACATCCCATCTTCCATTATTTGCCGATAATCCGTCCTGCGCGTTTCGCCGCGTCGGCCGGGCCAGGAGAATCGCCGAGGCTTCGCGGGGGGCCGTCTGCCTCCACGGCAGCCCGGCCGGTTGAGACTGGGACCTGCCGCAGTGCTTGGCCATGCGGCCGCCCCTTGCGTGCCTGGCGCTCCGCCACATGGCGGATCAGCTGCGGCACGAGCCTGAACGGGGCCAGAGGGTCGCGTCCGAGGGCCGAAACCGAGGTCGCGAGGGCGGCAGACAGGCGCCCCTGTCGCGATTGAAGCCCGGCGAGATAGAAGGCGGCCCAGGCGTGCCAGCGTCGGTAGGCAGCGCGCGTTGGCGGGCTTACGGCCTCGGCCATGCCGTCCACCGTCACCCGCAGGGCTTCTTCGGCGTGTGCCACGGCCGGTGCATTGTCGTTGAGCGTCAGCGAGCCGCCATGAACGTGATAACGATAGATGAGCTTGTCCGTCGTCACGTTGACCGCGCCAGCAATCAGCGCACGCAGGAAGAACTGGCGATCGGCCAGCACGCGATAGCGGACATCGAACCCGCCGAGTGCGTTGACGAAGCGGCGGCGCAAGAAACGCCCATTGGTGAGCGGGACGCCCGGGCCGACATCCTGCTCGCGCAGCGCCACCATGCGCGGATCGTCGATGATGACGGTTTCGTCCGACGCGCCATCCTGCCCATGGGCGAGCGACACGACGCCCGAGAGCATGTCGGCATCCGGATAGAGCGCGGCCATGCGGCGCGCCTCGGCGAGCGCACCCGGCGCCAGCTCGTCGTCGGAGTTCAAGAGCAGGATGAATTCGCCCCGCGCCCGCGCAATACCCTTGTTCCACGCGTCGTAGAGATTGCGGTCCGGCTCGCAGACGATTTCGAGATGCGGATAGGCGGCGAGCAGTTCGAGTGTCCCGTCGCTCGACCCGCCATCGACCACCACGTGCTGGACGTCTTCGAGCCCCTCGCGGACCGCGCTCGCCAGCGCACGTTCCAGAAGCGTGCGCCGGTTGAGCGTGGCCGTGACGATGGTGACGAAGGGTGTCACGCCTGGCTCAAGCGGCGTCGCGCCAGTTTTCCAGGAACCAGCCATAGGCATCGGCGATACCCTCTTCCAGACTGATCTTCGGGCTCCAGCCGAGGCTGCGCAGGCGGGTGTTGTCGGTCAGCTTGCGCGGCGTGCCGTCGGGCTTGCTGGTGTCGTAGTCGAACTCGCCCGTGAAGCCGATGACCTTCGCCGCCGTTTCAGCCAGCTCGCGGATCGGCACGTCGTCGCCCACACCGATATTCAGATGCGGCGCATCCGAATAGTTTTCCGTGATGAACAGCACGGCGGATGCCAGGTCGTCGACGTGCATGAACTCGCGGCGCGGCGTGCCCGTGCCCCAGATGGTGACCTTGCCGCCATTCAGCTTGGCGTCGTGAACCTTGCGGATCAGCGCCGGCAGGACGTGGCTCGACTTCAGGTCGAAATTGTCGTTCGGGCCGTAGAGATTGGTCGGCATAGCGGAGATGAAGTCGCGGCCATGCTGCTGGCGATAGGCCTGGCACATCTTGATGCCGGCGATCTTGGCGATGGCGTACCACTCGTTGGTCGGCTCCAGCGCGCCCGTCAGGAGCGATTCCTCCTTGATCGGCTGGTCGGCGAATTTCGGATAGATGCAGGTCGAGCCGAGGAAGACGAGCTTGCCGACATCTTCGCGATGGGCCGCCTCGATGACATTGGCCTCGATCATCAGATTGTCGTAGAGGAAATCGGCCGGATAGGTGGCGTTGGCCAGGATGCCGCCGACCTTGGCAGCCGCCAACAGGATCGTGTCGGGCCGTTCGCGCTTCATGAAGGCGCGGACCGCGGCCTGATCCCCGAGGTCGACGACGTCGCGCCCGGCCTTGAGGATATCGACATCGCCGCGCTGCTCGAGCGCGCGCACCAGGCTGGAGCCGACCATGCCGCGGTGACCGGCGACCCAAACCTTCTTGCCTGTCAATGAATACACGCTCATCTGTCCCTGCCGTCCTCTTGTCTAAATTCGGTTCTGTCCATCGGTACGCCGAATGACGCGGTTCCTATACGCGAGCGGTCGGAGGCTCACAAGGTGGCCAGCCGGGTCCGGCTACTCAAGACGTTGCGCCGCCACAGGCGGCAAGCAGGCGCGAAAGGTCCGGGCAGGTGCGGCTGCAGGCGAAGAACCAGGGATTGGCGAAGTCGGCATCGTCGGCCTGGTTGCGCTTGCCATAAATAAGCGGCTTGCCGTCGAGCGTCAGGGTCTGGCCGCCGGCTGCCCGCAGGACCGCGTCGCCGGCCGCCGTGTCCCATTCCATCGTCCGGCCGAGGCGCGGATAGAGATCGGCCTCGCCGCGGGCGAGCAGCCCGAACTTCAGCGAGGAGCCGACCGAGCAGATTTCGGCGTCGCCGAGGCTGTCGAGGAAGGCATCGGTCTCCGGCGTGCGATGCGAGCGGCTGGCCACAACGGTCGGCCGGTCGGGCATATCGCGAACGGCGATCTGGCGCCGCTCGGTCACGGAAAAATCCGCCCCGATCTGCGCCATCGTGGCCTGGCCCGGCCGACCCGAGAAGACCTCGCCGCGCACCGGCGCATAGACCGTGCCGACGACCGGGGCGCCGCCCCGCACCAGCGCGATGTTGACGGTGAAGTCGGGCTTGCCATTGATGAATTCGCGCGTGCCGTCGAGCGGGTCGATCAGGATGAAGGCGTCTTCGGACGTGTCACTGACAACGCCGGCGGCGACCTCCTCCTCGGCCACGCAGGGCATCCCGGGCAAGGCTGCCCGAAGCCCCGTCAGGATGATGATCTCGGCGGCGCGATCGGCCTCGGTGACGGGGCTCGAATCGCTTTTCGTTTCCGTCGTCAGCCCGCGGTCGCGCACCTCGAGGATCCGCCGGCCCGCCTCGAGCGCCAGGCGCTCGAAAAGCTCGAGCAGGCGGTCGTCATCCAGCATGCCGTCCGGCTCGTTCATCGGCTGCGGCCGTCGAGCCAGGCCGCGATCTCCTCGACGAGTTCTTCCGGCGCACGGCCGGTCGTGTGCAGGTGGATTTCGGCGTTTTCGGGTTCCTCATAGGGCGAATCGACCCCGGTGAAGTTTTTGATCTCGCCCTTCAGCGCCTTGGCATAAAGCCCCTTGGGATCGCGCCGCGCGCATTCCTCGAAGGGCGTGTCGACGAAGATCTCGACGAACTCGCCTTCCGCCATCATCTCGCGAGCCATGCGCCGCTCGGCGCGGAAGGGCGAGATGAAGGAGACGAGCACGATGAGCCCCGCATCGGTCATCAGCCGGGCGACTTCCGATACGCGGCGGATGTTTTCCACGCGGTCGGCCTCGGTAAAGCCGAGGTCGCGGTTCAGCCCGTGGCGGACATTGTCGCCATCGAGCAGATAGGTGTGGCGGCCGGAGGCATGCAGCTTCTTTTCCAGAAGGTTGGCGATGGTCGACTTGCCGGAACCCGACAGACCGGTGAACCACAGCACATGCGGCGCCTGGTGCTTGGCGGCCGCGCGCGCCGCGCGATCGATGTCGAGGTCCTGCCAGTGGATGTTCGAGGCGCGCCTCAGCGCATGCTCGATGGTCCCGGCGCCGACCGTGCGGTTGGTCATCCGGTCGACCAGCACGAAGGCGCCCGTAGCACGGTTCTGCGCATAGGCATCGAAGACGATCGGGGCCTGCGTCGACAGGTGGCAGAGCCCGACCTCGTTGATTTCCAGCGTGCGCGCGGCCTCATGGGCGAAACTGTTGACGTCGACGCGGTGGCGGATGTCGGTGATGCTGGCGGGAATCTGGTCGGTCTCGGTGCGCAGCAGGTAGGAGCGGCCGGGCACGAGCGCGTGTTCGTCGAACCAGACGATGTTGGCGGCGAACTGGTCCGCCACCTCCGGCCGCGCTGCGGCGGGCACCAGCATGTCGCCGCGCGAAGCGTCGACCTCGTCGGCAAGCAGGATCGTGACGGCCCGGCCGGCCTCCGCCGTGGGAAGGTCGCCATCGGCGGTCACGATGCGCTTGACCCTGGTGCGCCGGCCCGAACGTGCAACGACGATCTCGTCGCCCTCGGCGATGGCGCCGGAAGCGATGGTGCCGCAGAAACCCCGGAAATCGGCATTGGGCCGGTTCACATATTGCACGGGCAGGCGGAAAGGCTTGATGATGAGATCATCATCGACTTCGACTGCCTCGAGATGTTCGAGCAGGGTCGGTCCGTCATACCAGCCGGTATTCGGCGAGCGTACCGTTACGTTGTCGCCGAGCTTGGCCGACATCGGAATCGGCGTCAGCGTCACGAAGTTCATCTTGGCGGCGAAGGACCGGTATTCCTCCACGAGACGCTCGAAGACCGCTTGATCGAAATCGACGAGGTCGATCTTGTTGATGGCAAGCACGACGTGGCGGATGCCGAGCAGCGAGGCGATGAAAGTGTGCCGGCGCGTCTGGGTCAAGATGCCCTGGCGGGCATCGACCAGCACGATGGCAAGATCGGCCGTCGAGGCGCCGGTCGCCATGTTGCGGGTATATTGTTCGTGGCCGGGCGTGTCCGCAACGATGAACTTCCGGCTGTCGGTGGCAAAGAAGCGATAGGCGACGTCGATGGTGATGCCCTGTTCGCGTTCGGCTTCCAGCCCGTCGACGAGCAGCGCGAAATCGATGTCGGCGCCGGCCGTGCCGTATTTGCGCGAATCGCTCTCCAGCGTGGCCAGTTGGTCCTCGAGAATCAGTTTGGTGTCGTAGAGCAGCCTCCCGATCAGGGTCGACTTGCCGTCATCCACGGAGCCGCAGGTGAGGAAACGCAGGAAGGACTTTTCTTCCTGGCGGGCGAGAAACTCGGTGAGTTCGTCCATCTGTTCGGTGGGCTCTTGCGCGTGTCCCTGCATCAGAAATACCCCTCGCGCTTCTTCTTCTCCATCGAGCCGGCCTCGTCGCGGTCGATGAGCCTTCCCTGGCGTTCGGAGGTGCGCGCGATCAGCATCTCCTGGACGATGGCTTCCAGCGTGTCGGCTTCGGATTCGATGGCGCCGGTCAGCGGATAGCAGCCGAGCGTGCGGAACCGCACCAGCCGTTCCTGAACCACTTCGCCGGGCTGCAGCACCAGCCTGTCGTCATCGCGCATGATGAGCATGCCGTCGCGCTCGACAACCGGGCGCCGCTTGGCGAAGTAGAGCGGCACGATTTCGATCTTCTCGCGCAGGATGTACTGCCAGATGTCGAGTTCGGTCCAGTTGGACAGCGGGAAGACGCGGATCGATTCGCCCTGCGCTATGCGGGTGTTGAAGATCTTCCACATTTCCGGGCGCTGGTTCTTGGGGTCCCAGCCATGGCTCGAATTGCGGAAGGAGAAGATGCGCTCCTTGGCGCGGCTCTTTTCCTCGTCGCGCCGCGCCCCCCCGAAGGCGGCGTCGAAGCCGTGGCGGTCCAGCGCCTGGCGCAGCGCCACCGTCTTCATGATATGGGTGTGCACGTTGGAGCCGTGGGAAAAGGGACCGACGCCTTCGCGCACGCCTTCTTCATTGATGTGCACCATCAGGTCGAGCCCGAGTTTCGCCGCCATCTCGTCGCGAAACTGTGTCATCTCCCGGAATTTCCAGGTCGTGTCGACATGGAGGAAGGGAAAGGGCGGCGGCGCGGGGTAAAACGCCTTCAGCGCCAGATGCAGCAGGACGGACGAATCCTTGCCGATGGAATAGAGCATCACGGGCTTGCGAAAGTTCGCAGCCACCTCCCGGAAGATGTGGATGGACTCTGCTTCGAGACGTTCGAGATGGCTCAGTGACATCGATCGGTCCTGCACTTTTTTGTCTGGCCGCAGCCCGGCCCGGAACGGAGCCCGTTGGCCGCAACGGCTTGACCGCCCGGATAGCCGCAAATTTGCGGTGACACCAGACGGAAAGGGGAAACCATTTGCTACACAAGGAGGCAAAAGGAAAAAAGACGGGCGAGATGGGGAATTTCGTTTCGAGGCGCGCAGCAGAACTTCAAAAAACGCTGCAAGTCGGCAAACAACAGCATACTTGGCCGATTGACGCGTTGTCTTTTTGGGACAGCAACGTCGGAAATTGTGAATTGCAGATCTTGCGCCAATCGCCTAGCCTGCCGCAAAGGCAACCAAAGCAAAGGGGGGAGTGGCGATGCCACTACCAGATATTTTTCGCAGGTTACGGGGAATTCTCGCGGCCACGTTGATCGCGTCATCGGTTTCCACCGTGGCCATGGCGGCAGATAGCCTTCCGCCGGCATTGATGGACAAGCTGTCTGACGCGCAAACGATCATGCAGACATTGGAGTCCAACGAGAACGGCTTGGCCCGCGTCGTCGTCGATGTGGCAATGCCTTCGGTCCCGGAGATTTCGACCTTTGCCGATGAAAATGAGGCAGATGCCGCCCGCATCTCCGCGTCCCACCGGGCTCAGAACTCGGTTCTCGGGCGCGTTTTTGCCGTCGAGGGTGGATTGCAGGAGGTCAAGGGTTCGAGCGAACTCGCCGAGCAACTGGGCATTCAGCAACTGGATTTCCTGAGCCGATTCGCGATTACCGTCGATTCGGAGATGCTGGCCCGCCTGGCGGCCGACCCGGACGTGATCCGCATCGAGCCCGAACGGGAAGCCGAGCTGTTTCTCAACCAGGGAACGCCGACCTCGCTGGAGCGTATCCAGATGCCGGCGGCGTTCACGGCCGGCGCGACGGGTCAGGGCTGGCATGTAGCCGTGCTCGATACGGGCGGTCGGCGGACACATAAGTTTCTGAACCAGCGCATCGTCTCTGCGGCGTGCTACAGCGCCCATTCCCCGGGGGCCGGCTCATTCAGCCTCTGTCCGGGCTCGGTCTCGGAATCGACGAATATCGATTCGGCCAATGATTGCGACAACACCACCATCGCTGGTTGTGGCCATGGTACTCACGTTGCCGGCACGGCCGCAGGCTTCAATTCAAGCCCGGCCAGCGGCGAACCGCTTTACGGCGTGGCGCGCAATGCGCGGATCATCTCGATCAACGTTTTCTCGCGGCGCGATCCTGGGAATTGCGGAAGCAATTTCCTGAGCAATGGCTGCGTGCGGGCGAATTTCACCGACATCGAGAAAGGTCTCGAGCGCGTCTACGCGCTGCGAAACACCTACAGCATTGCATCCTTGAACATGAGCCTGGGCGGCGGCCTGTTCACCGGGACGTGCGACAACGAACGTCCGTCTACGACGACCCTGGTCAACATGCTGGCCAGCGCAGGGATCGCCACCGTCGTCGCAGCCGGCAATGACGGCAACAACACACAGGTCAGCTTTCCTGCCTGCATCTCGTCCGCGATTGCAGTCGCCAATTCGACCAAGGCTGACGGGATCGCCGGAAGCTCGAACTGGGGCCCTGAGATCGACGTGGTCGCGCCCGGCTCATCGATCTATGCTTCGGATGTGAGCGGCGCGTTCGGTAACACCTGGAGCTACAAGACTGGGACGTCCATGGCAGCGCCGCATGTGGCAGGCGTCTATGCCGCGCTCAAGTCGGCCAGGCCAACGGCCACGCTGGCTCAGATACTCACGGCGTTGCAGAACACGGGTACCATACTCAACCCTTCCTGGGGCGTAGCCAAACCCCGCATCAACGTGAACAGTGCATTGACGGCGCTACCAGGCGGGGCGGCGAAGGCCGTTATGTCCTCACCGGCACCGGGTTCGACGATCACGAGTTCGTCTGCGACCTTCAGCTGGACCACGGGCACGGGTGTGACGAGTTACTGGCTCTCTATCGGCAACACCGGCGTGAACTCGACCAATATTTTCAACGCCTCCGTGGCGGGAACCTCACGCCTGGTCACCGGGCTTCCGGCTTCCGGCACGCTCAACGTCCGACTGTGGTCCTACATCAACAGCGCCTGGCAGTTCAACGACTACACCTACACGATGAATGCCGGAACGAAGGCGGTGATGTCGTCGCCGACGCCTGGTTCGACGCTGACATCTTCTTCGGCCACCTTCAGCTGGACGGCCGGTTCGGGGGTATCGAACTACTGGCTTTATGTCGGCAGCAATGGTGCGGGCTCGGCCAACATCTTCAGCCAGGGCGG